>OBLI01000684.1_pt1 | contig 35431 bp, 34 predicted proteins | sample 1519701 | NCBI WGS metagenome assembly OBLI01 (sample SAMEA3663005, study PRJEB22513) | pig gut metagenome | biome: pig gut; feature: pig-associated habitat; material: faeces | place: France | collected 2012 | reverse complement strand
TGTACCGCAAAGCGTATGGTTCCGGATTACATTTCAGAGAAGAAGATGAAGGAACTGAAAGTAGATAAGAACGGTGAGGGACACTGCTATACATGTATGGGCTGTCGAAGCTTCCTGACACCGTATGTAGATCCTGAGACAAATAAGCCGAAATACTACGGACGTTTTAATCAGGGTGTTGTAACCATCAATCTGGTTGATGTTGCATGTTCTTCCGAGGGAGACATGGATAAGTTCTGGAAGATTATGGACGAGCGTCTGCAGCTTTGTTACCGTGCACTTATGTGCAGACACAAACGACTGCTCGGCACACCTTCCGATGTGGCTCCGATCCTGTGGCAGAATGGTGCGTTAGCCCGTCTGGAAAAAGGTGAGCCGATCGATAAGCTTCTGTTCGGTGGATATTCGACTATTTCACTCGGTTACGCAGGACTCTGCGAGTGTACCCGTTATATGACCGGTGTATCACACACGGATCCGGAAGTCGGAACACCGTTTGCACTCAAGGTAATGCAGCGCCTCAACGATGCCTGCCAGGAGTGGAAGGAGAAGGAGAATATTGACTTTAGTTTATACGGTACGCCACTCGAGTCCACAACCTATAAGTTCGCAAAATGCTTACAGAAGCGTTTTGGAATCATCAAGGGTGTTACCGATCGTAACTACATTACAAACAGTTACCATGTACATGTTACAGAGGAAATCAACGCTTTCGACAAACTGAAATTCGAGTCACAGTTCCAGAAGCTTTCTCCGGGCGGTGCAATCAGTTACGTGGAAGTTCCGAATATGCAGAACAATATCGAGGCGGTATTGTCCGTTATGAAATATATCTACGACAACATCATGTATGCTGAGCTGAATACCAAAAGTGATTACTGTCAGGTATGCGGTTACGACGGAGAAATCAAGATCGTCGAGGAAGAAGGATCCGGCAAGCTGGTCTGGGAGTGCCCGAACTGCGGCAACCGTGATCAGGATAAGATGAGCGTTGCCCGCCGTACATGCGGATATATCGGAACACAGTTCTGGAATCAGGGACGTACGCAGGAGATCAAGGAGCGCGTGCTTCACCTGTAGTAAGAAGACATTGCACTTACGAAAATAAGCCATATAAGCAACAGATTTTTAAGGATGAATCTTAAGAATCTGTTGCTTTTTTATTTCTGTACATTTGTGAAAATTTTGTGTATAATCTAGTTAACAATAGCACTCTTATGTCCGATATATGATACATAAGTACAAGAATGCGTTTCCAAGGAAGGAGATTGTAGAATATGAACAAAAAAAGAATGATGAACCGAGGAAAGAAATTCGTAGCGGTTGCATTGGCTTTCGCAATGATGGTTCCGGTTGTATTCGGTCAGACTGTTTTGACAAAGGCGGATGAAACGGGGACGGTACCGGCCAAATCAAACTTGTTGGCGTTAAAAACATCAGCGCCATCGGTAAGTATGGAACGTGGTGATGTGTTTACGTTATCTCTTATGCCGACAAAGGCATTTACAGTTCCAGATGGAGTTGGACTCACGGGTAAGTTAAATTTTCAAAGCCCTGAGAAAGATCCGGATACGGGTAAACCTATAGATTTGAATGCAAATTTCCGAATCGTTAAAGTGAGCGCACCGGAAGGATGGGCGACAGGCTATAGAGGGGACGAAGGAGTAATCGCTATTTCCAATAGTGGAGCACAGGATGTTGCAACAAGCAAAGCCATTGCGGATATACAAGTGGAAGTTTTAAAGACGACAAACGATGTAGATGTTACACTTGAATCCATTGCGTTAGGTGCGCAGGTGACAACTGGATCAGGCACCTCGGATGCTTCGGAAAAGAATAGTTATATTACTGCAACAGTTACAAATACAAATAAGGGAAAACACGAAGTTCAATTGTCGGTGCCGGAAACTGTAAAGGTTAATGTTTCTTCACAGTATGATTCAGATAATGTTTATATTCCGGTTACGATTGAAAAAAATACAGGATTTAACGCTATTGCGGTAACATTTACATATGAATCTCAGAAACTGAATTATGTTGGATATAAATTATCTCCGAGAGCTCTTACTTACCTTAATTATAAGACAGAGGACAATTCTAAGGCAGGATTGGTTTCCATTTGTTTTGTTGGAAATGATGATACCAAATTTACCGGAGATTTCCTGACACTTGAATTCCAGCCACGTACCACTTCGGTTGGAACGACACAGATCACGCCTGCAATCAAAGAGCTTAGAGATGTTTCGGGTGTGGCTGATTTAAAGAGCAGTCTGACAAAGGACAAAATTTCCGTACAGTTTGTGGAAGGCAAAAAGTTAGGCGATGTAAATCAGGATGGAAGCATTAATCTGTTAGATGCAACCTATGTACTTCAAGCATATAACGGAGTCCGTAAACTGACGGAGACACAGGAAAAACTTGCAGATGTAAATGGTGATAAGAAAGTCAACTTAGTTGATGTACTTAAAATTATGAAGTACTGTAACGGAGAAATTAAGAGCTTTAATTAGTTGGTATAAATAAACAACAAATATGGACAACGAGAAGAAGACAAAATATGCTCACCTATATGAGACAAAGTCTTCTGCAACTTCACTTGGAAATGAAGGAAAGCATCCGGACGGTGGGAACGCCTATCTGGATGACGTAAAAGAAATTGAACACATATGCACTCAGAATGATCTGGATGATGACAGACAGAACCAGAAACTGTATCGCAGTCTGGAAGCAAAGAATGCTTTTTCCACTTGGGTGGGAGAAGCATTCCTGAATGGATTATCGGGTCATACGAGCAAGAACCGCCATAGACGAACAATGGAGAAGGTATGCAAACGGATTGCAGTCTCTTTCCTCGCTATGGCGGTAGTGTTGTTATTATCCCTTCTTTATTTTCAGATGAAAGCGGTGCGGGAGGACGCGGTGCTTGCATATGTGCGGCAGGAAAAAGAACAATTGCAAAAAGCGTCGGATGGAAAAACGGATAACGATCAGAAGGTTGCAATCCTAGACCAATATGCTATATTATATAGTATGTATCCGAATGTCATCGGGTGGATCAAAGTGGATGGTACGCCGATCGATTATCCGGTTATGCAGGATACAACGGATGGAGACTATTATCTTGACCATAATTTTGAGGGAAAGGATGATAACAAGGGAGCTCCTTTTGTCGATGCGGACACAAAGGTGAAGCCGCTGGACAGTAACATTGTAATCTATGGGCACAATACGAGAGACGGAAGTATGTTCGGAGATCTGGATTATTATCTGGATGAGAAGTTTTACAGGAAGCATCCGACGATCTCGTTTGATACGATCTATGAGACGGGAACTTATCAGATCGTAGCGGTTGTCAAGACGCATGTGCGCAAGAATGACGAGTCCGGATTCCGCTACTATTGGTTCCGTAATTATGAGAATCGAGGGGAATTTCAGGATCTGTTGGATTTTATCAGTGAGAATCAGCTTTATGACACGGGAGAACATCTCTCCTATGGGGACAGCATGATCATGTTATCGACCTGTGAATATACGGTAGAGAACGGAAGACTTGTTGTAATAGCAAAAAGGATATAAGGACGAAGGATGAAGAAATTAGCAAAACTGTTATTAGGAATCTGTATGGCATTGATGATCTGTGTAGTTGCCGCTCCTGTGACAACTTATGCCGCAAGCATCAATCTTACACTTGGAACAACGGATAATGCAAAGGTTGGAGATACCGTTACGGCGCGAATTGTACTCGGTAATAATCCGGGTCTGTCCACGTTTGCGGTAAAACTCGCATACAACAGTGATGCACTCACTTATACCGGAGCAACATGGGCGTCTTCGGTTTCTTCGAATACAAATAATGTGCAGTTGATTTCTGAAGTGACGGAGAATGGAGGTCCGGTTCTTAACATTTCTTCGATTTTGAATCAGACCTATACCGGTAATGAGACGTTTGTCACTTTAAACTTTACGGTAAAGCAGGCATATACGACGATGCCGGTGACTTTGACCGTGCGGGAACTGACGGACTCCAGCTATAACACCATGACCGTAAATACGGTTGTCGATGCAAATGCAGGACGAAACAATACGCAGAACAGTCAGAACAATAGCCAAAACAGTCAGAATAGCCAGAACAACAGTCAGAACAATAGCCAGAACAATAGTCAGAACAACAGTCAAAATAACAGTCAGAACAATAGCCAGAACAACAGTCAGAACAACAGTCAGAATAATAGTCAGAACAATAGTCAGAATAATAACAATAATGGCAGCAACAGTTCGAATCATAATGATGATACGACGGTCGATGATACGATCGCTGCGGGTGATAAGACCGGTAATACTTCAAAAGTGGACAAGACACCAAAGACAGGTACGTTCGATATCCGTTACGCATTCGGAGTTGCAATTGTTGTGTTTCTCCTGATTGCGGGAATCTGTATCAAGGTGTTGGGAAAGAAGAAGATGTAATGAATTACGCAGGAATCAAATATTGTGATATTGCCAACGGCACCGGATGCAGAACGGTGCTGTTTGTCTCGGGATGCCGTAATGCCTGCAAAGGCTGTTTTCAGCCGCAGACATGGGATTTCGGATACGGAGAGCCTTTTGATGAAAAAGTACAGGAAGAAGTATTAAAGTCCCTTGAACCGGATTATATAACGGGAATCACTGTTTTGGGAGGAGAGCCGTTTGAGCCGGAAAACCAGAAGGAACTGGTGCCTTTTATGAGAAAAGTCGTAGCACGGTATCCAAATAAGAATGTTTGGGCTTTCACGGGATATATTTATGATAAAGACTTAGTTGCCGGAGGGAGACGGCACACGGAAGATACCGACGAATTGCTTTCTATGATTGATGTGTTGGTGGACGGACCGTTTCAGGAGGAAAAGAAAGATATTACTTTAAAATTCCGCGGTTCATCGAATCAGAGAATTCTGGATTTGAAGGAAACCATCAGAACGGGAAATATAATCACATTGTTTTAGAAGAGGAGCGTGTTAATTATGAAGAAGCATATCAGTATGTTGTGTGCAATTATCTGTTATGCGATCGGAATTATTTGTTCAGTGTATTTTGGATTGTGGAAGATGCTGGTACATCCGGTAATGATCATTATTGCGGCTTTTTCGACAGGGCAGCTTACATTGAATCTGTTGATCGCCTGCTTGATCAAGATTTTGTTTTCCACAACATTGACCGGTTTGATCTGGTGTATCGGATACATTGGCTATAACCACTTTAAAGGAACCGAAGATCCGGATTGGGATAAGCTGAATCCGGTATCGGACAATGATTATGAGGAAGAGAGGCGTGTGTCGTGATTCTGCGAGTGCCGGAATATTATGATGAATTCTCCTGTATTGCAAGCCGCTGTAAGGACAGTTGCTGTGCGGGATGGGAGATTGATATTGATGACGAATCCTATGAATATTATCGAAGTGTTGAGGGAACGTTTGGTGATCGTCTTCGTGAGAGTATGTTTGTAGCAGAGGATGGCGGATATCGTTTCAAACTGAAGGGACCGAAGCGTTGCGCGATGCTTAACGATAATAATTTATGTGATCTGTATACAGCCTTGGGCGAGGAAGCGTTGTGCGAAGTGTGCACAGAGTATCCGCGCTTTTCTCTTGTTTATGGACAGGTGGAGCAGAAGGCATTAAGTCTTTCCTGCGAAGAAGTAGGAAGAATTCTTTTTGGAAGGACAGAGCCGGAGCAGCTGATCGATATTGAACTTCCGGGAGACTGTGAGGATGATGAGGAAGACCCGCAGTACGTTGCATTCATGGAATGGGTGCAGAAGGAAGCGGTTGCAATCCTGCAGAACAGAGAATTGTCGATTACGGAACGCACAAGAGAGTTCCTTGCATGGTGTGACCGGGTACAGACGATCATCAATTATTCACAGGCAAAGGATGATCTGTCGATTTTGGAGGCCTGGAAGAATCAGGACGCTGACAGGGAAATCAGGGAGTGGGAACAGAAGAACATTGAGGGCAAAGAAAAGCCTGCCCGCAATCTATCCTATGAGGATTTCTGCGATCGATTTGAAATATTCCTCGATATGGAAGAACTTGACGAGGAATGGATCAATACCAAGGCAGAGTTTGAACAAATTTATCATGAGGATACATACGAAAAGTTATTGCTTGCGTATCTGAATTCCAAGGATTATTCGGAACTTGGTTACGAGCATCTGCTTGTTTATTTTGTATACCGTTATCTGATGAATGCAGTGTATGACTATGACATTCTTTCCTATGCGAAGATGATCGTGGTTGCGACACTTGTGGTCAGGGACATGGATGCGGCACGTTTTCAAAGAAACGGCGGATCATTCACTATGTTTGACCGTATCGATGTAGCACGCATTTTTTCGAAAGAGGTAGAACATTCCGAAGGCAATGCCGAAGACTTAAAAGAGATGTGTATGATGGAGGAGATTGCTTCCGTGGATGCACTGTATCGACAATTGTAATTGATTTGATTTATGGACAATGTGCAAATTTGCGAGAGCAATCCAATGTGTATAAAAAGAAGTGCCGAATATGTCTTGAACATAATCGGCACTTTTGTATTCAGAAAAGATATTCATTCCGATAACGTGCGGAACGGTTTTATTTGTCCAGAAGATCTGTGTAGAAATCCGCGTAATCGGTGCGTTCCGCTTTACTGAAGTCGATTGCAGCTGACGGATGCTGATTTAAACGTCCGGTCAGAAGATACGGAATATCATAACCCCATACGGCTCCGGATTCCTTAAGAGGAAGCATCTGCTGCTCAAGGAATTTAAGAACAGGGAAAATATTGTACTTTGGATTCTTTAAGAAGCTTAAGAGAAGCTCCATTGCACAGTTGCCGGCACCGCGTCCCATGGACATCATGGTTGCATCGAGGAGGCTGACACCTCTTGCAACTGCTTCAATCGTGTTGGCAAAAGCAAGCTGCTGATTGTTGTGTGCGTGAATGCCGATGTATTTATTGTATTTTTCACCAATCTCGGTATACTTATCTGCAATGCCGCGAATCTGTTCCGGGTAGAGTGCTCCGTAGCTGTCCACAATGTAGATGCCATCCGCATTACTTTTACCGACCATCTCGAGTGCCTGATCAATATCGGATTCTTTGGCGTTGGAGATCGCCATAATGTTACAGGTTACTTCATAGCCTTTTTCTTTTGCGTCCTCGATCATCTCGATGGCTGCCGGCATCTGGTGAACATAAGTTGCCACACGGACCATATCGATGACACTTTCGCTTTTGTCGATGATATCTTTCTTGTAGTCACAACGTCCTACATCTGCCATAACCGATATCTTCATATCGGAATTGTTGTCACCGACAATCGCACGGATCGCTTCTTCATCACAGAATTTCCATTTCCCGAATTTGTTGACATCAAAAAGCTCCTTGGAAGCCTTATATCCGAATTCCATGACATCAACGCCTGCCTTTACGTTGGCGCGATATAATGCGTTGATAAAATCGTCAGAGAACATAAAATTGTTTACAAGTCCTCCGTCACGGATGGTTGCGTCCAATACACGAATATCGGATCGTACTGTCATTAAGTCTCCCTTTTGAGCCATTGTGGTATCCTCCTAAGTTGTAATAAAATTATTTAACACTTTAACGCCTTAACGCGTGTGAGTATATAATAACACAAACGCACGAAAATGCAAGCAAAAACTTTACTTTTCTTATTCAGACTAATATAATTAACTTGGATTAGAATCCGAAGGAGGACAAAATGATATACTTATTAGGTAATTTAGAACCAGCAATTATTGCTTTTATCGGAATTTTATTTGCGTTTGCCGCAACCTGTATTGCAATCGCAAAGTTGAATAAATATCTGCCGAAAGACATGGGACGTCAATATGCACATGATGGTGCATTATCTGCCGGAAAGCCAAGAGGGGCCGGAATCATCTTCGTGCTGACCTTTGTTGTGGCAACGATCCTTTTCGCACAGATGAATGTGGAGATCGGTATCTATCTGATACTGATCGTTGTTGAAATGTTTACCGGATATTTTGATGATGCGGCAGAGAAGCCTTGGGGCGAATATCTGAAGGGATTTCTTGATCTGGCGGTAGCAATCGTTGTAGCACTTGTGTATCTTCACTATAATACAAGCACGATTACCATCGCCATCACCGGTGCAACCATCACAATCCCGCCGATTTTATTCGCAATTCTTACGATTGTCCTTGTGTGGGCATCGATTAATGTTACAAACTGTTCGGACGGCGTAGACGGTCTCTCCGGAACACTGACGATCATCACTTTGATGACGATTTTTGTTTTGGATAATGTGCTTGGCGTAGACGACGGAATTAATTTCTGCATCCTGCTTTTCTGTGTATGCCTTCTTGGTTATCTGTGGTACAATGCCACACCAAGCAAGCTTTTAATGGGAGATGCCGGTTCCCGTGCCATGGGAATTTTTATTGCGATTGCAGTACTTAAGATGCACAGTCCGTTTATGTATCTTCTTGTAGCGGCAGTATTGATCGTAGATGGAGGACTCGGACTGATCAAAGTGTCCCTGCTTCGTTTCTTAAAGATTCATATTTTAACGAATGTGACAACACCGATTCATGACCATGTGCGTAAAAGAAGCGGATGGTCCAATGCACAGGTTGTTTTTCGATTTGCGATCATCCAGATCGTTATATCCGTAGCGGCGGTGTATCTGGTAATGATGTAATCGTACGATAAGATAGATGGGTTTGACAGCATTTGAAATTTTGTAGTACAAGGGGTTTTTAAGAAATGAGATACATAACGATTGAGGAAGCACAGCCGGGAATGTGCCTTGCCTATGATCTGTATGATTCAATGGGGAGGACGATGATAGGAAGAGGCTGCGAATTGACGGCATCCTATATCGAAAAGTTGAATGATTACGGGTTCAGTGGCGTTTATATTGATGATGAGTTGTCCAAGGAGATTCAGATAGAGGCATCTATATCGGAGAAGCTTCGAACCGATGGAATCAATTGCATTAAGGAAAGTGACATTGATCATTGCGCAGAGATCGCAGCAGCAATTGTTGATGAAATCCTGCCGAGAGGCGAGGTATCATTGGATATGCTGGATCTGCGTTCGTATGATGATTATACCTATGCGCATTCGGTAAATGTTGCGGTACTGTGTTGTGTCATCGGTATGGGTATGCAGATGAACGAGCGTGATCTGAATTATCTGGTTACGGCGGCGTTGCTGCATGATCTCGGAAAGTTATCGATTCCACCGGAAATATTGAATAAGCCGGGACGACTGACGCCGGAAGAATATCAGATCATGAAAAAACATGCGGAATATTCCTACAAGCTTCTCAGCAATCGATGGGACATTTCCGCACATGTGAAACAGACAGTGCTGCTTCATCATGAAAATTATGACGGAAGCGGATATCCGCAGGGACTGCTTGGCAAGGAACAGTCTATTTTCGTTCGTATTCTGCACGTGGCTGACGTATATGATGCTTTGACCTCAAAGCGTCCTTATAAGAAGCCGTATTCGCCGTATGAAGCAATTGAATACCTGATGGGCGCATGCGGAATCATGTTTGACAAACAGGTTGTCGAGGTATTCTTAGAGTATGTACCGCTTTTCCCGAAGGGAACGAGGGTAAACCTATCGGATGGCAGAACCGGCATTATATTTGAAAATGCGGGAAAACATAATCTTCGACCGGTTATTATGCTTGATGACGGAGAGAAGATCGACCTGATGGATAAGGAGTATCTGAATATTACCATCCTTCCGCCGGATTACCTGGATGTTGTATCTCCGGATGAGGAGGAAGAGGGCAGGAACAACATGGTTGAGGGTGCACCGCGTCCGCATATTATGGTCGTGGATGACATGAGAACCAACCTTGAGGTGATGAGAGGAATACTTGACAATATCTATAATCTGACCCTTTGTAAATCAGGATACCAGGCGATCCAGTATATGAAGAAGAACCCATTCCCGGATCTTATCATCATGGATGTGGACATGCCGGAGATGACCGGAATCGAAGCTACGGTGAAAATCAACGAGATCACAGGGGGGACGGTACCGGTACTTTTTGTGACGGCAATCTGTGACACGCAGACGGTTATCACATGCAGGGAGCTGCATGCGGCCGGATATATTGTACGACCCTATAAACCGGTGTATATCAAGTCTGAGATCGAACGAATATTAAGCGGATGGAGGCATTAGGACATGATGCTTTTTTTCCTGGGGGTATGCATGTGCATAACCTTCTTTGTGCTCCAAACATATATTACAACAGGATTTCATGCCAGAGAGCACCGGCTTCTTCCGCTGGTGCTCGCTTTGGTTGCACTATATAATTTTTATCGGATTGTACAGGCAATCATGGGCCATTCGAGAGTTTTTGAGGCGTTGATCGATCTTCTTGTCATTCAGATGGTCTATGCCTTATTTCATTATGTGATGGACTTTATGCATTTTAAGATAAAAGCGTGGGTGGAAGCACTTCTTTTCTTCAGCCTTCTGCTTTCCGATTTTATGATGTTTTATGATATGGTCCATGACAATGTATATCAGAATACCTTTCTTGTTTCTCTTTTGGGGTATGTACTTTTAACATTGGGATTCTCAACTTATGCCCGTATTCTGACGCCGCTTTCGCAGATCGAGGGACATGTCAATGACATGTTGTATGCATCGATCGCGTTGCCGGGCTTTGCTTTGCTTTTTCGTGTATTTTCAAGGAGTGCGGAGGATATTGTCATGCCGATCGCATTAGAGTGCACCTGCCTGATCATCTATTATCTGATGATGACGGGACAACTTGCAAACGTAACGATCGCCATGCAGGAGGATTATTACAATACATCGGATATCGCCTGCTTTCTGTTTGACAGTAAGATGCATTTTCGAGATGCAAATTTGGAGGCCAAAAAGCTTTTTGCAGAGTCGGTACAGGCGATGGAGGAGGAACCGGACAATTATCGTTATTATTCCTCCATGCTGCGCTGGAGTACCCACCCGGAAGATGAGTTTGAAAAGCAATATGGGGATTTGTATTACAAATGTCAGTTGCAGCCGGTATTCAAAGATGATTACCTGAGGGGATATATTTTATGCGTGATTGATATTACACATTTAAAACAGGAGACGAAACTGATGGAGCAACTGAAGCGCGAGGCTGAAAATCAGTCTGTGCTTAAGGGTAAGTTTCTGGCGAGCGTCAGCCACGATCTGCGAAGTCCGCTGCATGCGATCATCGGTGGAAGCGAGATTCTGCTCCGTCGTAAGAATCTTTCGTCAGAGAGCCGTACTATGCTGGGTTACATTCGTAATGCAGGTAATAATCTGCTTGAGCAGGTCAATACCATCCTCGTATATTCCAAATTGGAAGCTGGAAAGCTGATACTGCATAAGAAAGAATATAATTTTTATAATCTGCTCAAAGAACAGGCACATATCTGCCTGATGAATCTGAATGAGAAACCGGTTGAGTTTGTTATACGTGTGGAAAATGAATTCCCTGAGATGCTGATCGGAGACGAGTCCTGTGTGCGACAGGTCATTCAGAATCTGTTGTCCAATGCGACCAAGTTTACGGACCGGGGGTCTGTTATTTGCACCATCCGGTGCAGCATGGAGCAGGAGAGTTCTATTGTGCATGTACATGGAAGTGTGGAAGATACCGGAATAGGAATGAGTGCGGAGCAGCTTGAGCAGATCTTTGGTGAGTATGTATCCTACTCAAACGATCGCGGCCTGGAAGGCAGCGGACTTGGATTATCCCTTGTGAAACAAATGGTGGATCTGATGCATGGCTCCATCTGTGCGAGCAGCACGGAAGGTGTAGGAACCAGGATCATGTTTGATATGGAACAGGAAAAGACTTCTTCCGTGATGCTTCCGCCAACCAATATTGATCGGGAACTGTTACTGAAGAAGCCGATCTATGCAATCAACGATGTAAAACCGAATTGGGTGTTCCCGGGAGCAAGAGTGCTTCTTGTTGATGATATGGAAGTAAATCGTCTGATCTTTAAAAAACTGGTCACACCATGGAAACTGACGGTTGATCTGGCCGCCTCCGGTGAGGAAGCGATTCAGGCGGCAAGGCTTCATGAATATCAGATGATCATTTTGGATCAGATGATGCCGCAGAAATCCGGTATAGAGACGGCGGATGAAATCTCCAAATTTTGTGATGTGCCACTTGTTTTAATGACAGCGGATATCTCGGACGCAACGCGTGCAGAAGCGTTGTTGCACGGGTTTATTGAATTTCTGCCGAAGCCGGTTCAGCTTGAAAATCTGCGTACTCTTTTGGAAGGCTGCCTTCCGGTTGAGTATCGCGAGATGCCACCGACAGATGCGGCTGCTGATCTGCAGGGGAAGGACCGTGAGGAGGCGCTGGCTTACGTGAGGACGCTTGAGACCTATTGCAGAGAGGTACAGGAATTGATCTCTAGATTAGATGAGTATGAACGTACAAATCTGGATATGTTCCGTGTCAAAGTACATGGAATCAAGGGCATCAGCAGACAGATCGGACAGGATGATATGGGAGAGCAGGCGGAAATCATGGAGATGGCTGCCAAAACAGAAAATCATGTTTTTATACGTAGGAATCTTCCTAAATTTTTAACGCAGTTGCAGAGTGTGCATGATGCGGTGGAACAGGAGTATCAGGAACTGGAACGGCAGTATGCGGATAAGAACAAGGAGAAAACGGAGCGAGAGAGTATCAGCCCGGATGCAAGGATACAGCTATGGAAGAACCTGAAAGAGGCTTTTGACGGTTACGATCTGAATAAGATTGAACAGTTTGTAAAGAAGCTCGATGAAACGGTCCTGACCCCGGAAGAAAGCACAAAATTAGGCATCGCAAAGGATGCCTGTGATAATCTTGAATATGAAGACGGAAGTGCTGCGTGTGAAGAAGTCATTGGTATTCTCACACAGGAAGCGTAGGCGCCGCTATACTTTGCGGCGCAGTAATGCGTAAAATTTTTCAATATGAAAAGGTTTTCCCTGTACCGCTTCGACCTTCAACCGGTTTTCCTCGCTGAATCCTACCAGAATATTGTGGTTTGCTTCTGCAAGGTAATCCATGATACCATCGATATCTGACTTGGTGTTCTTTGGACAGTTGACATACATATGTTTGTTTGCGGTAATATGCATCGTGTAGGAGATGCTGAAATGGTACCAAAGAAATTTATGGAGTGTGGAATGCTTGTAGATCCATAGGATTTCATTGATCGGTACGACTGCATTTGCATCCGGCGATGTCATAATAAAGAAATGCTCCGTGATGAACATATCTTCTGTTGCCAACTGCGGTAATGTGGCAAGCTCTTCTTCTGCCTGGGCCAAAAGCTTGGCGGGATGACCAAATACGACCAGGTTCTGGCAGGCCGGAGCAAGCACCGGAAAACGGATGCATACAAGGCACATCAGAACATACAGTAAGGCATAGATCATAGTTGCAAAGTAAACGAAAAACAGGATCGTGGTTGCAACTACGTGATAATCCGGTTCACTGAAGTAGTATTCGGAAAGCTGACTGCTGATGCCGGATTCCGTCCAATCCAGATCGTTGGCAAGTGATGTCATCAGCGTCTGATAAGATTCCTGACCACGGATAACGCGTCCGGTTACGGTGATGGAATCAATGGTAGGAAGCCCTTCTTCGCAGGTGCGCGGACTGAGCAGTACGATCACGCATTGTTTGTCACGCATGGTATAATAATAATAGCCGCGTGTCTGACCATAGGATTCACTGGTGTAACCGGTAAAGCGAAGCGTGTCGAATGAGGCACGTACGTATCGGTTCCTGGATTGGTAAGCGGCCTGCAACGATTCTTCCTTCTGCATCGTGTGAGGGCGGAGCATATCGCCGAGTGGCAGTGCAACCCACAGGATAGCCAAAAGAAGTAAATATATAATTGGGGAAAAAAGCCTTTTGCGGTAAAAGGCTTTTATATTACGTGTGATATAATGTTCGTAATTGTCTGGCATAATGGTTCCCTTTCCTGGAATATTACAAGACAAGTATAAAGGTTTCGGGGGGAATAATCAACCTTGCTTTTGCGAATAAAACTTGATAGTATTAGGTGAATCGGAGGAAAATATGGATGCTTATACAAGCTTTGCACAGGTATATGATCTGTTCATGGATAATGTTCCATATGAGCAGTGGTGTGAATTCCTATGCAGGTTGCTGAAAAAACAAAATATTGCGGACGGACCGGTCCTTGATCTTGGATGCGGGACAGGAAAGATGACGCGTCTGATGTCGGAGCGCGGATATGATATGACGGGAGTGGATAATTCCGCAGAGATGCTGCAGATTGCCGCAATGCAGCAGACGGATGTGCCGATTCTTTATCTGCTTCAGGATATGCAGGAACTTGAACTGGATGGCTGTGTGCGCGCAGTCTACAGTGTGTGCGATTGCATCAATTATGTGATCGATGAAGAGGAATTGCTTAGTGCGTTTGAGAAAGTATATGAACATCTGGAAGAAAACGGAGTATTTATTTTTGATGTAAACACATCCTATAAATATACCGAACTTCTAGCAGAAAATACTTTTGCGGAGAGCCGTGAGGAAGGAAGTTTTATCTGGGATAACTATTATGATGCAGAGGAAGAAATCAATGAGTACGACCTGACGCTTTTTATTCCGGAAAAAGACGGACTTTACCGGAAATTTGCGGAGACGCATTACCAGCGTAATTATGCGGTTGAAACACTGCAGGAAATGCTTCACAAAGCCGGATTTACCGCGATCGCGATCTACGATGATTATACGGATGCACCACTTTGCCAGACGAGTGAGAGGGCCGTCTTTGTGGCAAAAAAATCCAGATAAATGATAAGTAACAAGGATAGATAAAGGAGAAAATATTATGTCAGATTATATTGTACGTGCAACGGCGGCGGACGCAAGTATCCGTGCCTTTGCAATCACTTCAAGAGATTTGGTTGAGACCGCCAGAAAGGATCATAACACATCCCCGATCATGACGGCGGCGCTTGGCCGCCTGTTATCCGGTGGTGCAATGATGGGAACCATGTTAAAAGGCGATAAGGATCTGCTTACATTACAGATCCAGTGCAGCGGACCGGCCAAGGGGCTGACTGTGACTGCGGATGCGCATGGCAATGTGAAAGGTTTTGCGAGTAATCCGGTTGTTGAACTTCCGCCGAATGCGGATGGACATCTGAATGTCGGCGGAGCCTTGGATCTGGGAATCTTAAGTGTAATCAAAGATATGGGATTAAAGGAGCCGTATGTCGGACAGTGTCAGCTGCAGACCGGTGAGATTGCGGAAGATTTAACCTATTATTTTGCTACATCGGAACAGATTCCTTCAGCAGTAGGTCTGGGGGTATTGATGAACAAAGATAATACGGTAAAACAGGCCGGGGGATTTATTATCCAGCTTATGCCTTTTACCAGTGACGAGATTATCGATAAACTTGAAAAGCGCATTGCGGAAATTGATTCCGTGACAATGATGCTCGAGAGAGGTCTGACTCCGGAAGGCATCTTAGAGGAGATCCTTGGTGACTTTGGAGTGGAGATCACGGATACCATTCCGGCAGCGTTTGTATGTGACTGCTCCAAAGAGCGTGTATCACGCGCGCTTGCAACAATCAGTAAGAAAGATCTGGATTCGATCATCAATGATGGAGAAAGCATTGAGGTTAAATGCCAGTTTTGCAATAAAGCATACCATTTTGATATTGATGAGTTAAAGGAGTTAAGAAAGTGAAACACGGATTTGTAAAAGTTGCGGCCGCCACACCAAAGATTAAGGTCGCGGACACGGTATACAATACGGAGCAGATTCGTCTTCTCATGACGGAGAGTGCAGCATGGGGAGCACGTATTACAGTATTTCCGGAACTTTGCATTACCGGATATACGTGTCAGGATCTGTTTCTGCAGGAAAAACTGCTATCCGGTGCGAAGGAGGCATTAATGCAGCTGGCGGAGGCGAGTGCTTCGCTTCCGGGTATTTATTTTGTCGGACTGCCTTATGAGATCAACGGAAAACTTTATAATGTAGCGGCAGCAATCTCTGACGGCCAGGTGCTTGGAATGGTGCCGAAGAGTTATATCCCGAATTATAATGAATTCTATGAAGTGCGGCATTTTACATCCGGAGCAGAACTTAGTGTGTCCGTTACACTCCCTGACGGAAGCGACGTGCTTTTGGACCGCGAGCAGATGTTTGTCTGCGAGCAGATGCCAAAGCTTAAGATTGCGGTGGAATTATGTGAAGATCTGTGGACTCCAAATCCGCCAAGCATTGCACATGCTTTGTCCGGGGCCGATGTGATCGTAAATCTCTCGGCCTCCAATGAAATTACCGGAAAGTCTGCATATCGTAAGGAACTTGTGTGCGGACAGTCAGCAAGGCTGATCAGTGCTTATATTTATGCTTCGGCAGGGGAGGGCGAGTCTACACAGGATCTGGTGTTCGCAGGACACAATATGATCGCCGAGAACGGGCGTATGCTTGCAGAATCGGAGCGGTTCGGACATGGCGTTATCTATACGGAGATCGATGTGGAGAAACTGACTGCCGAACGCCGCCGAATGACAACTTTTGTGACAGAAGATCATTATTCGGAGGTCACGTTTGAACTTGAGCAGGAAGAAACAAAGCTGACACGATATATTGATCCGGCACCGTTTGTTCCGGGGGACAAGAATGACAGGGATAAGCGATGTGACGAAATCCTGATGATTCAGGCGATGGGGCTTAAGAAGCGTTTGGAACATACCGGCGCAGGTGCGGTGGTTGGAATCTCGGGTGGACTGGATTCTACGCTGGCACTTCTTGTTACGGTACGCGCGTTTGATCTGCTTGGAAGAGATCGCAAGGAAATCACTGCAGTTACAATGCCGGGATTCGGCACGACGGACCGTACCTATGATAACGCGGTTAATCTGATCCGTTGTCTTGGAGCTGAGTTTGTGGAAGTCGATATCAAAAATGCGGTCAATGTACATTTCGCGGATATTGGACAGGATGCGTCGGTGCATGATGTGACATACGAAAATTCACAGGCACGTGAGCGCACACAGATTCTGATGGATATTGCCAATAAGAAGAATGCATTGGTAATCGGAACCGGAGATCTGTCGGAACTTGCTTTGGGCTGGGCGACCTACAACGGAGATCATATGTCTATGTATGCGGTAAATGCTTCCGTACCAAAGACGCTGGTGCGTCATCTTGTACGATACTATGCGGATACCTGCGGAGACGAACTGCTGGAAAAAACGTTGCTTGATGTGTTGGATACTCCGGTATCTCCGGAACTTCTTCCACCGGAGGACGGAAAAATTTCACAGAAGACGGAAGACCTGGTAGGACCTTATGAACTTCATGATTTCTTCCTGTATTACATGTTGCGATTTGGATTTGCACCGGAAAAGATTTATCGTCTGGCCAGGATCGCATTTGGGGAGACTTATGAGGACGCATTTATCTTAAAGTGGCTTAAGACATTCTACCGTAGATTCTTTGCGCAGCAGTTCAAGCGTTCCTGTCTGCCGGACGGACCGAAAGTCGGATCGGTTGCCGTATCACCGAGAGGGGATCTCCGTATGCCGAGCGACGCATGTTACACAATCTGGAAAGCGGAACTTGACAAAATAATTCCGTCAGGCAAATTGTAATTATTTATATAGAACCTAAAAAAGTCGGCTGACAGTTTCAAAAAAGAAATTGTCAACCGACTTTTTATTAGACATAAATCAGAGATTACAGTAACTGAATTCCATGATCTTCACATTCTTTGATTGCTTCTTCCGGCCAAAGAGAACTTTGAACTTCTCCGATGTGTGCCTTACGAAGGAAGAACATACAGATTCTTGACTGACCGATTCCGCCACCAATCGTGTATGGAAGTTCCTCATCAATGATCGCTTTCTGGAACGGAAGCTCCTTGCGCTCCGGGCAGCCTGCTTTATCAAGCTGGGAGAGGAGAGCTTTCTTATCAACACGGATTCCCATGGAAGATAACTCCAATGCAATATCAAGTACCGGATAATATACAAGAATATCTGCATTTAATCCCCAATCATCGTAGTCCGGGGCACGACCGTCATGTGGTTCGCCGGAGGCAAGTTCGTCACCGATCTGCATAACGCAGACAGCACCCTTGGCTTTGGTAATATAGTATTCACGTTCCTTTGGAGTGTTGTCAGGGAACATATCCTCAAGCTCCTGAGAAGTGATAAAGAAAATCTCTTTCGGGAGTATCAGGTCGATGTAATCATACTGGATTGCCATATACTGTTCCGTTTTGCGGAGACATTTGTATACGGTACGAACGGTCTCCTTTAAAAAGTCAAGGTTACGATCTTCTTTGGAGATGATCTTCTCCCAATCCCACTGGTCAACAAAAATGGAGTGGATATTGTCTGTGCTCTCATCTCTTCGGATTGCATTCATATCGGTATAGATGCCCTCACCGAGAGCAAAGCCGTATTTCTTTAATGCATAACGCTTCCACTTGGCAAGAGAGTGTACGACTTCCGCGTTCTTATCATTCTGCTCCTTGATGCCGAAAGTAACCGGACGCTCATAACCGTTTAAGTTATCGTTGAGTCCTGTTTCCGGATCTACAAACAAAGGTGCAGATACACGTGTAAGATTTAATCTCTGTGCAAGTAAAGCCTGAAAAAAGTCTTTAACCGTTTTGATCGCAAGCTGCGTATCGTGAAGATTCAGCTCGGATTTGTAATCTTTTGGTAAAATCAGATGTTCCATGAGGTCTCCTTTATATTTCTATCTACTACAATATAAATAGATTTCTAATCCGCATTTTATTATAGCACAAGGCGGTTGAAATTCAATAAGGAATGCGATAGAATTCTAAATATTGATAAGAGAGGAAACGATATGCGAAAAGAAGATTTGACGGTTCCGGCAATCATTGCGGAGGCAGTAGAAATCATTGTCGGACTGGTTTATATTGGATTACAAATTTATTACGGAGTTGTCAATCATATTCCGCCATACAGGTTCATTTGCAATATAGTGGGGCTGCTATTAGTATATGCGGGACTCACGGTACTGAGCAACCATCCGGAGCAGGTAAACCGTCTGGCTCCGGAAGTGTGTGTAGGAAAGGTTCGCAAATACACACTTCGTATGCTTCGACTGATCAAGCTGGTGTTTGTTGTAGGACTGATGGTTCCGTGTGTGGGGGATGCGATCGGAATTGAACTGAAGGATGCATACAGCCTTATTGTGATTTTTGCAATCATTCTGATCGCTGTCTGGCATGAATATAAAATACTTCTTGTTATCCGAAGTAACCGGGATAACAAGAAGTAAAAGAATATGTTATCTATTAGGAGAGGACGTCAGTGCATCTTTTGCCGCGTTTCTCTCTTTTTTGGTGCGTGTTCCGTGGCGGAACAGGTAAAATCCCAAAGACAGGGATACGATTGTTACAATCAGTATGATCAGTATCGTAAATACCGTATTGCCAATATCCGGCAGCAGAGTACTGATTACGGTTCCCCAAAGATTGAACAGGATATGGAGCAGAAGCGAGTAGTAGATGCTGCCACCCTTTTCGCAGACATATCCAAGTACAAGACCGAGTGCAAATGCGTAGATTCCCTGAATCCAGTTCATATGAAAGAGACCAAACAGTAATGCCTGCATGGTATTGGCGAGCCAGAACGGCAAAGCCCGGCGGGCAAGATGCATCGTTGTGCCACGGAAGATCAGTTCTTCGCAGACCGGTGCCAGTAAGACCGAGTAGAGCAGCATCGGAAGTGTAATCGAGGAGTCAAGTCCTGCGGTCTTGAGAAGATCCTCATATTGCTGAAGCCACTGCGGAAAGGCCATAGAGACCAGACCGACCAGGTAGCTGCTGAAAAACTGCATGCCTGGAACAAGTATTGCAACACCTGCAATCTGTGCGACACTGAAGGTGCGTGAAATCTTTGGAAGATATTCGCCACCGAGCGAATGATAATACCACAGACCAAAGATAGAAATACATAGGATGGAATACAGGATCATGATGATCGTACTGTAATCCGCATTCAGCATCAGATCGTAGAGCGATTCGATCGGGGATGAATTCTGTGGGGTGCGTATGAGAAAGGCAAAAATCGTGCAGCCCATCAGAAAAATGGATGCGATAAACTGTACGGCAGTTGCAATTATGATCGGTAAAAAGGCAGAGAAAAAATAGCCGACTTTCTTCATGTGTGTTCTCCATTCTGCATAATATTCTTTGCTCATTATACCATATGCCGGATGTTATGCAAATTTTAATACAAGAAATTTGTTTACTTTAAAACTTTAATATGGTAAAATTAGCAAGTAATGATCTACAAAATATAAGAGAGAGGGAGAGCAATGAGCAAGAAACTTAGAACAGAAGCTGTTGATCACTTGTTTGATGCCATATTATGTCTGAAAGATAGAGAGGAATGTTATACATTTTTTGAGGATGTATGTACGGTGAATGAGTTATTATCTTTGTCGCAGCGTTTCGAGGTAGCAAAGATGCTCCGTGACCAGAAAACATATCTGGACATTGCGGAGAAGACCGGAGCTTCGACGGCTACGATCAGTCGTGTCAATCGATCTCTTAATTATGGTAACGACGGATATGATATGGTCTTTCATCGATTGGAAGGACAAGAGTCATCCGAATCATAAAAACAAAACACATAATAAAAAGGATTTTCCGTTTTTGGAAAATCCTTTTGTTTTATTCTTTTTTTGACTTTTCCGCATCTTTCTTACCGGATTTGGATGACTCGTGAGGAAGCTGGTCGATGACGCTTTCGATGATCATTTTCTTGATATACACATCGTAGCTCAGCAGACAGATAAAACTGAAATTCTGTAAGAACTGCTGATCTTCTTCGGGAAAATCCTGAAAGGTCTGTTGGGCAATGGAGTATTTTTTGCCGAGATCCTTTAAAAGTTTTCCGGACTCTTCCTGCTCGAGATTGAATACCTCATTATAGATATCCTCCATATTGAATCCGTCTTTGTTGCCGAAATAGTGGTCGGTCAGTGGATTCAGGAGTGTCTGAATATCACTGATACTTAAAAGATTTTTGAAATAATAGATAAAAAGCAGCGTCAGAACATGTTCCTTGGAATACTTCTTCTTTTCCGGTGCAGGGAGAAGATTGTTCTTTGCATAGTTATTGATCATGGTTTTGGTCAGAATTTTATCCTCGTCATGACGCTTGCAGGCTTCAAGCTGCTTGTCCATAAAGGTTGTAACCTGATCCATATATAATCCGATATTCGGAATGTCTTCTGTCTTGATATAATCGATTGATTTCAACTTTTTTTGCAATGCTGCAAGAAATTCTTTTACATCGTTTTCCATCAAATTCACCTCATATCACATTATATAGTATTAAAAACTAGATGACAAGGCGTTTTTTATATGTTTTTTTCGGAAAAAGCAGAATGTATGTTCTCTATTTTGGAGAACTATGGTATACTGAATGAAGAAATGAGCAGGTACCTAGATTGTGCGCTGCGAATGACAAAGAAAATGTGACGGAATGGAGCAAACGATGAATTTACTTGATTCACTGAATGAACAGCAGCAGGAAGCGGTACAGACCACAGAAGGACCTTTGCTGATACTGGCCGGAGCCGGTTCCGGTAAGACGCGTGTGCTTACGCACAGGACGGCCTACCTGATCGACGAGATGGGCGTCAATCCATACAATATTATGGCGATTACCTTTACGAATAAAGCTGCAGGCGAGATGCGCGAGCGAATCGATGCAATGGTGGGATACGGATCGGAGAGTATCTGGGTATCCACGTTCCACTCGACCTGTGTGCGCATTTTGCGCAGATATATTGATCGGTTAGGGTATGACACGAATTTTACGATCTATGATGCGGATGATCAGAAAACACTGATGAAGGATATCTGCAAGAGATTGGAGATCGATACCAAATTATATAAAGAGAAAATGTTTTTGTCTGTGATCTCCTCGGCTAAGGATGAGCTTGTCGATCCGATCGAGTTTGAGACGCGTGCGGCCGGCGATTATACGAAGAGGCGTCAGGCGCAGGTGTACCGGGAGTATCAGCAGGCGCTGCGCCAGAATAACGCTTTGGACTTTGACGACCTGATCATGAAGACGGTGGAATTGTTCAAGCTGGATGGCGAAGTTCTTAATTCCTATCAGGAGCGTTTCCGCTATATTATGGTGGATGAGTATCAGGATACGAATACGGCACAGTTTGAACTGATCCGTCTGCTTGCGATGAAATACAAGAATCTGTGTGTGGTCGGTGATGATGACCAGTCCATCTATAAGTTCCGCGGCGCGAACATTTATAATATTTTGAATTTCGAGAAGCATTTTGCGGATGCCAAGGTGATCAAGCTTGAGCAGAATTACCGAAGCACACAGAATATTCTGGATGCGGCAAACAGTGTGATCGCCAACAACGTCGGTCGTAAGGCCAAAAGCCTATGGACCGATAACGGACAGGGTAACAAGATTACATTTGAGCAGCTCGATACCGCGCAGGAGGAAGCGGATTACGTGGCGCGTGATATCGCAAGACATGTGCGAAACGGAGAGTATCAGTACAAGGATTGCGCGGTATTGTACCGGACCAATGCGCAGTCGCGTCTGTTCGAGGAGCGTTTTATCGCATCGAATATTCCGTACAAGATCGTGGGTGGCGTGAATTTCTACTCGCGTAAGGAGGTCAAGGATATTCTTTCTTATCTGAAGACAATCGACAACGGACACGATGATCTTGCGGTACGCCGTATCATCAATGTCCCGAAACGCGGAATCGGTGCGACAACGATCAATCGTGTGAGTGCGTATGCGGATGCAAACGGAATCGATTTCTATACCGCTTTGACGAATGCTTCCGAGATTCCGGGCATCGGTAAGGCGGCAGCGAAGGTAGAGCCGTTTGTACTGTTTATCCAGGCGATGCGTGCCAAGGCGGAGATAAAATCGGTATCGGAGCTGTTAAGAGACATCATCGAGACGACCGGATATGTGCATGAACTTGAAGCGGAAGGAACCGATGAGGCGGAGGCTCGTATCGAGAATATCGATGAGTTGATCAGCAAGGCGTGCGATTACGAGGATGGTGAGGAACATCCGACACTCAGCGGGTTCTTAGAGGAAGTTGCTTTGGTCGCAGACATTGACAGCCTCGATGAGAACAGTGATTATGTGGTTCTTATGACGCTGCACAGCGCGAAGGGACTGGAGTTCCCGAACGTGTATCTTGCGGGAATGGAAGACGGACTCTTCCCAAGCTATATGTCGATCACAAGTGATAATGCATCGGCGGAGATCGAGGAGGAGCGAAGACTTGCGTATGTCGGTATTACACGTGCAATGAAGAATCTTACCATTACGTCGGCTCGCGTGCGTATGGTGAGAGGTCAGACGCAGTATGCGGCGGTATCGCGTTTTGTCAAAGAGATTCCACCGGAACTTCTGTCGGGAGAAATCTATGAGCCGCGTTCGTATGACGAACCGGTGCAGGAAAGCACGTTTCAGAAGGCGCGTAAAGCGTTCCGCTCGGTTCCAAGCTACGGAAGCAGCAGTGTGGGAAACGGCAGAGGAAGCAGCTACGGTTCGGAAGTCGGTGAAGGGTACGGTTCGACGTTTGCCAGGAAGAAGCCGGCGGAGCCGGTCTATACGAAACCGGAAAATCAGCGGGATTTCGGTTCGATGTCCGATGGGGATAATTGGCTGACTTACGGGGTGGGCGATCGTGTGCGCCACATCAAATTCGGTGACGGAGAGGTGACGTCCATCGTTTCCGGAGGCCGTGATTATGAGGTGACGGTGGACTTTGACAAGGTTGGAACGAAGAAGATGTTTGCAACATTTGCCAAATTAAAAAAGATATAATTTATATAATTTTTCATAGGAAAATGGGAAAACATATGTTATAATAAAGAAAATCAAAACTTAAGAAGGAGAGGTGCCTACTATGAGTAAGATGGAAGATCTTTTATCGTCTGTTAAGGATGGTGAAGTATTGAACGCTGTAAAGCTTAATAATTTACTTAAGAAGGAAGAAGAGAAGAAGAAACCTTCGAAATTTGTGATCGCTTTCGCAATTATCGGTGTGGTTGTTGCAGTTGCAGCAGCGATTTATGGAGTTTATCGTTTCTTTACTCCGGATTATCTGGATGACTTCGAGGACGATTTCGATGATGATTTTGATAATGATTTCTTCGAGGATGAAGATGACGAACCGGCGGCTGCTAAGAAGGAAGAGGCTTCTGACGAAGAGTAATCGATTATAACAGACAGAGTATAAGGGGACTGCGTAAGGTAGTCCCCTTATTTACGCGAAGCAACGAGCCAAGGTCCGTGCTTGCACGAGACATTGGCGACTGCCGTGATAACCTGAGAAACGCGCGGAGCGTTTTCTCAGGGGATACGCGAAGCAACGAGCCAAGATCCGTGCTTGCACAAGACCTTGGCGACTGCCGTGATAACCTGAAAACGCGTGCAGCGTTTTCTCAGGGGTTACGCGAAGCAACGAGCCAGACTAGGAATGGAGAATATAAAGTAATGAAAAAGGGACAGATTGCGGAAGGAATTGTAAAGAGTGTGGAATTTCCCAATAAGGGAATGGTGTATACGAATGAGGGAGATCGCGTGATTGTCAAGAATACCATCCCCGGACAGAGAGTTTCTTTTGCGGTCAATAAAGTTCGAAAAGGTAAAGCGGAAGGACGACTTCTTGAAACACTTGAGAACTCACCTCTGGAAACGGAAAGCCCGTGTCCGCATTTCGGAGAGTGCGGCGGCTGTACATACCAGAGTCTTCCGTATGAGGAACAGTTGCGGTTAAAGGAGAATCAGGTCCGCGCTATGATGGCAGATGCGATCGGAGATGCGTGCGAGTATGAATTTCTCGGAATCAAGGGAAGCCCACGCGTGCAGCAGTACCGCAACAAGATGGAATTCTCCTTCGGAGATGCTTATAAGGACGGACCGCTTGCACTTGGAATGCACAAGCGAGGCAGCTTTTATGATATTGTAACAGTATCGGACTGCAAGATTGTGGATGAGGATTTCCGCAAAATCCTTCTTGCAACGCTTGATTTCTTCGCAGCGAAGAAAGTCCCATTCTACCATCGTCTGCGCCATGCCGGATATCTGCGTCATCTGCTTGTGCGTAAGGCGGTCAAAACCGAAGAGATCCTGATTGACCTGATCACAACGACACAGGACTTTGGCATGGACGAGGAGACATTCGAGGTACAGAAGCATTCCCTTGAGGCGCAGCTTCTGGAAAAATCAGGTAAATGCCCATGCGCGGGCAGCGTAGATGAAGGGGCAGAGCGCGTGATGCTGAATGAGTGGGAGGAATGTCTGCGCGCATTGCCTTTGAAAGGAAAGATTCAGGGCATTCTTCACACGAAAAATGACAGTGTTGCGGACGTTGTGAAGAACGAGGGAACGGACATCCTTTTTGGACAGGATTTTTTCTATGAGGAACTGCTCGGACTTAAATTTAAAATATCGCCTTTTTCCTTCTTCCAGACCAATTCGCTCGGCGCGGAAGTATTATATTCGACCGCGCGCGAGTTCATTCTCGGAGATAAGGAGGATCTGCTTAACGACAAGATTGTCTACGATCTGTACAGCGGAACCGGTACGATTGCGCAGATGCTGGCACCGATCAGCAAAAAGGTCGTAGGTGTGGAGATTATTGAGGAAGCGGTTGAGGCAGCGAAAGAAAATGCACGTCTTAACAGGCTCGACAATTGTGAGTTCCTTGCCGGGGATGTGCTTAAGATGCTGGATCAGATTGAGGAGCGGCCGGATTATATCGTGCTTGATCCGCCGCGAGATGGAATTCATCCAAAGGCATTGGAACGGATTATTCATTATGGCGTAGAGAGTATGATCTATATTTCCTGTAAGCCGACGAGCCTTGCAAGGGATCTTGAGGTGTTTTTGGCGAGAGGATATCGTGTGGAGAAAATCTGCTGCGTGGATATGTTCCCAAGCACGGTGCATGTGGAGACGGTTGTCAAATTATCCCTCAAAAAAGATACACCGAAAATTGAGTTGACAATGGAACCTGATGAAGAGAGCAATTACACACCAGAAGAAAAGGCTACTTATTCAAAGATTAAGGAATATGTGAAGGATAAGTATGGTGTGAATGTGCATACTTCTTATATTGCACAGGTGAAGCGGATGTGTGGTCTGGATATGGGCGAGAATTATAATAAGTCCAAGAAAGAGAATCCAGAGGTGAAGCAGTGTACGCAGGAGAAGGTGGAGTATATTAAGGATGCGTTGAGGTATTTCAGATTGATTTAGTAAAATTGATGGTATGTCATGGCAATATCACTAGATACTCATACAAAGCCAGTAAATAAGCCATTTCTTGGCTGGAAAAGTGCTCTACTACACACTTACTACATGTTTTTTTGAGAAATAGCTCGGTATAGTTACTTTAAATGGTATAGTTACTTTAAATGGATAATTGACATTATGGTATATATGCCATATAATATTTACAAAGGTGATTACATGACAGAATTTAAACTGATAGCATATGAAAAAGAAAATGGCGAAGTTCCAGTAGAAGAATTTCTGGATTCTGTTAATCCTAAGATGCGAGCTAAAATATTTGGATTGCTTGGTATATTACAAGAAAAGGGAAATATGCTTAGAGAACCTTACAGTAAACATCTGGATGATGGAATATTTGAATTGCGTTGTAAATTCGGAAGTGATATTACCAGAGTTTTATATTTTTTCTATTATGAGGGAAAAATAATACTGACGAACGGATTTGTTAAAAAGACACAGAAAACTCCTAAAGAGGAGATTAAGATTGCAAAGGATAGAAGAAAAGATTTCATAGAAAGGGTGATGAAGGATGAGAACATTTGATGATATGCTTTCTAAGCAGCTAAAAGATGATGAGTTCAGAAAAGAATATGAAGCTATTCAGCCAGAGATAGATGTCATAAGAGCTATCGTGGATGCTCGTACTTCTCAGAATATGACGCAGAAGGAGCTTGCAGAACGTACTGGTATTAACCAGGCAGACATCAGCAAGCTTGAGAATGGAACACGAAACCCTTCTGTTAATTTGCTTAAAAGATTAGCGGATGGTATGGGAATGGCTCTTAAGATTGAGTTTGTACCTAAACAGAAAGCGTGATTATATGACCTCACTGGATTGGTGTCTGGTGAGGTTATTTTTATAGGTTTTGAGTTATTTGAATAAAGTGATTATATATACAGAAAGGGGAAAATATGGATTTTTTTAATGAAATCATGAAGTTTGGTGATATATTTGAAAGTCAAGAAACGATAGATGAATTGAAGGACATATCTGACGAGATAAAAAAGTATGATGTTTATGATGCCTTAGCGGGATTTTTGCAGGATAGCATCGCAGAACTTAAAATCATCTCGGAGCAGATGCAGGTTGCCATTGCAGAGAACAGCCGTGTGGCATTAGACCAAGATGAGTATGAAAAACGCTATGCCGAACTTACGGCAAGATATGAAAAGGCAAAAGCTAAGTATGATGACATCGCAGAGCAGATTGAAAGCAAGAAAGCGAAGAGAGAATTGTTCAAAGGGTTCATTCGCACTTTGGAGAAACAGGCTTCATAACCAGCGAGTTCGATGCCGGGATTTGGAGCAGTCTTGTGCAGGAAGTAATTTGACTAACAGCACTCAAGAATATATCTAGGTTGCTGTTTTTTATAGGGTTTTATATAGGAAGTAAGTAACAGAAAAATTGACAAAATACCGTTTAAGGTATATAATCATTACATATTTTAGCAAAGCATTTGAAAGAATGTGACGCAAAGCTATAGGGCCTAAGTTTTTATACGGTAGCCAGCTGCACAATGGTTGCATTGCTAGAAATAGCAGTGCTTTTTTGTTATGAGGAAAGAATTATGATAGAAGGATACATGACTATCAACGAGGTGGCTGAAAAGTGGAGTATTTCACCAAGAAGAGTAAGAGCTATGTGCTTAGAGGGAAAAATACCTCAAGCCGCTAAACTTGGTCGAATATGGGTTATCCCATCAGAAGTTGAACGCCCATTGGATGGAAGAATTACAACGGGTGAATATGTTAATTGGAGAAAATGAAAGAATGATGTAAAAATGTAAGAACGCAGAAAGGGGACTAGTCAACTATGGCAGATACACAAATTACTATTTTAGGTATGTCGGGTTCAGGAAAAACTTGCTATTTAATGGGTCTTTATTACAAGATGGGGTCAGGTTTAAGAGGATATACCATTACAACTGATGAAGACACAGATGTTGAGTTAAGAGATAGATATGCAAAATTATGTGATGTAACATTGGAGAAAGAGAAACGCTTTCCAGCGGGTACTGATAATATTTCTAAGTATGTATTTGATTTGCAGTATGGGTACAATACAGTAATGTCTTTTGACTGGGTTGACTATCCGGGTGGACTTCTTGATAGAAAGAATTCGGGTAATCTTGAAGAGTATGAAGATGTAAAAAAAGCCATAAATAACTCAAGTAGTTTGTTTATTTGTGTAGATGGTTCTTTATTAGTCGGAGATGATATTGATGAAAAGATTGATAATGTACGTGATAAATGTAGTAATGTAATTAATACTTTTTTTACCGACTACTCTAAGACTAATAAATCTCTTCCACCTACAGCAATCATTGTTACAAAATATGATGTATGTAAGGATGATACGGATCAGGAGGAACTGTGTGAAATAATAGAAGAGGCATTTAGTCCTTTTTTTGTCAAAAATGATATTGAGAAAATTATTACTATTATTCCTGTTTCTATTGGACTGAATATTATGGAAGACAATTGTTCTGGTAAAATGAAACCTTTAAACATTCATTTACCAATTTTTATGGGTATATGGTTTGCTCTTAGTAAGAAAATTCAGGAATATGTAAAGACTATGCAAGAACAGGAAAAGAAAAAGGATGATAATATTTCGAATTTGCGTGATCTCAAGGCAAGAGAAGAGAATAAGTTTTGGTTCTTTAAGAGCCAAAGTGAAGTGCAGAGGTTAGCAAAAAAAATTCAAGATGCAGAGAAAGCAGGAAAAGAGCAAACACAGAAGATGAATTATTTGATAAATTTGATGGCGGATAATAGCGAAAAGCTAGTAAAAGAACTTGAAAAAATACCGTATGTATTTGTTAATGGAGAGCGTAGTTCATTTGCTGAATTGATTCAGAAGTGAAAGGAGGGGAAACTTTGAGAATAGCACCAATTGTTCATACAAGAACATACAGCTGTGATTTTAATTCTGAATTCATGGTAAGACCAGATACATTTATGGATAGTGACATTAAGTGGGCTAGAAAAAATGTGTTAAATGCAACAGGAGCAATCGATGGTATGCATGGGGAACGTTGGCTTGTTATAGATAACGGAAAGTATCGTATTGCTGGTTTGGTTGGATTTTTAAAGAATATATGTGAAAAATGCAATTTATCTAATGAAGAATTAGAGAAGTCACAAACTCTATTTTGTGATGATAAGGGTAGACTGGTATATGCATTTATTGGAATTGTTATTGACAAAGCGAACTCTTTTGAAATTGGGGAAATTACATATGAATACCTTTGGAGAAAATTTTTGGAATTAATTTTCCCAATATGGAAAAGGACATATCAGGAAGTTATTCTTAAAAGTTTTGTGGAGGAAAGATTCGAAAAATGTAATAGTTCATCTATTGATGTGGCAGAAAATTTTGGAACTCAAAAACTGTATGAAGTTAATGCAACACTTGATATGCAGAGATTTCAATACTATTTAGGGAACATTGCTATGAGTAACTTTTCTTTCTGTAGCAACTTGACTGAATATAATTTGGTTAAGCAATGTGATTTTACAGCTATAAGTACTTCTCGAAACATAATTGTTCGTATGAATAGAATAGTTCCACCGGCTGAAACAGAGAATGCGATTCCTTTAGTAGGAAATATTCCACCACAGTCTGTACCGACACAATCTGCAGTAGAAGAGTCTAATAATACTAAAAAAAAAAGTTTGCTAGTATTGACGATTTGTTTGCTGATATTAGTAATAATTATTCTGATATCATTATTGCTAACGGGGAATTCGAATCAAACTGGTCAGTCAGCATTGGCAGAAATCCAATACGAGATGCTTATGGACATGCAAAACACGAGTATCCTTTAAAACTATCTAAGAAAGGAAAGAAGAATGGAAAGTAGTAAGATATCTAATTGTTTTGGTGAGTTCGAGGATATTTCGCCAAAAAGAAAAGAACCTACAATTCAAGCTTTATATGAATATGAAAAGCATTATCTTGAGATGCTAAAGAAGTATTCAGATGAGATAAAATTTATCCAAGATATGCTTTCCGATTTTAGAGCAGAACAGACGAAATTTTACGAACAGGTTTTGCCAAATATCATTGATAAACTTAATAGTGACGAAGGAATTGATGCTGAGATGAAACGCACATGGCTTAATAGACTTTCAACTAATATGGAGAGAAGTTTTAACTTAAGCGAATCCCTGATTAATGATTATGCTGTTAAGAATTTGGAGGAATTTAAAACGGCTGTTAATGAGAAGATGCGTAATATTTAGGAGGGATGATTGTGAATAGTAACTTCCCTTACTTGGAATTTCTAGAAATTGCAAAGGAAAAAAGAGAGGAAATAATCCTAGATACATACGAAGAAAACTCTCCAGATTTATATGACGCTCTTTATAGCAATCCCCATCAGGAAATTTCAATAATAAAGCTAGAGTATTATGAATTAAAGTGGATTGAATCATATTGGAAGTCAATCGAATCGCGTATCGCCAGAAAGGAATTCTCTGACAAAGAAAAGAAGGAATTGATATCAAAATTTTCAAAGTGGTACGATGACTTTATATGTAGTTGGAATTATACTTCATTTGATGCGGTTGTGTTTGAAGAACGAAGGAAAATATTAAAAGCACTAATTACGGTTAATAATGATTGGGAAAAAAATATTAAGCGTATGGATGTTCTTTTTGAAAAAGACTTCAAGATGCTTAACAAAAAAATACAAGAACTTCAGGAGGATTAAAAATGGCGGTAGTGAAAACAATTGGAAAGATATTTGGTATGTTTGATAAGGTTGATGACATCGTTTATGAACCTGTTAAGTTAATGTGTGATGCGTTAAGACAACCACTTAAGCAAATTGATGCACACAATGAAAAATCAAAGGCGGAGCATCAGCAGGCTTTAGAACAGCAAATGAAAGAATTTGAAGCCGATCTCGAACTTAGTAAAAAGAGAAGAGAGATGGAGATGGGCATTGATAAGCGTCGCATGGAAGAAGAAATTGTTCAAATGATAGCTGATAATGATATGAGACGCCGCGAAGAAATGGTTCAGATGGAAATGCGCTATAGAAAAGAGATGGCAGAAGCCGCGACTCGTCTTGAACAAATCATGGTTAATATGCAAGTTGAAACTAGAAGTAAAATATTCGTTCTTTATAGAGAAAAATCAAATGAATATCTTGAGGCACAAACTAAGTTTGAAGATAAGTTAGATGACCGAATCGAGAAAATGAAAAAGATGTTTCCTGATGAGAAGGGCGAAGAAAAGATAATGGACTATTATTTCGAACAGCTAGATGTTATTCAAAAACGTTCTACTGATTTTGCGAAAAATATGAATGATGATATGGTTAAAGTATTAGGCGCAATAGATGACGGAATGAAAGAAATGACAGGACTAGCAACAAAGTATTTCAAACCAGCTGAACCTAATCAGCAAGCATTAACCCAAAATGTAGTTGATGCAATTGAGTCAAAAGAAGAATAAAGAATTTTGTGGAGGGTGGGTTCATTTGACCCCACCTTTTTCTGTAAAAAGGGTTCATCGTTGAATTGTATCATTTTTATTGTCCCAACGAAGGTGCATGGATATCCGGGATTAGAGACAGTAGTCTGGCACATAATATTTTCTGTAATAAAATCACTAAAAAATCGGAAAACACATATAACTTTTACCTAGACTGTCAGACGGCACATTGTGGGAGGTGCCAACCGCACTTTGAGGGTTTGTCAAGTAAAGTGAGTATTCCGGCTCTCGTGAGACCGTTTCAAGTTTTGTGTAAACATTAAAAACTGATATAAGATTTGTGAATAGTTACAAATGGGCAGAGTCGATTTTCCGGATTCTGCCCATATCTGCATTATACAGGAGTTTTTGGGCATGTCAATAAAACCTGCCTAAAACAAGCTGTTTTTACAGGTTGCGTCCGATTAGACGTTCTTCAAAATAGATTTCCAGCTGGGAATGGATCTGTCCCCAGTCCTGCCTGTGTCCGGTCCATTTTTTCGTGATATCCATAGTTGCCAGATACAGCATTTTTAAAAGGCTATCATCTGACGGAAAAACTGTCTTGCTTTTGGTCGCTTTCCGAAGCTGACGGTTGAATCCTTCAATGGCATTTGTGGTATAAATCAGCCGTCTTACTGCCTCCGGATATTTGAAATAAGTGGACAGGGTTGCCCAGTTATCATGCCAGGATTTATAGATTTTCGGGTACTTGGAATCCCATTTATCTTTGAACAATTCTAACTCATTTAAAGCTGTTTCTTCCGTTGGAGCTGCATATACAAGCTTCAGATCAGCCATTAGTTTTTTGATATCTTTATACGAAACAAACTTTGTTGAATTGCGGATCTGATGGATGATGCACTGCTGGATCTCTGTTTTAGGATAAACAGCCTCGATTGCCTGTGGAAATCCATTTAAACCATCAACACATGCAATCAGGATATCCTCAACACCCCGGTTTTTTAATCCGTTCATGATAGAAAGCCAGAACTTTGCACTTTCGTTTTCTCCAACATACATTCCAAGGACATCTTTTTTTCCATTCATGTCGATACCAAGAGCAATGTAAACCGCACGTTTTACAATACGTCCTTCGCTGCGGACATGATAGTGGATGGCATCCATAAATACAACGGCATACACTTCTTCCAGAGGACGTTCCTGCCATTCCTTTACAATAGGCAGGATTTTGTCTGTGATTCTGCTTATTGTGCTGTCAGAAATATCAATATCATACATTTCACGCATGTGAGATTCAATGTCTCCAGTGGTCATTCCTTTGGCATACATGGAAAGTATTTTTTCTTCCATGTCCTGAGTTACAGTATTCTGATACTTTTTAATCAGCTGTGGTTCATAATCACCGTTACGATCCCTTGGTATAGCTACATCCATATCTCCATAACTGGTGTGCATGGTTTTACTGGAATGACCGTTTCTGCTGTTGTCTGTTTCTTTGTTACGATAATCATACTTGGAATATCCTAATTCTTCATCCAGTTCCTCGTCCAAAGCACCTTCCAAAAGAACAGACATCATGTCACGCATGATACTGTTTACATCAGTGCCATCTTTGATGCTGATATCGTTGTTTTTCAGATAGTCACGCATCATTTCTCTCATTGCTGCTTTTTGTGGGCTGTCTTTTCTTCTTGCCATAAAAATAACCTCCAAACTGAGTAATTTTATCTTACATCAGTTTGAAGGTTTACACAAACTTTGGGATACTCCCGCTCTCGTTGGTTCTTCCTCAATTATCCGTAAGTAGTTGCTTTTGGATATCGCAATTTCGCCTCAAGCAACCGCTTACCGCACCTTCCATACATTGTTCGCTTTATCATTTTTAATCGACTGTTTGTTCCTTCTACAAAACCATTGCTGTAATCATATGCTACTGCATTCTCCACAGCATCTATATCACGACTTAAGCCATTTGCAAAACTCCGTAAAGCTTTTATTTCACTCTTACTATATTTTTCAACAAATAGATATAATAACGGTACTTTTCGTTCTTCAAATATTCTTCTGAATTCTTTGATACAATTGTGCAATTCATATATATGTGGATACTGATTCAAGACATAACATTTATGTCCTTCTGTTAGTTCTGTGTTCATCCACATATATCGAAATATACCCTCACGTGTAATATAATCCTTATCTTTTCCGCAACTGCCAGTTCTATATTTTAAACCCTCTGTCATCGTTCTAATATATGGCTGAGGAGTAAACTGCTCATTTAACTTTTCTTCTATTTTTACAAGATAATCAAAAGCATTGCTTTTGGAACCAGTATATCCTTTTTCATAAACTGCTTTAACTGTCTTACTTTTACTCCAGCCGGATTTTAAACACTGTATGATAAAATCATAATATGGATCTAATTTGCATTGCCTCACCCCATACATACTTAGTTCCATCGGATTTCCATTCCGATATTTAGCAATTGTATTTCTTCCAACGCCCATTCTTCTTGCTATTTCTCGGTAACTGCAGCCTTCATTTAAAAATCCCTGTATCTGACATATCATTTGATAACGTTTTTCTGAATAATTTGGAAAGTTATCCACATCAGCTGCGATTTTTTTTACATGCTTCTTCATCAGCATGCGGAATATTAATGGTGGCGGGTATTTCTTTATTCAAAGCTTTCTTAATTGCCTCTAAAAGATTTTGGTGTAGATGAAACCTATCCGCAACCTGCATTGCATCTGGCAATTCCTCTGCGATCACTTTCGCATAAGCACTTGCCCTATCACGAGTAATAACTTTGACTTGTTTATTATTTTTTAGCCATTCCCTTAAGGTTTCTCCATCCCGGCCATCTAATATGGTAATAGGTTCATGTGTCTTCTCATTTACAATGATTGTTCCATATGTATTTCTCTTTTTATAGGCAAAATCGTCAACACCAATCACATCACCAGTTTCCGGATTCGGTAAAAGCTCATACCTTTTCAAAAGAAGTCTAATAACAGTATCACCACTAGTCTTAATTCCAAGTGTATTACATATGCGAGCAGACCCTTCGCAACTTGTTTCTAATGCCAGCGTACATACAAAATCTGCACAACGTTCCGTCATTCTGCTATATGCATTTAAAAAACCATCAAAAGTCTCTGATATGGACGTAGCATTACATTCTTTATTCATACAATTGTACTCGTGAGCGGTTATCTCCAACTGAACGTTCTTTCCAAGGATCGGCAAGTCTTGTACCTTACGCATATATGTACCATGATAATTATTTGTTGTTTGTCCACACTTAGGACAGGTACAATATGATGTAACAGATTTCATTCGTATCAAAATTTTATCTTTTTCTTGGATGACATTTAATATTTCCAAACTTTCTTCCGGGTAAAATGCATTTAAAAATGAAGTATCTACTGTTGCCATCGTTATGTCTCCGTTATTGCAATTGATACCTTGATTATACTATAGTTGCTGTATAATTCCAAGAATAAAAACGGATAATTGAGGAAGAACCCTCTCGTTGAGCCACCTGTCCGGAGTTTGAGAGCCACCATTCCGGCAGCATAGAG
>OBLI01000682.1_pt1 | contig 35447 bp, 25 predicted proteins | sample 1519701 | NCBI WGS metagenome assembly OBLI01 (sample SAMEA3663005, study PRJEB22513) | pig gut metagenome | biome: pig gut; feature: pig-associated habitat; material: faeces | place: France | collected 2012 | reverse complement strand
CGCATTGCTCGTTGTGTTTTAACATTAATGCCCATTAATTGAACATTAATGAAACATTAATATTTTTCCGTTAAGGGGGAAATGGGCGCGTAGCGCCATATTAATGTTCTTTAAAATGTTCAAGAAAAATGGCGCATAGCGCCTATTAATGGATCATTAATGTTCAATTAACGGACATTAATGTTAACCACTACAAGCGCGTAGCGCGAGTATAAAAAAGAAATGAGCACAATATAAACACTAACGATGTTTTTCTCGCAATGCTGCGCATTGCTCGTTGTGTTTTAACATTAATGCCCATTAATTGAACATTAATGAAACATTAATATTTTTCCGTTAAGGGGGAAATGGGCGCGTAGCGCCATATTAATGTTCTTTAAAATGTTCAAGAAAAATGGCGCATAGCGCATATTAATGGCTCATTAATGTTCAATTAAAGGACATTAATGTTAACCACTACAAGCGCGTAGCGCGAGTATAAAAAAAAGAAATGGAATGATTTTTAAATTGGATAAAAAAATGAACAGACTGTTTATCATGGCGGGCATCGTGACGATGCTCGCACAAGTAACCACGGCACAGGCCGTGACAGACAACGAGGGAACACATCTCATCAAATATGGCGACATGAACCAATGGGTGACACGACAGGTTAAGGAAAGCGCCATAATAGGCGGTAACATGAAGACGCTGCACGAGATCGCTCCAACAAAGACATGGGCGCAAAACGCACCTTACACCAACTGGGGAGGCTCGCCATGGGGCACGTCAAACGTCATGGCGAAGGTGTCGGGCATAACAAAAACCAACGTGTCGGTATATCGCGACGAGCACCCGGGACACGGCAGCTGCGCCAAGCTGGTAACACACATCGAGACATGCAAGGTGCTCGGCATCGTGAACATCAAGGTGCTGGCAGCAGGCAGCATATTCCTCGGACAGACGCTCGAGCCCATCACCTCGACCTCAAACCCTATGGCCAAACTCAACGCAGGAATGAAGTTTACGGGACGGCCCAAGGCACTCGTCTTCGACTATAAGGTGAAGCTGTCGGGACATCCCAACCGCATAAAGGAGACGGGCTTCAGCAAGGTGAAGACGGTGGCAGGAATCGACATGGCCGACTGTGTGTGCTTCTTGCAGAAACGCTGGGAGGACGCCAAGGGCAACATCTGGGCAAAGCGCGTGGGCACCATGGTGGTGCGCTTCGCAAAGACCACGAACGGATGGGTGGAGAACGCCACATTCCCCATCCACTACGGCGACATCACGCACCAGAGCTTCTACAAGCCTTACATGGGACTGCTCACGGGCGACGACACGAAATGGGCTAAAAACTCGAAGGGCAAGATGATGCCTGTAAAGGAGATTGGATGGGCATCGGCCAACGAGACGCCAACCCACATGGTGCTGCAGTTCGACTCAAGCCACGGCGGAGCCTACATTGGCTCTGTCGGCAACACGCTGTGGGTGGATAACGTGAGGGTGGAATATTAACCCCTCCTCGTCTTAAGCCGAGGAACGGTCTTAAGCCAACCAACGTTTATAAGCCGAACGATGTTTATAAACAAAGAAAACGGATTTTCCTGATGATGCTGAAACAGCCAGCCCTCTATCAGGAAAATCCGTTTTTTTCAGATAAATGTTCAAGCGGCTTTTCCATATTCATATAAGCAATCGCTTGGAAGATCTATCTCGTCATTCCAATAAACACATGTGCGGCTACTATCAAGCTGCACTTGTTTAAACAACCCATATACATCTGTCAAAGCGCGAAACGACGGCAAGGTTTCAATATCATCCTTCACGTCATACATCACTTTGTAACCATCATCAAACTCCACAAAGAGGATGAAATTGTCTAACGCGGTTATTTTTTTTATTCTTGGTATCATAATGGAGGAAGTTTTGTTATGATTTGTTTGTTCCACATCTCTTGAAGTTCATCGCTGTGCAACGACAACCATTCCTTAACCAGCTCTTGTGCTTTAGAAGGAAGATCGCCTTCAAACATCTCATAGGTTTTTATATTAAACAAGCCCACATATTCGTTGTAGATGGCATGTATATGCGACGGCTCATGTTCTTTGGGCTTGAAGAACATTTTAATGATTATTCCGTAAAATCTAACTATCTCGGGCATAAACTATCTGATTTATCAAGTGTTCACGGAACAAATATAGAAAATATTTGGTTAACATCAAAACTTTTGTAAGCTTTTAACATGTCAAAAAATTTTCTTACAACCATAAATGTTCCAAACCGCCACATTAATGGCAACACGACAACCAATTTTTCGGTTTAAAAAGCCTATAATAATAATTTTCCTTAAATTTTTCCTATATAATAATGTAGGAGGAAAACTATTGCTTACTTTTGCACTCCAAATAACGAACATTTAAGTATATGCAAGACAACTTAGTGATTGTGGAGAGCCCTGCAAAGGCCAAGACAATAGAAAAATTTTTAGGCAGCGACTTCAAGGTGATGTCTTCATACGGACACATTCGCGACCTGAAGAAGAAAGAACTGAGCATCGACATGCAGTCGATGCAACCATCATACGTCATACCGAAAGAGAAAGAGAAGCTCGTAAGCGAGCTGAAAGCCAACGCAAAGAAAGCCAAGAAGATATGGCTCGCATCCGATGAGGACCGCGAGGGAGAGGCTATCTCGTGGCACCTCTGCGAGGTGCTCGGACTGGACGAGGAGAAGACCAGCCGAATAGTGTTTCATGAGATCACAAAGCCCGCCATTCTCGCGGCCATCGAGAACCCGCGACATCTCGACATGAACCTGGTGAACGCACAGCAGGCACGACGCGTGCTCGACCGCATTGTGGGCTTCAAGCTGTCACCCGTGCTGTGGCGCAAGGTTAAGCCCGCCCTCTCGGCAGGCCGCGTGCAGAGCGTGGCGGTGAGACTGATTGTGGAGCGCGAACGCGAGATCCAGAAGTTTAAGAGCGAGCCCTACTACCGCATAAACGCCATCTTCGCCCTGACCAACGAGAACGGATCGCAGCAGGAGGTAAAGGCTGAGCTCGACCGCCGATTCAGCAACCACGACGAGGCGGTGGCGTTCCTTGAGGCTTGCCGCAACGCCGAGTTTAAGGTGGAGGCGGTGACGAAGAAGCCGCTCAAGCGCATGCCTGCACCGCCTTTCACCACGTCGACGCTGCAACAGGAGGCTGCACGCAAGCTCGGCTTCTCGGTGTCGCAGACCATGATGGTGGCACAGCACCTCTACGAGAACGGACAGATCACATACATGCGTACCGACAGCGTGAACCTCTCAAAGCTCTGCATAGGTGCAGCTAAAGAGGAGATCATCAACCTCTACGGCGAGGAGTACAGCTCACCACGCAACTTCCACACCAACTCGAAGGGTGCCCAGGAGGCTCACGAGGCCATAAGACCGACATACATGAGCAACGTGACCATTGACGGCACGTCGCAGGAGAAGCGCCTCTACGACCTCATCTGGAAACGCACAGCTGCCAGCCAGATGGCGGAAGCACAGATAGAGAAGACCACGGTGGCGATAAGCATTATCAACGATGCCGAGGACTGTCTGAAGGCAACAAAAGAGAACCACGCACCCAAGTTTGTGGCTAACGGAGAGGTGGTCAAGTTTGACGGATTCCTCAAGGTGTACCGCGAGTCGACTGACGACGACGATGCCCCCTCTGACGAGTTCTCACACATCCTGCCGCCCCTGACCGAGGGCAACGAGCTGCAAAGACGCGAGATCACGAGCACCGAGCGCTTCTCGCAGGGACCGGCACGCTACACCGAGGCAAGCCTCGTGCACAAGCTTGAGGAGCTGGGCATAGGACGCCCGTCAACATACGCACCGACCATCAGCACCATACAGCAGCGCGAGTATGTGCAGAAGGGTGACAAAAAGGGCGAGGAACGCTCTTACACCATCGACACGCTGCGCGGCATCCAGGTCACAAGCAAGACAAAGAAGGAGCTGACAGGCAACGAGAAGGGCAAACTGCTGCCCACAGACATAGGAACGGTGGTCAACGACTTCCTTATTGAGAATTTCCCCGACATCATGGACTATAACTTCACGGCTCGTGTGGAGCAGCAGTTTGACCAGATTGCTGAGGGCAAGGAGCAGTGGACCGACATGATGAAAGACTTTGAGCACACCTTTGAGCCTACCGTGGAGAAGGTCATCAACGCACGCTCTGAGCACAAGGCGGGCGAGCGCAAGCTCGGCGACGACCCGAAGAGCGGACGCCCCGTGTTTGTGAAGATCGGACGCTTCGGACCTGTGGTGCAGATTGGATCGGCTGACGATGAGCAGAAGCCGCAGTTTGCACAGCTGCCCACCGACAAGCGCATGGACTCGATAACGCTCGAAGAGGCGCTGGAGCTGTTCAAGCTGCCGCGCACCGTGGGACAGTTTGAGGGCACCGACGTGGTGATCGGCGCCGGCCGATTCGGACCTTATGTCATGCACAACAAGAAGTATGTGTCGCTGCCCAAGGGCGAGGACCCCATGACCGTGACGCTCGACACCGCCATACAGCTCATACAGGCCAAACGTCTGCAAGAGGAGCAGCGCCACATGAAGAAGTTTGAGGAAGACGCAAAGCTCGAGATCCTCAACGGACGCTACGGCCCTTACATCGCATACGACGGCAAGAACTATCGCATACCGAAGGCACAGCACGACAAGGCTACAGAGCTGACCTACGAGCAGTGTATGGACATCGTGAACGCCACTCCTGCAAAGAAGAAATAACGACAACCAGGCTTTTGGAGCCGAGCTATAACAGAAACTTATGCAACGTATCATCATCATTGGCTATATGGGAGCCGGAAAGACGACCGTGGGAAAGGCACTGGCCAAGGACCTGGGGCTCACTTTCTACGATCTCGACTGGTATATTGAGAGCCGCATGCACAAGACCGTGAAGCAGATCTTCGACGAACAAGGCGAGGAGGGCTTCAGGCGCATTGAGCGCAACATGCTGCATGAGGTGGCAGAGTTTGAGGATGTGATAATAAGTTGTGGAGGAGGCACACCCTGCTTCTTCGACAACATCGACTACATGAACAGCCAAGGAACAACCTTCTACCTCAAGGCCACTCCCGACGTGCTCTACAAGCATCTGAAGATGGGCAAGAGCGTGCGGCCGCTGCTCCTCAACAAGACGCCCGATGAGGTGCGCACATTCATAGAGGCTCAGCTCGCGCAACGCGAACCGTTCTACAACAAGGCCAAGTATGCCATCGATGTCAACCTCATGGACACCTATGACAAGATCAAGCTGTCGGTGGATAAGATAAAGAACAAGATAGAAGAAGAAAAAGGAAACAACATCAAAAAAAGAACAAGAATAAATGAAGAAATGGACCATCGATGACTCAAAGGAGCTCTACAACATCAACGGTTGGGGCACCTCTTACTTCGGAGTCAACGACAAGGGCGATGTGTATGTCACGCCCTGCAAGGACAACACGGAGATTGACCTTCGTGATGTGATGGATGAGCTTGCACTGCGCGACGTAACACCGCCAGTGCTCCTGCGCTTTCCCGACATCCTCGACAACCGCATCGAGAAGACATCAAGCTGCTTCAAGAAAGCGGCTGACGAGTATGGCTACAAAGCTGAAAATTTCATTATTTATCCTATCAAGGTGAACCAGATGCAGCCCGTGGTCGAGGAGATTATCTCACACGGACGAAAGTTCAACCTCGGACTGGAGTGTGGCTCCAAGCCTGAGCTCCACGCTGTCATTGCCGTGCAATGTCAGAGCGACTCCATCATCGTGTGCAACGGCTACAAAGACCAGAGCTACATTGAGCTGGCGCTGCTGGCACAGAAGATGGGAAAGCGCATCTTCATCGTCGTGGAGAAGCTCAACGAGCTCGACACCATTGCAAAGGCAGCAAAGAAGTTGGGCGTGAAGCCGAACCTCGGAATAAGAATAAAGCTGGCATCAAGCGGAAGCGGAAAGTGGCAGGAGAGCGGAGGCGACGCATCCAAGTTTGGCCTAACGTCAAGCGAACTGCTTCAGGCGCTTAACATCCTTGACGAGAAGGGACTGCACGACTCGCTGCGACTGATCCATTTCCATATCGGCAGCCAGATAACAAAAATAAGACGCATACAGACAGCGCTCAGAGAGGCGGCACAGTTTTATGTGCAGCTCCACAAGATGGGGTATAACGTCGATTTCGTCGACTGTGGCGGCGGACTGGGTGTCGACTATGACGGCACGCGCTCGTCAAACAGCGAGAGCTCGGTTAACTATTCCATCCAAGAGTATGTTAACGACTGCATCTACACCTTTGTCGACGCATCCGACAAGAACGACATCGCTCACCCGAACCTCATCACAGAGAGCGGACGGTCGCTGTCGGCTCACCACTCGGTGCTCGTAATCGATGTGCTGGAGACCGCTTCGCTGCCCGAGATGCGCGAGGAGTTTGAGCCTGCCGACACCGACCACCAGCTCGTCAAGGACCTCTACGACATCTGGGACAACCTGAACCAGCGCACAATGCTGGAAGACTGGCACGACGCGGAGCAGATCAGAGAGGAGGCGCTCGACCTCTTCTCACACGGCATCGTGGACCTGCGCACAAGAGCAGAGATAGAGAGCATGTACTGGAGCGTGTGCCGCGAGGTCAACAACCTGGCGAAGCAGATGAAGCATGCACCCGACGAACTGAAAGGACTCGACAAGCTGCTGGCAGACAAATATTTCTGCAACTTCTCGCTCTTCCAGTCATTGCCCGACTCATGGGCTATAGACCAGCTCTTCCCCATCATTCCGCTGCAACGGCTCAACGAGAAACCCACACGCAACTGCACCATTCAGGACATCACTTGCGACTCGGACGGCAAGATTGCCAACTTCGTGACCAATCGCAACATCTCGCATTGTCTGCCCGTTCATGCGCTGAAGAAGAACGAGCCCTACTATCTCGGCGTGTTCCTCGTAGGAGCATATCAGGAGATTCTCGGCGACATGCATAACCTCTTCGGCGACACCAACGCCGTGCACATAAGCGTGAAAGACAACCACTACCACATAGACCAGATCTTCGACGGCGAGACCGTGGAAGAGGTGCTCGACTATGTGCAGTATAACCCCAAGAAGCTGGTGCGCCAGCTCGAGATATGGGTGACGAAGAGCGTCAAAGCAGGAAAAATTTCACTCGAAGAGGGTAAGGAGTTCCTTAGCAACTATCGCTCAGGACTCTATGGTTACACTTATCTTGAATAAAAAAAAGGTCTTAAGTAGGTGTCCAAAATTAATCGCATATGAATCTTATAAAAAAGGTTATGCTTTCAAATGCCTCTACGCCCTCTTTTGGCCCGTATGCCCAGCTCTCATCGGTCGTGTAGCCCGCTACACTCCCTCTTCGGAGCTGAACATACAGACCAAAATAGAGCATAGAATCATTTAAATTAATTTTGAACACCTACTTAAATAGAAAAAATATGGAAAAGGAGAGAGAAACAGACAAGGCCTTTGCTCCACTGACCGTCATCAAGGTTGGCGGAGCCGTGGTTGAAGACGAAGCACAGCTCACAAGGCTTATCAACGACTTCTCTGCCATTCCCGGCAGAAAGGTGCTGGTACACGGCGGTGGACGACGCGCCACAAAGGTGGCTGCCGCTCTGGGCATAGAGAGCAAGATGGTGGACGGACGACGCATTACGGATGCCGACATGCTGGAGGTGGTGACCATGGTTTATGGTGGCCTCGTCAACAAGAACATCGTGGCCCGTCTGCAAGCACAAGGCGTGAACGCCCTTGGCTTGACAGGTGCCGACATCGATGTCATCAGATCACATAAGCGACCGCTGAAGAACGGCATCGACTATGGCTTTGTGGGCGATGTGGACCGCGCCAACGGACAGATGCTCAGCAAGCTTATTGAAGAGGGCATCACGCCCGTCATGGCACCTCTCACACACGACGGCAACGGCAACATCCTTAACACAAACGCCGACACCATTGCCGCCACAACGGCCATAGCTCTCGCACCGTTCTATGACGTGACGCTTGTCTACTGTTTCGAGAAACCCGGCGTGCTCTCCAACCCCGATGACGACTCGTCGGTGATTGCAAACATCACGCGCCCGCTCTTCAACGACCTCGTGGCCGACGGCACCATTGCCGGCGGCATGATACCGAAGATAGAGAACGCTCTCGATGCCATAGGCAAAGGCGTGGGACGGGTGCTCATAACAAAAGCCGATGCCATTGGACAAAAGGGAAAGGGAACGACGATAAAATAAAAGAGAAACGACAATAGAACAAGAAAGAGCTTTGACAACTATTAGTTAAAGACTGTTAACGTTGTAACTTTATATCTTCACAACCGTCAACCATTTAGAAGCGATGATAAAACAGGTTAGTTTTCGCAATGATGTATTGCCGCTGAAGAACATTCTTTATCGGCTTGCTCTTCGCATCACGCTCAACAGCGCAGAGGCCGAAGACATCGTGCAAGACACCCTGATAAAAGTCTGGAACAAGCGCGACAGTTGGGCTGAAATAGAATCAATAGAGGCTTTCAGCATAACCGTCTGCCGTAACCTCGCTCTCGACCGAATAAGCAAGCATGACAACCAGAACGCCTCGCTCGACGAGCAAGGCATCGACCGTCAAGACACAGCTTATGACCCGTACGAGAGAACGCAACAGCGTAACAAGGTGGAGCTTGTGAGACAAATCATCGACAGCCTGCCTGTGAAGCAGCGCGAGTGTATACAGCTTCGCGACTTTGAAGGCAAAGCCTACAAAGAGATTGCCTCGCTGCTCAACATCACAGAAGAGCAAGTGAAGGTGAACATCTTCCGCGCACGACAGGCCATTAAACAACGATTCACTCAATTAGACGGATATGGACTATAAGTATATAACACAACTTTTAGATCGCTACTGGAAGGCGGAGACAACCGTGGAGGAGGAAAACATCCTGCGGGCCTTCTTCAGTCAGACCAGCGTGCCCGAGGAGCTGAAGCAATACCGATGTCTGTTCCTCTATCAAGCCACGGAGCCAAAGACCGACGTGCTTGATGCAGCCTTCGACGACCGTCTCTTAGCTATTGTAGGCGAAGAGCAGAAGGACACAGCAAAGGTTAAGGCACACCGCATAACGCTCAAGGAGCGCATGTTCCCACTGTTCAAGGCAGCAGCGGTGGTGGCTATAATCTTAACGCTTGGCAACGCCGCACAATATTCGTTCAACGGCAACGCTGACACCACCACCCCACAAAGCTCAACAATGGGCACCAGCCGCGGCCAGTCAATGGCTTACACCGATTCGGCAACCATAGACACGCTACAGCAGCGCACCATGGACACCACATCGCCTGTAAACAACGCAACAACAGTGGTCAAATAAAGACCGCTGAGAACAAAAACAAAGCCTGTCAGGCAAGGATGCCAAGGCCAAAAGAAAACCTGAAGACGGTAAAAGCCGAGGCAACGAAAGAAGATAATTTCTATGCTTTCTCTATATAAATCATGTTTAGTAAAACAACAACCGAAACTGTGAAGTTTCAAAGTTCTCTCAAATTTTTCATAACATACTAATGCGAACAGCCATCCGAAATCTCGGATGGCTGTTTCTGTTTTTAGGGGGCTTGAAAAGCCTAAAAGACATATTGGGCTGCTTATGGGGGTTATGCGACATATAAGACATATAAGACATATACGACCCATAAGAGCTATAAGACGGCCCCATAACCACCACACCTACATAACCACCAGCCTCCTATAACCACCAGCCTCCTATAACCACCAGCCTCCCATAACCACCAGCCTCCCATAACCACCAACCTCTCCCAAGCTTCCTCCAACAAACAAAAGACGGACTGCCATCACTGGTAGTCCGTCCTCAATTGTTATTTAGAAGATCTATTCAGAATAAAAAGAACTGAATAAATATAAGTTTTCAATAATGGCTTAAAACAATATTTTGAAGCCCTACAGCCTTTTAATTGTTAGGCACAAACTGGTCATACTTCAACACCGAAATATTGCCTGCTGATACCGAGTAAACGGTACAGATAAAGAGGCTGTTGTCGGCGTAGATGCCGTTGTCAAGATAGTCTGTCGAGCCAGTCAAGCTGTAGGCATCGGTCATGTAGACTGTGCCATACGTCTTGTATGTGAGACCTGTCGAGAACTTGGGCACCAAGATGTAGTTGAACGCATTGCCTTCCTCATCGGTGCTTCCGCTCTTAGCTTTCTTAAACTTTAAGTTGTAGCCCTGTCCGTAGACGTTTTTGATGCGGTAGCTTGAAGGATTGTTGGCGTCAACGTCAAGCTCACAGTCGGCCGACTCCTTGCCCACAATTGGAGCTACGTCTGCATTGAAATAATATTTTCCGTCACACACCTTGTTCCAGGTTATGCCAGTAAACGACACGCTGTCGGCAGACTGTGCCTGACCCTTGGCGTTCACAGCCACCACAGTGGCCATATAATCGCCCTTGAGGCCGTAGAACAGAGTGTCTACCTCCGACTGGCCTTTCACTCCTTTCACCAAGCCGCCGTTCTTTACCACAAAGTCGTTGTAGCCTTCCTGTCCAAGCTCGGCAATGTGCTTAGAATAGTCGGCATGCTTCTCAAGCAGAATGTATGCGCTCTCGGTGGCAGAGTTTGTAGACACGCGCACCTTAAAGTCGGCATCGGCATCAAGCGGCGGAGCCACACTGTAAGTGTTGGTCATCACATAAGCCTTTGAGTCGTTGCCTGGCTCTGTGCCCTCATCGGCAGAGCACGATGTCATGAACATCGCAGCAGCGACAGCCATCAATCCAAAAATATATTTTTTCATCGTTGTTGTCAATTTTTTGTTTGAACAATTTTTTGTTGCTAATCCTTAGCGATTGTCTCATGACCGTTGGTTACCACACAAACTTCTGAGAGTTGCCTGAAGGTGCCGACGGTGTCGGGTTGTTGGTACAAGCGGTGTTGTAGTTGCACTCGCCGTTGGTGATGCACCAGTTCATCCAATCTGGTGTTGTGGTGGTGTTCCACTGGTAACCATCCACGTGGTTGGTGCCCTCATAGCTGCGTATGATGCCCTTCTGCAGGCGCTTGATGTCATACATCGACAGACCCTCGCCCCAGAACTCTACGCGGCGCTGCCACCAAATCTCGTTTTGGAAGGCAGAGGTAGCGCTGTTGCCGTATGCCTCGTTGTGCTTGCCATACTCGTAGCTGGCATCGCGCTGCTTGGCGAAGGCGGTGAGCAGAGAGATGCCCTCAGCCTGACGGCCGCTCTGCATGCCTACAGCCTCGGCCTCGATGAGCTTCATCTCCTCAACACGCATGAGAGGCACAGCCACGCAGAAGCCCACATACTTGTCATAACGGCCCTGTGAGCCGCCTGTTGAACGGAACTTAACCTCCAGACCACCGAGCTTAGGCTTGTTCATGGCGAGCAGCTCGGGGTTCTGTGTGTTGGTGCTGAGGATAGAGTAAAGCTCCTCTTCTGACGCAGCATCGTCGGCAGAGAAGTCAACGAAACACTTCTTGCGGCAGTCGGTTGCAGGTATTGTCTCGTAGAGGTGACGGTCGATGAACAGCGGGTAGCCATAGTTGGCAGCGTAGCCACAGCTTGCACCAGGATTGTCGAGCATGCCGTTCTCGGTGATCATCTTTGAGCCCCATGACGAGTCAGCATCGTTAAACTTGATGTTGTCGTCGGTTGCCTTATACTGCACGCAGAACATCCACGCGTCGTTAGGTGTGTTGAAGCCCGTCTCGTAGTCGGTGTACTGTGCGCCCGTCATCACGCTGTAGCCAGCCATAGCGAGCTTGGCATACTTCTCGGCGTTTGGCCAATCCTCCATGGTGAGGTAGGCGCGAGCCTTCAGACCATACACCACGCTGAGGTCGGGAGTGGTCTTGTCAGAGCGCTGATAGTCGGCGAGATATTTCTCTGCCTGGTCAAGGTCGGAGAGGATGAAGGCGAAGGCAGCCTCATTGGTCATACGCGGGTTCTTCGTCATGTCGGCTGCGTCGACCTCTGTGACCATAGGCACGGTCTCGGCCTGCTTGTTCTTGGCGTAGGTCTCGGCACCGTAAGTGCGCACGAGGTCAAGATAATACATTGCGCGGAGAGCATAAGCTATGCCCACACCAGTGTAATGGTTCTCTGACACGTTCTCGCCGCCGTAGCTCTTGAGCACGTTGTTGCAGCTCTTGATCCAACCATAGTAGTAGGTCCAAGGCATCTGGCAGGCTGCATACTGCGGGCCGAGGGCCACGCTGGCAGTATATTGAGTGGAGAACCACTCGCTTCCCGATGCGTCTGTCGGTGCGATGTCCTGACCCATCATGTCGCGCTTGATCATCATGGCAGGATAGCCGAAGTCGTCGGCATTGTAGTCATCGCCACTATAGATAAATGTTCCGGAAAGAGTTGATGTGAGACCGCTCACAAGCGACTCGTAAGCGGTAGGAGCCTGCGACACCTGATCGCCAGATGCATAGCCTTTTGACGGCTCATACTCCTCGATACAGCTTGTCATCGAGGTAGAGACCACCAGAGCGGCGGCAACCAAAGCTAATATATTTTTGTTCATATCGTGAATTCGTTTTTTTTGTTTTTATTGTTTAGCAAGACAAGAAATACTTGCTTTCTGTAACGAGCAGACAAGTAACAAGAAGCGTTGCTTGCCGCTCGTCAACAGCTATAAATTAGAAGCTTACCTGTATGCCACCCGAGATGTTGCGGATGGGTGAGTAAGTGCCTACATAACCTGAGCCAAGGAATGAGAAGCGTGGGTCAAGACCCTTGCGTGCTGACCAGAAGGCCAGGTTCTCACCCATCACATAGACGCGGATCTTGCTAACCTCAGGTATAAGTCCCTTCGGCAGGGTGTAGCCTACAGAGAACGACTGGAAGTTGAAGTAGCCGGCGTTGGTGAGGAAGCGGCTTGACTGAGAGGTGGCATAGTTGTCACCATTCTGCCAACGCGGAATGTTGCTTGACGTGTTGTTGGCGCTCCATGCCTTTGCCCAGTCTTTGTGGATGGCAGCGCCCCAGTTCTCACCCGATGTGATAGGCATCTGCATGAGCTGAGCATACTGGTTGTCGTAAACCTTGCCGCCAATCTGGTAGTCGAAGGTCATGGACACATCGAAGCTCTTGTAGCGGAAGTTGGTAGACAGACCGCCGAACACCTTGGGCAGCAGAGAGCCCTGCTCATAGTAGCTGGCCTTGCTGTAGTCGGTAGTGGTGTAAGAGTGCTCATGAGCAGCGATCTGCGACGCCTTGCCCTCGGCGATGTTGGCATCGACCCAGTAGAGGGCCTCACCCTTCTCGTTGACACCGGCATAGTCGGGCAGCATGGCGTTGTAGAGAGGACCGCCCTCACGGTACCACATAGGCAGGATGCGCAGAGGCTCCATGGCCTCGCGGAAGCCACCGTTGTCCTGGATCTTGCTTGCGGGCAGCTTCAGGATCTTCGTACTGTTGTGCGAGAGGTTGGCGGTGATGTTCCAGTCGATATCCTTTGTACGGATAACAGCAGCTGAGAGCACAAGCTCTATACCGGTGTTGCGTATGTCGCCGAGGTTGCCGTAGTAGCCACGGGTACCCTGACCCTCAGGTATAGACAACCAGAACAGCAGGTCAGAGGTCTTCTTGGTGTAGAAGTCGATAGAACCTGTGAGGCGGCTCTTAAAGAGAGAGAACTCCACGCCAGCATTGAAGTTGGTCGTTGTCTCCCATGTAATGTTCTCGTTACCCATACGACCAAACGACGGTGACATGCCGTTGTTAGAGGCGTTGGGGGTGAGAGTGTAGAGGTCGGTGTAGGCAAAGGCGCCGATGTTGTCGTTACCCTGCTGACCGATAGAAGCCTTGAGCTTCAACTCGTCGACGAAGGGAGCGTTGAACCACTGCTCCTTGCTGATGATCCATGCTCCACCTACAGACCAGAAGTCGCCCCAACGGTGATCCTTGGCAAAGTAAGAAGAGGCATCGCGACGATAAGAGAGCGAAGCGAAGTAGCGGCCGTCGTAGTTATACTGTGCGCGGCCGAAGAAGCCCTCTACATTGTAGTTGTTAGTATAAGACGAGCCGTCATACTTGTTGGCGTATGCGTAGATCTCCTGCAGGTAGGGTGAGAACTCGCCCTTGGCTGCTGAATAGAGAAACTTGACCTGCTGCTTGTAATATTCATGACCCACGAGAGCGTCAACATTGTGCTTGCCGAAGCTCTTCATGAAGGTCAGCGTCTGCGTGTTGTTGGTGCGCAGGGTGTTGGTGTTGCCTTTCTCCAGACGGCCGTTGTCGCCAGAGCCAGGACCCTCAAACGAGTTGGTATAGATGCTCTGCTCAGCAGTGTTGTAGTTTACGTTGCTCGTGACGTTGAGCTTCAACCAGTCGGTGAAGCTGATGTCGGCGATGAATGTGCCGTTGAGCTGGTTCACACCGAGGTCGTTGGTGTTGTACAGGTTGGCGCCGAGGGGGTTACCTGTTGCCATGAACGGACGTGTCATGCCGTAGCCGGCGGGCACACCATAGTCGTAACGCTGGTGACCATACTTGTCTGTAGCGATGTAGGGCTTGCCGTCGTCGCCCATCTTACGGATGTAGATGGGGTAGATGGGAGCGATGCGTGCAGCAAAATACATGATGTTGGCAGAACCCATCTTCTCGTCGAGGTTAGGGCTCGACTTGGTGTCAGAGTGGACATACTGTGCGTTGACGCCGAGCTTCAACCACTTCTTTGCCTGGTAGTCGGCCTTGGCGCGTGCGCTGATGCGCTCGTAGCTTGAGTTGTCGATGATACCCTCGTCGTTGAGGTAGCCTGCAGAGGCATAGAACGAGCCACGGTCGTAAGAGCCCTTTGCGCTGATGTTATACTCCTGGCGCATCGCTGTCTTGTAGGCAGCCTTGTTCCAGTCGTCGCCAGTGAGGTAATATTTCTCACCGTTCTTCTCGTATGTGCGGCCGAGTGTGGCTGCGGGATTGATCTTACCGTCCAAGCCGATGAGCTGCTGGCCCTCGGGCAGGGTGTAGATGTTGTAAGCCAGACCCTTGAGCATGGTGTTGTTGGCAGCGATGTTGGCAGCCGATGCCGAGAGGCCCTCACCATAGTAGGCTTTGTTATAGGTTGCAGCGTATGCAGCCTCATAATATTCGGCGGGATCGGTGATGACGTCATAATCCTGTACGGCGCGTGAGTTGGCACCCCACTTTGCGTCTACAGTGATTTCGGCGTCGCGGTTCTTGCCGCTCTTGGTGGTCACGATGATTACACCTGCGGCACCACGTGCACCGTAGAGGGCTGCCGAAGCGGCATCCTTGAGCACCGTCACGCTCTCGATGTCGTCTGAAGGAATGCTTGAAAGGTTGCCAGGATAAGGTGCGCCGTCAACGATGACCAGAGGGTTGGTAGAAGCATACATTGAGGCGATACCACGAATCTTTATACCTGAAGAGGGGTCGTCGCCCTGAACGGCTGAGGTGCCGGGCTGACCCGACTGTCCACGCAGCTGCAGACCGGCAACCGATCCTACGAGGCTCTCAGCCACGTTGGTGGTGACCTTTTTCGACAGCTCCTTGGCATCGACCACAGCAGCCGAACCGGTGAACGCGCTCTTCTTGGCGGTACCGAAAGCCACAACCATAACCTCGTCGAGCGACTGGTTATCGGGATCGAGCACAATCTTCATCTTGGGGGTTGCTTTCACGGTTTTTGTCTGCATGCCGATGTACGAAATCTCAAGTTTCGCGCCATCAGCAATCTGAAGCTGGAACTGTCCGTTGATGTTGGTTACGGTACCCGTGTTGGTGCCGACAACCTTTACGGAAGCTCCGACCACGGGTTCGCCGTCTTCTGCCGACGTAACGACTCCGCTGACTTTACTCTGTGCCATCGCCATTCCTATACAAAGGAACAGAGTGGCAAAAATCATTGTTAGTCTTTTTTCCATAAGAATCTCTCTCTAAATGCTTATTAAAAAATTATGTTGTTTTGTTTGTTTTCTTTTGTTGTCGTTTATAGCCGCCGTTTGTCTAAAAAAATGCTTTTTGTAAAAAAAAACATTAATGACGAAGGACGAATCTATCGCAAAGAATGTTATCCTCTGTCACGTTCACATTCTTAATAATCCTTAGATCTTCTTTTAACCTCCTTTTCATTTTTACCTCCTTAGATCTTCTTTTAACCTCCTTTTCATTTTACCTCCTTAGATCTTCTTTTAACCTCCTTTTCATTATTCTTGTTTATCTAGTTTTCTGTGTGTTTACGCACACAAATTCAAAGTCTATTTTCATAGTTTGAACGGAAAAATACTTGACAAATATCAATCTGTAACTAAAAGTGTACGTTTTTTTTTTTTTGATATTTTTTCTTTCCTTTTGCTTACGGTTTGCAAAATTATAATTAATGTATAAGAACTGCAAAAACAATGTAATAAAATCTTAATATTTTAACACAAGATAACACTTTTTGTTTTATTTGTATCATTTTTTGATATATTTCGCCACTTCTTTTTCGTCTTTTCTCATGTTTCGTCAGCATTTACAGGCTCAAGATACCATATTGGTTCAAATTTTAGCAAAATCATGTCTTTTTGGAAAACAAGAAGAGAATAAAGATAGCACGAAGAGATAAAAAGGAAAATGATGGCATGAAGAAAGGACAAGAAAAGATGCCATGAAGAGATAACAAGAAAAGATGCCACGAAGAGATAACAAGAAGAAACGTGTCATCCCTTTCTTATGGGCACGAAAAAAGCCACATCCCTACCCTTCCAGATAAAGATGTGGCCGATCGATTTTTATACAGGATGATATTTTTTTCTTCCCCGTTGGTTTATGGCACATACTCTACGAAGGCCTCCATGGCCTCGTAGCATGCAAGGCCAAGGTCGTGGTAGAGCTTGGCGGTGTCGTGGTTGCGGTCTTCTGAGCGCTGCCAGAACAGACGCTCGTCGTTGCCAAGGAACGGTGCGCTCTCCATCTGCGACGAGTGTTTGAGGATAGAGTTGCGCTTTGCACGCAGCTCCTCAGGACTCATGGGCACACACATCTCGATGTTCTCTATTTCCCACTCAGCCCATGCGCCACGATACATCCACACGCGGCAGTCTTTGAGCCATGCCGCCTTGTCCTCTTTCTCAAGGTCGAGAGCAGCAAGCACAGCGTCCGTACACTTGCGGTGTGTGCCGTGGGGGTCGGCGAGGTCGCCTGCCACGAATATCTGCTGCGGCTTAATCTGCTGCACGAGGTCGCGCACGATATTGACGTCGCGCTCGCCCATCGGCAGTTTTTCTATCTTACCGCTCTCGTAGAAGGGCAGGTCGAGGAAGTGGACGTGGTCGAGAGGTATGCCGTTGTAGGTGCAGGCGGTGCGTGCCTCGCCGCGGCGAATCAGTCCCTTGATGGTGCGTATGTCGGCGGTGTCCATGTCGCCGGGTTTCTTTGCAGCGAGGAACATCTTGATGTCGGCATACATCTTCTTTATGGTCTCGTCGCTGTTGTTGATGAACAGCTGGTTGAAGCCGTTGACGAAGTGCATGAAGCGTGTCACCTCCTCGTCGCCTACGGCAATGTTGCCGGAGGTCTCATAGGCGATGTGTACGTCGTGGCCCTGCTGCACGAGACGGCGTATGGTGCCTCCCATTGAGATGACATCGTCGTCGGGATGGGGTGAGAACACTATCACACGCTTGGGGAACGGGTTTGCACGCTCGGGACGGTAGGTGTCGTCGGCGTTGGGTTTGCCGCCGGGCCATCCGGTGATGGTGTGCTGCAGGTCGTTGAATATCTTGATGTTGACGTTGTAGCCAGAGCCGTAGAGGGCGAGCAGCTCACTCAGACCGTTGTCGTTATAATCTTTGTTTGTGAGCTTGAGGATGGGCTTGCCCGTCTTCAGACAGAGCCATACCACGGCTGAGCGTGTGAGCTTGTCGGTCCACTCGCAGTTGGTAACAAGCCATGGGCGCACAATGCGTGTGAGCTTGGCTGCTGCTGCGAGGTCAATGACCACGGTGGCATCGTTGTGGGTCTGTAAGAATGTGGCGGGAATGGTGTCGGTGATGGGGCCTTCAACCGTCTTCTCTATGATGTTTGCCTTCTCGTCGCCCCATGCTGTGAGGAATATTTTCTTAGCTTTGAGGATAGTGGCCACACCCATGGTCAGCGTGCATGGCGGCACAGGCTCTTGTGAGCCGAAGCTCATGGTCATCTCTTCGCGAGAGATGGCATCGGTAAGGATGATGCGCGATGTGCTCGTGATGGTGCTGCCAGGCTCGTTGGTCGCGATGTTGCCCATGCGTCCGATGCCAAGCACAATGATGTCAAGACCGCCCTTGTCGGCAATCGTCTGCTCGTATGCGCGGCAGTGCTCCTGCACGTCTTCCTGTCCGATGGTGCCGTCGGGCGAGAAGATGTTGCAGGCTTTAATGTCTACCTTGTCAAGGAACAGCTCATGGAGCTTATGCAGGCTGCTGTTCTTGCTTCCGACCTTCAGGGGAAAATACTCGTAGGCGTTGAACACCACCACGTTGGCGAAGCTCAAGCCTTCCTCATGACGGCGTATCAGCTCTTCAAACACGGGTGTGAGACTTTGGCCTGTGCCAAGACCCAACACACACTCACGGCCTGCTGTCTGTGCGGCTTTGATCTCTGCCTCAATGGTGTTGGCGATAAGCTTTGCGCCCTCCTCCACCTTTGGGAAGATCTCGGTTGTTATTTTCTCACAACGAGTGATCTCTGACCTGTCCACAGCTGTGCGTGGGCGGTAGAACTGCTCTGGTATCTTGTTCAACACGATTGTTGAACTCAGATTCATCTTCATAGCTAATATCTCCTATTGTTTAAAGTTAAAGATTTTTATGTTAAGAGGGGGCTTTAAGGCTTATAAGGACTTAAAGCCCCCGGCCTCATCTCCTTTACGGACGGTCCTTCTTGGCTGTTCCCCACTTTGAGGGCTTTGCTCCCATGGTGAGAACGAGGGTGCCGCCGCGCTTCATGTCGTTGAAGTTGATGTAGGTCTTGTTATAAGCCTTGCCGTTGAGCGTCACCTTCTGAACATATATGTTCTTGTCAGAGTTGTTGACGGTGCGCACGGTGAAGGTCTTGCCATCGCCGAGGTTGAGCGTTGCCTTGTCAAAGAGCGGTGAGCCGATGATGAACTTGCCGCCTGAAGGCTCCACCTGATAGAGACCTACGCTTGAGAGCACATACCATGCCGACATCTGACCGACATCCTCGTTGCCTGACAGGCCGTCGGGCTGTGTGGTGTACATCTCCTTCATCATGCGGCGGAGCATCTGTGCTGCCTTCCAAGGCTGGCCGATGTAATTGTACATGTAGATGACGTGATGGCTGGGCTCGTTGCCCTGAGCATACTGTCCGACCAGTCCGCTGACATCGGGAGAAGCGTTGTCGCCCAGCGATCCCTCTACGATGAAGAGCGAGTCGAGCTTCGTCACGAACGCCTTTTCTGAACCGAAGAGGTTCACTAGTCCGTGAACATCATGAGGCACGAGGAAGGTATACTGCCATGCGTTGCCCTCGGTATAATCGTTTGTGCGGTGTGACGCGTCGAAGGGGTCGAACGGTGTGCGGAACTTGCCGTCTTCTGAGATGGCGCGCATGAAGCGTGTCTCGGGGTCGAAATATTTGGCGTAGCTCTGACTGCGCTTCAAGAAATATTCATAATCGTCGGTCTTGCCCAGCATTTTGGCCACCTTGGCCACGCCAGCATCGGCAAGACAATATTCGAGCGCCTTTGCCACGGTCTCGTTCTCTGGCTCCTTGTCCCAAGGAATGAAGCCGTGCTTCTTAAGCAGACCGAGCGAGCGCTCTTCCAGCATCATGCTGTTTTTCAGAGCCTCATAAGCCTGCTCCTTGTCCTTGACAAAGCCTTTGAGCACGAGGTCAGCAAGGATGGGCACACCGGGGCTGCCCACCATACAGTTGGTCTCGCAACCGGCGAGGTGCCAGACAGGCAACTTGCCCTGCTCACGGAAGATGCTCATGAACGTGTTGGCGAGGTCGCTCTGCATGTCAGGACACACAAGGGTCATGAGAGGATAAGCAGCGCGGTAGGCATCCCACAGCGAGAAGGTGCTGTAGGTGGTGTAGCCGGCACGGTGTATGCGTCCGTCGGCACCACGATAGTCGCCGTTGGCGTCGCAGAACACCGAAGGAGCGATCATGAAATGGTACATCGCGGTGTAGAACACCTCTTTCTTTTCTTTGTCGGCGGTCTCCACGGTAACGCGTGCGAGCTGCTTGTCCCATGCCTCGTCGGCAGCGGTCACAGTGGCATCGAAGTCCCATCCCGGCAACTCTGCCTTCATGTTTGCCTTTGCACCCATAACGTCGATAGGCGAAAGGGCCACCTTAACGAGCAGCGGCTTGCCGTCGGCCTCTGTGGCTATGACAGTGCGTGTGAGGGCAGTGTCGCGCGACACTATTGTCACGGGCTTTGAAAACTCCATGTCGAAATAGTAGCGGTGGTCGTTGCTCCATCCCTTAGAGCGGCGCATACCTGTGATGCGTGTGGGGCTCTCCTGGGTCAGGAGGCAGTCGGTCATGGCGTCCCAGCCGATACCTTGCTTCAGGTCGATGGCGAGGAGGTTCTGCTTCTGTCCCTCTGCGAAGGTGTAACGATGGAAGCCCACACGGTTGGTGGCTGTCAACTCCACGTTCACGCCGGGATTGGTGATCTTCACGGCATAATAGCCGGGCTTGACCGTCTCGTTGTCATGAGAGAAGATTGTGCTTGCCTGCTTGTCATCGCTCACGGGCAGAAGGGCGATGTCGCCGAGGTCGCCGATACCTGTGCCGCTGAGGTGAGTGTGGCCAAAGCCGATGATCTCATTGTCGCTGTAGTGGTAGCCTGAGCACCAGTCCCAGCCTCTTGTCGGCTCTGTAGGACCGAGCTGCACCATGCCAAACGGCACATTGGCTCCCACGAACACATGGCCGTGTCCGCCTGCTCCAATATAAGGATTAACGTACTTTGTAAGATTTCCTGCCATTGCACCAATGGCAGATGCTGCGCTTAAAAAAACTGTAGTTGCGATAAGCGTCAATTGTTTTCGGATTGCAATCATAAGTTAGAATTGGTTTTGATTGCACAAAGTTAGCAATAAATAGAAAAAAAATAAAGAAAAAGGAGGTTAAAAAAGTGAAAAGATGAAAGGGCTTAAGGTTATAAGGTCTAAATGGCTCATAAACTTTATAAGACATACTGAACTTTCATATTTTAAAAGCGAAAGTTCAGAACCTTATAAGACCCTTAAGCCCCCTCAAACCTTTTTACCTGTCAGTAAGTCTCTTCACCTGCCACCACGCCGGCACAAGCACGCAGAGCGAGCAGAAGATAAAGAGGGCGAGACGTGCATAGTCGCCACCGAAGAAGTCGGTGAGTTTCATGTTTTGCAAGCCCGGCATGAACCTGAAGGTAAAGAAAGCGATGGCGTTGTTGACAAGGTGGAACACCACGCCCGGCGCAATGCTGCGCGTGCGCCAATAGAGCCAACCAAGGAGTAGGCCCACAACCGTGCCGTTGACAAACTGTACGGTGTTGCCATGGGCCATGCCGAAGAGCAAGGCTGAAAGGAGGATTGCCCACCAACGGCCCGAAGGACCGAAATGGTCGAGAAGGGTGCGCAAGATGGCACCACGAAACGCCATCTCTTCGGCCAAAGGCACAACGACAGCAACGGCAAGGAAGCCCCACTGGTTACTGAGCATCTGTGTGAACAGTTGCTGTGCCGTGACGGGCATCTCCAGACCTGAGAGGTCTATGATGAGCTGCATGGGAGCCACGATGCCGAGGGCCATGAGTGCTGTCCACACGAACACGTCCCAGCGTCGCTGCTGCATATATTCGCGACTGAACGGCGACCAACGACGCCATGCGAACACGCCGATGGTTATGGCACCACTGATTATGCTTGTCAGCACAAGAGCCGTCGAACTCATTGTCACCGACAGCTGTTTGCAAAGCAAGCCAGCAGAGCCTTGCACAATGATCTGAATGAGCATGAACGCTACAAAGTAGAGTCCTGCGGTTAGAATATTTTTCATATAATAAAAAAATTAAAGCCCCACCCCCGCTATAGGAATGTTGATTTTTGAATGTTGAATTTTGAATTGTCGGCTTTCAGCCGATGTTGAATTTTCGAATTTTGATTTTTCCTTTTTTAAAGGCTATCGAATTCTTCACTCATCACTCTTCGTTCTTCACTTAAAAGAGGCTATCGAATTCTTCACTCATCACTCTTCGTTCTTCACTTAAAAGAGGCTATTGAATTCTTCACTCATCACTCTTCGTTCTTCACTTAAAAGAGGCTATCGAATTCTTCACTCATCACTCTTCGTTCTTCACTTAAAAGAGGCTATCGAATTCTTCACTCATCACTCTTCGTTCTTCACTTAAAAGAGGCTATTGAATTCTTCACTCATCACTCTTCGTTCTTCACTTAAAAGAGGCTATCGAATTCTTCACTCTTCACTCTTCGTTCTTCACTTAAAAGAGGCTATTGAATTCTTCACTCTTCGTTCTTCCCTCTTCACTTCTCAAGGCGTCAGCCCTTTTTACCTTTTTACCTTTTTACTTTTTTACCTTTAAAAGCATCCTCTTCTCGACCTCTTTTCTGTCTTTGTGCAACTGCTCTTCAAGAGCCTCAACGCTATCAAAGCGCTGCTCGTTGCGCAGTCTAAAACAGAAGGCGATGGTCATGGGCTGACCGTAGATGTCGTCATTGAAGTAGAAGATGTTAGCCTCAATGGTGGTGGTTGAACCGTCAAATGTGGGACGCGTGCCTATGTTAAGCATTGCCGGGAGCCAACCGTCGTGGTTATCCATCATTGGGATCGGCAATTCTGAAGGCCAACCGTCAAGGTTCGGAACCTCACATTTCCCCATCACAGCATCGGCACAACCTATCTTTACCCACACACCATACACGCCATTGGCTGGTATGAGCAGAGGATAGCCCGTGGTGTCGAGATTGGCTGTCGGGAATCCCATCTTGCGCCCCTCGGCAAAACCATGCGTCACACAACCCGTAATGGTGTATGGACGGTCAAGAAACAGATTGGCTCTGCTCACATTGCCCTCTTTCAGCAGACGACGTATCGCACTGGAACTTACATGTTTGCCCCATTTTTCAGCAAAAGAAGAAGCGTCGGAAGAATATTCTTCCAAAGAAGAAGCCACCTCTGAAGAAGCATTGGAAACATCTGAAGAAGCGTTGGGAGCCTTAGGAGAAGCGTTGAAAGCCTCGGAAGAAGCATCAACATGTGGTTCTGAAAGAGCTTCAACAGAAGCATCTGGAGAAGGAGCTTTTGAAACCCCGGAAGAAGATGCAACAGGTACCTCTGAAGAGTAAGAAACAGGAGAACAAGGCTCTGCATGAATCGTTAGTTCCGAGTTTTGCACGACCTCTATGCCCAATTCTTTTCCATAGCGCACATAATCGTCGAACCCTTCGGCACGGTCATGTCCGAAGCGGTGGTCATAGCCGATGACGAGCGTTGTGACGCCAAGACGTTCTTTGAGCACCTGAGCCATAAACTGGCGGGCCGAAAGAGCTGCCAACTGGCGCGTGAAATGTAACACCTCCACGCGGTCGACACCTGTTTCATGTAGCAGTCTCAACTTGGTGTTGAGTGTTGTGAGCATCTGCGGCTGATAGTTGCTCTGCAGCACCTCACGCGGATGCCGGTCAAAGGTTATGACCATGCTCTGCTGAGCATGCGCATGCGCCGTCTCCATCACCTTATTTATAAGGTAACGGTGTCCGCGATGCACCCCGTCAAAAAAGCCGATGGTTGCAACAACGCCCGCACATGAGCAATGTGGGGTCTCTGCCCCGTCTGCCTGTGAAAGATTTTTATATGATGACATAATATTTTTTAAGACCCAGCCTAAAGCCACAACCTAAAGCCCCACCCCCGCGCCACCTTCGGTGGCTTCCCCCTCCCCTTAGGGAGGGGAGTGAATAGTCAGGGCTATAAGAGTTTTGAATGTTGAATTTTGATTTTTGAATTATCAGCTTTCAGCCGATGTTGAATTTTCGAATTTTGACTTTTCCTTTTTTAAAGGCTATCGAATTCTTCACTCATCACTCTTCGTTCTTCACTTAAAAGAGGCTATTGGATTTTTCACTTTTCTCTTTTCACTTTTCACTTAACAATTTCTCCCATTCCGTTCCATAAGGGTCATGCAACGTTGCTATGCCCACCTTAGCTGCTCCTTGGCAGTTGTCGTTGCGGTCGTCGATGAAGAGCGTGTCTTCGGCTTTGATGCCAGCCTGCTGAAGGGCCTCTACGAAGATTTGAGGGTCGGGCTTGGCCAGATGCATGGCGCAAGAGAGGAATATTTTATCGAAATAGTCGTCCACGCCATACTCATGTCCTTCGCCGTCGCGATAACCAAAGAAGTCGTCGGCACACTTGTCCCAATGCATAAAATTGGTGTTGGAGAGCAGATAGACACGATGTCCGCGTTTGCGGAGAGCGAGCAGCGACGCCTTCTTCTCGTCAGGAATGCCCGTAAGCAGCTCGTTCCACGCCCAGATGATGTCTTTGTCGGGCACATCACACCGGCAGATGCTACGCACCTCATCACAAAACTGCTCCGTGGTGATGTCTCCCACCTCGGCAGCAAGGAACAGGTCTTCGACCCTATGTTCGCGCACATAGAACGCGATCTTCTCAAGGCCCACCTTCTCAAACGCCGCTATGCAACGCTCGTTGTCCAAACCTACGAGTATGCGCCCGAGGTCGAAGATAATATTCTTTTTCGATTCTATATTCATATTTCTTTTTTTCAAACAGCCATGTCTGGATTTTAGAAGTCCAGCGTCTTAAACTTAAACAACGCAAGCCGTTTATTATTTCAGAAGGCCTTTAGCCGAAGCCATCCTCCTTTCATCATGCCTTTTCACAAAGCTTTCCTCCTTTCATCATGCTTTTTATTTGTTCTTTTTGCCCTTGAAGAGCCTTACGATCTCGCCAATCCACAGCACAGGCGAGGTGAGCAGAACGATCCATCCCCACTCGGCAGCCGACAGCGGCACCGTGCGGAACATCTGTCCGCCGAAGGTAACGATAATCCACTGACCTACGAGCACCATGGCGAGCACGAAGAGCAATGTGCGGTTGGCGAAGAGATGGTGGAAAGCCGAATGTCCGCTGCTGAGGGCCTTGGCGTTGAACAGGTTCCACCATTGCAACATGACGAACGTCGTGAAGAAGAGCGTCATCTCATACACGTCCATGCCTGCGTCTGCCATGCTGCCACTTGCCCCAAGCATGGCGCCTCGCTCACAGTAGAAGAGGAACACCATCATCGGGAGGAACAGCAACAGGCCCACCGAGAGAATGCCCTTCGCGATGGGGCGCGTTATGATGAAGTCGGTCTGTCGGCGCGGCTTCTCCAACATCACGTCATGTGTGGGCGGCAGCGAAGCCAGCGCCATGGCAGCAAACGTGTCCATGATGAGGTTTATCCACAGAATCTGCGTCACGGTGAGCGGCAGCTCGGTGCCTATGACGGAGCCGCCAAGCACGAGCAGCAGAGCCACCACGTTGACCACAAGCTGGAAGAAGAGGAAGCGCTGTATGTTCTTATAGAGCGAGCGTCCCCACATCACCGCCTTCACGATGCTGCGGAAAGAGTCGTCGATGAGCGTTATGTCGCTGGCGTTCTTCGCCACGCTGGTGCCCGAACCGAGCGACAAGCCCACATGTGCGTGGTTGAGAGCGGGCGCATCGTTGGTGCCGTCGCCCGTCACGGCCACCACCTCGCCGTGCTTCTGCAACAGGTTCACGAGACGTTGCTTGTCGGTGGGACGGGCACGGCTCATCACCTTCATCTTCTCCACATAGCGATAAGCCTCGTCGTCGCTGAGAGCCTCGAAGGCTGGACCTGTGATCTGTGCCTCGGCAGGCGTGTGGTCATCCCACGCACCTATCTGTCGGGCAATCTCTATGGCTGTGGCTGAGGTGTCGCCCGTCACGATCTTCACGCCTATTCCGGCCGAGCGGCAGTCGGCCACAGCGTTTGGCACGTCCTCGCGTATGGGGTCGCTGATGCCCACAACAGCCTGAAGCGTGAGGTGCTCGACAGAGAGCGTGTCGGCACGTCGGCAAGCAAACGCCAGCGTGCGCATGGCCTTGTCTTGCCACTGGCGGAGCTGCGAGCGCACAGCCTCAGCGTCTGCCTCACTAATGTCGCAGAAGCCCATCACCACCTCGGGAGCGCCCTTCACAAACAGCCATTCGGCGTCGTCAACGGCAGCCACCGTGGCCATATACTTACGCTCCGTGCTGAACGGCAGGCGGTCAGCCACGACGTTGTCTGAACGCAGCGAGCGATAGTCGGCACCCTGTCCTTGCAGCCACAGCAGCAGCGCGCTCTCCGTGGGGTTGCCTATGCCACGTCCCGAAGCATCAATGTCAGCGGTGGTGTTAAGGGCTATCGCCTCGTTGAGCAGACCGTCCTGTCCCTTCATCACCATGATGTCGGCCACCTGCATGCGGTTCTGCGTGAGCGTGCCCGTCTTGTCGGTGCATATCACGGTCACGGCTCCCATGGTCTCACAAGCATGGAGCTTGCGCACGAGGTTGTTGCTCTTGAGCATGCGCCTCATGTTCAGGGCAAGGGCAAGCGTCACAGCCATGGGCAGACCCTCGGGCACAGCCATGACGATGAGCGTCACGGCCATCATGAAATATTTGAGCACCACACTGGCCATTCCCACATAGTTGGTGGTGTGCCAGAGCGGCGAGGTGAGCATGTCGTGGGCAAGGAATATGACGAAGGCGGCAACGCTGATGGCAGTGCCTACCTTACTTATAAGTTTTGCCAACTTCGTGAGCTGCATGTTCAGCGGTGTCTTCACCGCCGTAATCTCCGTGGCCTTACGCGCCACCTTGCCTATCTCCGTTGCGTCGCCCACAGCCGTGACCACAGCCACGCCGCGACCCGACATGACCATCGTTGAACGCAGAATGAGGTCTGAGGGATAGGTTGCCTCGGTGTCGGCGGGATGGTCTTCGTCGACCACATGCTTTGTCATGACAGGCTCGCCTGTGAGCGAACTCTCGTCACATTGCAGGTCGGTGGCCTCGACCAGTCGCGCGTCGGCAGGAATTTCATCGCCCGTCTCAACAATAATGACATCGCCCACCACCACGTCATGTCTTGGAATCTCCGTCACGTCGCCGTCGCGTCTCACCTTCACGGGCTCCTCCTCGCCGAGGGCCGTGAGGGCGTTAAACTTACGCGCGGCGTCCATCTCAAACACGAAACCCACGGTTGTGGCTATGAAGATGGCGAGGAATATGCCTAAGGTCTCTATAAACTCGCCGTTTATAAACGCCAGTCCCAGCGACACGAGTGCCGCCACGATAAGAATCTTTATTATCGGGTCGTTATATTTTTCAATGTAGAGTTTCCACAGAGGTGTTCGCTCCGACGGCGTGAGCACATTTTCTCCATGCTTTGCGCGACTCTCCTCCACCTCAGCAGGCGTAAGCCCCGTCACAGGTTGCCCTGTCATGGGCTTCCCATTCATGGGTTTCCCATTCATCGTCTTTTTGTTTTCTGCTGTCATCTTTATAAAAAAATCTGTTGTCTTGACAATAAGCGTTGTCTTCTAAAATTTATAGCCTTCTTGCTTGGTCTTTTCCAGCCTTCTTGATTGATCTTTTCCAGCCTTCTTGCTTGATCTTTCCAACCTTCTTGCTTGATCTTTCCAACCTTCTTGCTTGATCTTTCCAACCTTCTTGCTTGATCTTTTCCAGCCTTCTTGCTTGATCTTTTCCAGCCTTCTTGCTTGATCTTTTCCAGCCTTCTTGCTTGGCTTTTCCAACCTTCTTGCTTGGCTTTTCCAACCTTCTTGATTGATCTTTTCCAGCCTTCTTGCTTGGCTTTTCCAGCCTTCTTGATTGGCTTTTCCAGCCTTCTTGATTGATCTTTTCCAGCCTTCTTGATTGATCTTTTCCAGCCTTCTTGCTTGATCTTTCCAGCCTTCTTGTTTGATCTTTTCCAGCCTTCTTGCTTTTATCATCTTGTTCATTTATCGCGGTGCAAGGCTCCTTCCACAAGCTGCAACAAGCCGTAAAAACCGCAACACTGCCGCAATTAAATGCAAAGTTACGGTTTGCTAAAATTATATGCAAATAATAGATGTTACAAAACAATAAAAAAGAAGTTACAGCGACGTTTTCGTTTAAAAGTGCCCATGTAACAACGTCATTTTCAGCCCTACACGCCTATTTTTTTAAATTTATAACAAAAAAATTTGCACATCTCGCTCATTATTCTTACCTTTGCACCACAAAACTTATCACATCTCCATGTGACAAGTCGGGCTTTTAGCTCAGTTGGTTAGAGCAACAGACTCATAATCTGGAGGTCCTAGGTTCAAGCCCTAGATGGCCCACATTTCTATTACAGCGACTTACGCCAAGGCGTAGGCCGCTGTTTTTGGTTTCTGCGTAAACAATGCGTAAACAAACCATATCTTAATCGTGTCAATTAGTAAAATTCGTGCTCCCAATAGCCTACATCAACCACTTCCAAACCGGCACCACGGGTATTCCCTCTTCCGTGCCCTCCTCATCATACGTAATCAGCAGGCACTTCCAATCCTCGTGCGCCTTGGCATACTTCGCCAATGGTGGCACCTCCCTGTTGTATGTGGTCTCATCCTTGATGCTATAGGACACCTGTATGGCCAACTTCTCTTCAGGCACAATGAAGTCTATTTCCTTCTCAGCGTTTAGGAAAAACACATTCTCCTTGCCAAATCGTCTGCACAACTCCACCGCTACCATGTTCTCCAGTAATGATGTCTCTGAGTTAATCAGAAACAGGTTCAGCAAGCCGTTATCGATAAAGTAATACTTCTTCTGGGTCTCTTTCTCCGTCAGCTTTCCAACCTCATTCTCCATGGGCAATATAAGCCAGCTGTCAGCGGCATACCCCGCATAGTCAATCGTAGTAGGCACACTGATAGGTGACCCCGTTGACACAATCACATTCTTCAGCCTGTTATACGACAGAGGTTGCTTCACGCTCTCTGCCATTTTCTTGATCAGGATGTTCAGCACCCTGTCGTTCTTAATGTTGTTTCGCGCACAGATGTCACCCAAGTAGATTTTCTGGTAAAGACTTGAAAGCATTGCCCTTTTGTTCTTAAACGACAGGATTTCTGGCAGACCTCCGTAATATAAGTATTCATTCAGATGCCGCTTCACCTCACTTCTCTGGATAGTGTCATACTCCCAATGTTCCTTTAACTCGACATGCTGCGCTGCCAGATACTCTTTGAATGAATATGGATATGCATCATAGATAAAGAACCGTCCGCCTAACGTAGTTGCCACCTCCTTGCTCAGCATCTTTGCATTGCTGCCCGTCACATAAACACGGTATTTAGCATCAGCCAGTCGGCGCACAAACTTATCCCAGTGAGGAATGTTCTGCACCTCGTCCAAAAACACCACCGGCTTCTTACCATACAGCTCCAGGTGGGCTTCCAGCAGACTGTTGAAGTCCTCCGTCTGGAATTCCGCCAGACGTTCATCCTCAAAGTCCACAAAAAGAATCTCATCCCATCCCTTTCCGGCAGCTTTTAACTGACGCACGCGCTGATACAGCAGGTACGACTTACCCGCATGTCTCACGCCAACAATCACATAGTTGCCGTTCTCTTCGAATTCAACGGGACGGTTCACAATCACCGCCTCATCCACCTCGCGTTGCTTACTGATCAAGCATTGCTTGAGGACATCTTTACTGATACTCATATAAATTGCATTTTATAAGAATTGTACGATTTTATAAAGTTTGATTTACAAAGTTAGGTAATTTTTATAAAACAAAATTAATAAACCGTGACCTTTTTGCGGTAATTTCACACTTTTTTATCACAATTTTTTTGGTTTCGGCTCCTTTCACAATAAAGGCGTCATGTAAAGCGGAAGATAGGTGATACCATTCTCTACCTTGAGTCAAGGAGTTGTTGATGTATTTTACGCTTCATAGCAATGTCTTTTACACCTTTTTGAGATATTCATCCCTTATATAATACACCTTTTTGAGATTTATCACCATACAAATACTTTTTGAGATATTCAACAAAAATTACATTGAAAATTTACTTGTGATACCCTAAAAATATGGTTATTCCTCTATATGGTTAACACAAACTATCATTCTATTGGTCTCATCATCTGGAGGTCCTAGGTTCAAGCCCTAGATGGCCCACAACAAGAAAACAAGCAGTTACGACGCAATCGTAGCTGCTTTTTGTTTATATAGACCTTATAGAAAATGTCTTGTCAAAAAGACACAGAAGATGCTTTGTTGTCAAATGTTCTACAGAAACTAAAAAAGATCTGCTAACAAATTTTTCCGTTCTTTATTTCACTGTCCAAGAAAGAGAATACATATCTTGCACTTTGATAATAAAGCCCTGCTTTTTCATCCATTATTTTTTGATAAGTATCAGAATTAAAAACAACAGACAGGGCATCATTCATATTCATTTCTTTATTTTGACTCATCAACATAATGGCTAATTTTTTAACCATGTCTGCTTTCATTTCAAAAATCGACATTTGTTCCATGATATAGCTTCATTGCAACCCCCCTCCTTTCTTATGGCAATAATCGGTTATGTCATCAACCATCGACTTGAATGATTGCGTGTGTACATAGTCATAATGTTTATCCAAGAAAGACATTCCTTGGAAACGATGGAGATAATTGAATGCTTGCTTCATCGTTAGCCCGTGTTTTCGTCCGAACTCATAGATGAAGATCATAATCCAATCTAATTTATCGCTTATCGTATATGCCATGTCAAATATTTTTGTTCCGAGTTGTAAAATTATAATTTTTATTTTAAACAACAAACCTTTCCACTATTTTTAGTGTTTTTTAGAACTGTTTTTCAATTATAACCGATGATTTCGTACCAAAGCGTTACAAACAGGAGCATCATTGCTGCCCCCTTTCCTGTTCTTCTTGTTTTCCGACAGAAAAACAATTTTTTTTCTTAAGCAAGGCTCATGCTGCCGTTTTAGGGATTTCCCTACAAACCAATAGAGATTCACGCCATTCGTCTTTCAATGTAACCGGCTACCTTTGCAAACAGAAAAACAAAACGGGCAGCAACCTGTTACAAAAGAAACAAAAACAGGCAAAACCCGTTAAAAAACCAAACGGGCAGCAACCTGTTACAAAAAACAAAAACAGGCAAACCCGTTACAAAAACAAAAACAGGCAAACCCGTCATAAAAACAAAACAAGCAACAACCCGTTAAAAAACACAGCTTATGAAAAGAAATGAATGGATGGCCCTTATCGTCACAACCTTTTTGATGTTTGCAATATGTCTTTCGGCATCGGCCAAAGGCAAGAAAACCGTGGAGCGCGGCATGACCAAGCAAGAGGTCATGACCATACTGGGGCAGCCCAAGCTGAGAAGTTTCGACGCTTATGGCGACAGATGGGATTATTTTAAGATCAATGTCCTCACGGGTGAGAACAAGCAGATCACGGTTGACTTCGACCTTAACGGAAGGGTTGTTGCCTACAACACGCGCTTTGTTGACGACAGCACAAGCTGTGATGGCGTCAACAACAGAAACAACGCAGCCACCGACAACGGTCAGCACCCCATCCCTCCATACGGAGCAGAGACTGATGCGCCGTTCTTTTATGCCCACTGTCTCGACGACGCTTCCTTCGCAAAGCTATATAATAAGGTGAAGAGCGCCAGCTTCGACGACAACAAGTTTGACCTGCTTGAGGTGGCAAGCCTCGGCTGCTTCTACTCATGTGAGCAGACAGCACGCATGATGCGACAGTTCTCCTTCGGCGACAAGCAGCTGAAGGTGCTCAGCATGATGGCCCCGCACATCGTAGACCCGCAAAACGCCATCGTCATCTACAACGTCCTCACGTTCGACAGCGAAAAGACCAAGGCGGGAGAGATCTTGCGCAACGCAAGACATTGAGACCTTTGTTGCAACACGTCCATAACGCCACCTCTCTCCCGCCCCGCCCCGCTGTCCTTATGCGTTGAGCTCGTTGATCTGACTTATCACCTCATCGTTGGTGCGTTGCATCTTGAAGAAGATGCGGAAAGCGACAACAAGGCCCACAACGCCGCCTATCACGCCGCCAGCCAAGCCGCCATAAACGGCACCCCTCACAAAGTCGGGAGCATCGGCAGGCAGAGCCGTCCATGCCTCCACACCGCTCCACAACAGCCACACAACAAAGGCGGGCATGAACAGAACCATCTGCACGGAGCGCTGGCGCTTCATGCGTGTGAGCTTGGAGATGGTGGTGAGCAGATTGTTCCTGCTGTAGTCTTCATCGCTGAGCGCCGAGACGTTAATGCGATAATCGGCAATGACATCAACCACCACGGCCGCCATGATGAACAGATAGTTGAACCATGAGAGATGGGCAAACTCTTTGATGCCCAGCCACATTATGGCTATTACAGGAATGAGGCAAAACTCAAAATAAATATATTTCTTGATCCACGACATGCTCTTCTTCATGGAACGTATGATAAGCTTCTCGTTCACAATCGTCTGTTGGTTGAGCTGAGCCTTGAAATTCTCCATCTTTGAGCGCAAAACCTCGAGTTCGTTATAATTCTGATTGTTTTCCATATCCGTTGTTAGTGTTTATTTATTCGTTCGACATTTTTTTCAGTTGCACCCTTATTCGCGTCAGACGCACCGACACGTTCTTGGCGCTGATGCCCACAATCTCCCCTATCTCGTCATAGCTTATCTGCTCGAGCCACAACAAGATGATGGCTCTGTCCAGAGGTTGCAGACGCGCAATCCTGTCATGCAACATCCGCACCTGCGCCGTCGACTGCTCCTGGGTGTCAAAATAGTCGACATCCATAGACAGCTCAGCCTTCCTGTTTCTGCGTTTCTTGCGGTCGATGGTTATACATGTGTTGAGCGTCACACGATAAATCCAGGTCTTGATGTCGCTCTTGCCTTGAAACGATCCGTAACCGTTCCACAGCTTCACCAGCACCTCTTGAAAGAGGTCTGCCACCTCGTCGGCATCGTTAGAGAACATGTAACACACCGAATAGATCGTGCTACGGTTATCTTTCACAAGCTGCGAGAATTGTTGTTCTGTATTATTCATTTGCTTGTTCTTTAAATCTGTTTTCTGCTTCTTAGACAATCCACCCAAGGGGTTTACTACAGAAACGCAGTTTTTTTTCTTTTATTTCAGCACATTTCTGCTTTTGCCGATAAAAAATCAGCACATTTTTGCTTTGCCGATAAAAAACCACAGCAAGCTTGGCTTTGCCGATAAAGCATCACCCCGATGGTTTCTATCTAAGAAAAGTGCGGAAATCCGCAAAAATCTTTCGTAGAATCAACAAAATGACTATCTTTGCAGAAGAAAAGTGCGGAAATCCGCAAAAATCTTTCGTAAACTATGGTTATAGAGAGGAATAAATATCTGCAAGAGTTGATCAACAGTCGGCACAACGGACTGGTGAAGATCATTACAGGAATGAGACGTTGCGGCAAGTCGTTCCTGCTGTTTAGGCTGTTCCGCAGATTTCTTGAGGACAATGGAGTGGCCGACGACCATATCGTGGGAATGGCTTTCGACGATTACGCTTTCAAGGAATTTCGCAATCCAGACAAGTTCTATGCCTACGTTAAGGGCAAGATAACCGACGACCGGCCTTATTATATTCTGCTCGACGAGGTGCAGATGCTCAACGAGTTTGAGTATGTGCTTAACGGACTGTTACATATCCCCAACGCCGACGTGTATGTAACGGGCAGCAATGCCAAGTTTCTTTCGAAAGACATCATTACCGAATTTCGCGGCAGGGGCTACCAGATACATGTGGCGCCATTGAGCTTTGCAGAGTTCATGAGCGTTTATGAAGGCAACCGCGAAGATGGATGGAACGAATATCTGCTTTATGGCGGTCTGCCACCTGTTGTGCTTCTTAAAACAGACGAAGAGAAGGTAAAGCTTCTTGACAGTCTGTTGGCCGAGACATATATAATTGATGTTGTGAACAGAAACAAGATAAAGAACGATGCTGAGCTAAACGACCTCTTCAAGATTCTTGCCTCGGGGATAGGCGGTCTGACCAATCCGCAGCGTCTTGCAAACACCTTCCAGTCTGTGAAGAATGTATCCGTCAGTCCGGCAACGATAAAGAAATACATCGAATGTCTTTCTGATGCTTTCCTTCTGGAGCCATGCAACCGCTATGATGTAAAGGGCCGCAAATACATCGGCACGCCGCTGAAATACTATTTCTCCGATTTGGGCATCCGCAACGCCCTGCTCGGTTTCCGTGAGCAGGAGAAGACACATCTTATGGAGAACGCCATCTACAACGATCTTTGCGCCAGAGGCTACAGTGTTGATGTCGGCAACGTGGAAGTGAATACCGTTGACGAGAAAGGCACTAAGGTCAGGCGCATGCTTGAGGTAGATTTTATATGCAACCGTGGTTATAAGCGCTGCTACATACAATCGGCCCTCAGTCTACCCGACAGGGAAAAGATGCAACAAGAATCGGCCTCGTTGCTCCGCATCGACGACAGTTTTATGAAATACATAATAACTGGCGACCGCATAAAGAAATACCAAAACGACGACGGCATCGTTATAATGAACGTGTTTGACTTACTGTTAGACGAGCAGTCGGTATAAACCATTAGCAGAAGGGAAAGCTTAAGCCTTGACAAACCCCTTCTGCTTTTTATTTATAGAGTTGCACTTCAAGCATCCTTTTGTAGATAGAATGAATAACAAATGCGGAAAGATGCGGAAATAATCGGAAAATTTCCGCATTTTTACAGAAAAGAAGATGTTATTTCGTGAAACTTCAGCACGCAACGCCATCAAATTACGTCTTTCTGTTATCTCCATTTTATTACTCAGTAAAAACATATTGCAAAGCGCTTCAATAACATTGACTTCGTAAATGCCATGGTTACGCTTCGCAAATGCCATGGTTACGCTTAGTAAATGCCGTGTTTACGCTTAGTAAATGCCGTGTTTACGCTTAGTAAATGCCATGTTTACAATCTTCAAGCGATGGTGTTTTGGCTTACAAACAAGCTTTGCAAAGGATGAAAAAAATGTTAAAACGGAAGCATTTTTACCCCGGTTTTGCATAAATATACAGAATGACAGAAAGACAGTAAACAAAGCCTTACGCTTTCAAAATGCGCAAAATTATAGTTAAAACTTAATCACGAATTGTTAACAGCTCTTAAATATACCCCTCTTTTGTCATTAAGCCTCTTTGAGGTCGTCAAAGAGGCTTAATGAGCTCCTCAAAGAGCCTCTTTGACAACGTCAAATGGGCACTTTCATTTTGTCAAATGGGCTTAATGGGAAACTGAATAAATATACG
>OBLI01000681.1_pt1 | contig 35467 bp, 27 predicted proteins | sample 1519701 | NCBI WGS metagenome assembly OBLI01 (sample SAMEA3663005, study PRJEB22513) | pig gut metagenome | biome: pig gut; feature: pig-associated habitat; material: faeces | place: France | collected 2012 | reverse complement strand
GTACGGCCCTCACCTTTCTGGATAGAGGCCACTGTTTTCTTTGCCATGGGTCAGTGCTTATTTAATTTCTTTGTGAACGGTTACTTTCTTCAAGATCGGGTTGTACTTCTTCAATTCGAGACGTCCCGGAGTATTTTTGCGGTTCTTTGTGGTGATGTAACGTGACATACCGGGCATGCCGCTTGCCTTATGTTCTGTGCACTCGAGTATTACCTGTACGCGATTGCCTTTTGCTTTCTTTGCCATAATTCTTCTTTGCTATTAGAGGGAAAGGATTTTGATGTCTCTTAAATCAAGATTGCCCTCAGCCTCTGCTTTCTTGATGGCTGCATTAAGACCAATCTTATTGATGGTGCGAAGTGCACGAGTGGATAAGCGAAGCTCAATCCACATATCCTGTTCTACCCAATAGAACTTCTTGGTGTGCAAGTTTACCTCGAACTTGCGCTTGGTGCGACGCTTGGAGTGAGACACATTGTTGCCTACTTGCGCCTTTTTGCCTGTGATCTGACAAACTTTTGACATGGCTATTTTTAATTCTTTTTTTGTTTATGACTCATTTGTCCTGTGCGCCATCTCAGTTCTCATATCATCGCTAATTGCATCATTTTCAGCGACTTTAAAGGATGTGTCACAAAACGTTTGCAAAGTTAGCACTTTTTTCGCTATTTTCCAAATGTTTACCCTTTTTTCTCTCCTTTTTTTCGATATTTTTCGCTATCGTTGCTATTCATCGCTGATGTCTTCTTGCGCAGTGTAAGTGTTGCGTAGCAGTTTGATCAGCATCACCATCACATTATAGGTGGCACATTCGATCACATTATCACGGTCGCCGCTGAATTGCTTCAACTCTGTAACGACATGGTCGCCATATTTCGCTGCCATCCACACGGTGCCTACAGGTTTGTATCGACTCCCTCCATCCGGTCCGGCGATGCCCGATGTGGCTATCGCACAGTCGGAGTGCATCAACTTCGATACACCGACCGCCATCTGCTCCACCACTTGCTTGCTGACTGCTCCATAGCGCGCCAAGTCATTGCGCGACACTCCCAATATGCCTGCCTTCACATCATTGCTGTAGCTCACAACACTTCCCAAGAAATATGCTGACGAACCGGCATTGCGCGTGATGTTGTGGGCTATATTGCCTCCCGTACAACTCTCGGCACATGACACCGTAAGTTCTCGCTCGCGCAATAGATCGCCCATCACTCCGGCTATGTCGCGGTCGGTCGTCGTTACCAATTCCTCGGCAAACATATCCTTGAGTTGCTGCTGATATTTGTTGATCTTGAAGCGCAATAACTCCGGTCCGGTGTGCTCCCCGGTGAGGGTGAGGCGGATCATCAGACTCTTACATTCCGATGTTAATTTGATATAGTCGGGAAGTTGCGACTCATAATGACGCATCAACATATCGATCTCTTCGCGCGTATAGCCATAGATCAACACATGTCGAGTCTCTACATATTTCTTCACATCTTCCTTGGGTAGGTCATTCTTTGCCATATTCTTGCCGGCTTTGGGGATAGTCGTTATTTCTTTATCTGTGTTCATCCTATTCTCTCCTCTCTATTCTCTCTCCTCTCTCCTCTCCTTATATCATATAGTGACTCTCGCGAAGGGGGGCAACGAGAGGTCGCTATATTCTTTTGCTCTATATTTGTAATAGCCCGCTATCGCCACCATCGCTGCATTGTCGGTGGTAAACTTACGAGCCGGGATCCATGACTTGACACCGAGCTGATCGCAGAGCCGCTCCACGCCGGCACGAAAACCGCCATTGGCTGAAACTCCTCCACCTATCGCCACCTCCTTGACTCCGGTCTCGAGGATCGCCGGCTTAAGTTTGCCGAGCAAGATGTCGATGATCGTCTTCTGAAGACTCGCTGCCAAGTCGGCCTTGTTCTTCTCGATAAAGTCGGGATCCTCTTTCAGCCCATCTCTCACTGTGTAAAGGAAGGATGTCTTCAGTCCGCTGAAAGAATACTCATAACCGGGCAGATGGGGCTTGCTGAACTTAAAGCGGCTGCTATCCCCCTCGGATGCAAGACGGTCGATGTGTGGCCCACCGGGGTAGGGGAGTCCCATCACCTTCGCACACTTGTCGAAGGCTTCGCCCGCGGCATCGTCGATGGTCTGACCCAAAATCTCCATATCATCCGGACTCTTCACCAATACGATCTGTGTGTTCCCTCCCGACACGAGCAGGCATATATATGGGAAGGTCGGCACCTCATCATCCTCTTTCTCTTTGATGAAATGCGACAACACATGCCCATGGAGATGATTCACATCTATCAGGGGGATGTTCAGACCGATCGCCATACCCTTGGCGAAGGATGTGCCGACATGGAGCGAACCGAGTAGCCCCGGCCCGCGGGTATAGGCTATCGCCGAGAGATCTTTACCCTCGACTCCCGCCTGTCGCAATGCCTCCGACACCACCGGCACGATGTTCTGCTGGTGCATTCGTGATGCCAACTCCGGAACTACACCTCCGTAGGCCTCATGCACCTGCTGACTCGCTATTACGTTGCTTAGCAACAAACCATTGCTGATCACTGCCGCCGACGTGTCGTCACACGATGATTCGATCCCTAATATTATGTCTTTCATCTCTATTATTGTCTCTTTTTCAAGTCTCAAATTACAAAATTAATGATTTCAGCCCTAATTTGAAAGAATTTTCGAAATTAATGCGTAAATTTGCACTTAATTTAATTAATTCTCACTCTTCGTAAGTAAGAATCTTAAATAAGGTGTCGGTATCAAGAAGTATATATAAGGTGTTTCGGAGCATCCTCTTTTCCATCGTCATCACGATGGTGGCTCTCTTTGCTATACTTTATATTGCCCTCTCTATTCCGGCTGTGGTCGATTCGATCAAGTCGAAGGCTGAAACCGAACTCTCTCGACTCTTCACTTCGCGTGTGGAAATAGGAGATGTCGAGATTTTCCCCTTCAATGAGGTGCGCCTCCATGGCGTCAATATCTACGATCCCTCGGGTCAACGCTGTATCTACGCTGCCCGTATTGGCGCCGGAATATCCCTCTGGCAACTCCTCTCATCGGGCGATATCGAAATTACTTACGCCGAAATTATCGGTCTGAATGCCGATATCTCTCAATCTGTCGAAGGGGGTCCCCTCAATATCGATTTTATTATCAAGGCTTTCGCCAAGAAGGATGACAACAAACCTCCCACGAAGTTCAGCCTTGCCCTGAAGAATGTGGTGATCCGCAAGTCGTCTCTCTCTTTCAGCCGACTCTATAAGCCACATCTCGACGACCCGGAGCGTTTCGACCCCAATTATATCAAGATTTCGCAGTTGCAAGCAGATATCCAACTCCCTCTCTTGTCGAACGATAAGTTTGAGGTGGATCTCCGTCGGCTTGCTTTCCGCGAACGTTGCGGTTTGGATGTCAAACGCCTCTCTCTATATGCGAGCATCTCCCCCGAAGAGATCGCTTTACGCAATTTTCAATTTGTCGTCAACAATACCAAACTCACCATCTCCGACCAGTCTCTACCCATATCGGGTTATAAGTCGATTGTGGAATCCCTCTCGAAGGGTGTTCATAGCGTAGATATCCTCCTCGATCCTCTCGTGCCGGCAGATTTCCACCATTTCCTCCCCTCGCTCGCTACTATAGATGATAATTGCTCGCTCCATCTTCTGGTCTCGGGCAATGCCGACCGCCTTACTGTCGACCGCCTCTCTCTGCGTGACAACACCTCTCCGCTTTCGCTCGATCTCGAGGGTGAGTTTGCCGGACTTAAAACGCCCAAGACTCTCTCCGGAGAGGTGCAACGGTTTGAACTCTCTGCCTCTCCCTCTTTCCTTAGCAATATCACTAAGATGCTGAATATCAATGATCAAAAGGCGGGTGGTATTATCTCCTCTTTGGGCAATGTGTCGATAGATCTTGGTGGTAATTTCAATCTTGCCGACTCTCATGCTCAGGCTCTCTGCGATGTTGAGACAGATGCCGGCGATCTCTCCGCCTCCGGCAATGTGGCTTGGGGCGGTGCGGCCGCTTCTCTGCAAGATATAGCCATTAAAGTAAATTCTTTCGACCTTGGCAAGGTGCTCAATAACAATATGTTGGGACTGGTATCGCTCGACGCCCAAGGCTCTGCCCTTATCGGCAAGGGTGTCCTCGACGGCGATGCCAAGGTCTCTATACCTTTTGTCGATTTTAAGGGTACTCGCTTTGAAAATATTGCCCTTGAGGCAAGCAAGTCGGGTCAACATATCGCAGGCCATGTCGATGTTGGCAGCAATCCGATTGCCCTCTTGGCAGATGCCGATGTAACCCTCGATGGTGTTAATTCACAATATATGCTCAATGCGGAGATCGATCACTTCGCTCCCGCTTCACTCGGTGTTGCTACACTTGGCTCTAACGGATATTTCTCCGGCAATGTCGACCTGAATCTCTCAGGCAATTCGGCGACCAACCTCCTCGGTGACATAGATATCAGCAACCTGAACATAGTAGGCAAGAAGTCGCTGAGTATCGACGATATATCTATCTCATCGGAGATGGAGGGGGAAACACGCCGCTATACTCTCCTCACAGATTTTCTCACCGGTAGGGTAGAGGGTGACCTCGATCCGACTCAAGTGCCCGGTTTCGTCGGCGCTCTTCTCTCACAGGTGGCTCCCGCAGTCTTCAAACATGTGGAGATGCCCGAAGTGGCTGATCGGCGATTGGATCTTATATTCCAGATACAACCCGACGATCAACTTTATTCCTTCATCAATTTCCCCAATCAGCCGATGGCTCCCGTCGCTATCGAGGGGTGTATCAATGGCGGCTCGAAGTCGTTGGAATTGATGGTCAATGCCCCCTACCTGATGAAGGGTAAGAAGAAACTTATCAAGGATACAAAGGTCAAGGTGGCTCTGCGTCATGCCACCCCGGCACGGGTATCTGTCGACACATCTTTCCCGATGAAAAATGATGTGGCTGATGCTCATATCCTCGTTGAGGCTTTCGACAATGTTGCCAACACCGAACTCAAGTGGCAGATGAAGGGTAATGATCTAAACATCGGCAATATTATGCTTAAACTCGGTGTGGAGCGTGATCAACTCTCCAACAATCTCGACCTGCATGCCGCCATCAGAGAGGGTTCCGGTTTTGCCATCAACGATGCTCGCTGGACCATCTATCCCGCCACCATCGACTTTGCCAATAAAAGCCTTTCGGTCAATGACCTGCGCATAAGCCACGATTTGCAATATCTCAAGGTGTCGGGCAAGGCCTCTGCCGACCCGATGGATGTGATCAGTGCCGACCTCGCCGGCATCGACTTGGAGTATATATTCGACATACTGAATATCAACCATGTTAATTTCGGAGGACTCGCCACAGGCAAGGCTTTCGTCTCCGGACTCTTCGGTGGCGGCTTATCGGCAACCTTGTCTTCCGATGGCCTCTTCGTCAAGGATTTCAAGTATAATGACTGCCTCTTCGGCGACGCCAAGATCGACAGCCATTGGGACAATGAGCAGAAGATGGTGGCTATCGATGCCGATATCCGAGGCGAGGGCGAGACACGCACCGGTGTACATGGCGGCATTTATGTCACACGAGACTCCCTCTCTCTGCAATTTGACGCCAGAAAGGTGGATCTTTCCTTCCTCCAGCCCATCATGTCGGGCATCTCTTCGAGTGTAAGCGGACGCGCTTCCGGCAAAGTCAAACTTTATGGCACTTTCTCCAATATCGACCTTGACGGTTATGCATACGCAGAACCATTCAACATAAAAATCGATCATACCAATGTGACTTATTCCGGTTATGATTCGGTATTTTTCACCCCCGGCAGAATATATATGCCCCATCTCCGCATCGAGGATAAGTTTGGCAATTCCGGCGAAATGACCGGCGAGGTACGTCACTCTTATCTCGGCAATGCCCGTTTCCGCTTCGATGCCTCCAACTTGAAGCATATCCTCGTATATGACAAGAATTATCGACAGAATCCCAATTGGTATGGTCAGGTGTTTGCCTCCGGGTCGGCTTCCCTCCGCGGCGAACCGGGCATCATCAATCTTGATATGACTATGACGACCGACGATAAGTCTGAGTTCAATATCTCTTTCGATGAGAATGAGACTGCCGTCGAGTATTCTTTCCTTACCTTCTCCGACCGCCGCCGGGAGGCGGAGGAGGCTAAAATCGTGGTGGAGGAAACCATCGAGGATAAACTCCGTAAGCAGTTCGAGAAGAAGAAGGTGAAGGATGTGCCGAGTCTTTTCACCCTCGATATGGCTCTCGATATCACCCCCGCCACGAAGATCATCCTCGTGATGGATGCCAAGTCGGGCGATAAGATTGTCGCCAACGGCATTGGCGCCATGCAGCTCCATTACGACACCGATGTCGACAACCTCTCCATTTACGGCAAGTACATGCTCGATCATGGTAACTATAACTTCTCCCTCCAGGATGTAATCTTGAAAAATTTCAAAATCCGCCAGGGTAGCACCATCTCTTTCAATGGTGACCCGGGTGAGGGTATCCTCGATATCACAGCCGCCTATCGTGTCACCACTGACCTTGCCGATCTCGACCTCAGTTTCCGCAATGATGTCGACCTGAACCGCACCAATGTGCCGGTCGATGCCCTCCTTAAGGTGTCGGGTGAGGTGTCTTCTCCCGAAGTCAATTTCGATATCGACCTCCCCACGGTCACTTCCGAAGTGCAACGCAAGGTGAAGAGTATTATCTCTACCGATGATATGCTCAATCGCCAAGTCATCTATCTCCTCGCCCTCAACCGCTTCTATACCCCCGAATATACCGGCGCCGAACAGGGTGGCGAGTTCGCTTCCGTAGCATCTTCCACTCTTTCGTCGCAGATTCAAAATATCCTCGGATCGCTTACTGATAAGTTTTCCGTCGCACCTTCCTTCAAGTCAGAGAAGAGCGACCTCTCTGATATCGAAGTCGATGTCGCCCTCTCTTCAAGCCTCTTCGACAATCGACTCCTCCTCAATGGTAATTTCGGTTATCGCGATAAGAGCACTTCCAACACGACTTTCGTTGGCGATTTCGACCTGGAATATCTTCTCTCGCGCGATGGCAGATTCCGCCTCAAGGCTTACAACCATTTCAATGACGCCTCCTACTACCTCAAGTCGGCTCTAACCACTCAAGGTATTGGCCTCGTGTTCCGCAAGGATTTCGACGATCCTTTCAAGTGGATCAAACGAATGTTCCGCCGTAAGAAAAAGTTGGTGCCCGAACCTATAGCCGAACCTATACCCGACAGGAAGCCGGCTCCCGGCGATACTACATCCGCCAATCTTCCGTTTAAAAACTTAAAAAATAACTAAATGCCCCAATGGGACATCATCATAATCAGGTATAAAAGAACTGAACTATCATGAAAGAAAGACTTATCATATATCAGGCATTTCCTCGCATTTTTACCAATACCAATGCGAATTGTGTGGTTCACGGCACCTACGAAGAGAATGGTTCCGGCAAACTCAACGACCTCACTCCGACCCTCTTGAAGTCGATACGCGATTTGGGTGTCAACTGCATCTGGCTCACCGGTGTCATCGAGAATGCCACCAAGACCTCCTTCAGTCGCGGCAAAATCCCTGCCGACAATCCCAACGTCGTGAAGGGTGAAGCCGGTTCACCTTACGCCATCAAGGATTATTACGATGTTGCCCCATGCTTGGCTTCGACCCCCTCGAAGCGTATGAAGGAGTTTGAAGCGGCTGTCAAACGTGCCCATCGCGCCGGGTTAAAGGTCTTAATAGATTTTGTGCCCAACCATACCGCACGTTTCTATCACTCCGATGTGGCGCCAACCGGTGTCGAGGATTTCGGCATGAGAGATGATATTTCCAAGTTTTTCGCACCCAATAATAATTATTACTATATCACCAACCAACTCTTCTCCCCTTCGTTCGACATCTCTTCTCAAGGTGATACCCCCTATATCGAGTTTCCTGCCAAGGCTACCGGCAATGACTGCTTCACAGCCTTCTGCGGCGAAAATGACTGGTATGAGACCGTAAAACTGAACTATGGCTATGATCCGGGCGATCATTCCACTCACTTCGACCCGGTGCCCGACACGTGGCTTAAGATGCTATCTGTGCTCCGTTTCTGGGCTTCGAAGGGTGTCGACGGCTTCAGATGCGATATGGTCTTTATGGTGCCTCGAGAGTTCTGGCACTGGGCGATTCCTCAAGTCAAGGAGGATTATCCCGAGATTATCTTTATCGGCGAAATATATGATGTCGATGCCTATCGTCCTTTCCTCGACTATTGTGGCTTCGATTATCTCTATGACAAGGTCAATCTCTACGATACTCTCGTTGGTATCGAGAGATATAACATGTCTGCCGCACAACTTACCTCCTGCTGGCAACGTGTCGAGGGCATCGGCGACCGGATGCTCAACTTCCTGGAAAATCATGACGAGGTGCGCTTCGCCTCTCGCGAGTTTGCCGACGATCCCACCAAGGTGGTCCCCTTCTTGGTGGTAAGTTCGATGATTTCCAAGGGTCCCTTCATGATCTATTATGGTCAGGAATTGGGTGAGATGGCTCACGATAATGAGGGCTTCGCCGGCGACAACAATCGCACCACTATCTTCGACTATTGGAGTTATGACACGATGCGCCGCTGGTATCACGACGGCAAATGCGATGAAGAACTCCTTACTTCGCATGAGAAGTGGCTCCGTAGGGCATATTCGAGGGTGCTCCATCTCTGCAATGAAGTGCCTGCCTTGCGTCAGGGTAACTTCTTCGACTTGATGTATGTCAACCTCCGCAACCCCGGTTTCAATCCCCATCGTCAGTATGCTTTCCTACGCTACGACGATGAGGAGGTCTATCTGATAGTCGCAAATTTCGACAATCGCGATGCCGAAATACAGGTCGAAATACCCGATTTGGCTTTCGATATGGCGCAAATCGCTGAAGGTGAGATGGAAAGCCAAGACCTCCTTTGGGGAAATACCCATCATTACAGCGTCGATCGTGCCAATCCGGTCTCGATTAAAGTCGGCGCTTACGACGCTTTAATACTCCCTTTGAAAAAATTTCAAGCAAAATCATCGCTCAAATAATGATTTTTAGAAAATAATTTAATAAATTTGTAATCCGAAACGGGAGCAGTAGGGTTTACCCTTTGCTTCATCAGCTTCAGAGCCTAACATTCTAATATATTAAAATACATGGATAACAACCTTCCGCCGATAAAGGTATTTGCAGGTGAGGCTTCTCACTATCTCGGGGAGAGCATCTGTAAAGAACTCGGCATCGAACTTGGCAAAATGAAGAAAGACGTTTTTGCCGATGGTGAATTTGAAGTTGCGTTTGAAGAATCAATTCGCGGTTCGGAAGTCTATTTGGTGCAGTCGACTTTCCCCAATAGCGACAATCTGATGGAGCTTTTGCTGATGATCGACGCCGCTAAGCGTGCTTCCGCCGGATCGATCATCGCAGTGTTGCCCTATTTCGGATGGGCTCGTCAGGATCGCAAGGATAAGCCTCGCGTTTCGATCGCCGCCAAGTTGGTGGCTGACCTCCTCCAGGCTGCCGGCATCACCCGTATGATCACTATGGACCTCCATGCCGACCAGATCCAGGGATTCTTCAATGTGCCTGTCGACCACCTCTATGCCTCCTCTATCTTCATCCCCTATATCAATAGTCTGAAGTTGGAGAATATGGTCATCGCTTCTCCCGATGTCGGCGGCGCTAAGCGTGCTAATTCTTACGCCAAGTATTTCGACGTGCCTTTGGTGCTCTGCCACAAGACTCGCGCCAAAGCCAACGTTATCGCCACTATGACTGTCATCGGAGATGTGAAGGATAAGAATGTAATCCTCGTCGACGATATCGTCGATACTGCAGGCACTATCAGCAAGTCCGCAAACCTCCTGCTCGAAAATGGCGCCAAGTCCGTTCGCGCTCTCTGCTCTCACCCCGTGATGAGTGACCCCGCTACAGAACGCATCATCGAGTCCGGTCTCAATGAGATCATTTTCACTGATTCTATCCCCTATACCAAGGAGAACCCCAAGGCTACGGTGCTCCCCGTCGCAAAACTCTTTGCCGACACCATCCGCCGTATCCACAACAATCAGTCGATCTCTTCTCAGTATCTCTTTAAATAAATAATATTTGACATAGTAATTTAGGGGCGTGTAAGTCGAGATGACTCACACGCCCCTTTTTCCGATTAGACTTTTTGGTCCTTTGTTATTTCTTTACTTGGTTGAGCCTTCGGCACAGTGCATCATTGTGCCGGTGGGGCAGAGCAGTCGACAGTAGGGCCGTGGCATCCAGATCGACAGGATTACCACCAATCCGGCTCCTCCCAACACCCAGGGAGAGGCACTCTCCACGATGAAGGCACTGAAGAGTTCATAGTCTATCCAGGTGGTGGCTACGCCGAACCACAAGAAGACGATCAGAGTAGCCCAGATGAGTCGACGGATCCAGTTCATCACATTGGCTACATTCGGACTGACCTTAATCTTATGATGCGGGTTGAGCAGACCGGCAAGATCTTGCAATCCTCCCAACGGACATACCCATGTACAGTAGTGGCGATGGCGCCCGAAGAGTGGATAGATAAATCCCACTATCAGCAGTAAGAGTGTCATAACTCCCATATATGTAAACTTCAGTCCCAGACCATTGCTCATGAAGTTGATCATCATAGTATGGTTGATGAAACTGCCGCTCCAGAAACCGATCACAGCTACGTTGAGCACCTGCTGGATGATGCGATACACCTTGTTGTGGATCCATATCGGCAGAATTGCCGCGCAGAGTGCCAAGATGATTGCTATGATATATTTCAGACTGTCGTTGACATATCGCTGATGGTCAGTCTCTCCCTCTGCTGCCGTTGCCTCTTGAATCTCGGCAGGTTTCACAGATTCGAGCCCTAAGCGCACATTGCTGATGATTGCCGTCGATGTGTAGGTAGCCCCCGAAACGGCATCAACCGGGGCTTTTAAAGCCTCGGTGATGCTTTTACCGTTCCAATTCTCAAGCAAGCCGCTCTCTTTGACGCGATCCACAAAGGGGGCTGTCTCCATGTTCGGAAGTAGAACGATGGAGTCTATCTTCAGGTCGGTGAGGTAGATCTCCACCGGCACCGCGCCTCCATACCCCTCGATATCTTTACCCATCTCGGTGGTGTTGACCACAACCGATCCTGCCACCACCTCAGTGTCATCCCCGGTAGTTGTCGGCGTGCCGTAGGGATGACCGAAGAGTCTGCCATTCAGTGTTATAGCCACTGATGCCATGATGGCATAGATAAAGACCAAGCCAAGTATGTTGCGACGTGTTGTGCGACTTATTTGCATATCTTGAGTTTTGTGTCAGTTTTACCAGATGATTACGCGCTCTGCCTCGGGACGGAACATCGGGTCGCCCTCTTTGATGTCGAAGGCTTTGAAGAAGGGAGCGATGTTCTTGAGGGTTACATTCACACGGTTCACGCCGAGGGAGTGTACGTCGTTGATGGTGAGATTGCGCATCTCTTCTTCGCGAATGTTGTTAGCCCAGAGGTTGGCATAGTTCATATAGAACACCTGTGTGGGGTCGAAGCCGTCGATCTTTGCGCTCTCTGATGTGATGTCAACACCCTTAGCCTTTTGAGAGTCGAGGAAGGCGGTGTATGCCACGCGAAGACCACCCTGGTCGGCAATGTTCTCACCCAGTGTATATGCACCGTTGGCCATCAAGCCGGGAAGAATCTCTACCTGGTCAAATTGCTTGGCAAGACCTTCGGTCTTCTCGGCAAATGCCTTGCTGTCTTCTTCTGTCCACCAGTTGTTCATATTACCGTCAGCGTCGAAGTTGCGACCCTGATCGTCAAAGCCGTGTGTCAATTCGTGGGCGATTACCACGCCGATACCACCATAGTTCTCGGCATCGCTCGATTCGGGATCGAAGAAGGGTGCCTGAAGGATGCCGGCGGGGAACACGATCTCATTGTTCATCGGGTTGTAGTAGGCATTGATGGTCTGAGGTGTCATACCCCATTCGGTGCGGTCTACAGGTTTGCCCCATTTGGCGAGCTGCTTTTCGTATGCCCACATATTGGCGTTGTGGAGATTCTCGTAGTAGCTCAATGAGGGGTCTATCTGCATCTTGGAGTAGTCTTCCCACTTGTCGGGATATCCGATCTTTACTGTGATGGCGTTGAGTTTCTTGAGTGCCTCATATTTGGTGTCGTCGGTCATCCAAGTCAGGTTGATGATGTGCTTGCCCCATGCCTTGCGAAGGTTCTCTACGAGTCCCTGCATATAGATCTTGGAACTCTCGGGGAAGTATTGCTCTACATAGAGCTTGCCGATACCTTCACCCATGATGTCCTCTACTCGAGAGAGTGATTTTTTCCAACGGGGACGTTGCTGCTGCACACCCGATATCACCTTGTTGAACTCGAATGCAGCATCGGCGAAGTCATCGCTCAGCGCTGACGATGCACTCGATACAATCTTCCAGAGATAGAGGTCTTTCTTCTCGCGGTCGGTGAGGCTTGCCATCAAGTTGTCGGCTTGCTTCACGGTCTTGAGCTCAGTCACGATTACTGTCTCGGGGAGTGCGATGCCCATATCCTCGATGATGCCACGCACAGGAAGATTCTTATACATCTCTTCGACTTGGGCGATGGTGCGGGGATTGTACATGGCGGGTATATTGCGGCTCTCTTCGCGAGTCCATGTGGAGTCGGCAAGGAGAGTCTCGATCTTCATCACGTTCTTGGCTATGCGTTTGGCATCTTTCTTGCTGTAGCCGGCGAGCTGCATCTGTGTCTCAATCAGTTTGATATATGCGGCACGCACCTCTTTGTTGCGCTTGTCGTTGAGCAGATAGTAGTCGCGGTCGCCAAGTCCGAGGCCGGCGCTGCTTACATACATGGCATATTCATGGCTGTTGGCAAGATTCTCCATCATGCCAATTCCGAAGAGGGGTGAAGCTTCGTAACGATGCATCCAGCGGAAGAGATCGAGCATCTCTGAAGGCTTGGCATTCTCGATCTTTGCCAATTTCGCTTTGATAGGGGCGGCACCTTCACGGTTTCTGCGTACTGAGTCCATGCCCTGTTCGTAGATAGTGGCAATCTTGAAGGCATCGGTGCCCTTCTCGGGGTGGGTGGCTGCAAGACCGGTGACGATGCGCTGTACACGTATCTCACTCGAGTCGTTGAGAATGTTGAACTGTCCGTAGCGAGCATACTCGGGAGTCAATTCATGTTCTTTCTGCCATTTCGTGTTTACATGGTGATAGAAGTCGGTCTTGGGCGATATCTCATTGTTCAGCCCTTTAAGATCCAAACTCTTGGCATGCTCTTCAGCCATAGCTGTCATCCCCGATGCTGCGAGCATCATGCATGCCATTGCAATTGTTGATTTGATTCTCATAATAGTTTGTTTTTGGATATTTTGATTGTTATTTTATTTCGAAACTGTCTGATTCAGTTTGATTCTTCCCTTTTCGTTAGTGCATCTCTGATGGTGAGCGATTTCATCTCGGTCTCTTGCCATTCGTCGTCAGGATCCGAATCGGGCATAATCCCTCCACCCACATAGAGGGTGTAGTGTTCTTTCTCGATACGGAGCGACCGAAGATTGACATAGAGGGAAATATTCCCATATAAGTCGATCACTCCGCAGTATCCCCCATATCCGCCTCTGTCGAATGGCTCGGTCTGCTCGATATGTTCGATGGCTGCATCTACCGGATAGCCTGCCAGGGCGGGTGTAGGCGATAGCCGCTCTGCCAGCCGCTCGGCTTCTGACAAGTCGCTGACTTTACCCCTTATCTCGGTCATCAGATGCTCCACATTGCCTGCCCGATGTGTCGTTGCGGCTGATACTGTCGGCTCGATACCACTCTCGGTAAATTGCCGGGTGATATAGTCGGCGACTATTCGCTGTTCAGCCACGTTTTTATCGCTCCACTCTTCTTCGCTCCCCGCAGCTCTGGTGCCGGCTAATGCCATCGACCGAATTTCGTTGCCTCGCTTCAGAAGTAGCACCTCGGGCGAGGCTCCCACCCAAGTGCCATGCTCGGCGGTGTGATACATAAAGATGAATGCCCCGGGATGGTCATCACTCAGCCTCTTGAGCAGCTGCGAGATCTTGACCCTCCCCTCTTCAACGATGATGCGCGCCATCACGCATTTGTCAAATTTACCGTTGCGGATCGAAGCGATAGTGCGTTCCACCATCTCTTTATGCTCGCTGCGGGTGGTCGATCGTTCCTCTTTTGTTTCGCTGCGCTTATATTCCTCTGCCATCAGTAAGTCGATCTCTTCCGGTATGATCTCCTTGTCGACAGGAATGCTCATCACTCTCTGATCTCTGCCAAATGGAGATATCAGGAAGGAGTTCTTGACCATTCCTTCGACCAAGAAATCACTGCATCCGGCTACGATGCGATTCTCATGGGGAAGTCTATATGCGTAGATATTCATAAGTGTAGTATTGATGTTTAGAGCGCGTTCCTTAAATTTTTGGGGTCGTAGAGGCTCTTAGAGCGCGTTCGCTTCGAAGTCGAAGGGATAGGCTTCGGTGATCTTGGCGCGGATGAATGTGCCGGGACGTGCCTTCGTGCCTGTAACCCGGTAGGTCTGGTCGACTTCGGGAGAGTCATATTCCGAACGACAGATCGCCACATCTCCCTCATATTCATCTACAAGTAGCGTTATCTCTTGACCTACTGCCGATTCGTTGTGCTCTGCCGAGATGGTCTGTTGCAGCTCCATGAGTCGGTCGAGTCGCTCTTGCTTCACCTCTTCCGGCACATTGTCATCGAGATGCGTGGCGGCGTAGGTATCCTCTTCTTCGGAGTAGGCGAATGCCCCCATCCTCTCAAATCTAACCTTTTCGACAAATTCGAGTAGCTCGGCAAAGTCTTCATCGGTTTCCCCCGGAAAACCAACCATCAGGGTGGTGCGGAGGGTAATGCCGGGTACTTTGCGACGTATCGTCTCGATCAGGTCGTAGGTCTCTTGCTTGGTGATGTGACGTCGCATGCCGCTGAGCTGAGCATCGGAGATATGCTGCAAGGCTATGTCGAGATAGTTGCACACATTCTCGCGGCGTGCCATCACATCGAGTATATCCATCGGAAAGTCGGCAGGATAGGCGTAGTGGAGCCTTATCCATTTCACTCCCTCGATGTCAGCCATCTTGTCGATCAGCGTTGCCAATCGATGTTCTTTATAAAGGTCAAGCCCATAACTGGAGAGGTCTTGCGCTATGACATTGAACTCACACACCCCTTTCGCCACAAGCGATCTCACTTCGTCGAGGATCTCTTCCTCGGGACGTGAGGTATGACGCCCGGTGATCAGCGGTATGGCGCAGAAGGCGCAATACCGATTGCATCCTTCCGAGATCTTGAGATAGGCACTGTGTGGGGGAGTGGTGATGATACGCTCCCAGTGCTCGGGACGCTTCGATTGCTTCAGATCGGGCAGGTCGTTGGCAAATTTATCCCAGTCGAATTTGCCATACATTATGTCGATCTCCGGCATCTCTTCACGCAGTGTCTCCCGATATCTTTCGGTCAGACAACCCATAGAGGCTATTTTGCCGATCTTTCCCTCTTCTTTCAGTGCCCCTAATTGCAGGAGGAGGTTGATCGATTCTTCTTTGGCATCGCCGATGAAGCCGCAGGTATTGACCATTACATATTCCCCCTCGGGAGTCTCGGGATTATGACTAACACTATACCCCTTGGCTTCGAGGCGACGGATAAGTCGCTCGGAATCAATCAGATTCTTCGAGCATCCCATCGATATGATATCAATATGATCTTTCTTGTAACTCATCTTGATCTTCCTTAGGCCTTGATATATGTAGGTCTTATCTATGATCGATTGATTGTTCTGTTAGATTGCATCGCCGAAGAGCGATCTTACGAATTGGTCGGCATGGAATGTCTGAAGGTCTTCGAGGCCTTCGCCGAGCCCGATATATTTTACCGGGATGTTGAACTGGTCGCTGATGCCGATCACGACACCACCCTTCGATGTGCCGTCAAGTTTGGTGACGGCAAGGGCGTTGACCTCGGTGGCTGCCACGAATTGTCGTGCCTGTTCGAAGGCATTCTGACCTGTCGAACCGTCGAGCACCAAGAGAATTTCCTGGGGTGCACTCTCGACTACGCGACTCATCACGCGCTTGATCTTGGTCAATTCGTTCATCAGGTTGATCTTGTTGTGGAGGCGTCCGGCTGTGTCGATGATCACCACGTCAGCACCTTTGGCCTTGGCGTAGGAGAGGGTGTCGAATGCCACAGCTGCCGGGTCGCTTCCCTCTTTCTGCTTCACCACAGGCACTTCTACGCGCTCTCCCCAGATTGAGAGCTGTTCGATAGCTCCGGCTCTGAAGGTGTCGGCAGCTCCCAACACTACATTGTTGCCCGCCTGCTTGAACTGATAAGCCAATTTCGCTATCGTCGTGGTCTTGCCCACACCATTCACTCCTACCACCATGATGACGTAGGGATCGCCACCCTTCTTCACTGTGAAGTCGTCAAGCTCACTCTCATTCTCCGGCTTCTTAAGCATGCCGGTTACCTCTTCCGCCAAAATGTTGCGCAGTTCTTCACTGTTCACATACTTGTCGCGTGCAACTCGCTCTTGTAGCAAGTCGATGATCTTCAGGGTCGTGTCGACGCCTACATCACTCGTGATGAATGCCTCTTCAAGATTGTCAAGTGTCTCTTCATCGACCCGGCTCTTGCCGGCGATGGCGTGTGAGATCTTGCCCCAGAGTGTCTCTTTTGTCTTCTGAAGACCATTGTCGAGGTTCTCTTTCTCTTTCTTTTTCTTTGAGAAGATGTCAAATAATCCCATGTCTTGTCGTTTGTTTATGTCGCCTGACGGCTCTTTTTTCTATTGTTTTTTACTTCTTTTGGTTTTAACCTCCAAATTTAACAATTTTTATTTAGATTATCGAATTTATCTCGTTTTTTATTCTCTTTCCTTGCCAATTTCGTACTTTTTGACCTGCTCTTACAAACTTATACCACCTTTGTTGTCTCCTTTGCTGTTGAGGTCGTTGTTCTCAAGGTTGGCGTTGGTCTTTTTAACTCGGTCGCTAAGTTTGCCGATGTTGTAGGAGATGGATATCCCCACATTCCATTGTCTATTCTTGCTACGATTTGTGATTCGATAGGTGTCGTAGACTGATTCACTTTTATAGGTGTGATATTTGGTCAGGAAGTTGGAACCATGCAGGGTCACTGTCAGGTTTTTCTCTTTCAGGAAACTTTTGCTGATGGAGAGCCCATAGTAGTAGTAACCTTTCATAATGCTCTGGAGGGTGACGTAGGGATTGAACTGCTGTCCGCCATATAACCCATATTTCACTTCCCATGGCCCGGTGTAGTTGAAGTTGGCTCCATAGCCCCCTCCCCAGCAGACTCGCTTTAAATCAATTTCTTTAGATTCGAGCGTTACATATTGGGCCGATGCATTGACCGATGCCGACATCTTGCTGTTGATATTCCAACTCAGAAAACCTGAGAGGTCGGCTTGGTGACTCTTCCCGATGTTGGCGTATGATGAGTATTGGATACCATCCACCACTCGGATGCTCTGGTCGATCTTGTTGTTGGAGAGGGAGTATCCCAAGGTTATGTTGCCGCTGATGGTGCGGTTGTCGAAGTTGTTGTAGGTCAGCGAAAAGTTATGATATTGCTCATTCTTCAGATCGGGATTACCACATTTTACGATGGTTTGTGATACTTTGAATTCGGTAGGATTGATCATATCAATACCGGGACGCATGATGCGTTGCTGGTATGCCAATCGAAGGTTGGATGCCGTAGTTATCATGTAGGTCACTGCTGCGTTGGGTACGATGTCGTTGAATCGTGTGTGGAAATTTAAGGCCATCTCTCTCGGCATCCTCATCCCCATATATGTATGCTCATATCTCAATCCTGCTGTCAGGTTAAATGGACGAAATGTCCCTGTATATGAAGCATATAGAGCATAGATGTCTTGTTGTTGGTGCATAGCACCTTCTGTGGAGGTCTTGATCATCCCCTCTTGTGTCTCTCCTGCCAATTCGTAGACATTGGATGTGTTGCGACGGAACACCCCTTTTGCACCTGTTTCCAATTTGTGAGTCTCTCCGCTGAAGGGCTCTTCGTAGTCAACTGTTACCGTGTGTTCTCTTTGGTAGCCGGCGTTATAATCCTCACTATATGGCATTGTGGTTTGATCTCCCTTGATCACACTGATTTCATTATTCAGATCCATCAAGTCTTTGCCATAATTGAACTGATAGGCTGCCGTCAGTGATCTCCCTTTGTCGTTAAAGATGTGTCTATAACTTGTATTCCCACCCAGTGCCAATGAACCGAATTCTGCATCTGATTTCTGAAGGGTGTTCCACATCAGTTCCCCTTGTCGATTCCACATTTGATTCTCTATATGGAAGTTTTTCATCTTTCCATCTATCCACATTACATTTCCACCTACCGTGAATAGGTCTTTGTCGGTAGGTTCCCATGATAGATTAAAATTTCCTCCATAGTAGGTGTAGTGACTATTCTTTTGTTTTATCTCATTGATCTGTCGATAAGTTTCGTCTGATGCTTGGTTGATGGTCTCTTGTAGTGAGGTGTTATCAATTCCTTGCAATCCGTTGTCGGAAATGCTAAACATGGCGTCTGCTGATATCTTGTTGTATTTCACTCTCCCATAAATATTGCCTTGAGTGTTTTGTGTGGAATATCCAATGCTGGCGTTGGCGGTGTATCCATCTTTGCGCTGTTTGCGCTCGGTGACGATGTTGAGGATACCGCCGACACCTTCGGCATCATATTTGGCACCCGGTTCGGTGATAACTTCGATCTTGGCGACACTTTCCGCCGGCATCGATTTGAAAATGGTCGATGCGTTGCTGCTCAGCATCGGATCTTCTTTACCATTAAGATATACTTTGAAGTTGCTGCTCCCTTTGATATAGATCTTGTCTTCTCCGTCGACGCTCACCATAGGTACTTTCCGCAAAACATCAAGTAGGGTACTCCCTTTGGTCGACGGCTCTTGTTCGAGGTCGTAGGTGAGCTTCGATCCATCCGATTTTACCACCTCTTTCTTAACAGACACCACCAGCTCGTCAAGGTTCTCGTATTGAGCAGAAAGGGTGTCGGGTTCTTCATAACATCCTTCGGATGTCTCTTGTAAGTTAGCAGCCGTTGCGGCGTTTCCTTGTGCGTAAGTGATGTTGATGCCTGTGGCTATCACGAGCATTAGAAACGATTGCTTGATAGATAGCTTTTTAAAATTTCTTGGTCTCATTTTGTTTCTCTTTGTTTTGAGGTATGTTTCTTGTAGTATTTCTCAAATTCTTCAAATGTAATGTTTAGAGCCTCAAGACGTTCGATGAAGTAGTCGATCTCTTTGGTGAGAAATGTCTCTCGTCTCTCTTTTAGTACAATTTCGCTTGCTTCTTCTGAGTAATAGTAGCCGACGCCTCGTTTGTTAGTAATAATTTGTTTTTGTTGCAACCATGTATATGTACGCATCACGGTGTTGGCATTCACCCCGCATTGAGCGGCAAAGTCTCTTACCGAGGGTATGCGTTGCCCGCAGAGCGATGAGTCTTGCTCTACATCGTTCATCAGGCGTTCCGCGAGTTGCAGATATATCGGTTTGCTGTCGTTATATTCCATCAGATTTAAATAAAATTTAAACTGATTGTTTGATTGTATTAGTGTACTATCCAAGTAGTACACTGCAAAGGTATATAAAAAATTAATACCGACAAAATTTTTGATCAAAAATTTTTCAAAAAAATTGTCGGTATCCAATTTCTTTAGTTTGCGTCAAAGCTTTGATAGTGGCATCTTACTCGAACTCATCGGTATACCAAATACTTATTGCTGTGTAGATTTCTGTTATTATATGCATATTGTCGCTTTGCCACTTTAACCCGATACTTGTTATGGTTGATGTCTCGAATATCTTTTCTAACTTGTCGACGGCAGCACACAGCACTTCCGAGTTCGTCGAGAATCTTGAGTCTGATTTCAAGAAGTCTTTGATACGTTCTTTGTTTTGCACTATTAGAGGGAATATCACATCTTCCCATATTTTGCGAGCCGATTCCGGATTGTTGAACATCATTGTCAATACTTGGATTCTTTTACCCTTGATATCATTGGTGTATTCGGTTGTGTAATTAGCCGGGAATGAGCATTGATCTTTGTCGATCAGTGTGTTGAGTAGGCTTGCCATCAGAAGAGATGTGGCCGACGTTTTTATCACAGGATCATTAAACAATATACTCGGATCAACTCCGATTGTCATATTGCCCGAATCATCACCAAAGATCAGTGAATTTTCATACTCGACTAATTGCTTTTTGGGTGTTGAATATGCAAATACAGGCATGACATCCGAATTTGTTTTAATTGATGTCACTTTGGAAAATAACGCCCTAAGGAGTCGTTCTAAAGATACAGAATCTGAAGTCCACCCCGTAAAGCCATAGTCATTGACATTCAAAATGGGTATGGCTAAGAGTAATTGAAGGAAGTCTTGGGGGTTGGGTATAAGTGTGGCTATATCACCATCCCAAGAGGATGGTGTCCAATTTATAACAAATGGCGTAGATGTGCAGGTGAGAGTTGAAGTGTTAAACAAAAAAGGATAACAAGTCCAATCAATTGTACCCAATATAGCACCGAATACACTTCTAAGGTCGGGCTTGTTATACGTTATTTCTCGATAAAGTTTAAACTTTTTATAGTATTCGCCCTCAAAGTGTACTGTTACCTCCGGACAAAGATCTTCTGTTTCGCACAAACAGACATAAGATGATGTATCACCACGTCTTAATTTCGTATGAATTTCCACATCTTTGCAGAAATAATATGGATAATATGGGCATAGAAGTCTCATCTTAATCTTGCCTCCGGTGGCATCGGCGAGATTATAGTATTTTGTTTCTTCGCTACCTGTCTTTATAGTAATCGCATCGTCGGTCAGATCGTAAAACTCGATAAATTCTCCATCCCTTAATTCTTCGGTATACCAAACAATGTGATTTTCAAATTTTGTCCAAACAAATCCCCCTGATTCCTTAGTAAAATATTTGCCGACATAATCATCCCATACAATATCCGGATTGTATGGTTCTTCTTCTATTTCTTTGCTGCACCCGGTGGCTAAGAGAGTCACAAAAGTCAATAAAACAAACCAATAGTGCTTCATATCTTCATAGTTTTTATTTAGTTAAAAATCAAACCTATCTATTTCTTTTACTTAGACAAGCCCATCTTACTACTTAAAACGCCCCTTAAGATGATTTATTGTTTCCCTTCAAAAGTTTCTAATATTACTCCACGCAATGTCTCTTATATAGCTGTCTATTCCCGGTCCGAGGGTTTGTTTATGTAGATGATGTTTTGGTTGGCAGAGCCTCGGAATTTTAGGTCGGGGTCGCGTTGGCTCTCTATGTAGGGACCGTCGACGATGGCTTCAATGTCGGTGATGGCAGATCTTAACCTCGGCGTCTCCATAATCTCTTGGTAGGTAAAGCCGGTGTAGAGCCACACCGTGTGACCGATCTCTTTGACTCTCCTTGCCAATTCTGCCACCTCTTCGGGATGATAAAGAGGATCCCCTCCCGAGAGGGTCACATCAAAGTCCTCCTCCTCTACTATCTCCATGATCTCATCTATGTTCATCTCCCTGCCGGCCTCAAAATCCCAAGACTGTGGATTGTGGCAGCCGGGACACTGATGACGGCATCCCGCAAAATAGATGGAGGTCCGGAAACCCGGACCATCCACCGTAGTACCCTTGATGATATCAAGTATTCTGATTTTCATGTCGTAATGGTTTATTTGTGTACGACACGGTCGTGAAGCTCTGCCAATTTGCCCGAGTTCCACCTATCGGTCGTGCCCACCAAGTAGCCGGTGATGCGCTGGATAGTCTCAAAGGGTGTGCCACACTTCGGACATTCTTTGCTCTCTTTTTCGGCATTCTCATAGCCACAGTGTGGACAGTGATTGCGATTGTGGTTGACCGACCCATAACCCATATCATACTTATCCATCATATCGACGATCTGCATGATAGACTCTTCATTGTGAGTGGCATCCCCATCGATCTCGACATAGAAGATATGACCACCCAGGGTGATGGCATGATAGGGTGCCTCCACTTTCGCCTTATGACGCGGCGAACAGTGATAATAGACCGGCACATGGTTCGAGTTGGTGTAATATTCCTTGTCGGTTACGCCGGGGATGATGCCGAAAGACTTGCGATCTCGTTTGGTGAAACGTCCCGACAAACCCTCAGCAGGTGTGGCAAGAATAGAGTAGTTGTGACCATACTTCTCGCAATACTCGTTGGCACGGCTCCTCATGTGACTCACTATCTTCAGACCCAAAGCTTGTGACTCCTCGCTCTCGCCATGATGCTGACCCGTCAACGCAATCAGACACTCGGCAAGTCCGATGAAGCCTATGCCGAGAGTCCCCTGATTGATCACCGACTCGATAGTGTCGTTGGGCTTCAAGTTTTCTGTATGATTCCACAAAGAACTCATCACCAATGGGAACTGCTTGGCCAAGGCAGTCTTTTGGAACTGGAATCGCTCGTCAAGTTGCTTGGCGGTTATGTCGAGCACATCGTTGAGACGCTCGAAAAATTTCTCTATCCTCTCATTCTTGTCGCGAATGCCCATCACTTCGATGGCAAGACGCACGATATTGATAGTGGTGAAGGAGAGATTGCCTCGCCCTACAGATGTCTTCTCCCCATAACGGTTTTCAAACACGCGAGTGCGACAACCCATCGTAGCCACCTCATGGAGATAACGCTTCGGATCATCCTCTTTCCACTCTTCGCTGCGATTGAACGACGCATCCAAGTTGAGGAAGTTGGGGAAGAAACGACGTGCCGTTACCTTGCATGCCAACTTATAGAGGTCATAGTTGCGGTCTTCAGGTAGATAACTTACCCCACGTTTCTTCTTCCATATCTGGATGGGGAAGATGGCAGTAGCGCCATTGCCCACACCCTCGTATGTGGAATTGAGAATCTCGCGGATCACACAGCGACCCTCTGCCGAAGTGTCCGTGCCATAGTTGATCGAGGAGAATACCACCTGGTTGCCACCGCGTGAGTGTATCGTGTTCATATTGTGGATAAATGCCTCCATGGCTTGGTGCACACGATCCACAGTCTTATTTACGGCATGCTGCAAATAGCGGGCATCACCCTCTAATCCGGCAAGATCTTTCTTCAGATAGTCATTGATCTCGATGTTATATAAATGGCTGAGGTCTACCCCCATAAGTTGCTCCACCTTCTTTACCTCCTCGATAAATGAAGATCTCACGAAGGGGGCAAGATAGAAATCGAAAGCAGGGATCGCCTGACCGCCATGCATCTCGTTTTGCGCTGTCTCTAAGGAGATGCAGGCGATTACACTCGCTGTCTCGATACGCTTGGCGGGACGCGACTCACCATGACCCGCCACAAAACCATTCTGCAAGATACGATCCAAGGGGTGCTGAACACATGTAAGACTCTTGGTGGGGTAGTAGTCCTTGTCATGGATGTGGATGTAATTGCTTTTCACCGCCTGCTTAACTTCCGCCGACAGGAGATAGTCGTCAACAAAGGGTTTGGTGGTTTCACTGGCAAATTTCATCATCATACCCGCCGGCGAGTCTGTGTTCATATTGGCATTCTCGCGCGTGATATCATTATTTTTCGCTTCGATGATCTCGAGAAATATATCGCGAGTCTTGGCGCGACGTGCGATGCTTCGTTGGTCGCGATAGGCTATATAGCGCTTCGCTACATCCTTGCGCGATGACTTCATCAACTCGATCTCGACCCGATCTTGGATCTCTTCAACTGTCATCTGATTATTGCCCGTCATACCAATCCGGTCGGTGATGCGCTGTATCAACGCCTCATCCTCTCCCATCTCGGTGGTCAACATCGCCTTTCTTATCGCGGCTTTTATCTTCTCTTCATTGTAGCCGGCTACTCTGCCATCTCGCTTTATTACTGTCTGAATCATCTTGCCTTACCTTGAATTTTGTCCGTTTTTGAGCTGTTTATGTATTAGATAGCGGTTCACCTTTCGGCAAACCGCTACAAAGTTAATACTATTTTTTTACTCTGCAAAATAAATTAAAATATTTTTACAGAAAAATTATTTGGACAACTTTTTGGCTCTTTAAAATTTTTAACTAATTGAAAATCAGAGTAATAAAATTTATTTTGGAAAACTTTTATATTTTGTCGATGTTTATAAGTTGCTGTTTTAGAAATTTTTTCGTTCAATCCATGTGGTTGCGATAGTCGTCGTAGGTGAACTCGCGAAGCAACTGCGGTTCGCCGTTTGTCGGCTTGTACCATATCGAGGGATGCTGTATGCCGTTGAACATGTTGGTCTTCACCGTAGTGTAGTGGTTCATATCCATCAGCGTGAGTCGCTCGCCGGGCTGTAGCTCGTGGTCGAATTTCCAATCCCCTACAAAGTCTCCGCTGAGGCAGGAGTTGCCTCCGAGACGATAGCTCACTGCCGATGTTGACTCGCTCTCGTCGGGAAGGGATTCTTCGATGTTGGGCTTGTAGGGCATCTCCAAGCAGTCGGGCATGTGGCAGGCAAAGGAGGCATCGATAATGGCGGTCTTGATGCCGGCATCTTCCACCACATCCAATACCGTGGTGATCAGATCGCCCGTCTGCCAGGTGAAGGCACTACCCGGTTCGATGATGAGTTGAAGGTGGGGGTAGCGCTCATGAAGTCCTTTGATAAGTCTGATCAGATGGTCGGTGTCGTAGTCTCGCCGGGTTATCAGATGTCCGCCACCCATATTGAGCCATTTCACCTGCGGCAAGAGGTGGCCATATTGGGCGATGAAGGCTTCGAGCACAGCCTCCAAGTCGTAGCTCGTCGACTCGCAGAGGGCATGGAAGTGGAGTCCCTCGATACCCTCCGGCAATCCGTCGGCGAGACGCTCCGGATTCTCGCCAAAACGAGACCCCGGTTTACAGGGATTGTAGATATCGGTCTCTATCACACTGCAGTGAGGATTGACTCGCAACCCTGCCGAGACGTGGCGCTGATTCGCTTTCATCTGCGGGTAGAAGCGCTCGAATTGCGCTAAGGAGTTGAAGGTGATATGGCTGCATCCCTCCAAAAATTCCGGGAAGGATTCGTCGGTATAGACCGGACAGTAGGCATGCACATCATGCCCTAAATGCTCGAGCGAGAGCTTCATCTCGTTCAGCGAACTGGCGGTAGAGGCAGTGAAATATTCCCGGATTACCGGAAAGGTCTTCCACAGTGCATTTGCTTTAAATGCCATGATGATCTTCAGATCGGCTTCTCGACTCACCATCTGCAGCTTTTCCAGATTCTTCCGCAGACGATCTTCATATACTATATAATAAGGTGTCTTGATATTTTGCATATTATATATTTTTTTTTAACCCAATAACCCCTAACCCTCCAAGATCATAAACTTGGCATATTTCAGCAGTAGGTTCTTCGTGCCGATGGCTCCGAAGTCTACGGTGATGCTTGGTTCGCCGCTGATGTTACCCTTTTTGATGATCACCCCTTTGCCGAGTTTGGTGTGGAGTATCTGCATACCAATCTCGAGGGTGTCGGCGCTATGTTGCGGTTTGACGCCGCTATCGGAGATTTCGCTGACTTTGCGAAGTCGCTTGGCTTCGGTGTAGCCTGTCGATGACGTGGTGTTTGGCCTCGGTGTGGAGGGTGTGAAACGACTGCCACCTCGGTTCCCGCCGCCATAGTTTCCGGCATAGTTGCCATAGGGATTGCCAAAGGTTTGGGGCATCTCGCCGTATGAAGCCCCTGCCGTATTGTTGGAGTCGGAGACATGGATATAACGCCGGTCGAGTTCTTTGATGAATCGTGAGGGGGATGATATCTTGGTCTGGCCGTTGTGGAATCTGGTCTTGGCGTGAGTGATGACACATGTCTCTTTGGCTCGTGTTATCGCCACATACATCAGTCGGCGCTCTTCTTCGACTTCGGCGATGCTCTCCATCGCCAAGGCGGAGGGGAAGAGCTCTTCCTCTGCACCCACGATGTAGACATGTTTGAATTCGAGTCCCTTGGCGGCATGCACGGTCATCAGCGTTACTTTCGGTTCGTTGCTCTTATCCTTTTCGTCGGCGTCGGTGGCAAGCGAAACTTCGCTGATGAATGAGGTAAGGTCGACTTCCTCTTCGCCACTCTCCATGCGGAGGTCAACGAAGTCTTTCAAGCCGTTGAGCAACTCTGACATATTCTCCTGACGGGAGATGTTTTCGGGAGTGGTGTCATGGGCATATACCATCAGCAGTCCGGCGCGGTTGTAGATAAGGCGGCCGATGTCATAGGCGTTGGATTTGCCGTTGTCGGCGATAAACTCATGGATCATATCGACGAAGGCATTCAGTTTCTTGCGCGTACCACCATTGACATCGAGGGTGTATTGATCGGGATTGTCGAGGATCTGCCACAATGACACCTGATGCTCGGTGGCTGCTTCCTGGATCTTCTTGAGGGTCGTCGCACCGATGCCTCGTGCCGGGAAGTTGATGATACGTTTCAGTGCCTCATCGTCGTCGGGATTGATGGTGACGCGGAAGTAGCCGATCACATCTTTGATCTCTTTGCGCTGATAGAAGGCTGTGCCTCCCACGATACGATAGTTGATGTTGCGCTTGCGGAGTGCCTCTTCGAGCACGCGGCTCTGGGCGTTGGTGCGGTAGAGCACGGCATAGTCGTCGTAGGTGTCATGCTCCGAAAGCTTCATTCCATTGATTGAGGTGGCTACGATATATGCCTCTTCGATGTCGCTATAAGTCCGGATAATCTCGATCGGTGCACCCTTGGCATTCTCCGAATATACCTGCTTGGGCAGCTGCATGGTGTTTTTCTTGATGAGACTCCCGGCGGCATCGACGATGTTTTGGGTCGAACGGTAGTTGCGTTCCAATTTGAAGGTGCGCAACCCGGGGTAGTACCTCTCTAAGTTGAGGATATTGCCGATGTTTGCTCCGCGGAAGGAGTAGATACTTTGGGCATCATCACCCACCACGCAGATCATATTGTCGGGACGTGCCAACTGCGACACAATCAGATGCTGGGCGAAGTTGGTGTCTTGATACTCATCTACGAGGATATATCTGAAGAACTCTTGATAGTGGCGGCAGATGTCGGGGTTATCGCGCAGCAGTATGTTCATATTGTAGAGGATATCGTCGAAGTCCATGGCGTTGGCTGCCCGACAGCGTTCGCAATAGGCCTTGTAGATTATGCCGAGCATGGGACGCTTGCTGCGGCGATCTTCTTCGGCATATTCTCGCTTGTACATCTCGGGGGAGATCATCGCATTCTTGGCATTGGAGATGCGCGATGCCACACTCGAGGCTTTATATTGCTTGTCGTCGATATTGAGCGATTTGATGATCTGCTTGATGAGTGATGAGGAGTCGTTGGAGTCGTAGATGGTAAATCCCGGTTTATAACCGATCAGATCGCAGTGGTGGCGCAAGATCCGCAGGAAGATGGAGTGGAATGTACCCATCCATATCCGCGATGCCGCCTTGTAACCTGCCACCTCGATGATGCGATCTTTCATCTCACGTGCAGCCTTATTGGTGAAGGTCAATGCCATGATCCGATAGGGCTCATACCCCAAGGTCAATAGGTGGAGTATTTTGTAGGTCAGCACTCGCGTCTTCCCCGAACCGGCTCCGGCTATCACCAATGATGGCCCGTCGCAATATTCTACGGCGGCGCGCTGCTGTGGATTTAATTCTTCAAGATATTTCTGTTCTGACATTTCTTTCGTTGGTTGTTTCTCTCTTAGTTTAGCGGCGCTATCAGCTTATGATAGTCTGGGATCTGTGGGATGAAGTGATAGGTGTTGTTGGCATAGTCGATCTTGCAACAGTAGTGGTTCATCCCATTCGACACCACAAGGTATTCGGCATGCAGACTCATGTTATATCTCACTATCTGGTCGAATACCGCCTGCGTCACGGTCACGTCGGGTGCCTTGTATTCCACGATGATCAGCGGACGATTATTCCTGCCATACACCACCGTGTCACACCGCTTGCGCGTGCCGTTGACCTCGATCCCAATCTCGTTGGCTGTCAAACTCTCGGGGTAGTGGTAGTGATCGCGTAGCCACGCCACAAAGTTTTGCCTCACCCACTCTTCGGGTGTGAGGGTTACCCATTTGTCGCGTAGCCTGTCGAACACCTTGACTATGTCGTTATCCCGACGTAGACGCAAGGGGGCCACCGGCAAGTTTAATTTCGGATATTCTGTCATGCCTTTCTCTTTTGTCCGGGTGTATGATTGCCCCGACTTATTTGTCGAAATTCTTGTCTAAGAGTGTGTTCAATACCTTGGCAAGCCTCAAACCTCCCTTCTGAAGTTGTTGCTCGATAAGCGGTGTCCATCCCGCTATCTCGTCATAACTGATGTTGCTCTCTTGGGGTGTCTTTTCGTAGATCTCGCAGGCATATTGATAGGTCTCTTTTGCCCATACATTAGGATCGAGACTCTCGGTGATCTTCGCCTCTTCTTCCGGATTGACGCGGTCTATCTGATATTGCCATTCGGTGTAACTCCATTTGTGTCCCGCCTCGAGGATGCTGCTATCCCACACGCTGTGCAACTTGTTGGGTTTGCCGAAGAATTTCACCGGCCATTTGTTGCCTCCTTGGTCGCTGCGATGTCCCATGTGCATCGGCTGGTGGATGTCTCCCATCAGATGAACCACTATCTTGAGCGCAAGTGCACGGTCCTCCATACTTCCTGTCTCATCACCCAGAATCTTCATCTCCTTCTCAAGGGCTGTCACGATGTCTCCCTTCTCTTCGAGTCGGGCGGTATACCAGTTCTCATCGCGGTCGATGTTCTTGTAGTGCCATGTCTTGGTGTAGGCATAGTCGGGAGTGTGAGAGGCATTGTCAAGCCAGTTGGCATAGTAGACTATCGACTTGCCTGCCAAGAGTGTTTCGGCTGCGGCTTTCGCCTCAGGTGTGAGGTGACATTCAGCAATATATGCCACTACGTCATGTCCTTTCTGTCCCCATCCGTAGGCTGACAACACACTACTTAAACACCATACTGCCATGATGTATTTCATGATATTTTTCATAAGTTCTTCGATTGTTTTATTTGTTTTATAATTTGATCTATGTTTTAGAAATTGTCTCCATTTGAGTATTGTCGTTGCACTCAAATTTTGCATCATACAAAATTAACAAAAATCTGTCATAAAAAAAAGATGCATCCCGATTAAGGATGCATCTTTCCTCTAAAGTATGTTATAAGGTTCTGTTTATTTCACAACTTTTGTTGCTTTGCCATTGATGACGCGGATGTAAACACCATTCGAAGGATTAGCTACCTTTACACCCTGGAGGTTGTAGTACTCAACTTCTTCCTCTTCAGTAGCTTCAATGTTTTCAACACCATCTGAGAGATCTACGCGAACAGTCTTGCTCTCGAAGTCGATTGTGAAGAGATAAGTTCCTGCAGCGAGTTTCCAAGAGTTGGCTGCCGATGCATCTACACCTGCTTTGAACACTTTGTAAGCAACATCGGTAGAGAGTGCTATAACTTCATCTTTAGTTTGTGCACCATAACGATCGCTAACATTTACAGCATTCCAGTTTTCACCTTTTGCTGTGATGAAGGTGAAATATCCATCTGTAGACTCACTACTTGAAGCCTTAAGCTGGGTCTTAACAGTGAACTTGTTGCCTTCTTTTTCCATAGTGATAGGATTGGAAGTGCTCCAAGAATTTTCGAAGTTACCGGTAAGGTAAACATTCTCAGGAGTTTCAACAGTAGGATCGGGATCAGGATCCGGGTCGGGGTCGGGAGTTACTGTGCCACCGACTACAGTGAGAACGAGGGTAGTGGGGTTGAACTTAAGTGTTACATCGCCTGTGAGGCTGAGTGCCCAGTTTGTGCCATTTTCCTTAGCGTTGTAGTCACCGGCTTCAGCGATAGCGCTTGATTCGTCGGCAGAAGCATACCAAGTCTTCTGTACACCATTTTCGAGGTATTGGATACCGAAATCACCGGTGTCGACAGTGCCGCTCCATGACCATGTGCCATCTTCCTCCTCTGTCATTGCAGTTGAGATCCATTCAGTAGATTCACCATTGGTGATTGTGCCCTTGAATGCGTAGCTCTTTACGATCTCGATATCACCCTCATATTTGGTGATGGTTAGAGTATTGGCAGTGGGATTGAATGAGAAGGTGTAGTTGCCTTCGAGTGTGCTGCTCCAGTTGCTTGCACCGCTGGCAGATGTGTTGTAAGTGCCTTCAGCTGAGATTGTGGCCTCATCAGCGGATGGTGCATTGATCCAACCTTTTTGTTCGCCACTCTGATCCATTATTTTGATACCGAAATCTCCGGCTACTACACCACCGGTCCATTCATATTTGCCACTGTTCTCTGTGAGTTCTACGCTTGCCCAGTTAGGATCACCTGTGATAGTGCCATGAAGAGCATATCTTACAGTAGGTTGAGGGTCGGGATCGGGGTCGGGAGTAGTGCCTTGACCGGTGATGGTCAATTTCATCGTTGTAGGATTGAACGAGAAGGTGTATTCACCGGCAAGTGAACTTTTCCAGTTCGAGCCATTATACGTGGCGGCATATACTCCGACAGCATTAACGGCTGTTGTACCATCAGCTGAGATCCAAGCAGTCTGTTTACCATTTGTTTGTTCCTGGATACCGAATTCACCGGCTACGACTGTGCCGGTCCATTCCCATGCACCATTATTCTCAGTCATAGCTGTCGTTTTCCAACTACTACCATCACCAAGTTGCCCGTGGAGTGCGTATGTATGTGATACGGGATCTCCAAATGAACTGCCTTCGGGAAGTGTGGCTTTAATGTTTGAAAGATCAGATGCCACTTCGTATGTGATTTCAACACCATCCATAGGGGCTGAAATGTCAACATCACCGGCCTTAAGATTGGCTGTCGCTGTGGTTGTGGCTTTGTTCCACGATCCTTCAAGTGTCTTGGCATTGAGATTGAAAGAATTCCAGTCACCTTTGGTCGTGGAGATCTTAAATCCACCTTCGGCTTTAAATGTGTAGACTCCGTTAGCTTCCTCTACTACTAACGGATTGGCTGGATCCCATGATTTGGGAGCTCCTGTCACACTTCCACCTGTCACGTAAATTGTAGCTTGTGCTGCCATCGATATCAATGCCGCACTAAGCATGAGTACAAGTTTCTTCATGATTTTTGTTGGTTTATTAATTGATTTGGTTATTTAGCTGAAACTAGTATGCACACTTAGGGATGCTAAGAATTTATGCCATATTAAGTGTATATATTTACACCCAGATATGCATAGTTCTTCCCTGCATCTGCTATGTCATATTTATTACCAATTACTTAGATTTTAAAGTTAGTCTTTACCGGAGTTTTTATCCATCCGCAATCGTCCGCAAATTTACAGAAATATTTTTTTGTCTCAAAATTTATCACTAATTATTTGCAATTATTTGCCTAATATTTAGAGCTCTTATCATTTTATTTCTATCCTTATCTCTTCCTCTACTCATAAAAGATATATCAGCAAAGTGTGAATATGAAAATTATTTCCTAACTTTGCATTTTGTTATTAGACTCCCTCCTCCGAGGTTTACTTTCCGGGATTCTTTCCGGGACTCTCTCCTCTCTTTACTATTAACTCCTATCTAATAACTAAACACTAAATATGAAGGTTCTGAAATTTGGTGGCACTTCTGTCGGTACGGTCGATAGTCTTCGCAATGTCAAAAGCATCGTCGACGCTCTCGATTCTCCCGCTATTGTCGTGGTCTCTGCTCTGGGGGGACTTACCGACCGCCTTATCGCTACTGCCAATATGGCTGCCTCCGGCGATGTGGAGTTTAAGTCTTCTATGGCTCAGATGCGCCAACGCCATCTCGATATTATTAATACGCTCGTGCCCGACGACCGCCGCCCCGCTGTGCTGGAGGTCGTCTCTTCTCTCCTTAACAACTTAGAGGATCTATATACCGGGCTTTCGCTCGTGCGCGACCTCTCCGAACGAGTTCTTAACCAGGTGGTTAGCTTCGGTGAACGAATGTCATCGGTGATTGTGGCGAATATCCTTAATGATGCTATTCATCATAATTCATTGGATTTCGTTAAGACGGAGAAGTGGTTTAACCGCGATATCGCCTCTCGCCAACTTATCGATCGCCTTATCAAGGAGGAGTTTCCCCTCCCCCTGAGGCGTACGGTCGTTACCGGTGGTTTTATCTCCACCGACAAGGATACCGGTGAGATCACCAACCTCGGACGTGGTGGCAGCGACTATACCGCGGCGCTTATCGCCGCGGCGCTCGATGCCGAGTCGCTCGAGATTTGGACTGATGTCGATGGCTTTATGACAGCCGACCCCCGTATCATCAAGGATGCTCGTGTCATCGATAATATGACTTTCATAGAGAGTATGGAACTCTGCTCGTTTGGCGCTAAGGTGATTTATCCCCCTACGATCTATCCGGTGTTCCATAAGAATATTCCTATTAAGATTCTGAATACTCACAATCCCTCTGCTCCCGGCACTTTCATCACCGATTCGACCGATCATTTGCCTGACACCGTTAGAGGTGTTTCGGCTGTGAGAAAAACTGCTATGATCTCCGTTACCGGTAGTCTGGTGGATAATGTGGCGCAGATCAATTCTCGCTGCTATAACGCGATGGCTCGCCATGGCATCAGCATCTTCTTGGTGGCTCAACCCGATAAGGAAACCACCTTCTCGATGACTCTGGCTTGCCAAAATGCCCAACAAGCTGCCAAGATATTGCGCGATGAGTTCGCTCCCGAACTCCTCACCGGCGAGGTGAAGTGTGTCAATGTCGAGGAGGATCTCGCCATTCTTGCCGTGGTCCGCGAGTCTATCAAAAATATTAAGGGGCTCGGCCCGAGACTCGTCAACACCATACAGCGTGCCGGAATCAAGGTGAAGGCTGTGTCGGATGGCGCTTCCGAAACCACCATCGCCATTATCGTGGCGGAAGCTGACGTCGAACATGCCCTCCGCTTGGTCCACACTGCCTGCTTCCAGTAAATGATATCAGATATCGATCTAATCACTAATATCTATCAACTAAATATCTATTAACTAATCATTCCCACTTGGCATGGATATAAAAAACGCTAAGTTCGAAATAAGTTGCCCCGATGTGAAGAAGTGCCCCGACACCGCCGCCCCGGAGTATGCCTTTATCGGCAGATCTAATGTCGGCAAGTCGTCGCTGATCAATATGCTCTGCAAAAGCAAAAAGATGGCGAAAACTTCGCAGATGCCCGGCAAAACCCTCTTGATCAATTATTTCAATATCGATGCCGGCAGCTGGTACCTCGTCGACCTCCCCGGTTATGGCTTCGCAGCTCGAGGCAAGGAACAACGTGCCCGCCTCGAGGAGCTAATACAAGGCTATATCCTCCACCGTCAGCAACTTACCTGCCTTTTCGTTTTGATCGATATACGCCATAATCCCCAGAAGATCGACCTGGAGTTCTTGGATTGGATCGGAGAGAATGAGATCCCTTTCTCTATCATCTTCACTAAGGCTGATAAGTTGGGCCCGGTGGCGGCTAAAAGGAATGTCGATGCCTATTGCCGGGAACTCCTCCTCACCTGGCATGAGTTGCCCCCGGTCTTTGTATCCTCTTCCGAGAAGGGGCAAGGCCGTGAGGAAATCCTCGAGTATATCTTCCAAATCAACGAAGAAGTCAAGAACTCATCTATCTGAAATCATGGATCTTAAATCTCTTATCAATAGCGATTCCCGCAATTCGGAAGTCATCCGTTTCGCTTTCGTTGGTGGCTTTTGCACTCTCTTGCAATATGGCATATATGTCGTGTTCGTCAATGCTGTCGGTGTTACCCCCGTCGTCTCGACCATTATCAGTTATGCCATTAGTTTTGTCGCCAATTTTCTCTTCTCCAGTTTCTTTACTTTTCATAGCAATCCCAATGCCAAGAAGGGATTGGCTTTCACCGCCAGCCACCTTATCAATATGGGAATGCAAACAGGCCTTGTGGCTGTGTTCAAACTGGTAGTAGGGGATACCTTGGCACTCCTCCCGGCTTTGGCAATCTGCGTACCCGCCAATTATTTTATGGTGAGATATGCATTCAAAGGTAAACTATTCCAATCCAAGAAGAAGTAAGGAACGCGTTCTAAAAATATCAAAAATATCATAAACATTAAATCTAAGTTTACATGAAAGTAGCATTTGCAAGCGACCATGCCGGTTATGAACTGAAACAATATCTTATCGGCATTATGAAGGAGAGAGGTTACGAAGTAGAAGATTTCGGTACTCACTCCACCGACTCTTGTGATTATCCCGACTTTGCTCACCCTGCCGCCAAGGCTGTCGAATCGGGTGAGTGTGATTTCGGCATCGCTATGTGTGGTTCGGGCAATGGTATTCAGATGACCCTCAATAAGCATCAAGGTATTCGCGCTGCCCTTTGTTGGTTGCCCGAGTTGGCATCTCTCGCCCGTCAGCACAATAATGCCAATATCCTCGTGCTTCCGGCACGCTTCATCAGCCGCGATGAGGCTGTCAAGATCCTTGACGCTTACCTCGCCGCCGAGTTCGAAGGTGGTCGCCACCAGCGCCGCATAGACAAAATCCCCGCCCTCTAATCACTAATATCTCTTAATTAATCACTAATAATGTCTTCGTTTCTGATTCAGTTGAATGATCTTCGCTTCTATGCCTTTATTGGCGTAGATCCTCAGGAGCGCAAGGTGGGGAATGAGTATAGTGTCGACCTGAGCATATCTACCGATGCCGGCGATTTTGTGGAGGAGGATCTTTCCACCACAATCTCCTACGCCGATCTCTATGATATTATCGCCGACGAGATTCGTCAACCTCGCCTTCTGCTTGAGTCGACTGCTCGCATCATAGCCCGCAGACTTCGCTCCACATTCCCTACGATAGAGACAGTCAGCGTTAAAATCACCAAATTGGCCCCGCCAATCCCCGGTATCAACGGCTCCGCATCCGTCGAATACCGCGAATGAAAGCTGCTGTTTTCGCGAATAAAAGTAGCTGTTATCGCGAATATGTGCTGAAATCATTATAGAAAGCATTCTTGGTTCGATATGGCAAATGAGCTATTTCTTAGTGATTTAACCGCTATTAGCGAAATATCTTAATTTTTTTTCGATAAAAAAATGCACGAAAAATTTGGTCATATCGAAAAAATATAGTAATTTTGCAATCGCAAATCGGAAACGATGGCAAGGCTCCTTAGCTCAATTGAATAGAGCATCTGACTACGGATCAGAAGGTTACAGGTTTGAATCCTGTAGGAGTCAC
>OBLI01000680.1_pt1 | contig 35536 bp, 26 predicted proteins | sample 1519701 | NCBI WGS metagenome assembly OBLI01 (sample SAMEA3663005, study PRJEB22513) | pig gut metagenome | biome: pig gut; feature: pig-associated habitat; material: faeces | place: France | collected 2012 | reverse complement strand
TCTCTATTTTTAATTTTGTTGAAGGTAGTATGTGCTCCTTGGAATTTAAGGATACAGTAGATGCCATCGTTAATATGATTGACGAGGACTTGAAGTCAAAGAGTAGGGTTTACATGTGGCATTTCTACAACCCAGAGAGACCGAATGACAGTGAGGAATTGGTAAGTCCTCTTATTGAGCCATGGACTTACACATTCAAGATTGTAATCTCAGACAACAAGAGGGACGTGATTACAAAGATTTGGGATGGAAGATATTACCCTAAGTACATTCGAGAGAGGGTAGATTTGAGTAACCGTTCTGTAAAGATTGTTACTAAGGACGGAAAGTCATTCTCATACGAGAAGGAAGAATTTTTCAAGGAAAGGGCAGGAAAGCTTACCTTCGAACAAGAGCTGATTAAGGGCATGATTAGTGACAAGTCAGATGTGTTGCAAGCTATTATAAAGATGATTTGTGATACTTGTGCTCCAGACAAAGAGGAAACTGATGGTGTAAGAATCAGTAGGAAGGAGAATGCAAAGTACTTGGCTGATTACACAATGAAGGATGTATTCGAGAATGACGACAAGTCAATAAAGGGTAAGACATACACAATGGCTCTTGATTATATGAATCATAAGGTTGAGAAGGACTTTGAGAAGTTGACGAAAGATAAGACAAAGGAGTATTTTGATTCACTTTATGTTTAATTAATGGAAGGATTTGTGGTAGATGGCTCAGATTAATAGGAATAACTTAGGATTTCTTGGAGAATCATTCCAATATAGGTTAGCACATGAGTTCATGGAAAGCCACTCTTTCTTCGAGGACTTAAGCGGTATTGTAGACCAGAATATGTTCACAGACCCCAACTTAAAGACTTTTGTTGGGGTTCTGAAAAACTATTATGAGAGAGAAGACAGAGTTCCGTCATATGACAATATGGAGGTTGAACTCAGAAACATATCTCATACAGATAGGGAGATGGAAACTTATGTAGCTGTCGTAAATAAGGTTAAGAATACTCCTAGTGACGGCGTTGACAGGACAAAGGAATTAGCAGAGAAGTTCTTCAGACAGCAGAACATAATCAAGTCAGCAAATGAAATATTACGTATTGCTGGCAGTGGTGACATGTCAAAATACGAGCAATGTGTCGATTTGATGAACGATGCAATGACAAAGGGCATACATAATGACTTTGGAGAAACTGTATTCGAACATATAAATGAAACATTGTCTAATGACTATCGTGTTCCTATTCCTACAGGAATCCATAAAATAGACGAAGTCCTAGAAGGTGGTCTTGGAAAGGGAGAATTGGGTGTAATCATCGGTCCTACTTCTTTCGGAAAGGTACAGCCTAATGATTCAAAGATTGCTACACCTAGTGGCTTTAAAAATATGGGTGATATCAAGGTAGGTGATTATGTAATAGGCTGCAATGGAAAGCCTACCAAGGTAATAGGTGTATATCCACACAAGAATTGGCAGTTTTACAAAGTCACATTTTCTGATGGAGTATATACTGAATGTGGAAAAGAGCATTTATGGGCTGTAAGTCCGTTGTATGACAGAAGAAAGAAGAAAGATTTCTCATATAAAGTGATGTCATTGGAAGATATTATGTCTAAAGAACTACGTGTTGGTAGTAGACATAATTTCAAGATACCGATGGCAGACCCAGTTGAGTTTGATGACAAGGAAATTGAGATTAAACCTTATGACTACGGTTTCGGCTTGGCTAATAATGATGGTGATGCAGATAGGTTTATTCATCATGATTATCTATATAACTCAATAGAAAAGAGAATTGAGCTTCTCAATGGAATTATGGACTGTAAGGGTACGTGCATGGGTAGTGGAAGATGTTATTTCCATACAAATTCAAAGCACCTTGCAGAAGATGTGATGACATTGGTATTATCATTATGCGGTTTTGCTAAATTGACAGAACATAAACGTTCATATGAATTGGAAATAAGAATGCAATGGTCTTCAATTCCACTTTTCAAGGATAAGGAAAGACAAGACAAGGTAAAATATGTACTCTTGAATGCTAGGTATATAGATTCAATAGAAGAGTCTAGAGTGTGTGACGGACAATGTATCAAGGTAGAGGCAGATGACGAACTGTATCTTACTGATTATTTTATTGTAACACATAATACATCACTTACAACAGCTATGGCTTCACATGCTGCTTGTAACGGATTCAAGGTTCTACAGATTGTATTCGAAGACAGAGTCAAGCAGATTCAGAGAAAACATATTGGTAGAATTACTGGTGTCGAGTCAAAGGATTTGTCAAAACCGCAATACATTGATAAAGTTAGGGCAGCGATAGAAGCATTCCCAGATAAAGAGAAACTGAATGAGAATCTTAGAATAGTAAAGTTTCCGAGTGGAGAAAAGACTGCGAAGTTCATAGAAAACTTCATAAAGAAGCTCACGAATAATGGTTTTAAACCAGACTTGGTAATTGTTGACTATTTCGAATGCTTGAAGCATGAGGATAATAGGGAAACGACAAATGACTTCGAGAGAGAAGGGAAAACCATGAGAAAATTCGAGGCAATGGTAGGAGAACTTAACATTGCAATGTGGATTCCGTCACAAGGAACAAAAGATTCCATCAATCTAGACTTGGTTACAATGGATAAAATCGGAGGCTCTGTGAAGAAGGCTCAGATTGCTCATGTAATCATGTCAATAGCTAGGTCAGTAGATGATATCAGCAACAACAAGGCTACAATTGCAATTCTTAAGAACAGAGCAGGTGGTAGTGGACAAGTTTTTAACAACGTTGATTTCAATAACGGAACATGTCGAATAAGCACTGATAATGCGGAAGAACACGATTCACTGTTTGACGCAAAGGAGAGACAGAGGGAAGTTAGGGACGAAATGGCTAGGGAATGTTTCTTGTTATCCAAAAAGGATTCAAAACAAGCATAAATGTAAAAAAATCAGTATTTTTTATCTTGTTTGTTATTGGCTATCAAATCGTTGTGTTTTGATAGCCTTTTTATTACCATTTTTTTTACGAATGAATGGTAATTTTACATATTTATTCTAACAGCGACCCTTTAATCTTTATTGGTTGCTGTTAGGTAGATAACTAACTAGTATAAAAATAAAGATATTTAATGATAGTCATTAAACGTGATAAGACTGAAGAGCAGTTTGACATCACAAAAATTGATAAGGCTGTTTCGAAAGCTTTCAAAGCTTGTAAGAAAAAGCCGAATCTTGATGTAATTGATTGTGTAAGAAACACTTATGACATTGATTCTGATGAAAAAATAGATGTTGAAGATATTCAAGACACCATAGAAAAATGTCTTATGGATATTGACAAGGATGTTGCAAAAGCTTATATCATCTACAGGAACGAAAGAGCCAAGGCAAGGGATTTCAAGTACAACAAAGAGTTTTATACAACAGTATTAGAATTGTTGAATGGAAAGAAGAATGATGTAAGCAAGGAAAATGCGAACAAAGACCCAAGGCAGTTCTTTACCATGAGGGATTTGGTAGCTGGTGAAACATGCAAGAAGCTTTACAAGGATTTCATCATGGACAAGAAGCTTCTAAAGCTTCACAACAAGGGTGTTGTACATGTCCACGACCTTGATTATAGAGCAATGAAGGCAATGAGTAACTGTTGTTTGCTCAACCTTAAGGATATGCTTGAAAACGGAACGTGCATCCAAGGAAAACTCATACATGACATACATTCCCTTCAAGTAGCGGTAACAGTAACTACTCAGATTATTGCAGCGGTAGGAAGCTCCCAATATGGAGGTATAACAATAAACATGTCACATTTATCTCCTTTTGTTGCAAAGAGCAAGGAGAAATACGAAAAGATATTCAGTACACTTAATGATAAGGATGAGTGGGTTGAAAAGTTCTTGAGGAAGGAAATTGTTGATTCCATGCAGACGTTCCAATATCAGCTTAACAGTCTTACAACGACAAACGGTCAGAGTCCGTTCATTACAGTAGCTTGTAATACGAATGACGTAGATGATGAATATAAAGACTATACTGCACTTCTAATAGAGGAATTCTTGAAGCAGAGAATCAAAGGTATGGAAGGACCGAATGGCAACAATATAAATCCTTCATTCCCTAAGATAGTATATATCTTGACAGAAAACAACATGGAGAAGGATAGTAAATATTACTACCTTACTGATTTGGCTGCTGAATGTACATCGAAGAGGATGGTTCCAGACTATATGTCAGAGAAACTTTCAAGGGAATATAAGGATGGCAGGGTAATACCTTGCATGGGTTGCCGTTCATTGTTAGGAGCTTGGAAGGATGAAAATGGAAATTACAAGGAGTGGGGTAGGTTCAACATAGGCGTTATGTCAATCAACTTGCCTTACTTGGCATTGGAATCAAAATCTCTTGATGAGTTCTTTGAAAAGCTTGATGATATGATTGATTACTTGTCAGACCAACAGCATAAGGTATACAAGACAATATGTGATTCTGTTGTTGATGTAGCTCCTATATTATGGATGTATGGAGGATTTACAAGAGCTAAATCAGGAACTAAAATCGGTGATGTTATTCCTAAAGGATATTGTTCTGCTTCAATCGGATATACTGGTCTTGCTGAAACCGTCTATCGTTTCGGTATCGAGTACCCTACTAAGGAAGGTCAAGAATTGGGACTAGAAATTATGAAGCGTTTCTATAATAGGGTTGACGAGAATGCAAAACGATATGGATTGGCATTGTCAATATACGGAACACCTTCAGAGAACACGACAACAACATTTGCAAAGTCTTTGAAGAAGTTCAAGAGAATTGAACATGTGAATGACAAACCTTATGTTACGAACTCATATCATATTCCAGTTTGGTATAATATAAACGGATATGACAAGATTGATTTTGAAGCTCCGTTCCAAAAATATTCAGCAGGAGGTTGGTAATACAGCTTCCTAAAACTGCGTGAACCTCTAATCAAGGGTGTTGCTTTTATAGCAGCTAACGGTGAAGTCTTTTGATAATACCGTGCCAAGCTTGAGTTTCAATGACTCTCGAAGGTGTAACGACTAATGGTGATGAGTGTAACCATGTAGGATAGGATGTGATTACCTATTCCAAGTGCGCAGCTTAAAAGGTGGTAATCCACTACTAAGAAGAGATAGTCTGATTTAATTTTTTAATTTATGAATACAACAAAAATAGGCACATGTAGTATATGTGGTAGAAAAAATACAAAACTATATAGTTTAAGGGGTTATAAAGACGTATGCTCTAAGCATATGCATCAAATACATAAATATGGTCATCCGTTGGATGATAATCCTAGAACTACAAAAGATTTTAATGATTATGTGGTTGAAGGTGATATTGCGAAATTCAACGTATATAACCAGAGAAGTGAAAAAGTAGCAGAGTTTATGGTTGATAAGTCTGACATAGATTTAATCAAATATAAAAAATGGAGATTGAACTCCCTAGGATATATTGTAAGTGGAAATTGCACTAAAACAAATCCGACAACGTGGCTACACAGAATATTACTACAGCCAAAAGAAAATGAGGTAGTTGACCACATTGATGGGAATCCTTTAAACAACTGTAGGTCTAACCTACGTATATGTACTCAAAATGAAAATCTATGCAATAAATCATTTATGTCTAAAAATACTTCTAATTATATAGGGGTGAGCCTTGATAAAAAAAGGAATCAATGGGCATCTGAGATTAGATTTAATAATAAACGAATACATTTATGTAGATGGCATACGATAGAAGAAGCTATATGTGCTAGATATATTGCTGAGAAGATATTATTTAAGCAGTATCAGAATGTTACTGAGCAGAAGAAAAAAGAAGAGATTATAAAGGATAAAATAAGTGAATCTCAGTTTTTATCAATAGAAAAATATGTTGTTGCTAAATTGAAGAATAAAAATTGTGTATAAGCTACATAGAAATGCCAGATGTGAATCACAATAAGCAAGCTGTATTGGACGTTATGAGGCATATATATGACAAGATGCTTTATTGTGAGATGAATACGACATCTTGTGACGTATGTTACGATTGCGGATATCATGGTGAAATAGAGATGTTGGGCAATAATACATACAAATGTCCTAACTGCGGAAATACGAATAGTCTCACACTATACGTTCAACGCAGGTTGTGTGGGTTAGATTCCTAATAGCCCCATTACATAGTGATATGTAATGCAAACCCAGAATATGCTGGAAAACCCTAAAGCTTTAAGTACCAAAGTGTGAAAATCTTAAAGATGCAACAATGGGCAATCAGCAGACATAGCTATTATTAATTTAATAGAAGGTCTCAACGACTACCAATGGGCAACTTATTTATGAGTTGGTGGTATAGTCTACTCTTAGAATGAAAATTCAAGTATAAAGGATTTAGGTACATTGACAAATGGAACTTCCGTCGGTAGGGAAGGCGACATACATGATAGAGTAAAGCATTTCTAGAAATAAATGAATATATTGGATATAAAAGGTTATGATGTTGTAAACGGTCCAGGAATTAGAATGTCAATTTGGACAGCTGGTTGCAATAATCACTGTTCTGAGTGTTGGGCTAAGCATACATGGAATCCAAATCAAGGAAAACCGACTTCTGAATGTCTTTCTGATATTGAAGAAATATTATTAAACAACGAAATAGATGGTGTCTCCATATTAGGTGGAGACCCATTATATTCGACATTCAACAGAAATGACAGTGAAGACTTGATTAAGATATTGGATTTATGTAAAAGATACAACAAGAATATATGGTTGTGGAGTGGTTATTCATTTGATGACATATATCATAAGGACAAGAGAATCTTTGACAAGATAGATGTAATTGTAGAAGGAAAATATGACAAGGATAAGAGAAATCTGAATCTTTTCTACAGAGGCTCATCAAATCAAAGAATTATTTTCATGAGAAAACCTACTGAAAAGTGTGATTTCAAATATTATGTATCATTATTTGACGATAATGGCTACACAATAGAAGAATATAATAAAGATTTTGACAAGTGATTTTTTCAAATGGCTATGATAGGCAATAAATGCTTATTATAGCCATTTTTTGTTTGTTTATTCCAAATAAAAATTATATTTTCAGATAGTTATAAGATAAATAACTTAAAATGGCTAACAAACAATATTATGGCATAAAATACCCATTCAGAAGCGATGAATATGAGAAATTCTTCGTTGATGCCAACTCTGACTTGTTGGAAAAAGTGAAAAGTCAGTTGATGCATGTGGTTTTTACACCTAAAGGTCAGAGACTTAGGATGCCACAGTTCGGAACTGATTTGATAAAATACATTTTCGAGCAGAATGAAAATACAACTTGGGAATCTGTGAAGAGAGAGATATCTGATGCTGTTAAAAGATGGATACCGAACTGTTCATTGAACAATGTTGAGGTTGTATCAAACGTAAACAACGAGAATGAGATTTATGTCAAACTTACATATAGTGTTCAAGACGGAAACATGGTTATTGAGGACAGTGTAGTTGTCGAAGTTTAAAAAATCGAAAATAAACCTAATAAATTAAAGCCCATTTGTGTTAATGTGGGTATACTATAAATTTAATGAGTGAGAAGAAAATATCATATCTATCAAGGGATTTCTCAAGTATAAGGGGGGAACTTGAGAAGTTCAGCAAGCAATATTATCCAGAATTATCAGATGATTGGAACGATTCATCTGTTGGAAGTTGGTTCATTGATTTAGTAGCTAGTGTCGGAGATGACTTGAGCTATTATATTGACAGGGCATCACAAGAGACAACATTGGATAGTGCCAATATGAGAAGCAGTGTGTTGGAGCAAGCTGTAAGCAATGGATTAAAAATACCTGGACGTAAGGCTTCAACTTGTGAGATTGAAATAAGCTGTACACTTCCTACAAACAACACGAATAACGGAAACATTGCTCAACCAAATTGGGATTATGCTCCTATTATACAGAGTACTAGTATTGTATCAGCTGGTAATACAAATTTTCAACTATCAGAGAATGTTAATTTCGCTGAGCAATTCAACAAGAATGGATATTCAAATAGGACAGTTGTTCCAGTGAAAAACACAAATGGAAATATTACTGGTTATACAGTATCAAAGACTACGATTGCAGTAAACGAAACTACAAAGGTATATAAAAAGGTACTGTATACTAATGATATTGAGCCTTTTATGGAGATTGTTCTTCCAGAACAGAATATATTGAACGTTGAGTCAATCATATTCAAAGAGACGAGTGACGTGTCTTCTTCTCCTAGCTTGTATGAGTATTATATTGATGACGAGCAATACAGAATATCAGAAGAGTCTGCTATGACATATAGGTTCTTCGAATGTGATTCACTTGCTGACCAATATAGATTCGGAGATGACGTTAATTATGGAACATCTAATATTGTTTCTAGTATATATGAGCCAAGCAAATATGTAGATTATACTGAGGGAAGCGGAGAGACCTCAACTAGAACAACTAGATATTACAGAGGAAAATGGAAGGCTTTGAGACAGAAATTCATAACAGAGTATACAAACAACGGTTATCTTAAAATTATATTTGGAGCAAGTAATGGATACAGTGAGGTACCTAACAGCGTAACTACTTATGGAGATTATATGGCATCAAATATAATCAATAACGACATGTTGGGTGTATTACCGAAAGAAGGATGGACAATGTTCGTCTTATATAAAGTAGGAGGTGGCGTGTCATCAAATTTGGGAATAGGCGCAATAAATAAATTCACATTGGCAAATGTTGATTGGGGTGATACGTCTAGCACAAAACCTGATGTAAGAGGAAAGGTCTTAACGTCATTAACTGTGACCAACATATCACCAGCACTTGGAGGAAAGGATGAGCCATCAACGTCAGAGATTAAATATCTTATGAAATACAACACGTCTTCACAGAATAGGGCAGTCACATTGAATGACTATCGCTCAAAACTTATGCAGATGCCTCCAAAATACGGAGCTCCTTTTAGGTGTAGTGTAATTGATGAAAACAACAAGATAGAGATGGATTTCTTAGGTTTGGATAGAAACGGAAATCTCACTTCTTTTTTGCCTCAGACGCTTGTTGAGAATGCGATTGAGTATTTATCCAACTATAAGCAGATAAACGATTACATCGAAATTAAGAGCGGAAAAATCTATAATATTGGAGTTAGGGCAGAAGTGTTCGTCGACAAGAACTATAATCAAGCAAATGTCGTTAATAGTGTCATAAACAAGATAAGTTCTTATTTCGATGTTCAGAGTCATGAGATGGGTGATGACATATTTGTAGGTGACTTGGAGAAGGAGATTATGATGCTAGATGGAGTTATCGGAATTATAAGGCTTAAGATTTTCAAGATTTATAATAAAGGGTACAGTACGGATGTATGCCCATTGCCAGAGGCAAGTGACGATAATGTATGCGTAAGCACACCATCTGAGGGATTTAAAGTAAAGGAAGGTGCGATTTCTAAAGAAATAGACTTGGATGCGACAGATTATGTCATGTATGGTGACTACAACAGTATGTACGAGATAAAATATCCATCTTCTGACATTCAAGTAAAAATTAAGATTAGATAATAAATTATAAATAACTGTTTTGATGAGTTGCAATTGTAAGAGAAAAATAGAACTAGAGGAAAAATACGGAACTGAGGAAGAGGAGACGATAATTGAAAAGATTACTAGAATATTGTTTAAAATAGGGCTGTTCCTTATATTATTCATGTCATTGGCTGTTATCGTTCCAATTTTTCTTATAAAAATATTTTATATGATTATTTTCACTAATAACAGAACAGTTTGGATTCCAAATTTTTTAAAAAAAACATTTAGGACGTAATAATGGAGAAGAGTTATAGGTTACATACTGACATAGGAGTTGACGGTGTGCTTAACGTAAACATGAGACAAGACATTGATTTTTTGGATGTCTTGTCTCTTAGAATGCGCCAAAAGGACACATACAAGCTTCATTCTTCTAACTATGGAGTTATTGTCGGTAGGGTTCTTGCAAACGATGCTTTCGGCATCCCTAATGCCAAAATCTCAATATTCATAGAAAGGGACAGTGATGATACGACAGAAATAAGCAATATATATCCATACGAGAATATTACGTCAAATGATTCAGAGGGAAGAAGATATAACTTGTTGCCAGATTATAGTGACGATTCATGCTATAAGGTTGTGGGAACATTCCCAAACAAGAGGTATATGCTTGATGATGATTCTACGCTTGAGGTGTATGACAAGTATTGGAAATATACCACAGTAACAAATCAAGCTGGTGATTATATGCTTTTTGGCGTACCTACTGGTGCTCAGCAGCTTCATGTTGATATCGATTTGTCAGATATTGGAATATTGTCACAGAAGCCACGTGATTTCGAATATAAAGGATACAACATAACCATGTTTGATAGTCATATGCAATTTAAGGAAAGCACAAACTTAAACAACTTGGTACAGCTATTCTCACAGAATAAAAGTGTTAATGTTTACCCTTTCTGGGGTGATGAGGAAAATGATATTGCAGCCATTACTAGGTGTGATGTGCAGATAGAATACAAATTTGAGCCTACATGCGTGTTTATGGGCTCAATCGTTTCAGATAATGAGGGTAATTCTATTGGACATAAATGTGCGCCATCATCGGATAATGGATTAAACACACAACTTGTTGGCGGAAGCGGAACCATTGAGATGATTAGAAAAACGCCAGATGGATTTGTTGAGGAATATCAGATAAATGGAAATCAACTTATTGATGACAATGGCGTATGGTGTTACCAGATTCCTATGAATCTTGATTATGTAGGTACTGACGAGTACGGAAATGTAGTTCCAACAGACAATCCATCAAAAGGAATACCGACAAGAACACAAGTTAGGTTCAGGATAAGCAAGACAGAAAGTGGTGATGAGGGATTTTCTAGGCATACTGCAAAATATCTTGTTCCAATGAACCCAATATTGGATGAAACTGAGGTCAAGCCAACACTAAAGGTAAGTGGAAGTGACGGAGAGAAAATGTATAACTTCGGTTCTTCAACTCCAGATAGTTGCTTTAGGGACTTGTATTGGAACAATGTATATAGTGTTAAAAACTATATTCCCAAATCACAAGTTGCACACAGACCTTATTCAAATCAGTATACAGCACTGAAAGGTTCAAATCTAGCAAATGACCAAAACCCTATACCATTCAACAAACTTAGGATTGACATTCCTTTCTCATATGTGCTTGCTTGTATATTGTTTGAAACGTTGGTTTATATTACAATACCTATCAATTTTATTATTGGAGTAATAGATGATACTGTATTATGGATTTATAATAAGATACGAGGTATAAAAATTCCTGTTATTCATGTAAAAATATTTGGTTGGCTTCCAAAATTGGATTATATTGGTTGTATTGGATTTCCTGGTGGATTTGGAGAGGAGAACACGACATTCTTTCCAGGATGTGAAAGCCATAGAGCAAGAAGAGAATCGTCTTGTAAAGACGGAAGCAACAACTGTATTAAAAGAACTGATACTGATACCTTATTTGACTCAATTCAAAGAAGTTTAGGGTTAGACCATAAGGTGGTAAAACTTGATTTTTTCCAAGATTGGGTTAACGGTTGCTTATATATGCCATTATGGTACTGGAGAAAGAGAAAGAAGAAGTCGTTCTTATTCGGATTAATAAAAAGCAGTGCTAAAAGTCAATACTGCTCTTGTGATTCATTATACAGCCGATTAAAGACTGCTGTAACTTGTAACATTGAATATAAGGATAACAGTTTGTCTGCTGATAATAACAGTATGCCTGATGGTGAGAAAAAGTGGCATAAAAGTAGAAAGGGTGTATTGAAATACAGAAGAGGTCTTATAAAACCGTTTGAAAACAAAGACGGATTGACTGTTTACTATTATGTCGGAATGCAGCCAACATCAGAAAACATTAATGAAAAATTGCCATTAAATGAATTTGGCGAAAAGACAAAAATAATAATTCTTTATGCAACTGATATAATATTATTGGGAAACCTAGACCCAAACAATTTGTACGGTATACCTCAATTCTACAATTGCTTACCAAGTACAACGGCAAACATTCCACCAATAGGAACAGTTCAAGAGAATCTTCCAGGAAATGATGATGATAGTGATTCTGATGACATTGAGAGTAACGCAGAAGACAGTGGTACAACAATAACTACTGGAATGGATTGGGGTCACTATGGAAGTGATGAGACTCCTAGATATAGAACTGGACTATTTATGGACTTGTCTTGTACTGCTGCTACAACAAGACCTAAGTCATGTATAAATGTCGAGAGACTTAGTGAGCTTGGTGTTAATCTTGATATGACATATGATATGGAATACCGTGGAAGTGGAAAGATTGATAGTGGACTTATAGAGAATGATGGTTTTGTATCAAAATATGAATTGGATGACACAGAGAATAGGGCTATGTTCGCAACTCTAAATCATATTGGATTCATACCACAAACTTATCAAGAATCTTTGAGGAAAGAAAGATATGAGCCATATGAGACTCAAGTAAAGGATGACAGCACTAACTATTTCATAAATAAGTTCAAATATATATATCCTACAGATTTTGACGGAAGACTGTCTACTCCGATGAGTCTGTACAAGAAAGGACTTGAGCAAGTTGAGGAGGACAAGACTGATGAATCATACTTGACATTCAGGCTTGGAGCTGAAAAGAACGGCGAAGGTCGAATAAGGCATTTTTACTTAAGTAACGGAAGCAAGGTTTCCATGCCATTATACAATAACTCATATTATTTCTATTTTGGTATTAAGAAGGGAAGCACAGCAATTGATAAGTTCAATAGTATGTTTAATGCTAAATGTGTTAAGAATGAAACATATCCATTTTCAATTGATGTTGATTATAAAGGAATGTCGTATTGTCCAAATATATATAATGACGATATAACTGGATATCCATACATAAAGGTTAAGTTAGATGACATATCAATTCCATATTCATATACACTTACCGACTCAACTGGTACAATCGTTAGTAGTGGAAATGATTGGACAGTAACAGAATTTGAGATAAATAAGGATGATAGTAAGGAAAATAATCCTTATTTGACAAATCAAGAATACACATTAGAGGTTACTGACTCTAACGGTAAGACATTATCAAAACGAATTGTACTATCAGTTACTAATATTACTATAGATTATACTAGTTCAGGACTTGGAACAAAATATTATTCAAATTTAGAAACACCTATGGAATATATCTGTAAGAAATCTTCAATGTTCTACGGAAATATAAACATAAATGGCTTCAGTATTGATGGATATGATTTTATAATAACAAGCAAGGATGACATTAAACAAATATCAACTCCAACTAGTGATGCTGATTATTATTTATATGAATTGACTGGATATAGAAAATCTGATATTGAGAATAATTCAACAAAGAAGGTCAAAGCAACTATTGTAATAAAAATATCTGCAATTAACAAAGAATCAAATGACCAGACGACATCAAATGTCAAGACGACATCAGATTGTATGTGCAGTGGTAGTGGTGATACTGTAGGAGAATATTCTGTTGTTAAGAATAATGGCGAAAATATAGACTACTATATATTGAGGCTCAATGTATATCAGCCTAACAGATATTCAGTGAAATCTGTACAGTTATGTTGTGAGTCCAAAGAGACTTGTGGACAGTTATGTCTTCCAAAAGAGACTGAAAACTCAACTAATGATGTTATTACTGTCAATAATGGAGAGAGTTTCATTACATATCTTAACGGAGTGCCTACGAATTTCATATTAGGAAGCACATCTAAAGTTTTGGATAATAGTAAGTTCTATTCACCTAAAGCAGTGTCAAGTATAACTGACACATCAATATCAGGATGGCTCAACGTGCATGATGAGAATAGTTATATGTTCAGCGAAAATGGCAACCAGGCAAAGTTGGAGAATCAAGATTTATGGTCTAATTTTGTCACAATCACTGACAATATAACTAGTGCTGAGTCAAAGAGGTCTATACTTATGTATAAGTTTGATTCAATATTCATATTATCTGAGGCTACATATGTAACAACAGACTCTTCTTGTAAGTTCAAATACAGCGCACAAGGAGGTAAGTATCCGACTTTATTCCGTTCTATTTATCCACAGAAAACTACAGATAAAAGCGCAATAAACAGTTATGTATTGGATGATTCTGGTGAAGCTCAGTGCGACAGTTCTTTCCCAAACATCGTGGGAATCAACTATAAAATAAGTGGAACCACATTCACAGAAAATAAACCTTATTTCAATCCACTTATATCTGGAGGTACGAAAATAAACGGAACGGAAGCAGTAAACTATCAAGGAAATTACTTCTCTGCATTCACTAATGACGGAGGATACATAAGCAAGTTCAAGATAGACAATAGCATTACAGTTGAGAAAATACCTATCAACACAGCTGTAAGTCCTATACAAGGAGATGCTAAGCCAAAAGGAAAGGATATTGTAGGTGAACTCAATGATTTCAAGAATGCACTTGAAAACAACTCGTATTTGAGGTGTATATTTGTTGACAGAAGGTTTGATTATGACTTTACAATATTGGCTCCTTATGTCGGAGTTGACATATCATTAGGCCAAAATACTGAGTGGAAATCTTCTAGATTAAGCGGAATTACATATGGTGGAATCGAGATGGCTTATGACAGTGACTACAATATTATAGGCTCTGAACTTGAGTATACATATTCGTATAATGACGTAAAAACTATACTGAACGAAGCTAAGGATTATGATAAGAACACAAATAATCCAGGTGTGTTCAAGAAGTTTTATGAGTCAACAATAAACGGAAATGATTTGTCAAACTATTATTGGTCAACATTCAATAAAGAGAGGATAATTGAAAAAGTGATGCCGACTGCAAAGTTAAGAGTATTCGACCATAGTGGTGACACTGATTTGTTCAATGGAGAATATAATCCAAAAGGTAACTTTGTTACAAAGAGACTTATAGATGTCGGAAACATACCACCGAGTACCAATTTCCTATACAACAATACAAGCTGTAGTTATAGCATAAGTACTGAATTGAATGATGATAATCGTATCATTGCGACAGCATCTGACGGAGAATCTACTGATATTGACTTGACATTCGGAAATTTGGTTACGTTCTTGACACCTAGTCCAAGTGAGCAAAGTGAAGACTACTCAGCAGATTATACTATTAAAAACAATACAGAGACAGATGGTTTTAAAACATTGACATTTAACAATGCTAATTTAAGATTCAGATATAATATAAAAAGTGATGGCTCTTATAATGTATATACAAGTCTTCCTTTCTTAATAAAAGTATTGCCAGAAAGAAAAATATCAGAAACAGAAAAGTTAAATGGAATATCTTATTATAAGACAATAAACAAGAAGGGCAAAACAGTAGATGATGCAATTAACAAAATTAAATTTTATGATTTTTTCATATGGTTTAAACTAGGTAGATTGGGTTTTTTTAAAGGAGATTTGCCAAATGGTGTTGGTGTTATTTGGAATAAAGACTATATTGTAAATCATACTAAATTTAATAGTAATTACTTATATTTTAGGGATACAGAAGAGGATACTTGGTTGTCTTCTGACAATACTAAATTCGCATCGATTGTTTTCCATTATGATGGAAGATTAGACGGTTCAGAAGTATTTGCAATTGCTGCAAACAGAGAATATCAATACACAGAAGATGATAATCTTACAAGGCATATCAGAGTAATTGAGACAAGTGAGTTGTATGACTGTAGAAAAATCATGATGAACGTTGTTAATGAAAATGATGATAATTCATCATATGCAGAATTCCAGAATGGTGACATAATACAACATATGGGATTTAAATTCTCAGTGAAATCTAATAATAATGATATTTGCGGAATCTTCAATGACTTGGATAGAATTAATTTCTCTTTTAGATATAATTGGAATGAAAAATGGTATTATATTGATGACTATAACGTTGAGTTAAGTGATAACGAAATATTGTTTGTATCAGTCGCATTAAGTAAAGAAATGCCACTCCTAAACCAAGGTAGTTCTTGCAAATTACAAATGTTTATTACAACTGCTAGTGGATTCGTTTATAGATTGAATGACATGCGAATAAAACGAACAGATAGCAATGAGTCACCTAATGAAAGTAATAAAATGGTTTATATAACATATGATTTAACTAGAAATTAATAATGGATGCAAAGATATTTTTACAATCACATTTAAGTAAAAAGTCATCAAATACAAGTAATGGCGTAAACGTACAGTTCAAGGGCAGAAGGAAACTTCTGCCCACGAATGACGTGTCTGAAATAGTGAGTCAATACGACCAGTACCTTTTAGAGAGAGAGTCTTGCAACAAGATTCGTCTTACTTGTCAAGTAAATCCAATATGTACAAATGTCTTGTTTAATCCGATAACAGAAATTGTAAGATATGAAGGAAGTAATAATGTCGAATTGTTGAACTATCTTGACGAAAACGTAAGCACAGAATTGAAGAATACTAATTTGTTGTATAAGACCACAAAAGTATTGTGCTCTAGTAATTTGAATGGTAATTCTGGTTCTGGAAAACATCATACAAATGCCATTAGGGACACACAATTGTCCAATACCAAGAATGGATTTATATATCATTGCGGTCTTGATATATTAAATAACCATCTGATAAGAAGCAATACGTTTAAGACGATATGTAGAAGAGATAAAGATTCTGATTCTAATGTTTTCAATACGATAGGTGATACGATGAGAGATGTTAGTGGAAATCAAGTTATTGAAACGTTATATTTTCCAGTATCATCTTCTGTTGAGGGTCATAAGAAGGATGTTGAGGCTCACATTTACAGATATGATGACATATTACAGTTTGATGAGTCTATATCAAATAGGCTAATAAAGAAATATGACGGTTGGGTAGGATTTTACAATAGGTCTAAGATTAAATCATACAGTAACTTCGAAAATGGAGATATTATGGATATAGAAAGACCTATAATGTACAAGAACGGAGGAGATTTCATTGAAATGTATCCAGATAGGTCATTATATTCATTTGTTCCCAAATTCAACAAATATAGGAATAGGATTGAGAAAAACTGGGAATATTGTATAACATATCCTAGTTCATCTACAACCGAAGGATTTGAAAGTATCATCAACGGAGACCTTAAATCATTAAAGGCTATATATTTTGATGAGAATTCACAAGGTGACAATGGCGGTTCTCAATTAGTCATCTATGGAATAACAAAGCATGGGTTAAAAGTAGGTGATTTTGTAAACATATATAATACCTATATTGAGGATGGAAAAACAGTAAATGAGGTGGTTGCTTATTCAGCAGAGGTTACTAACGTTGTTGATGACTATATCTTTATATTGCAAGGAATCAGTAGTACTATAAGTGATACTTGGTGTTATTTAAGTGATATGACTAAAAAAGAAAACGATAATGAAACATTATATTACAATGATGTAGAATATAAAAATCACAGCAACAAATATCTTACAAAGAGCGGAAGCGATAATCCAAAGTATTATATAATAAACAACAAATATGTCAATTTGGATGATAAGGCACAGAACATCTCATACAAGAAAGTTGTAAATGGTGTCGAGTGTGATTATTATGTTAGGATATTTGAAAAGGTTCCTAACTTCAAGAACGCAAGCGCAGTTACGTCTTCTGAGTATGACATATACAAGAACGATTCAGAGCTGATTCATGAGTATCAAGACAAAAAATATGATTTTGAAAGTCATGTCAGTAGATTGGCGTTTGCGAAGAACATATATGGAGATGACGTTGGAGAAATAGTTTTTACTGATGATATTGACATTTCAAATCTAGTTGACAATTTGGGAAGACCTATAAGCACATTATATATCATGTTTTTCAAGTCAAACAAAGGATATAAGGAATGGTATGGGTTTTACCCACCAAAATATAAAAAAAATATAAATATAGACATAAACAGTGACAATGTTACATACTCCCATTGTTTCGGAATGTTGACTTGTGGATATGAGACATCTGATGAGTCTATATGTAATAGTGATATAGATTCAATATATACTATTAACAACATAGGTGAGTCATCAAAAGGAATAGGAATAAGTATAAGCAAGCTTAACAAGGGACGTGGTGACTATTATTATGACACAGAGATAGCATACGATGTTGACAAGAAATTTTATGGTGATATATGTTGTTATGACGGATACAATATTGTAGAGGAGTCAATACAGCCGATTATGCACAGGTTTAATACCGCTCAGAGGGAATCTAGTAAGTCTTTGTCCAATGAATTCTACCAAAAATTCAATTATGATAATATAATATATGATGACTATGACATAAACCAGAATTTCACAATTAAAACAGATGTTGTTAAAAACGTAAACCAAAAGAAAGAGGGATATTACTATAAACCTTTTTATCCGATAGAGATAAAGACGTTTGGCAGTTTGAATAGTGTCAGTCCAGATTTCCTAAAGATAATCGGAATTAAAAAATATGATGGAGAGAATGGAAGATACTATTCTATATCTACATTGTCGTATCATTATTTGAGTCCTGGTGATAAGTCAATGATTTATGACACAGAACAAGACAAGTATTATACACTAGTCACAATTAAAAATAATGAATCAAACTACAAGAAATTCTATTTTGTCGCTTACGATGAAAAAGGAACTGAGAAAGTTGACTTGGATATAAGCGACTATAGTAAATTCAAGTTGTTTAAAATCGATAATTTAGAGGTTTCGTCGCATGCATCCCTTCTCAAAGATGGAACATGCAGGTTTGTATGGAGAGATTTGTATAACAACGGTTTTTCACCTACATCTGCAAAATCTACAGAAGAGTATCCGTTCACAAACGGAGCGTTCTATATAAACAAAAAAATTGATATTTATGTTAGAAGACAAGACCCATATGGTGTATATGGATTGTATGATGGGGTTGGAATTGGTGCTGACATAAGCGGAGATGATTCATATACAGAGGTTGTAAGTGACAATAACTATGTTAAGAGTGATGATATAAAATGTTGAAATACAGCATAAAAGTTAATGAGAAAAACATAAAGAGAGAAGAGATGTCTTGGGGTGAGAAGTTCTTGTCCCAAGACCTTTCTTATATAAGCGGTGTGACATCTCCTTCATATCACCTTGAAAAATATTCCATAATGCCTTCGACAAATAGCATTGTGTCATCTGACTCAACTCTTAGAATAAATTCAACAAACGTTTATAGAAATGGATATTGCATATTGCGTAACAAGAAGTATGACATAAACACATTTAGCGTTTGTATGCATAATAAAAATGTTATGGAATATAAAGATGTTAAATATATAGAATACAATGGAAAATATTACTATGGCGTTTTTGATGAAAACACAGGGGGATACAAGTTTGTCATTGACTCTATATTGAAATATGTAGAGGAGAGTAAAACTGTAAGTGAAGGTTCATTGACATTTGAAACAAATCCTAAAATTGATAATAATAAATATGTGTGCTTTGACACAATATTCTGGATTGAGAACGGAACGATAACAATTGATGGAACAACGTATCTATATGACGCAAATGAGAACTGTATACATTTTAGTGATGGGTCAATAGTTACCGACTATACTGACATATCGAGCTGTGATAAAATTGACATTATATATGATAAAACGCCAAAAGAGGTTACAAAATTCATATTGACAAAGGCTTTTGATTCATTATTGTGTAACTATTCAAAAATTACATATTGCTCATATCTTTATTTTATAAATGTGAATGGAAACTTCTATTATATAGTAGAAGAGAAGAACACAGAAGGAAAGACTGAATTCGTATGTTATATTAATGATGAAAGATATAACTTGCTCATTGAATATAAGAAAGACGGTGAACCTTCTGATGATGAGATGGAGAAATATTATGCTGAGCTTACTGAGGAGAATCTAAATGAATACGGAATATACAACTCATACAACTACAACTCATTGAAAAGCTTGTCGTTATATGTTAGAGTTAAATGTGACGGAGAGTATAAGTATGCTAAAGTTGAGCATCAGATAATAAACGCAAACAGTGGTGATAGGGTACTTTTGCAGATAACTGACGATTATTCAAACATAGGAGTCGGTGATATAATAAAAGTAACATTGGATGAGGATGCAAGGCTTAAAGTCTTTAGACAAGGAAATGAAGAATTCGTCATATACAAAGGAAACAGGTATAATTTAATCGCTAACTTGTGTGACACCGTGACAATAGGTGATTATGAATATGATTTGTCATACATAAACGGAAATAAGGAAGGCGATTGCATTGTTTCGATAAACGGAAATGACGTAACAATGAGCCTTGTTAAAATAAACGATATATGGTATGTTAAGCCATATAACTTGATAGTTTCAGCGAATACTGTGAATGACACGACTTACTACGAAATAAATGAATATGACGGAGTAATAATCAACGGAGAAAAATACAAAAGGCACAAAAAATATGAAGAAGGCGTTGAAATAGAGAACTGCGTTGTAACAGATTTGAATGATTCTTACTATTTGGAAATAGATGACATTTTAGGAAAGAACAATCTATCATGCAAGGCATTTCTCCCATCATTCACATTGTCACAAGAGACTGAGACTGCAATAAACTCTTATATAATAAGCAGAATCATGTCAGATGATATAAGAATAGATAAATGCAATAAAATATTCGGAGTTGTTGAAATCACTCCTTACATTCCATTCTACAAGAGTAATTCAATGAATGAGAATGTATTCTCTAGTGATTATTATTTCAATCTATTTAGCTCTTTAAAACTGTTCTGCAATGTTGGATACATATCAATAAAATTACCTATTATATCTAAAAGTGGTGGAGACCCAATACAAAGTGATATAGTAAATAGTAAATTCTTTGATAAGGAAAGAGAGAAGGTGATAAATCCTATCATTGACATGGAGAAGGATATATATTATCCGAAATACATAAACAGTGAGAAAGGAGTGTATAACGGCTCATATACTGATTTCAATCCCATAAGCGAGATAAGGGTAAACTTACATTTCAGAACTAGAAATCTTGATACATGGAAGATAGATGAGTCAAGCAATTGGTTCATAACAGATTACTATCCTTACAATGATATTATATCAAATCAAGACAAAAAAGAACTAAAGGCTCTAATGGAAGCATCTGACTTGGTTGGCTTATTGGGCTTTACTAACAATGACGTGTATTATCAGAAATCAAAGATTGGAAAAAGTTTCTTGAGATTTTCATATTATGACAGTATAGACCCACAGAATCAGACACTTCTAGCGACATCAACAGTATTTATGGATGAGCATTCACTGTTCAAAAAATATATTGACAACTCAAGGAAGAATGTGAATATATACAAAACAATATCAGAAACATCATCTGCAACGACTTGCATTGACAAAATAACCGTTGAAAGTGAATTTGTTGATGAAAAGAAAAAATCAAGCAAAACTACAACATGCGATAATAAAAATATAAAAATAGATGAAAACAAGAGGCTTGGAAGCAGATTAATAATTTCAAACAAATACAACACTGATACGTCATCGGAGGGATTCTATATCTACATGTTTAAGGAATATTCAAAGAATCTCCATCCAAGACAGATATTCATGAAAGTTGATTTCAACCATGCTGGTATTGGAAGTACCATACCATTCATCAAACCGATGGAATGGACAGAAAACGTAAATGGTAATTTGACACCTACAAGTCCGTTGGATTTCAATAAATGCGACAATAAATGCGACAAATTAAAAAAATTAAAAGAAGGCATTCTTCTTGAGCAGAAATATGCGCAAGACTATATTCCATTGTATGCAGTATATGATTTCAAAAACAAGGAATACGCATATGTGTTTGACAAGAGATATGTTACTGTTGAAGACGGAATAGCAAGTTTGAATTTGTTTGAGCTAAAGATTAAAGACGAGAGCGGTGACACAAATGACACCGATACGAAAACATATGTAATTGATTCAGAATTCGAATAATGAGAACAATACAGACCACATATTCTTTGGAACCATTCATTTCAAGACTTCCTAGTGTATATCCATCATACAACGGAAGCGATGAACTGTTATATTTTGACAAGGATTCAATAGGCAAAAGGGATGGAAGGTATACTTCGAATTACGGAATGGTTCCTCTCAATGTGCCGATTAAACTATTGAATGAGTTAAACAAAAATGAAGACTATAAATTTGACAAAGATTTCGAATTTTACAAATATTTAAAACATGACAATGATTTGAAACATGACAATGATTTGAAACATGATAATGATTTTCCATATCTATCTTGGAATAGATTATCAGAATGGTTCTCATTTTTCAAGAATTATTATCGGATATTGAATGATTGCGGAAGCTGCGGAAGAGTGTATTCATCAGCAACTGATTTCTATGATTATGAGTACAAGTCATCATCATCAAGAAATCTACCTTTAGGTAATGATAGGGAAAGTTATGATGAGTATGATAAGTTGTTTGCAAAAAGAGGTGGCAAATGTGATGATAATAGCAAAGGCACGTATTCTGATATCGGTCTATTCAAACTTATAAATGATTATATCGTTCCATCATTCGAGATTCCTCATGAATTTACAAACTATTGGAACACAGACAAGATATATTATCCAAATGTAATAAGATGGATTTCATGGCTTGACATCAGAAAGGATTATCCAACAGAACTTGAAAAATGCTCTGAGAGGCACGATTGCTGTGACTGTGAGGAATATATCCAAAGGGGTGGTTCAAGCCTCTTAGAGAGCCTTAAAACGTGGTATAAGGCAACAAATTCAAAGGTAGAGTTGATAAACAAATTAATTAAAAATAATATAATTAAAGATAACATAAATAATGAATCATGGCATTTTAAGCCACATATAGTCAAAGAAATATCAATATTAAACACCTTTGAAAAATCTAGCCAACAGTCTATCCTTTCTGAGGTATATGATACTAATGTTGATTTTAGGGGTGTAAAGTCATACAGCGACAATGTTAACAACAACAGTGGAACAACTGTTGTCGTTGAAGAAAAATCCATGCTTCTGACAGCAAACTCTAGTGGAAACAAGTTTGACGAGAAGTATATGGAGAAGGTGTATGATGACGATGCTTTTACTGAATATTATGACATATATATCAATGGAAACGGAAAAGACATCGATGAACACGGAAAAGACTTCACTAGTGATTATCCGTGGTATGGCGTTAATTCGAATAATGTTAAAAAATACGGAAAGACAAAAGATGAGGTAAAGGATTTATTCTGTGACACATTGGACATTGAGAGAAACGGAACGTATGGATGGTTCTTGATAGATAATGACTTGACAGAAGTTGTACCGATTGAGACGATATCAATGAAGGATGGAAGCATTATACCTGTATTTAGGGAAGAAGGAACTAACACTCCGTATGTTACGATAGGAGGTTCTGACATTTATGCGACCTACAACTTTAAGATGAACAAATATTATTTCTCATTTAACAAAGATGTTGGGTTTGACAGAAACAGACTTTCAGAAAGTGACTACTGTTATATAAGATATAATTCTAACATTACGATAATAAAGTCATCTGACAAGAAAGTTACATATACATTAAGCAATGGCGATAAGATTAGCTATGGAAGAGTAGACGGATATTCGTATGATACTAACGGAGATATATTGTATGTCGTTGGTAATGATGTTTGTACATCATTCTCAATAGACAATGACGGAAACGTATCATACGTTAAAAAAGATAAATCGTCAATTGAAGGTGATATTATTAAAATAAAGCATAATGATATAGAAATATCGCCATGTGATTTGGTTAGCGGAACGACATCATCAAAATTGCTTGAGTTAAGGAGCCCAAATATTATGACAGATGACAATGGAAATATGATTCACGCTATGAATATAATAGGAAGTACTGACAGACCTAAAGGAATATACGCACAACCAAACATAGGTGAAGAACTCGAACCGTTATATCAAGTTGGAAATGTATCTTCAATATCTCCGTTTAAGTTAACTTATGAGAATTATAACGAGGATGACAAGAAATTGACATTTATTGGCAATATAATATCAAAAATGGAATTCTATTATACTGACGGTGACAACAAGAAAATAGACGTTCAAGTTGATGTTAAGAAAAATGATGACGGAACATATGAGCAAAAGCCTTCAGTATATATAACGTCAATTGAGAAAGGAAAATTGAAGTCATCATTGGAGGCGATAAAGAAGACTAGGGATGTTATAGAGATATATAAGAGAAATTTTCCTGTTAATGTAGTTTCTGACAATATACACTGTGATATTACCTATCATATAGGTGCGACGTTAAATAGGATAGGAAATGACTATTTTCTTGCTGACGAGTATAACAGTGGAGTGACGTATACCGAAAGTGTTGAGTTTGTAAAGAATAAAGAGGAATATTACTTAGGAAGTGACAAAGTGTCATATCCAGTATATGTATATGAGATGTTGCAGAATGACACTTATATTGCAACATTCGAGGCAAAAATAAATACATATAGTAGCACCACTAAAGAAAATAGTGGTACCACTGAAGAAAGTAAAATAGAAAATAGTTATAGTAAAAAGGATGACATGGACTCGCACAATGGTTTAGATGTATATCCAACATACCAAGAAGCTTACAATATAGGTGTTGTATCAAGTCCAATAATTGACTCAAATGTAAACATATACAGAGGAAACAACGCTGCTTTTGAGAAACACTTGAAATTGGGAGAGGTTACTTCTTTAGAGGCGTTAGAGAATTACACAAATGGTTATTTTAACATGATTGAAACTTAATATTAGAACAAAAAAAGATAATGAGTATAGGAGTTTACGGAACTAACATTCCAATTCATATAGACAGCAACAAGCTTAGCAGCTTGGTTGACATATCGTATTGCTACAACGAGTCTAGGGCATATGACTCATTGTCTAGCTCCAAGTTCACAAGTCTTCCTTCTTCTGTGCTTGCAAATTGCACAAGGGATGTAGATAGTGGGTCAAATTTGGATGAGATTGTGGATGGTATGTATACATTACAGCTTCCACTTAGTGATTTCAATAAAAAAGGATTTTATACTGTTTACATAAAACCGAAGGAGTATGCAATAAACATAACTGACGTAGGATGCTTGAGCGCATATTCAGACGTTAGGGGTATTATTCTAGATACTAATGCAATCAGTGATGAAATTATCAAGAATATGGCTAGAACAAATAACGGACTAGTTGGTTTTAGGATAGTGTTTTTAGATGAGAATGGAGTTAGGGAAGATTATTATAGAATTGTAACAAGTAACAATAAGTGTGAGCCAGTAATACAAGCACCAAACAGTTCTAGCGATAAAACATATACATACAGGTATGATGACAGTTCCAGTTTGACATTCTTGACAGTATCTCCATCATCAGCACCTACGTTCAAGAGCAATGCGACACCTTATATAGGAAAGCCGACACAGAGGATTTTGTTGGTTAACACATTATTTGAGCCGATACAGCTTGATATTGAGATGGTAACGCATGATGCTGATACGATATCAAATATGTTGGAGGGAAGCCAGTTGAGAGATTTGGATAACGGATTGGTTACAACATATAACGAAAAGAATGAGATTTATGCTCAGTCTGAACATTATACACTGAAGGAAAACGCAAGCGGTAATCCAGTATATGAGGTTAAAAAGAATAAGACTGATTCAATTGATTTCAGTCAAACAATAGATGACAAACTATAGAAATGGCATTCATAAAGTCACATTCAAATTATGTCTTAAAGTCAAAACATCAAAATGTAAATGACGGAACGATATATGAAAGAGATATTACTACAATAGGAGGTGTCAACCAATTCTCAAAGGGTATGACACCTATATATCGTAGTAACAATTTCATCATAAGCGTAAGAAATGACACTGGGTCTACTAACGTTTACAATAATTCAAAATGGGAGAAAAGCACATCTGCGAGTACCATATGGACTCTTGAAAATGTAAGCGGAATGACATCTAATAATGATGATTCTAATGATGTCAAAATAGTTCTGAAACAAGATTACTATGATTTCTGTGACTTTGCTTATTATGGGTCTTTAAGTGAATTGTTTAGAGCCTCAGTTACTGACATATTGGACAGATTTCCAGGTGAATTATACTGCACTTCAAACAATATCTACTACACGGTTTCAGAAGTAATCGACAAAGAAGTTATTGAAGATAGAATAATGCTTGGAAAGGATAGTCTACATAATTGTATCTTTAATATAGATAATCCATTTGGCATCGATTTGCATTCCAAGTCGATACCTAAGAATAATACGAACCCTCTCAAGTACTTTGCTGATGACGGATATAAGAATTACTGGTTTATTGATGGTGAAGTACATGGAGAAATTGAGGAATGGAAACAAAATCCTAAAGACAAATATTGTAAGGGTTATGAAATATGCGACATAAAGACAAAGGTAAAATATGTTAAAAAGATAAATGGAAAAGATGTCAAAGAGGTAAAGGAATATACCATTGAAGCATATGTAGGAGATGACGGAAAGATTTTCTATTTCGGAGATGATAGCATGATAGGTATTCATATAAGACCGAAGGAAGAGTTTATATCTGAGTTCTACAACAAATGTGATAATTTCCAGAAATTAATCATGAATAGGAAATCAACTCCATTGTACAAGGCTGTATTCTCTGTTCTTAAGGAAAATGAATATGGTTTCTATAGGGATTTCGAGACATTTGTTTTCCCTACTACATTCGGAGGATATAATATTATCGCAAATGATTATGGATTCAGTGACTATACAAAAAGACTTGCTGATATAGGTGAGTTTTATGATAATAGAGTTTCTGACAATATATATAGGTCTATGACCCATGAGGCTATCAAAAATTTTGACTGGACATATACAAAAGAATACACTCAAGGTGATGAAGAAGAATATGTTTTTGGAGGTCAGAAGATACAGAAGGCTTTAAGAGTCATAGGAAGAGAATTCGATGAGATAAAATCATACATTGACAATATAAAGAATATAAGAAAACTGTCATATGATGAGAGGTCAAATATGCCAGATTATTTCTTAAAATATTCATTGGATAGCGATGGATGGGATATAAAGCTTCCTTATCCATACGAAGGAAATGTTGATGATGATGAAAATGAATGCGCATTCACAATATCTTCACAAGACAAGATAGTAAAACCTTATTCTATATCTGTAAAAAAAGAAGATACAGAGACCATAAGAAAGACGAAAAAATTTTATAAATATGGTTTCTTTATGTATAAGGGTGATATTGACGATGAAGCAAATGATATTAAAAAAGAAGATATGCCAAAGGAATATGCAAAAGAATATGAACTTACAGATTATAATTTTGCATCTGCTGAAAACAGTGGCTCTACTTGGTATAGGTGTACAACAAGAAACCGCATAAAGCCTTATACTAGTGACAAGGAGTATTCTTACCATGACATGTCAAATGAGTTTCTTAGGAGACTTAGGCTCAATTCTAAATACATATGGAGGCATAAAGGAACCGTAGAAGGTATCGAGATGATACTTGGAATGTTTGGTCTAAAGAGCAAGAGGTTCTGTGACTTGTCAAATAAAGGGTTTGATGCTGACTATGAAATAAGTGAATACAGCTGGTCTACTGAGCCAATTGAGGACAAATGGGACTGTTTACACAATATGTATTATTTCAATTGGGTTAACTCTACAAAGAACATTGTGTACGATTACAGAGGAACTTCTGAATATACTAATGCTAGTGCATCGAGTGACTATGTTTCCTACCAAGGATTGCCAGTAGGATATAAGGATGTTGGAACTGAGGAGCCAAAGAGAAGATTTCTGTATCCTAATTTCAACAAGGATGAAAAGTATGACGGAGACCCATATTTCCAGATGAAAGGAGGATGGCAGAATAAAGTCTATGAGAATGGTAATAAAAAATACTATTTCCAATTTAATGAGGACTTTACAAACATAATAAAGTCAGATATAAAACCTATATACAAGGAGACAGTTAAAAGCATAAAGAGTGTGAACACACTTTCCGATTTACTGTCAATATCAATAGGAGACACATTTGACGGAGACATATGCTTTGTTTCAAGTATATATGACAATGTGATGGTTGTTGAGGATACTGTATATAACATATATACAGAATACAACGATAAAAATGAGAGACGAAGGTTTGTAAAGCTAATGAAGGAAGGCGGCTCAATAAGGCTTACTAGCAGCAAGTATTTCTCTGATGATATAACTGTATTTGATGAAAACATATCTCCTAAAAGATATGATATTGAAAACGTCGAGAATGGATTCATAATAAAGGCTTATATCAATGACACCAACTCTGAGCCAACAGAAGATAATATCTATTTGGATAGAAAATTCTTGTGCATATCAGAAAATGACGGTGAATTTAACATAACGACGGTAACAATAATAGATAGTGACGATAAGCATGAGTATACAAACTATTTCTTGTTGGATAACGCTCAGTTTGCTAACATGATGGCAAGAGAATTTGATGTTGTAGGTGAGGATAAAAAGGTCATTGAGAATGGATGGAGAAGACTGAAATATTCTGATGATGATTATAAGAGAATATCTACATTGACTAATTACTTTAAGGGTAATAACCCTCACAACGGTAATTTGACATATGACAACGGATATGAGTATTTCTCATATTTCAACACACTTTTCAAATATGCTAGTGAAAATTATTTGTTTGATGAAAGATGTCATGATGATGTTGACAGCTTGATAGATGAATTGAATGACACATGCGGATTCAAGTCGCTTAGTAAGGAAAATTACAATATTACGATTAATGAGGACTCTAAAGTGCATTATTTTGGAAACTATCAAACATATGTTTATGACAAAAAGAAAAATGATAATGTATTAACTAGTATTACATATAGCTCATTAAACGATATGGATTGCAGAAAATATTCTGGCAATACTATGATATATAAGAATGTTGATGTGAACGATGGCGTTACAAATCAAATAATCAATACGAAAAGAATGTCCATAACATTTTTCGTTGACAAATTCTCAAATGACAAATTCCAAGAAGGCTATAACTATACTTGGACTCAGATTAAGTATATTGATGATGTTGTTATGAATTATCTAACGCAGTTAATACCATCAACAGCCATAGTAGACATTAAATACAAAACAAGATAGAAAATTAATGCTTAGTATTGACGATTTAAATGACAATATATTGGATTTGAACAAATACAATGACGGAAAAGATATAGTATTAAATATTACGTCAACATATGATGAAGATAACACTTACGCTTCATGGCATATAAGCATACCAAACAATGATACTGAATTTATGTCATTAACCACATCAGGAAGCAAACTTATAATTAACGTTGACTTGGAAAATTTTAAAGATTCGGATTCTTTTACTTTGTCAAACAAAAACGGTGATATACTTACTGTGAATGTAATAAGCAATAAAAAGATGAGCAAACCTAAAAGATATGCGTTAAAAATAGCAAAGTCTTCAAAAAACAAAGCAAATAAATCTAATTTAAGTACTTCCGATGAGATACCATGTACAAAAGAAAATGGTCAATTCATTATAAGATTTAATGTTTTGTCTACAATAAACGGTGAGTTCACACCTTGTATTGTAAAATATGATGGAGCTCCTTTGAGCTTCAAAATATCATTACCGACAAGCAATGAAGGAGAGTCAAATATTTGCTCTCTAATGCTTTTAAATAAATTGGTGAGTGATTATACGTCAGTTGTTGTTTTAGGGCAAGAGGGTAGCTCTAATGAGCTCACAATTGAAATAAAATACACAAAGTCAAGAGATGAAATAGAAGCACATTTAATATGTCAAGAAAAAAGGCTAATCAGAAATTGATTAGCCTTTCTTTATCTTTGTCAATGTCATCTATTGAATTTATCTCTATATTATAGAGACCATATTCAGTATCGACATCTATGAATTTATATGTCATGTCTTCAATGTTCCATACTGCAAATCCGTGTGATGATACTGTCTCTCCGAATCTCTGCTGTATAAGGGAACTAGGATATACAATATCTATTCCGTTCCTTCTTAACACTTGACGCTTGTGTATATGTCCTGCCATGACGCAATCACATCCGTTGAACGCATCTGAATCTATACCTCCATCTATTATAGAACCATTATCCATTGTAGCACCTACGACAAGACCGTGATATAATCCGATTACCTTGCAATCTGGGTATTCATTTTTTAATTCATCGATATCTGGTCTTACATATGAATCGTATATAGAATATACTGCCCATATTACATTTCCGTCTTTAATACATCCGCTTGTATACCCCAACATTGCGTCTAGAAATTTGCAATTGTCAAAATTAGCAGTATCAAATAATGCAGTAAGAGTATCTGTTCGTGATGTATTGTCTAAAACAAGGTCATGATTTCCTGCAAGTACTAATACTTGCGCAATCTCTTCCAACTGCCTTAAGAAAAAGCTGCTGAAAGTCATAAGCTCATTTGATACTGTATTTTTAGATTCAAACAAATCACCACTTATAACTATTCTGACCTCATCCTTATCGTATTTTGACACAGCATCTTTGACTTGGTCAATAAATGTTGATAGAACTTCTGAATATTCACCAAGTCTTACATATGGTCTTATATGAACATCAGCTAAATGAATTACACATTTTATCATTATAACAATTTATTTTCAATTTTTTCAAAATTTTTATTTTTAAAAATTTTATCGTACCAAAACTCATATCCTCTATAACTATTTGAAAAAGTGAATGAGAATTTATTTTTTGCAAAAAATCTTCTAATGGTAACGTCTCTTTTATAAACTTTCAATTCATTTAGTAAAAGCAGACTTCTGAAATTACATTCTTTATAAAACTCATCGACTATATTTTCATCTTCTAGAAATTTCATTAACGCAACGAATCCTTCCGATTGGTAAGCGAATCTTTTGTATAAAAATGAATTATTAATTCTTTTTCTAATATCTAGTTTCATAACAATTTATGTTCAATTTTTTTAAAATTAATATTGTCAATTTCATCTGACCAAAATTTTATTCCATAAAAACTATTTATAAAACTGAAAGAATAATAGGTGTATTCGAAAAAGTCCCCAATAGAAATATCTTGATTATGTTTTAAATCATTTATGAGTCGTTCTTTATTGAAATCGCATTCTTTGTAAAACTCATCGTCAATACCTTCACTGCCTAGAAAATCCATTAATGCAACAAATCCTTCGGAATTATAAGCAAATCTCTTATATAAGAATGAATCTTTTATTTTATTTCTAATATCTATCATCATAATAATTTTTCTTTAATTTTTTTAAAGTTATGGTTACGAAATGTTTTACTACGCCAAAAATCAGCACCATATTTACTTTCTAGAAAACTAAATGAATAACTTGAGATTCCAAAAAAATCATTAATCGTAATTAACGGTTTAATCTTCATGTCTCTCTCAACATTTGATTTGTTGAAATCAAATTCTTCGCAAAACTTATCGAATATGCCTTCATCTTGCAAAAACTTAATCAGTGCAGCGAATCCTTCTGAATTGTAGGCAAATCTCTTGTATAAGAAGCTACTTTTAATTCCATTTCTAACATCTTGTATCATAATAGTTTATTACGTATCTTTTGATAATTTTCATTATAAAAAATTTTGTCATACCAAAAATCAAATCCACGCTTACTTCTTGCAAAACTAAATGAATATTTACTATGCCCCAAAAACTCTTCGATAGAAATATCTTGGTTGTCCTTTAAATTATCTATAAAATAATTTTTATTAAAATTACACTCTTCATAGAATTTATCAATAAGATTCTCATCTTCAAGGAATTTTATTAACGCAATGAATCCTTGTGATTGATAATAGGCAATTCTTTTGTACAAGAAACTGCTTTTAATACCCTTTCTAATATCTTGTTTCATAATAGTTTATTACGTATCTTTTGATAGTTTTCGCTCTCAAAAATTTTTTTACACCAAAAACCTCCTCCAAGTTTACTTTTCATAAAGCTAAATGAATAATCTGCAACACCAAAAAACTCATCAAGTGTAATTACTTTGTTTGAAATATTTAGTGTCCATTCAATACTTGACTTACTGAAGCTAAATTCTTTCCAAAAGTCATCTAACAGATTCTCATCTTCAAGGAATTTTATTAACGCAATGAATCCTTGTGATTGATAATAAGCAAATCTCTTGTATAAGAAGCTGCTTTTAATACCCTTTCTAATATCTTGTTTCATAAAACCTTATCACATATTTTTTGAAAATTTTTGTTTCCGAAAGTTTTACCATACCAAAAATCGCTTCCACGTTTAGATTTAGCAAAACTGAATGAATAAATTGTCGTAGCAAAGAAAACGTGAATTGTAATTGGCTTGTTTGGAATATTTAAATCTCTTTCAATAGTTGACTTACTGAAGCTAAATTCTTCCCAAAAGTCATCTAACAGATTCTCATCTTCAAGAAATTTCACTAATTCAATAAATCCATCTGAATTATATGCTAACCTTTTATATAGAGATATATTTTTAATTCTTTTTCTTATATCTATTATCTTCATAATATTTTTTTTATAATTAATAGTGCAAATATATAGAAAATATATTATTTTTCAAATTTAAATGCATTTAATCTGTTCATCCAACCTTTTAAAAAAACTTTCTGTGAAGGATTCTTGGAAACTATAGAGTCGTAGAACTTCTTTCTTCTGTTCCATATTTTCTTGAATGCTTCTTCTTGATTCTGTGAATTTATACAAGATATGGTCTTTTTACCTACAATTCCATCTGCATTCAAACCGAATAATTCTTGTATCTTCTTGATGGTTCCACTTCCACTCATCCAACACCAATCCACAAGTATGTTTGCTATCGACTGATTCTTTATTTCGTCAGCCTTCCATTTGTTCCAAAATAGTTTTGTGAAAATGTAATCCCACTGCTCGTTTGTCATTTTCTTCAAGTCGTTCTTTGTCTTGCTTTTACCATATACTGATTGGAATACAGCTATAGTAACTCCGCTATTAGTAGCACCTCCGTGGTCATTTGGATGCTCTCCGTATCCACCTTCCCATTTCTTAATCATTGGAATCAATTTGTTTTTATCTGCCATTGTCAATAATATTTATTATCACAATAAATATCATAATATGTTTAACTTTTTTGAATTTGATAAACTATATGCAATTCCCTTCCATCCGTACTTCTGGTAAATTGATGATGGGTCGTCGTCATCATTCGTCGGAATGTACCTTATTCTATCATATAAGTTTCCATGATTCAACAACGAGTATGTTTCCTTTACGGTCTGAAAAGCATCTCCATCTAGCCATATGTTTATCTTTGCGTTTGATTTATACAATAAATCCCAATATACCTTATATCCGTCATTCAACGCCTTTCCTAATAGTGGTATTGAATTAGGAACCACAAGATGGTCAAACGGTCCTTCAACCAATGTTATGTCAGCATCCCATTGAACCTTTTCCTCATTGAATATTATATTCTTCTTCTCTACTTTAGGGTTATCATACTTAACCCTCCTATCATTCATAAGGTAATCTCTTCCTACCCAATAGTTTATTTCACCATAAGCATCATATGAAGGTATTATTATTCTGTATGACGATTTCTTGTCATCTTCTTGATAAGATGTGTATCCTATGTTGAACCTATCTATTATGTCCCATCCGATTCCTCTGTTTTCTAGGTATTTGAATGCCCTTTCACTATATACCTTATCCTTTTCGAATTTCATGTAACTCGGAGGAAACATCAATGCTTCCTCTGTTATTATTGATGTATCAATATTGAAATCTTCATTTGAGAAATTGAGTCTGTACATTTCACTGTCTCTTATTGAACGTATGACAGACCTATACTCGTTGGCTAATTCCTCGTTCCCATACATCTTTAGAAGTTTAAGTATCGAGCCATGCATAGGTTCTCCTTCTGAATTGCACTTCCAACATTGGAATCTTCCCTTTGAAATGTTAAGCGATAGATTGTATTTTCTATCTTCCTTCTTTCCGTATTTCTCCCTACATCTCGGACATGGGAACTCTAATTGCATGTTATGCCCATCAAATCCGTTCTTCGCCTCTCCCAATATGGAAACTAGGATTTCGTATATCTTGTATATATCCTTATCCACAACTATATATAATTTTGTGCAAATATATAAAAAATATTAGGAATAATAGAACTATTTATTGTTATAATTTTATAAATTATTATAATTAATGGCAGAAAATATTAAATTCAAGGATAGTGATATACTAAAGAATATGGAATATCTGAATGACTATGAAAGTATCGTATATGGTGCAAACGGTCATTATGCAAACGGTGCTTTCTATAATCTTAATAAAAATTATACTGATTCGGATAATGTAGGTGCTGTAGAGGAATTTAAGAAGGAAAGCGGAATTGACGAAAACTTAGAGAAATCTATCTGGATGATTCATTGATAATAAAAAAGTGAACCATAAATGATACGTTATGATGAAAGTGAATTTGAAGCTGGAACCGATAATCCATGCTATCAAGATGATAACATTACGATAAAATGTAATTGGCAAGATGAAGACGCATATCCATTTGGATATTGGGAAGTCAATTTTGATGGTGAAGAGAAATTTATTGTTGGTGATAATGGTTCAATGCATTCCAATGCTTGCGGAAAAGCTGCAAGAGAATATTTTGTATCATGCTATATGAGTGAAGTAGAAGAAGATGCAGAAATTGTTGATGATGCAATCGATGAATTGTTGGATACATTAAAAATGGGAAACTATACCTATAATAGTGAAGAAGAAGAATTTGTTTCAGAAGACGGCAGTGATACAATATCTGTTTATGATTATTATTATGACAATATAGAAGGAAATCTACGAATGTTCGGTTCTGAATAGGATTATATAGAGAGTATTTTATTTAAAACTGCAATTGGAAAGATAAATCCAACTTTTGATGAAATAGAAAATCACTTCAAGCAATCAGTTTACAATCTTGCTGACGAATATAATTGGGAAACATCTGACGAAATCAATGAAGGATTACAGGAAGTAGGTAGTAATTTCGATGACTTCTTTTACAAAGGAAGACTTCAAGGAAGAATATGGACATATGGCAATGTTATCTCTTTCTATGAAGAACAACAGCCAACTCAAAGTGAACTAGTAACTATTTGCAAGAATCTTAGCCTTAATGATGAAATAAACATTAGTTTCAACGAACTTATGAATTTTT
>OBLI01000679.1_pt1 | contig 35586 bp, 29 predicted proteins | sample 1519701 | NCBI WGS metagenome assembly OBLI01 (sample SAMEA3663005, study PRJEB22513) | pig gut metagenome | biome: pig gut; feature: pig-associated habitat; material: faeces | place: France | collected 2012 | reverse complement strand
TTAAGAGCCGCGTAGCAAAAATCAGTAAAATCAGTAAAATCAGTAGACAAAAAAAACGAATCATCGATGCTCGAAGAGTCCCTCTTTTTTTAATGTCTACTGATGACCCTGATGACCCTGATAAAGCATCCGCGCACCCTCGTCTCGACCAAACCCAAATGCGCAGCAAAAATCCTTGGTTTGACTTATTGGCAGGCTGTTATAAGTTTGTTTACCCACTCTCTGAAACGGGGACATTTATCCAAGATAGTGCTGACCCTCTACTACAATATATAATCTACGGGTCATGGGCGGCCTCCTATTATGTTTTTCTCCCATAGGTCTCCTACTGAATATTCTTCGAGCCATTGCGAAAAGTCTTCTTCATTGAGCCTGTGGAAAGTAGACTGAGTGCTATCTCTGCCTACGACAATCAGATCGTCAATCGAGAAATTGCTGATAAGCGTTACCGACTGGGTGGCAATGATAATCTGTGCTTTGGAAGATGCCTTCTTGATCATCGCAGCCAACTTAACCATGGCAGCGGGATGGAGTCCAAGTTCCGGCTCATCGATGATAATGGTTTCCGGCAGTTTGGTCTGAAGTAGCAAAGTGGCCAAAGCGATGAAACGCAATGTGCCGTCAGAAAGAGATGTAGCATCAAGATACAATTCCGAATCCTCTTCTTCCCATTCAAGCTTGATTCGAGACTCGTCGGTCTGCATTGGGGCTAACTTGAAGCGCTTGAAGTATGGGGCTACAGATCTTACCGTTGCCTCTATTAGCCGATACGCACTCATATCGGTTTGCCTAAGCCGATAGAGCACGGCAGGCAAGTTGGAGGCATCATGCCGCAAGGCTGCATTATCTCCGATGGCGCAAGGTTGTCTCATCGGAGATGTTTTGCTCGTGTCATGAAAATGATAGACAATAAAACTTTCCAAAAGATCTCGGATATACTGGACACGTGGATATTGCAACTCCGAAATTTCTGACTCTTCTACATCCTTATCCCATACCATTTTGTCCCAAGACTTGTAATCCTTGGATGGATCATTGTCTCTATTCAAACAGTCGCCGGTTTCGGCTATGTAAGCTTTGTCACCGACACCGGGGCGAAGTGTGAAAAAGAAAGCATTTTTATTGTTATAATCAATTAGGCCTTCTATAGACTTGGAGAATTTCAGACCTCTGTGCAACTGTGCGTTTATACCGCCATTTGAAAGCATATACGAACCGAGGCGACAGTCATACAAAGCCTTTATCATTTCAAAAAATGATATAAAGTTTGTTTTCCCGGCGCCATTTTCCCCAATTAGAATGTTTATCCTGCTCAAGGGGATAGAAACTTCTCGAATAGATTTATAATTGACAATACCTATCTTTTCTATCATAAGTTCAGATACAATGAATTGATCATCACCCCGGTGATAAGGCTGATGGCTACTCGTTGATGCCTACTACAGGGGGACAAAGCAAAGTTAACGAAATTTCTTCATATTGCCAAATGAATCTACCAAGCTAATCTAATTCTTCCAATATAGCAAGCCTTCAGCGCCCACTCCACCCATCTCGCCCACCCAAATGCGTAGCAAAAATCAGTTAAATCAGTAAAATCAGAGGTTAAAAAATTAAATCTGAGGTTAAGCCCCGCGTAGCCAACATCAGTTAAATCAGTAAAATCTGAGGTTAAAAAATTAAATCTGAGGTTGGAAAATCCGCAAAAATCCGCGTAAATCCGTGGTTCGGTGCCCTCTGCGGTTAGGAGCGCTTGCGGCGGAAGGCTTGCCAGAGTATGTAGGCGATGCAGAGCGCTAACAGCGCGTAGCCCCCGTAGCTCAGGTAACTGTTGTATTCCTCTACTTTGTCATAGAGCGAATCCGGGTCGATGTAAAGCGACAACCAGTAGCCCAACAATCCTAATACCGTGTTCCATACCAGCGCCCCAAGTGTTGTGAAGATAGAAAATTTCAACAAGTTCATTCGTGCCAACCCCGCCGGTATCGATATCAACTGCCGTATCGCCGGTATCAATCGCCCGATAAAGGTCGATACTGCCCCATGCTCATCAAAGTATCGCTCCGCCTTCTCCACCTTCATCCGGTCGATAAGACAGGCATGTCCTATCCGACTGTCGGCAAAACGATATACCACCCGTCGCCCTACCCACAAACTCAAAAAGTAATTGATATACGCGCCGACAAGTGCCCCAAGGGTCGCCATCACCACAACCACCACCACGTTCATATCTGCCCCAACTCCATAGTTGCGACACGCCAAATAGGCTGCCGGTGGCACCACCAACTCCGACGGAAAGGGAATGAAACTACTCTCTATCACCATGAATACAAACACAAATATATAGTTCGCATTCTCCACAAACCATTGGAAAAATTCCTGTACATCAAATATCGCTAACGTTATCATACTTCTTTACCTTTGTTTTTTCTTTTGCCCTTTCAGGGCGTTGGTTAATTTTATAGCGCCTTGAGGTCGCTGATGACTTTCTGCGGGTCTTTTGAGCCGAACACAAAGCTGCCTGCTACGAGGATATCTGCCCCCGCCTCGGCAAGTCGCCGGCCTGTCTCCAAATTCACTCCCCCATCTATCTCGATCACCGCCTTCGATCCACTCTCGTCGATAAGCCGACGCAATTCAACTGTCTTCTTTATTGTCCGCTCGATGAAGGGCTGCCCTCCAAAACCGGGATTTACCGACATCAGCAACACCAAGTCCACATCTTCGATGATGTCGGTAAGCGTCGACACCGGTGTCGCCGGACATAGGGTCACACCTGCCTTCATCCCCGCCTGGTGGATGTGCTGCACACACCGATGCAGGTGGACACACGCCTCTTGATGCACGTTCATGATCTCTGCTCCGCAGTCTCGTACCTGGCTTACCCAGTTCTGTGGGTTAACGATCATCAAATGCACGTCAAGGGGCTTCGTGCAGACCTTCGACACTGACTTCATCACCGGAAATCCAAACGATATGTTGGGCACAAACACCCCATCCATGATATCCATGTGCAGATAATCACACTCCGAGGCATTGATCATCTCCAAGTCGGGTCGCATATCGGCAAAGTTCGCCGACAGTAGTGAGGGTGATACTTTCATCTTCTTACTTTTTTTAAAAATTAATTTTGGTATTAGCTCTTTATAAACTATTTCTTCCATCCATTGATCCATTCATCCATCCAATCCTCATCATGGTTAGCATCCTCAGCCTGAACCGAGTCAATTCTCTCCTCCCCCTCAGACTTCTTCGCATCCTCAACCCTCTCATCTTCTGCGGGGGCGGAGATCATTGCCAAGAACTCTTCTTCGCTGATCATCGGGATGTTGAGCTGCTGACATTTCTCGCGCTTCGCCGGCCCCATATTCTCTCCGGCGAGCACAAAACTCGTTTTCTTCGAGATGCTCCCCACATTCTTCCCCCCTTGCGCCATGATGATATCTTTATACTCATCGCGGCTATGACGGGCGAAGGTGCCGGAGATCACTATGCTCTTCCCTTCGAGCACATTTCCTGTCGCCTCCATCTTATCGGCTGAGACGGCAAGCTGCAACCCCGCCTCGCGAAGGTCGCGGATATTCTCCATGTTGCTCGGCTCGCGTAGGTAGTCATAGATCGATGCCGCTATGATCGGTCCGACGTCGGGTATAGCCGTCAACTCTTCGAGGCTCATTGCCTCCAAGGCGTCGAGGCTCTTCACCACGCGCGCTATCCGCTTGGCGGTAGTCTCCCCGACATTGGGTATTGACAAGGCATAGAGCACTCGCTCGAAGGGCACCTGTCGAGACTCGTCTATCCCCTTGATGATGCGCTGTGCCATCTTCTCTCCCATCCTCTCGAGCCCGGCAAGGTCGCTCTCTTTGAGATGATAGAGGTCGCCGATCCGCCTCACTAATCCGGCGGCGTAGAGCAATTCGGCGGTCTCTTCGCCGATGCCATCGATATCCATCATGCGACGAGCACAAAAGTGCTCTATCTTGCCTGTGATCTGCGGCCGACAACCCTCTTTGTTGGGGCAATACCATGCCGATTCCCCCTCGGCGCGCTTCAGTGGCGTGCCACACACCGGGCAGGTCTTGACAAATTCTACCTTCGCCGCTCCCGGCTTCCGCTGTGTGATGTCGACTCCGGTGATCTGTGGGATGATCTCCCCTGCCTTCTCCACATAGAGGTTATCTCCTTCGTGGATGTCAAGGTCGACCATGATATCTTCATTATGGAGTGAGGCTCGCTTCACTATCGTGCCGGAGAGCTGCACCGGCTCAAGGTTAGCCACCGGGGTCACGATCCCCATGCGTCCCGTCTCGAACGATACGAACCGCAAGGGGGTGCAGGCTCGCTCCGGGTTGAATTTGAATGCTACTGCCCAGCGTGGCGATTTTGCCCGATATCCGAGACTTACCTGCTGCCGTATGTTGTTGATCTTGAATACGAGTCCGTCGGTGGCTACTGGCAGCTCTTTGCGATGCTCATCCCAGTAGTGGATATAGTCGTCGATGTCGCTCAGCGTGTGCATCAGCTTCATCGCTTTTGACACCTTGAATCCCCATCGCGCCGCCGCCTGCATATTGTCATAATGATTGTCGCAGGGGAGGTTGTCGCTCAGTAGATAGTAGAAGCGGGCATCGAGTCGGCGGCGTGCCACTTCGCGTGAGTCTTGCATCTTGAGGGTGCCGGAGGCGGCATTGCGCGGATTGGCGAAGAGGGGCTCTTCGTTATATGCCCGCTCTTTATTGAGCTGCTCGAATACCTCCCAGGGCATCAAGATCTCTCCCCTAATCTCGAAGTCGTCGGGCCAGTCGCCCGGCATCAGCTGCAAGGGGATGCTCTTGATGGTCTTGATATTGGCGGTGACATCATCGCCCTGGGTGCCGTCACCGCGGGTTACTGCCCGCACCAAGCGCCCATGCCTATAGATCAAGGAGATCGACGTGCCGTCGAATTTCAGTTCTCCGACGATGTTATATTCTTCCCCCTCGAGGGCGCGATCCATACGTGCTCCCCATTCATCCACCTCGCCGATCGAGTAGGTGTTGGCAAGCGACATCATCGGCCGCTCATGGGTGACATGCTCGAACCCCTTGGTGAGGTCGGATCCCACACGTTGGGTCGGAGACAGTTCGTCGTAATACTCCGGATGCTCGCGCTCCAACGCCTCGAGCTCTTTCATCTTTATGTCGAACTCCCGGTCGCTGATCGTCGGCATGTTGAGAACATAGTAGTTGTGGTTATGCTCGTTGAGTTCTCTGCGGAGTGTGTCGATTCTCTCTTTTATATCCATAGTTGTCGTTATTGATCCTTTTCCCGCGGGTCGGCGTCGCCGATATAGGGGTAGGTAATATCCCAAAGAAATAGTGCCTGCGGAGGCATCGAGTTGCCCGCCGCGCAACGGTCTTTCTGCGCAATCACCCTCTCGAAATCTTCGAGGGTTAGTTTGCCGCGCCCCACGTCGACCAGGGTCCCCACGATGGCTCTCACCATATTGCGCAGAAAACGGTCGGCGGTGATGGTGAAGACGACTCCTGCCACGCCATACATATTCTGCCATTCGCTCCATTCGGCGCGTGTTACTTCGCAGATATTGGTCTTCGTGTCGCTGTGCAGTTTGGCGAAGGAGGTATAGTCCATCTTCCCGAGAAGTCGCTCGGCGGCTCGGTTCATCTTCTCCAAGTCGAGGCGGGTAGGGGAGTGCCAACTCACCCCCTCGAGGAATGGGGAGTGCTCGTAGGTAACAAAGTATTTGTAGGTGCGCGAGGTGGCATCGAAGCGGGCATGTGCATCGTCGGCGACGCTGATCAGGTCGTAGGTCACGATGTCGCGGCCGCAGAGCCGATTGAGGCTGTGCAGGAAACGTCGCTTGTCGGCGATCTCCTCGTCATGGTCGAAGTGGGCATACATCGTGCGGGCATGGACCCCGGCATCCGTACGCCCCGCACCGGTCACCGCCGTAGGCTGACGCAACAGCGTGCTCAGCGACTCTTCGAGCCGCTGTTGCACACTCTCATCATGGGGCTGAATCTGCCACCCATGATAACTCATGCCGTTGTAGGATAGTCGCAAGAATGATCGCATCAGTCGCGTACTAAGTAGGTGCCCCCATAGAGACCGGAGCGATAGTTGTTGAGGAATTGGCGCCCCTCTTCGGGGGTGATCACTCCGCGCTTCATCGAGGCGGTGACCCACGTTTCGAGGTTACGCACCAACCGCTTGGGGGAGTATTCAACATAGTCCAACACATCTGCCACTGTCTCGCCATCGATCACTTGCGCTATCTCATAGCCATCTTTGGTCAGTGTGATATGCACGGCGTTGGTGTCGCCGAAGAGATTGTGTAGGTCGCCCAAGATCTCCTGATATGCCCCCACCAAGAAGACTCCCAAGTAGTAGGGCTCGTTGGACTTCAAGTCATGCACTTGCAGACCATACGAGCAACCGTTGGGCGCCACGAAGTGATTGATCTTGCCATCGGAGTCGCAGGTCACATCCTGGATAGTGCAGAGATGGGTTGGCTTCTCGTCGAGTCGCATGATCGGCATCACGGGGAACATTTGGTCGATAGCCCATGAGTCGGGAAGCGACTGGAAGAGGGAGAAGTTGCAGAAGTATTTCTCCGGAAGCATGCGGGTCACTTTTCTCAGTTCTTCGGGTGGATGCTTCATGCTGCGTGTCAGGTCGCGCACGTCGCGTGCCACGCTCCAGAAGAGTTTCTCGATCTGTGCCCGAGTCTTCAGGTCGAGCAGCCCGAGGCTGAAGCGTTCTAATGCCTCTTCGCGGATCTGCAACGCATCGTGCCAGTCTTCGAAGAGTCGCGTGGAGTCGATCTTGTCCCAGATGTTATATAGTTCGACTGCCAGCTCATGAGGATTCTCTCCCAGTTCGTCGTCATCTTTCCAAATGGGGAGCTGGGTGGTCTCGAGCACTTGGATGATCAGCAGGGAGTGGTGGGCGGTCAGTGATCTGCCGCTCTCGGTGATGATGTTGGGGTGTTTCAGCCCATTCTTGTTGCAGGCATCCACGAGCTGGGAAACGGAGTCGTTGACATATTCCTGGATGGAGTAGTTCATCGAGTTCTCTCCGCTCGAGGAGCGGGTGCCGTCATAGTCCACACCCAGTCCGCCGCCGATATCCACAAAGTCGATATCAAAACCGGCTTGGCTCAGATGCACATAGAATTGCATTGCCTCGCGGAGTGCATTCTTGATGCGGCGGATCTTCGTGATCTGGCTCCCGATGTGGAAGTGGATCAGCTTCAGTGAGTCCACCATCTTGTTCTTCTCCATGAAGGCGAGTGCATCCAAGAGTTCGCTGGAGTTCAAACCGAATTTGCTCACATCGCCTCCCGATTCTTCCCATTTGCCCGACCCCGAACTGGTCAACTTGATACGGATGCCGATGTTGGGCTTGATGTTAAGTCGCTTCGACACGTTGGCGATGAGGCGTAGCTCGTTGAGCTTCTCCACCACCAAGTAGATGCGGCGACCCATCTTCTGGGCGAGTAGTGCCAATTCGACATAGTCCTCATCTTTATAGCCATTGCACACGATCAGGGAGTTCTCGTAGGTGTTGACTGCCAACACGGCATGTAGCTCCGGCTTCGAACCTGCCTCCAAGCCGATGTTATATTTATTGCCATGGCTCACGATCTCTTCCACCACAGGCCTCATCTGATTCACCTTGATAGGGTAGACGATGAAGTTCTGTGCCTGATATTCATATTCTTTGGCAGCTCGCTTGAAGCAGTCGGAGATCTTGCGGATACGATCGTCAAGTATGTCGGGAAATCTCAATAGCACCGGGGCTGCTACATCGCGGATCTGAAGTGTGTCCATCACCTCTTTGATGTCGATCGGTGTGCATCCCTCTTTGGGTGTCACCTGTACATGCCCTTTGTCGTTGATCGAAAAGTATTTCAATCCCCACCCCGAGATGTTATACATCTCAGCGGAATCCTCTATGCGCCATTTTCTCATTTCTTTTTTATTGGTATATCTCTTTTGTTGTTTTGGTTATTGTTGGTTGGTCGAACGACCAAGTATCTCGACACGCTCCACTATCACTTCCGTGACGCGGCGGCGGATCTTGAGTCGATCTTCATATTCTCTCGATTTCAGTTTCCCCTCGACATAAAGCCGCGTCCCTTTGCGGATATAGCGCTCTGCCAGACGGGCATTCTCACCACCCATCACCAGCCGATGCCATTCTGTCACCTCTCCCGTGGCAGGGTAGTAGTCGTTGGTCGCCAAGGAGATAAAGGCTATTATCTTATCCTTCTCCGGATAGCGTATGTCGGGATCTTGCCCCACATTGCCCAGTAGTATTACTTTATTGACTGACATATCGTTCGTTTTTTTAGAGCGCGTTCCTTAAATTTTGTCGGCTATAATATCTTGTCGTCGGGATTGTCTTTTCAGCTCAGAGGCGGTTGTAGTCGATGGCTTTGAGAGCCAGTCCGGTCTTCTCGTGGAGCCCGAAGAGGAGGTTCATGATATGGATAGCCTCGCCTGATGCTCCGCGAAGTCGGCAGTCTGCCGCCACCATCAGCCGTGCATTACCCTCTTCGGGTTGCATCACGCCGACGATACACTTGTTGGTGCCTGCCACTTCCGACACTCCCACCCGAGTGGTGGTGATGAAGGTGAAGTTATGATCGTCATAGATATCATAGAGTTCGATCATGGCTTCGTGGTTGAGCTCGCATCTGAATTCGATATCCATCAGTGCACTCCGGCGTGCCTCCGATGGATGCAGTTCAATCGTTATCTCTCCATCATAACTGAGTTGCACCGAATGGAGCATTGTCTCGATCTCCCGCTTCACTTGCATCATATCGGTCTCTTCGATGATGCTTTGCGGCGCCGTCACGCTGATCGCGATCTCTCCGCTGAGCAGCAAGTTGCGTGAGAAGGGAAAGAGCGCCACCAACGCCATCGATGCCATCGACTCCGGCACTACTGCCGCTGTCGCTCCCCTTACCATCTGTTTGCGGTTGATCTCCGGAAGTCCATACACGAATCCTCCCTTTTCATAGTCGAGACCTGCCTGACGACTCAATAAGATAATCTTCAAGTCGGGACGGCGACTCCGTAGTGACATTACTTTCTCGGCACCGAGTGTCTCGTCGCACACGAAGAGTACGTCACACTTGTCGAAGTCTACACTTGAACTGAAATTACGAGTGGTCTCTCCGATCAGACCATGATGGTGGCTCGTCAGCGATTTGCCGCTGAGTCCTTGACCCTCTACTTCGGTTATCTCTACTTCAGGGTGCATCGCCAAGAGGCGGATCAATTCTCCACCCTCCAAGGTGCCGCCACCCCATATTGCTGCTTTTATCATTATTATGATGGTTTTTTTCTTTGGGCTTTTCAGCTCTCTGTCGAATGCTTAGCCCTATTTATCTATTTGTAATGATGCTTTTTGTCTAAGGGCAACATCTTGCCGAATGCCTCTATTGCCTCTTCTTTGGTCACTCCCTCTCGAAGCACGGCGAAGATCGTGTCGCTGCCGGGGATCGTACCCAAGATCTCAGGTGCATTGCTCATATCGATGTCGTATGCCAAACCTGCCGCATAGCCGTTGCGGGTCTTGATCACGGCGATATTCCCCGAGATCTCCAAGGAGATAAAACCACTCTGGAAGTTGGGCGATATGCTGCTCACTCCCTTTGCCAAGAGCTTGTCTTTGAGTGTGTTGCTGTCGGGTAATATATACATGTACGTGCCTCGATCGGTCGGCACTTTCGTGGTCTTCAACATCTTCAAGTCGCGCGATAGCGTGGCTTGTGTCACATTGTATCCATAGCTGGAAAGCAGGGTCGACAATTCTTCTTGACTACCTATGCACTGATTTCTGATCAGATCGACCATCAGGTCGATGCGTTGTTTCCTATTTTTCATCGTTCCTTGTTTTGGATTTGGTGTTTGTTATTCGGTTCTGCCCTCTTGAAGGCGTCTCTCTATTTCGGCCTTGATTCGTGCCGCTTCTTCATACCGCTCAGCCTCGGAGGCTTGTTGCATTTCTTTCTTTAACTGTTCGATGCTTTTTTGTCGGTTTTCGTTATTATTGGTTGTTGCCGGTTTGCTCTTGTTCGATGAACGACTCATCTTGCCGACTACCCGGCTCGGTGCTTGCTCTCCCGGCTCGAAACCGGCCTCCGACATCACCTCCGGCGTGGTGTAGATCGGTGCCCCGACACGTATCGCCAAGGCTATCGCATCGCTGCTCCGCGAGTCGACCACTTTCACCTCCTTGCCGTCGCTCAGCACCAACTCGGCGGCAAAAACCCCATTCGGCAATTTGTAGATGTTAGCCTCCAACACGCTGATGCCATATTCGCGTAGCATGTTGATCGCCAAGTCATGGGTCAAGGGGCGTGGCACTACTATCTCCTGCAATTTGCATTCGATGGCTTGCGCCTCCGGAAATCCGATGATGATCGGTATCCGACGGGTCCCTCCCATCTCTTGAAGCACCACCGCATATACCCCGGATTCTATCTGGTTGTAGGTGATGCCTAATAGTTCCAGTCTAATCTTACTCATCTCTTCTTACTCTTTTTGGTGTGAGGTATACTAATCATACCCGACCCTAAACATAGTCGCCGATCTGGCGTGTAGATGATCGCATATTGCCCGGGGGCTATCCCCTGCACGTCGGTGGCTGACACCACTCGATAGCCGCCGGTGTCGGTGCGCTCGATCATCCCCTCGCTGAACTCCGGCGTGTGGCGCGTCTTGAACGTAATCGAGATCTTGCCATCTTCTGCCGGCAATAGGCCGCTCTCGAAGGGATCTTCTGTGATCCAATGCATCTCTTCGACCGGGATCTCTTTGCCATACTGGCGCCGAGTGTCGTAGCCGTTGGAAACGTAGATCACGTTGTCGCGTACATTCTTCTTGACCACATACCAGGGACCGCCACTCAGCCCTAAGCCCTTGCGCTGGCCGATGGTGTGAAACCAGTAGCCGCGATGCTCCCCGATCTTCTTGCCCGTCTCGATCTCGATGATCGGCCCGGGATGAGTGCCCAAGTGGCGCTCTATGAAGTCGTTGTAGTTGATCTTACCCAAAAAGCAAATGCCCTGGGAGTCTTTGCGACTCGCTGTCGGCAAGCCGGCTTGACTCGCAATCTTGCGTACTTCGCTCTTCGGCAGGTCGCCGAGCGGAAAGAGCAAGTGCTCCAACTGCTCGTAACTGATCTGAGCCAAGAAGTCGGTCTGATCTTTCACCGGGTCGACTGCCGTGGCAAGGTAGTATTTGTCGCCTCGCTTCTCGATCGAGGCGTAGTGACCGGTCGCCACCTTGTCGTAGTCCTTACCCCAGCGCTGTTCGAAGTATCCGAATTTGATCAGCTTGTTGCACATGATGTCGGGATGAGGCGTCAAGCCCGCCTTAACCGTCTTCAATGTGTATTCCATCACCGACTCCCAGTATTCGTCATGAAGCGACACCACCTGAAGTGGCAAACCATACTTGCGGGCGATCAGCTGACACATCTCGATGTCTTCCTCTGCCGAGCAGTCTCCCTCGCCATTGTCGTTGCCGATCCGGATGTAGTATAGGTGCAAGTCATGCCCTTCGCGATAGAGCTTCTCTACCACTACCGAACTGTCTACACCTCCCGATACTAATACTGCTATTTTCATACCTCTTCAAGTTCTCCTTCACTCTGGTTCTCACTGTGGATGATGTGGAGCGATAAAAAGTAGTCTACCGATATCTTCCCCGGTCCCACCAAGAGAATGAAGAAGTAGATGCCCATAAACATCACAGGCAGATAACCCGGCTTGTCCCATGTGATCATGTAGCTCGCATGCTCGGCACTCTGCAGAAGATAGTATTCCGCTATCGCCATCGCCACGAAGGGGGGCAACACCATCATACGCGTGCAGAAGCCCGCCATGATGAAGAGCGAACATATCAGCTCGATCACTATCATCGTGATCTGTAATACCTCCGAACTCATCCCTAAAATCTCGGGCATGAGAAGGGTCTCCTCTTCGAAGTGCATGATCTGCCTGACGGCAAATTGAAGCATCATCAACCCAACGAAGAGGCGCAGGAAGAGGCGCCCCATGTTCGTGTAGGAGTAGCCCGTGAATCGGATGTATAGGCGTTTTAACAGATTGATCATCTTTCTTTTCTCCTTTCTTTTTTATTGTTCGGCAGCGGCTGTGGCTATCTGCATTGCTGTCTCGATGCCTACATTCTTCACTGCGATCTTCCCTTCGCGGTCGATCACATAGACCGACGGACTCTTACGCAAGTCGTAGAGGTCGCTGACACTCTCAGAGGCGCCTACATGCCAGAGGGTCGGGTAGTCTTTCAGCTTCTCTTCCCACCCCTCTTCCGGGTCGGATACGATGAACATGACATTGATCTTGCCTCGCTCCACGAGTGAACTGAACCGTACGTTGGTCTCCATCTTCAGCTTCGAGAAGCGACAGTCGTCGCAGTCGGGATCGCCAAACTCGATCACCGTGATAACGCCGTTGGGATGATAGTGCGACACCTTGCCATCGGCGGTGGTGTAGTCAAATTCGGGTGGAACACTCCCGCGAAGTGTGTTGCGAAGTTGTTTGCCTACATGTTCGTAGCGTGCTTTGCGCTCTTTCTTGATCTGCTTGCATCGCAATACGTTGTCGATAAATTTCAGGTAGATCTCGTCGTTCCATAAATCGGCACGTGGCCCATAGAGCGCCTCTTCTGCCGCTTTGGCAAATTGAAGACTCAATACAGCATTCTTCGATATCTGCGCGATCACCTTGTCGACTGAGGCATTTACCTCTGTCGCCGAGGCAAATTGCATCGGCGTTACATACACCCGGAAGGCATCGTTAAGTGCATTCTGATCGACTGACGCTTTCTGCTTGAAGTCCATCTTGTCCCAGAAGTGCTGCATCAAGTAGTTCGACCGCTCTTGAAGTCCTTCCAGGTCGTCAGGAGCCATCGGATAGTCAAATAGCGGACTGATCACTATCTGCGAGTCTTGCCGGGTATTGTCGGCACTCTGTGCCATCCCTGTCATCGGCAGACTCAGCAGAGCCATAGCTATGATTATATCTCTTTTTTTCATCTTTCCTTTATCCTTATATTATATATAGTGTTTCATATCTCTTATATGACCACTCTTATATATATTTCGTTTATTTCATCTCCCCCTGTGATATTCGATCAGTCCCTCCATCGGCGGATTGATGAATTTCCCAATATGATATCCCTTCTCAGCGCCGACCGTGCGGATGATCTCTTGGAAGACTTTAGACACTCCGCCGGTGAAGCTTATCGGCACATCTTTCGCCTCTGCATAGCAGGAGATGTTGCGGTCGAAGTATCTGCCGATCTCTTCTCTTACCATCCCCGTCACATATTCATGCTCGATATTCTCGGCAATAAATGCTACAAATGTAGCCAAGTATTGGTTGGACGATGCCTGCTTGTAGACTCTGTCGAGCATCTCGCCAAGTGTGATGTCATATTTGGCGAAGAAGAGCTCTCTCATCTCGGGGGGCATGATCCCTCTAAAGGCATCAGCCACCAATCGGCGTCCCAAGACAGCGCCGCTCCCTTCATCGCCCAATACATATCCCATAGAGGGAACGTTGCTCACGATCTTCTTGCCGTCGTAGAGGCAGGAGTTGCTCCCGGTCCCCAAGATGCAGGCGATGCCTCGCTCTCTTTGCAATAAACTGCGAGCCGCCCCGAGCAGATCGGAGTAGACCCGAATATCTTCGGCGCCGATGGCTTGGCGAAGTTCCTCTTCACATCGCTGACAGATCTGAGGCGTGGCGCACCCCGCTCCGTAGTAGTGGAGCGCATTCACTTTCATATCTTCTTGACGAAGCATAGTGTCTACCTTAGTCGCCATGCTTTTTATGCTGCCCGGAGAACATAGCAGAGCATTCACACCATTGGTGTTAATGCGTGTGATCCGTTCTCCCTCCCGGTCGGTGACTACCCAATCCGTCTTCGTGGAGCCTGCATCTGCTATTAGGTTGACTATCATTGACTTGATCGGTTCTTTATGTTTTGCATATTTTCTCTATCTGCAAATTTAATTAATTATTTACGATTTATAACAAATTTAGTGAGATTTTTATCAAATTTTTGTCACTTTTTTTTCTTTATTTATTTTCTCTCTCAATTCCCAACGTTTTTTATGCATTTTCTAAGAGCGCCTTCCTTTCCCTGTATATCTGTTTCTTCATGAAGTAAGAGCGCGTAAACGCGCTGCAATGAAAAGGGGTGCACCTTTTCGGCACACCCCTTTGGTTCGTTGGGTTTTCTCCCGACTTCTCTTATACGAGGTGGGGATTGAGGTTACCCCATTCGCTGATGGGAGGCATGATGCCAAGCTTGATCACTTCGTCGCGGAGTGTGCAGAGGTGCTTGTAGCTCTGTTCGAGCTCGGCTTGCTCTTCTGCTGTGCCCTCTACTACATGGTAGGTCACGCCATCCTTGCCGATTACACTCTCCATAGCCATCATGATGTTATGGAATTTGTCGTTGTTGACATAGACTCCGGCAGGCCATCTGAAGGGTGCACCACCCATAGCGGCTGCGATCATCTCGATGGAGAGGTATGCAGGGCTCTGGAATGAGCTGCGGCCACGGAGGTTGATGATGTTCTTACCTCCCTGGATCACGCGAACCTTGAGCTCTTCCCATTCTTTCTCAGGAAGCTTGCCCTCGGCGATGAGCTCGGTCAGGGGCTTGCCATCTACCTTCACTGTCGATGCGAAGACTGCCATCTGCTCGCCATGTCCTCCGTAGGTGCGTGCATTGGTGATGCGGTCCGGATCGATCTTGAAGTATTTTGCCAATTCATTGCGCAGACGTGTGCTGTCAAGTGCTGCCAATGTAGTCACGCAACCGGGCTTAACACCTGAGTAGAGAAGTGTTACCAAGCCGGTGATGTCTGCCGGGTTGAAAATCACTACGATGTGCTTTACATCCGGGCAGTATTTACGCACGTTCTTGCCAAAGTCTTCTGCGATCTTGCAGTTGCCTGCCAAGAGGTCTTCGCGGGTCATCCCCTCTTTGCGGGGTGCGCCTCCTGAAGATACAATGTATTTGGCGCCGGTAAATGCCTTCTCAATGTCGTCGGTATAGGTCAGGTTGAGACCCTCAAAACCACATTGAAGCAACTCCTCTGCCACACCTTCCAAGCCCTTGGCGTAGGGGTCGTATAGACATACATTGGGGGTAAGACCCATCATAATGGCTGTCTGAGCCATGTTTGAGCCAATCATTCCGGCTGCTCCAACGATGAGCAGCTTTTCGTCGGTTAAGAATTTCATAGTTGTTGTTTTATGTTTATTTGGGTTTATGTTTTTGCTGATATTATTGATTTATCGTTTTATGTTTTAGCTTTTTAGGTGGCTCCTTTCATCTTTTTTAAGAAGCTTTTTCCCTTTCACTCTGCAAATATAAGAATTTTAAAATTAATTTTGTAAATTTGTGTCATCTTTTTCCAACTTTTTATTCAGTCTCTCTCCATTACTGATCTAAAGCATCTTTTTTTATGGCATCTTCTAAGTCAAAAATAGCATACGTCTGCTCGAATTGCGGTTATGATTCTCCCAAGTGGCTCGGCAAGTGTCCCGGCTGTGGAGAGTGGAACTCGATGGTGGAGCAGCGCATCCCCTCCGAGCCAAAAACCAAAAGCCGAGGTCTGGTTACTCCCTCTGCCGCTCCGGTCAAACTCTCCGATATCGCTTATACCGATGAGATCCGTATCCACATGCCCAGCAGCGAACTTAATCGCGTGCTCGGCGGAGGTCTCGTTGCCGGTTCGCTTACCCTGATAGGTGGTGAACCGGGCATCGGAAAGTCAACCCTCCTCCTCCAGAATATCCTCTCTATCCGCAATCGGCGCATCCTCTATGTCTCGGGCGAGGAGTCTGCCTCGCAACTTAAACTCCGTGCCGACCGCCTCGCCAAGGTCTCGGACAATACTTTCATCCTCTGCGAGACTTGCCTCGAAAATATCTTCGACCATATCAGGGATGTCGAGCCGGGTCTCGTGGTGGTCGATTCGATTCAGACCATCTGCTCTAATGACATCGAGTCGGCTCCCGGCACTGTCTCACAGGTCCGCGAGTGCGCCGCCGCTTTCCTCCGTTATGCCAAGCAGTCGAATGTCCCCGTAATCCTCGTCGGCCATATTAATAAGGATGGTGCTATCGCCGGACCAAAGGTGCTGGAACATATCGTCGATACGGTCCTTCAGTTCGAGGGCGATCGTCAGTATCTTTACCGTATCCTTCGCAGCATCAAGAATCGTTTCGGCTCCACCTCCGAGATCGGAATCTATGAGATGATCGACCGCGGTCTCCGCGAGGTGAAAAATCCCTCGGAGATGCTCCTCTCCGACAATCGCGATTCGCAGATGAGCGGAATCACCATCGGCGTTACAATCGAGGGGGCTCGCCCTTTCATGGTCGAGTCGCAAGCCCTCGTCTCTTCAGCCGCTTACGGCACCCCTCAGCGTTCGGTCACCGGATTCGACCAGCGTCGCCTGAATATGCTCCTCGCTGTCCTCGAGAAGAGAGCCGGTTTCCGCCTCTCGCAGAAGGATGTATTCCTTAATATGGCAGGGGGTATCAAAATTACTGACCCCGCTATCGACCTCGCTGTCGTGGCTGCCGTGATGTCATCGAATTTCGATATCGCTATCCCGCGCCAAACTGCCTTCGCCGGTGAAGTCGGACTCTCCGGCGAAATCCGTACCGTTACTCGAATCGACCAGCGTGTCGCCGAGGCTGAAAAACTCGGCTTCGACACCATCTATATACCCACCGGCAATCTCAAGTCGCTCCCCAAGAAGCAGAAGATCAAGATCATCGAGGTGCCCAAAATTACAGATATGTTCCGCTCTCTCTTCGAGTAACTTTATGTGTGGATGTGCTTCTGTGTCGATGTGTTCTTGCGCTTTTTGATCGGATGAGTTTTGAATAGTGATATTTTCTTACTATCTTTGTACAACATTTGCCGGGTCTTGATCCCAATCTGCCCCGACATCATATTATGATTTATGAGTATTATTATTGACTATGATAAGGTGGAGGTCCATCGCGCTGAGCGAATGGTGCTCCATGACGTCTCTTTTCAGCTCCACGAGGGGGAGTTCTGCTATCTTGTGGGGCGTGTCGGCAGCGGCAAGAGCTCGCTGATGAAAACCATGTATGCCGAGGTCCCGGTATTCTCCGCTGAGCGTGCCGATGTGCTCGGCTTTAATCTCGCGGATATTCGCAAGAAGCAGATCCCGTTCCTGCGCCGCAAGATGGGTATCGTGTTCCAGGATTTCCAACTCCTCCAAGATCGCTCGGCTATGGCGAATCTACGATTCGTGCTCGAAGCCACCGGCTGGAAGTCCAAGTCGGAGATCGATGAACGTATCGAGGAGGTGCTAAAGGCTGTCGGTATGGAGAATAAGGGCTATAAAATGCCCCACGAACTCAGCGGCGGAGAGCAGCAACGCATCGTTATCGCACGCGCTCTCCTCAATAAGCCCCAACTTATCCTCGCCGACGAACCGACCGGTAATCTTGACCCCGTAACCGGTTATCAGATCGTCCGACTACTCCATCGTCTCGCCGCCGAACAGGGCACAAGCATCCTGATGGCTACCCACAATATGCAGATGGTCGAGGACTTCCCCGCTCGTGTGCTCCGATGCGATGATAAGCGCCTTATTGCTCAATAATAGTGCTATGCAACATGTTTGCGGCTTCTCCAACTCGTTTATCCCCAATTTCGCATCGTTGAGGATACGAATTTTGCCTAAATGTTTCCATATCTTTAAAATAAAGATTATATTTGCGCAAGATTTTAACCCTATGGGTAAGTCCGCATTTTTTTATTTTTCGTGATATTTATACTAATACCAAATATAACGCTTTAAAATGGCAGAAAAAAAAGAAAAATTGTTCGACATGTTTCCTCCCGTTTCCACTGATGAGTGGATCGCGAAGATAACTGCCGACCTCAAGGGCGCCGATTTCGACCGTAAACTGGTGTGGCGCACAAATGAAGGCTTTAATGTTCAGCCTTTCTATCGCCGTGAAGATCTCAAAGGGCTTCCGGCTCTCGACTCTATGCCGGGTGAGTTCCCCTACCTCCGTGGCACTCGTGACAACAATGATTGGCTGATACGCCAGGCTGTGTCGGGTGACACCCCCGAGGAGATGAACAAGCATGCCCTCCTTATCCTGAATCGTGGCGTCGAGGCTCTCGGCATCTCTCTCTCCAAGGAGATTAAGGCTGCCGACCTCCCCGTTATCCTTAAGGATATCGACCTCAGCAAGGTGGAAATAAATATCTCTTGCTGCCCCGGTTGCGCTGTCGAAGTCGCTACTGAGCTCGTTAAGCTCATCAAGGATGCCGGCGCTGCTGAGTCGTTCCGCGGTTCGATCGATTATAACCCCTTCAAGAGACTCCTCCGTCATGGCGTCGAGTTCGCCAAGGATGCCGCTAAAGTCGGTAAGGAACTCTTCGAGGTCGTAAAGGATGTCGATAATCTCCGCTGCTTCTCCGTAAATAGCTTTATGCTCAACAATGCCGGAGCCTATATCACTCAGGAACTCGGTTATGCCCTCGCTTGGGGCGCTGAGTGGATGACCATGATGACCGAAGCCGGTATCCCCGCCACTGAAGTGGGCTGCCGCATCAAGTTCAATATGGGCATCTCTTCCAATTATTTCATGGAGCTCGCCAAGTTCCGCGCCGCTCGTATGCTCTGGGCGCAAATCGTTAAGGCTTACAACCCCGAGTGCATGTGCGCTTGCAAGATGCATGTTCACGCCGTTACCAGCGAGTTCAACCAGACTCTCTTCGATTCGCATGTCAACCTCCTCCGCTCTATGACCGAAACCATGAGCGCCGCTCTCGCAGGTGTCAATTCGATCGAAACTCTCCCCTTCGACCGCTGCTACAAGCGCCCGGATGAGTTCAGCGAACGTATCGCTCGAAATCAGCAAGTGCTCCTCCGCGAGGAGTCTCACCTCGATAAGGTCGTTGACCCCGCCGGCGGTTCTTATTATATCGAAAATCTTACCGCTTCGATCGCCGCTCAGGCTTGGAAACTCTTCAACGAGGTCGAGGATAATGGCGGTTTCGCCGCTCTCCTCGCCACCGGTGAAATCCAACGCAAGGTCAATGAGTCCGGAACTAAGCGTCACCTCGACGTGGCTCGCCGCAAGGAAAGCCTGTTGGGCACCAACCAGTTCCCCAACTTCAACGAAACTGCCGGCGATAAGGCTCCGATGTCTTGTGCTTGCAAGTGCGCTTGCTCTGAAAGTGTCGACGCCGATAAGGCTGTCGAGGCTCTCTGCTTCGACCGCGCTGCAAGCCAGTTCGAAGACCTCCGTCTCGCTACTGAGCGTGCCGCTCACCGTCCCAAGGTGTTCATGCTCACCATCGGCAACCTCGCTATGCGTCTCGCTCGTGCTCAGTTCTCTTCCAACTTCTTCGGTTGCGCCGGTTATGAAATCATCGACAATATCGGATTCGATACTGTCAAGCAGGGTGTCGACGCTGCCATCGAGAAGCAGGCTGACGTTGTAGTGCTCTGCTCTTCCGACGATGAGTATGCTACTTTCGCTCCCGAGGCTTTCAAGGAACTCAACGGCCGTGCTCTCTTCGTCGTTGCCGGAGCTCCCGCTTGTATGGACGACCTCAAGGCCGCCGGTATCGAAAACTTCATCCATGTCAAGGTCAACGTCCTCGATACTCTTAAAGATTTTAATGCTAAACTCCTCAAATAATCCCATTACGTCATGAGACCAAATTTTAAAGATATAGATATCAATAAGGCTGTGGCTGATAATTGCCACAACATGGTGTCGGGTGAGGAGTGGCTCACCGCCGAACTTATCCCCGTTAAGCCGGTATATTCTAAAGAAGATCTCGAAGGTATGGAGCATCTCGACTATGTCTCCGGCCTTCCCCCGTTCCTCCGCGGCCCCTATAGCGCCATGTACCCCATGAGACCTTGGACCATCCGTCAGTATGCCGGATTCTCCACCGCCGCCGAGTCTAACGCTTTCTATCGCCGTAACCTCGCATCCGGTCAGAAGGGCCTCTCTGTCGCTTTCGACCTCCCTACCCACCGCGGTTATGACGCCGACCACGAACGTGTTGTCGGTGACGTAGGTAAAGCCGGTGTCTCTATCTGCTCGATCGAGGATATGAAGGTCCTCTTCGATGGAATACCTTTGAACAAGATGTCCGTTTCTATGACCATGAATGGCGCTGTGCTCCCCGTGCTCGCTTTCTATATCAACGCCGGACTCGAACAGGGTGCCAAACTCGATGAAATGGCAGGTACTATCCAGAATGATATCCTCAAGGAGTTCATGGTGCGTAACACTTATATCTACCCACCGGCTTTCTCCATGAAGATCATCGCCGACATCTTCGAGTATACCTCCAAGAATATGCCTAAGTTCAACTCGATCTCTATCTCCGGATACCACATGCAGGAGGCCGGCGCAACTGCCGACATCGAGCTGGCTTATACTCTCGCCGACGGTCTCGAATACCTCCGCGCCGGTGTCAACGCCGGTATGGATATCGACTCGTTCGCTCCTCGCTTGTCTTTCTTCTGGGGTATTTCGATGAATTATTTCATGGAGATCGCAAAGATGCGTGCCGCTCGTATGCTCTGGGCTAAGATCGTCAAGCAGTTCAACCCCAAGAACCCCAAGTCGCTCGCACTCCGTACTCACTGCCAGACTTCCGGATGGTCGCTCACCGAGCAAGACCCCTTCAACAATGTCGGCCGTACTTGTGTCGAGGCTATGGGTGCCGTGCTCGGTCACACTCAGTCGCTCCATACCAACGCTCTCGATGAGGCTATCGCCCTCCCCACCGACTTCTCCGCGCGTATCGCTCGTAATACGCAGATCTACATCCAAGAGGAAACTTACGTCTGCAAGCAAGTCGATCCTTGGGGCGGTTCTTACTATGTGGAGAGCCTTACCAATGAAATCGCTCACCGCGCTTGGGAGCATATCCAGGAGATCGAAAAACTCGGCGGTATGGCGAAGGCTATCGAAACAGGACTTCCCAAGCTCCGCATCGAGGAGGCTGCCGCTCGTACGCAGGCTCATATCGACTCCGGCAAGCAAACCATCGTCGGCATCAACAAGTATCGCCTCGACCATGAAGATCCTATCGATATCCTCGAAGTCGACAATACTGAGGTGCGTAAGGAACAATGCGCTCGCCTCGAAGAGCTCCGCAAGAACCGCGATGAGGCTGCTGTGCAGAAGGCACTCGCCGATATCACTGAGTGCGTGAAAGATCCTTCGAAGGGCAATCTCCTCGACCTCGCCGTTAAGGCTGCCGGTCTCCGTGCTTCGCTCGGTGAAATCTCCGATGCTTGCGAGGCTGTCGTAGGTCGTTATAAAGCTGTTATCAAAACCATTTCCGGTGTGTATTCTAACGAAGAAAAGGGTGATCCCGAGTTCGAGGAAGCCCGCCGCGTCGTTGCTGACTTCGCTAAGCGCGAAGGCCGTCAACCTCGTATCATGATTGCTAAAATGGGTCAAGATGGTCACGACCGTGGCGCTAAGGTAGTCGCTACAGGCTACGCCGACTGCGGTTATGACGTCGATATGGGACCCTTGTTCCAAACTCCCGCTGAAGCCGCTCGCCAGGCTGTCGAAAATGACGTCCACATCCTTGGTGTCTCTTCTCTCGCTGCTGGGCATAAGACTCTTATCCCTCAAGTTATCGAAGAGCTCAAGAAACTCGGTCGCCCCGACATCCTCGTTACTGCCGGTGGTGTGATCCCCGCCCAAGATTACGATTTCCTCTACAAGGCTGGTGTCGCTGCAATCTTCGGTCCCGGTACTCGCATCCCCAAGAGCGCCATCGAAATGATCCGCATCCTCAACGAGCAGCTCGCTGACTAATCCCTATCCCCTTATAGTAAAAGTGGTCTTGCCCATCCCGGCAAGACCTCTTTTTTTACCCCTACTTTACCCCTACTTTACCCCTTCTTTCCCCCTATCGAAAAAAAATCGCTCTCTCCCACAATATTTCACCCTCTCCATCCGTATTATAGTTACCTCTCTTATGCCCGATTCGATCCTCGATACCTCTCCGTGTCGCCATTCCCGACGCTGCGGAACCCCTTTTCGGGCACTTCTTATGTTAGAGCGCGTTCCTTAAATTTTGATTTTATGGCAACTGATATTCTTTACCCTAAATATAACAACGTCAACGACCCTCAAGACCCTGATACCTACGTCCTTGAGGAGGATGATGATACTCTCTATAATTTGGACGACGATGCCGATATCGAGTCGGATGACACCAACCCCGATGATGAGCAGGAGTCTAAGTCTCCTAAAAAAAGGGATTCGATCGCTTTCTTCTTTTTCCTGAAAATTCTCTCCACTCCCGTGGAGGGGTGGAAGAAACTCCGTCGTCGCGCTTTCAAAAATGAGGAGGTCGCCGCTTCTTGCTTCTATCCCCTCGTGGCTCTCGCTGCTTTCTCCGAAGTCGCCGACCTTTTCTACGACAATCGCACCATCTCCGATTGGGCGGTATATGGATTGGTGACTTTCCTCGCTTTCTTCTTCGGGTATTTCACAATCCTGCTCTTCTGCGGGTTTATGCTCCCCAAGAAGTCGCGCTACCTCTTCCGCAAGGACAATGGTATGCAGTTCGTCATGATGGCTCTTTCCTCTCTCGCAATATTTTACACCCTCTCCAACGTCTTTCCCATGATACAGGAGGTGATTTACCTGCTCCCTCTATGGACCATCTATATCATCTACAAGGGTGTCCGAGTGATGCGTGTTAATCAGGATGTCATCAATATGACCACCGTAATCCTTTGCATCCTCGTGCTCGGTGTACCAATCCTCTGGGGGTGGGCATTCCACACCATCTTCCTCCCTCATGTCTTTGTTAATTGATCTCTCTCAATAATCTCTCTCAATAATCTCTCTCGCTTTTTCCTCTCTCCTCACTCCTCTCAATAAAACCCTATCTCCTCGCGTTTTATATTAAAAAACTCTCTTCCTCAAGATTATGAAAGCTAACGAAGTTAATATCAAAAATAAGCGTGCCCGTTTCGACTATGAGATCTCGGATACTTATGTCGCAGGCATCGTGCTAACCGGTACGGAGATCAAGTCTATCCGTGACGGCCGCGCCTCTCTTGTCGATACATATTGCATCGTCGAAAACAATGAGGTGTGGGTCAAGGGTATGAACATTGCCGAGTATTTCTATGGCACTTACAACAATCATCCGGCTCGCCGCGACCGCAAGCTCCTCCTCAATCGTAAGGAGATACGTGCCCTCCGCAAGGCTGCCGAAGATCCAGGCTATACCATCGTGCCCCTACGTGTTTTCATCAATGAGCGTGGCCTCGCCAAGATGCTCATCGGTGTGGGACGAGGCAAAAAGCAATATGACAAGCGCCAATCCATCCGCGAACGTGAGGATAAACGATCCATCGATCGCTACATGAAAGTAAAATAAGTAATGTCTCGTCCCATTGAACTCTTAGCCCCCGCTGCCGATCGTCATGTCGCCATACAAGCTATCTTGCATGGCGCTGATGCCGTATATATGGGTGGCCCTTCTCATGGCGCTCGCCATAATGCCTCTAATTCGATTCAGGATATCCGGGAGGTCGTGGAGTTCGCTCACGCCTTCAGAGCTCGCGTATATGTCACGGTAAATACTCTGGTTTATCCTAATGAGTTAAAGCATGTGGAGCGTCTATGCCGCGAACTTTATCTCGCCGGTGTGGATGCTCTGATAGTGCAGGATATGTCACTTCTGCGACTCAATATCCCACCCATCGCTCTGCATGCCAGCACGCAGTGCGACACTCGCTCTCCGCAGAAGGCCCGTTTCCTTCAGGATGTCGGTTTTTCGCAGATTGTCTTGGCGCGTGAACTCTCGATCGAGGAGATTCGAAAGGTGACGCAAGAAGTGTCGGTGCCTATAGAGTGTTTCGTCCATGGCGCTCTCTGTGTCAGCTATTCCGGTCGATGCGGCGCCGGCTGCGTGGCTATGGGCCGTTCTGCCAATCGCGGTGAGTGCCCTCAAATGTGTCGTCTCCCTTATACCCTCCGAAATGGTAGGGGGGAGGTCTTGATGCGCGACCGTTATCTCCTCTCGCTGCGCGATTTCAACGCCTCTCAACATGTCGAGGAGATGATCCTCGCCGGAGTCTCTTCTTTCAAGATCGAGGGGCGTCTTAAGGATGCCGATTATGTCAAGAATGTCACCGCCGCTTATCGCCGCATCATCGATGATGTCATAGCCCGATATCCCGAGCAGTTCCATCGATCTTCTTGCGGCTCTTCTCAGATTTCGTTCTCTCCCGATCTCTCCAAGAGTTTCAATCGCGGTTTTACCGATTATTTCCTCGCCGGACGACGCAAGGTGTCGATGGCTTCGATCCTAACACCCAAGTCGATGGGAGAGGTCATCTCCGACCCTTCGCAACTCAACAATGGCGATGGCATAAGTTTCTTCAACCACGACGGAGAGTATGTCGGCGTCGGGGTGAATCGTGTCGACAATGGCAGAATCTTCTCTTCGCGTCCCTTTAAATTGCCCAAGGATGTTGTGATACATCGCACTTTCGACCGCCTCTGGCAGGCGGAGATGGCGCGTGACACCGCTCTGCGGCTTATCGATGTGGATATCGAAATTGATGCCAACGGTGTCTCTGCCTCCGATCAGAGAGGCCTATCCGTCCGCCTCCCTTTGGATGTCGACAAGTCGCCGGCACGTTCTCCTATGGATTATCGTAAGGTCTTCGCCAAATTGGGTGGCACCATCTATCGGCTCCGCAATTTCACCGATCACCTCAACGGTTCGATATTCATCCCCGCCTCTCAACTCACGGCCCTACGTCGCGATCTATTGGCACTACTCGACAGAGCAAACCTTGAAACATACCATTTCGATCATCGTGCTCCCGAGGATTCGAAGGCTCGTTTCCCCATTGACAAGCTCGATCCGCGCGATAATGTGGCGAATCCGCTGGCTCGTCAGTTCTATCAAGAACATGGCGTCAAGAGCATAGATGATGCCCTGGAGACACGTATACCCCGAGGAGAGGTTGAGGTTATGACCACTCGCTATTGCCTGCGTCGGGAACTCGGATGTTGCCTCCGTGATAAAACAGTAGACGATAAAACAAAAGCCCGATTCGCTCCGCCCCTCACCATCTCCACCGGCCCCAACACTTTCCGCCTCGATTTCAACTGCAAGAACTGCGAAATGTCTGTCATAGCCCATCCTAAAAAATAAGAGCGCGTTCTATTGAACACGCTCTATACTGTCTTTGGAGAGGCTGTCGCTCTTTTCGATGCTTCCCATTCTCCTTAGCAGGGAGTCTCTCAGTTCGGCATAGCGGAGCGTCAGTCGCGTCAAGGTGTCGTTCTTACCCTCTTCTATCTGCAAGTAGGTCTCTGCCGGATATTCGAATTGAAGGTGGGTCAACGCCTCTTCATATCGCTCGGATAGACCGTGGACTGCCGCCGAGTCTTTCGCTCCTCGCAGACTGTCGATATATTGCCGGGTCAATGCCACACTCCGATTGTAGAGCTGGGTCCCATTCTCTCGCCCCGGATCCCGTCGCTTCTCTCGGCAACTCTCCACCCCAAGACATATCAGGCTGATCGCTATCACATAGATTATCTTTCTCATAACGCTATCTCATAGTTTTTCTTCTTCGATTTTTGTGTCGCTACAATCATTTTGTCGGGGCTTCCCTCTTGTCGCGTTCCAGCTTCTCTCGAAGGTAGCGACCCGTGTATGATCGCTCGCATGCCGCCACATCTTCCGGCGTGCCGACCGCTACGATCTCTCCACCCTTTTCGCCACCCTCCGGACCGATGTCTATCACCCAATCAGCCGATTTGATGATGTCCATGTTGTGCTCGATGATCAAGACGCTGTTGCCATTATCCACAAGCCGATTGAGCGATTTCAACAGCACCGAGATGTCGTGGAAGTGAAGTCCCGTCGTAGGCTCATCGAAGATGAAGAGCATGCCGCTCTGTCGCTCTTGAAGCAAGTAGTAGGCGAGCTTTACGCGCTGGTTCTCTCCCCCAGATAGGGTAGAGGAGGATTGCCCTAATTTGATATATCCCAACCCCACATCTTGCAGGGGCTTGAGGCGAGACACTATCTTGCGCTCTTGTGACTCATCGGTCGCCCCGAAAAATTCTATCGCCTGGTTCACCGTCATGTTCAACACTTCGTAGATGTTCTTGCCGCGATATTCCACATCGAGTATCTCCGGCTTGAATCGCTTGCCATGACAAGTTTCACATTCCACCTCGATATCTGCCATGAATTGCATTGGGATCGTTATAGTGCCATCTCCCTTACATTCGTCGCATCTCCCTCCATCCGTGTTGAATGAGAAGTGGGCAGCGGTGAACCCCATCTGCTTCGACAGTTGACACTCGGCGAAGAGCCTCCTGATCTCATCGTAGGCCTTCAGATAGGTAGCCGGATTGCTACGTGAGGAGGTGCCGATAGGATTCTGGTCGACAAATTCGACAAATTTTACATCGCGGTAGTCACCGCATAGTTCTCGGTGGGTGCCTGGAGTCCCCACACCCTCGCCGAGTGCATACATCAGCGACTTGTAGAGCACCTCTTTCACCAAGGTCGATTTCCCCGATCCGCTCACCCCGGTCACCACTGTCAGGATCCCTAACGGTATCTTGACATCGATGTCCTTAAGATTGTTTTCCGCCGCCCCTTTTATCTCAATCGCCTTTTTCCAAGCACGACGATGGTGCGGCAATTCGATGCGTCGCTCTCCTCGCAGATATTCGATGGTGTATGATTCGTGTGGCTTGCCGTCGCTCAGCAATTCTTGAAGATTGCCCGTCAGCATCACCTTGCCGCCATTGCGCCCGGCATCTCGCCCTATATCCACTATCTCGTCGGCGGCAAGCATAATATCTTCGTCATGTTCCACCACCACTACCGTATTGCCGATCTGCTGTAAGCGCCGTAACACGCGGATCAACCGCCCCGTGTCGCGCGAATGCAATCCGATGCTCGGCTCGTCGAGAATATAGAGCGACCCTACCAATGAACTCCCCAACGAAGTGGCAAGGTTGATACGCTGGCTCTCGCCTCCCGATAGGGTGGAGGAGAGGCGGTCTAAGGTGAGGTAGGAGAGTCCTACTTCGTTCAGGAATAAAAGCCGCTGCCTGATCTCTTTGAGAAGTCGCTCGGCTATCTTGCCATCCGTCTCGCTCAGTTGCAACTGTGCGAAGAAGTCGCTAAGCTCGCTGATCGGCATCTTCACTAATTGTGTGATGCTCTTCCCTCCGACCTTCACATATTCCACATCTTTGCGAAGTCTGCTCCCGCGACATTCCGGGCAGATTGTCTTGCCGCGATAGCGCGCACGCAGGATGCGAAATTGCATCTTGTCCATCCGAGTGTCGAGCCAGCGGAAGAACCCGTCGATACCCTCCCACATGTTGTTGCCATGCCACAGAAAGTCAAGTTGTGACTCGGTGAGCTGATTGTAGGGCGTGTGGATAGGAAAGTTGAATCGTGGCGCAAGATGGATCAGATGTTTCTTCCATTCGCTCATCTTCTCGCCGCTCCAACATTTTATGGCATTCTGATAGATGCTCAGCGTCTTGTTGGGCACCACCAATTCTTCGCTAACTCCCAGCACCTGACCGAATCCTTCACACTTCTCGCACGCTCCGTAGGGATTGTTGAAGTTGAACATCAGGTCGTTGGGCTCTCGAAATTCGATGCCGTCGGCAGAAAATTTCCGCGAGAAGAGATGCTCATGCACTCCATCTTTTCCCCATATCTTGATCACCGCCTCGTCGCGACCCTCGAAATATGCCGTCTCCACCGAGTCGGTGAGTCGTGAGATCTCATCCTTGTCGGAGGTTACTGCCAAGCGGTCGATCAGCAGTCGATAGTCCGGGTCGAGTTCTGTCACTCCCTTGGCGATAAGATCGGTGATCTGCTCGAAGGCACCGTTATGTTCCAATCGGCTATATCCCTGCTTCTGAAGGATGTCGAGATGTTGCGCCACGCTACGCCCTTCGGGCACGTGGAGTCGTGTCAACACCGCTATGCGTGTCCCCTCGGGATAGGTCTGAAGGGTCTTGACGATATCCTCGATGCCATATTTGCGCACCTCTTCGCCGCTCACCGGCGAGTAGGTGTGACCCACTCTGGCATAGAGCATACGCAGGTAGTCATATATCTCGGTGGCTGTGCCCACGGTGCTGCGTGGATTGCGTGTATTAACCTTTTGCTCAACTGCTATCGCCGGTGGCAATCCCTTGATATAGTCACATTCCGGCTTCGACATTCGTCCCATAAATTGCCGCGCGTAGGCCGACAAACTCTCCACATAGCGACGTTGTCCCTCGGCATACAGCGTGTCAAATGCCAAACTCGATTTGCCCGAGCCGCTTACCCCGGTCACCACGATCAGCTTCCCCAACGGTAGCTTCAGATCGATATCTTTGAGGTTATTAACCCGAGCCCCTTTTATCTCAATATAGCGCATAGCCAACTTCCTGAAAGTGTTTTTATCCGACCCAATAGATGCGGATTGATAATATAGAAGACAAAAATAATCATTTTTTGTCTCACTCACAAAACAAAAAATGATTATTTCTATTATTTCTCTTTTGCTCTTTTTTTATTACCTTTGTATTGACTTTGTCTGGAAGTTGTGTTCACCCTAATTATTTTTATCATGTCTTGGATTTTGGCTATTCCTCTATTTCTTGTAGGGCTTCTATTGGGGCTCGTTGTCGGTTTTTTCGCCTGGAAAGTGCGCGCTGATAAGTTGCGTGGTGAGGTGGTGAGTTTGGAGTCTCAGATTCGTAGCACAGAGCAGAATGCTCAGCTCGATATCTTGCGTCTTAAGGAGTCGCATCAGTCGATCATTCAAGCCTCTGATGCCGCGCATGCCGAGGCGATGGCTCGCCTCGAAAAGTATCATGCCAAGGCTATGGCTGATCTGCAAAGTCGCTTCGATGAAACCATCCTACGTATGCGTGCCGAAATGGAGACTGCTACTGCCGATATGCTCAAACGTCGACAGGAGGAGTTCAAGGAGGCAAGCACCGAAAATATTTCCAATATCCTCCGCCCACTCAACGAGAAAATCACCGAGATGCGCCAAGCCGTGAAGGATAATACCCACCAACATGCCGAACTGGGTGGCAAACTCTCCCAAAACATCGAGATGGTGATGAAGCAGAGCGAGGCAGCTCGTATCAGCGCCGACCGTCTCACCCAGGCTCTCCGTGGCGGCGGAAAGGTGCAGGGCGGTTGGGGTGAAACACTCCTCACTGAGCTCCTCGAGTCGCAAGGCCTCACTCAGGGCGTTCATTTCGAACGTGAGTTCGTGTTGCGAGATGAGAAGGGCAATCCTATCGTCGGTGATCACGACAAGAGTATGCGCCCCGATTTCGTGCTCCACCTCGATCGCAAACTCGATGTCGTCATCGATTCGAAGGTCTCTCTGACAGCATATCTCGATTATTGTGACGCCGAGTCTGACGAGGCTCGAAGCGCTGCCCTCGCTCGTCATGTCGCCTCTGTCGAAGGTCATGTCAAAACTCTCGCCAAGAAGGATTATTCCAAGTATATCGGTGGCGATCGATCTTCTGTCGGTTATGTGATTATGTTCATCCCCAACACTTCGGCTCTCCATGCCGCTCTCAGCGCCAAACCCGATATCTGGCGCAAAGCCATGGACCAGGGTGTCTATATCGCCGACGAACAGACTCTATATGCCGCCCTCAAAATCATTGATCTCACTTGGCGCCAGATCTCTCAAGCCGACAACCATCAGAAGGTCTACGAACTCGCCAACCAGATGATCGATCGCGTCGCAAAGTTCATGCAAGCCTTTACGTCGATAGGCACTAAACTTGGTGATGCCACTTCCCAATATGAGAGTGCCCTCAAGAAGCTCAAAGATGGGGGTCAAAGCATCCCCGGAACTTGCCGCAAACTTATCGAACTCGGTGCCAAAGCCAAACAAGTAAGGGGTGTCGAACCCGACCTCCTCGGCATCTCCGAGGATGATAATAACAAAAGCGCGTGAATCCGTCCCCGCAAAGCCGCTTGCGGCGACCCCGCCGGTTGAGCAAGCGACCCGCGCTCTGAGAGCGCGCTTGTATTTTATCTTCTGTGGTCGGAGATTATTCCAAGCAATCGTCAAACAATTTGGTGATTGCGGCGCGATCCATCTTGCGCCCAATGATCACCAATTTCTGCATCCGGTCGCCATACTCCGGATCCCAATCGCGCATCATGTCGGGATTATTGGCAAGAAGTATCTCCATATCCTCTGCCGGCGCTGTGGCATACCATCGCCCCGCTTCGCTGAGTTGCTTCTGACGTCCGGCCTGCTCGAATAGATAGGACATGTCGGGATTCTCTTTGAAATAACATACTCCCTTGCAACGGATGATGCTCTTGGGCCATTGCTTCATGCAGAGCCAGTCAAATTTATTGAGCGAGAAGGGCCGGCGTGCATAATACACAAATGTGCCGATGCCATATTCCTCCGCCTCCCCCTCATCATGATGATGGTGGTGGTGATGATGATGATGACAATGCTCATCACAAACATGACCCTCTTCGATCTCATCGTCATCATCATCGTCGTGCTTGTGATGGTGCTCGTGATGGTGTTCATGCTCATGCTCGTGCTCATGATGTTCGGCTTCTATCTCGTCTAAGGGCTTTTCGATCTCTTTAACCCAAGTGGCGGAGGTGGCTGCTCGATCGAAGTCAAATCTGTGAGTGTTGAGAAGTTTGTCGAAGTCGACATCGCAGTAGTCGCAGTCGATGATCTCCGCTGTAGGCTGCAGCGCTTTGATGATCCGGCGGATATGTGCCCCCTGCTCGGGTGTCACTTCCGAAATCTTGTTCAGTAGGATAATGTCGCAAAATTCAATCTGCTGGATGATCAGATTCTCGATATCCTCTTCGTCGATATTCTCGCGGCGAAGTGAATCTCCCTCTTCGAATTCGTCGAGCAGTCGAAGAGCATCCACCACAGTCACGATGCAATCCAAGCGCACTGTTGCCCCTTGAGTATATTCATAGCTCATCTGTGGTAGTGCACATATCGTCTGCGCTATCGGCTCCGGTTCGCAGATGCCGCTCGCTTCTATCACGATATAGTCGAACTGCCGGCTGTTGGCAAGATCTGAGAGTTGCTTCACCAAGTCCATCTTCAGCGTGCAACAGATACATCCATTCTGCAAGGGCACCAGGTTGTCATCCCCTTGACCCACGATGCCACCCTTGGCTATCAAGTCGGCATCGATGTTTACCTCGCCGATATCATTGACGATAACTGCAAATTTGATGCCGCGACGATTGTTGAGAATCCGATTGAGCAACGTTGTCTTGCCGCTCCCGAGATACCCCGTGAGAAGAAGCACGGGCACTTCTTTCTTAAGTTCCATATTTTTTATACCTCCTTATTCTTCAGTTGGTTGTTCTTTGACTGGTTCTGTCGGTTCGGCTGCCGGTTCGGTAGGCTGAACTTCAGACTTTGTTTCAGACTTTGTTCCCGATTTTGTCTCTGCAGGCTTGGCTGTAGCAGAATCCTCTTTGTGTCTTGATTCTTCCGACTTCTTAGATGTGTCATCTTTTGCCACCTCCTGTGTTTGAGGTGAATATTCTCCGGAGCGTTGAGATAAGAATCTCTTCACCTTCTCCGCCGCGGAGCTGCTGCATGCGTTAAAGACGTTGAAGGCTATCACCACGTCGGTGATCTTGTTGGCGCGTATATATTCACGCATATTCATCGTGAAGTATCTGAAATCGACCACATGCACTTCGTTGAAGGAGTAGAACATATAGCCCGGAAGCGCATTGCCGTAGGAGTCTTTGATGATAAGAAGTCGGCGATTGCCCGGCATGCCGGTTTCGACTTTTACCGTATGCCTATCACCTCCCATGAAGGTGGAGTAGGCTGCTCCCGATCCATCTTTAAAGTGCTTGAAGAAGGCACCGCTATAGGGCTTGGATGCCGAGGTGACCTGATATTTGGAATTGATATTATAAGTGATGAAGGTCGTCTTATAGTTCAATCCGCGAGGTGTGTAGTAGACGAAATCTTCTGGAGCTCGTTTCACGGAAATATCTTTCGTATAGCCATACATCGATCCGACAAATCCCTTCACGACATGTCGATCGTAACTGCTCAATTCCTTGAAGGGGACTCCCGCCGTGCGGGCTATCTGGCGTGCTGCATAGTACGCTCCAAGTGGTGCCCAGTGATGGTCGGTGCGCAGATAGATATCTTCTGTGGTGTGTGCTGCCAAGGCATTGTATACATCCACATATTTTACTTTCGATGACAACATGTCGCGCACTCCCTCCACCATCGGCTTCTGAGGCTTGCTCGCATTCTTGGCCTTGTCGGGCAGATAGTATTCGGTGGCAAGGGGGGCTACAAGGGCATAGATGTGGACTCCCGGAAGTTGGTCGGCATAGTAGTTTAACATCTCGGCGTAGGATTTACCCGATTTTGCCGAACCTCCGAACACCATGAGTGCTCTGACGTTCTCTCCTTTGCCCACTACTATTGTCGCCGATGTCGCTATCTTGGCATTCTCGTTGGCAAGGGGATTGCCCTCTGCCGCTTCGGTTACTATGCCGGCATCCACACCCTCTTGCTCGGTATTGCCGCTACTCATCGGCTTGTAACTGATTGCCTCTTCCGAATTGCCCGGCAAGTAGCCCATCGCATCTCTAATCTCCATGCTCATCGTCATGAACTGATCGCGATAGGGCTCGCTGTCGCTAAACCATTGCGACACTGCCGCGGTATATGCCGCCGGATCTGATTTGAATTCCGAAATCTCCGGAAATTGTGCCAAGTCTCGCTTCTCTAACTCGGAGTAGGCCGAGCGTGGCATGAATAGAAAGACTATCGTCAAGAGGGTAAATACCACCCCGACTATCGTCATATATGTGCTGTTCGCTTTTGCCCCCATCTTCTCTTCGGGGCGTGTCGTCGTTTCTCTTGTCATATCTATTCCTCTTAGAATCGTGTATAGATAAATGCGTTGTTCGTGGCTCCCACCAGTAGTGCCACACTCGTAATGATGATGGCTATCGATATCACCGCCCGACATGCTTGCAGGGCGATCTCTCCACGCTCTCCCATCTTTATGGCTATGCGATCTGCAAATCGAGCGATCTTTTCTCTCACCGGCATACAGAGTATGATGGCGAATACCCAAAGCCAGAGATTGTCCATCACTGCACTCTCCACACTCATCGGTATACCCTGTGATGCCCCCATGCCAAACATGGCATGATAAAATTGCTGCATCCTCCCGAAGTCTTCAAAGTAGAACATGGCCCAGCTTATCAGCAATAAGGGCAAGCAGTAGAGGTGGAGAAGCACTCGCGGCACTCTCCATTTCAATAAAGTGTATTTCTCTATCGTGATGATAACTCCGAAATATAGTCCCCAGAACAGGAAGTTCCAGCTCGCCCCATGCCAGAATCCCGTGAGCATCCACACCACCATGATGTTGAGTGCCTGATGTCGACGATTGCCTCCTATCGGGATGTAGACGTAGTCTCTGAAGAATGACCCTAAACTGATGTGCCATTTCCTCCAGAAGTCGGTCATCGAGGTGCAGGTATAGGGATGACGGAAGTTCTCCGGAAAGTGGAATCCGACACTTCTCCCCAAGCCGATCGCCATATCAGAGTAGCCGGAGAAGTCAAAGTAGATCTGCAAGGAGAAGGCGGCGATACCTACCCAGGCTCCTGCCGTCGAGAGGTCGGTCAAGTCGCCACCGAGCAACTGGGTCGCTATCTCTCCAAGAATGTTGGCAAAGATTACCTTCTTCGCCAAGCCGATGAAAAAACGATAACTCCCTTGTGCCACATCGCCGCTGTCCACCCGGCGATGGTTGATCTCTTCTGCGATTGTGCCATATCTCACGATCGGTCCCGCTATGAGCTGTGGGAACATCGAGATGTAGAGCAAGAGATCCAAATAGTTGTGCTGAGCCGGAGATTCTTTGCGATATACATCCACCAAGTAGGAGATCGATTGGAAGATATAGAAACTGATGCCTATCGGAAGGGCTATGCCCGGATCACTCACCGGTATTCCTATCCCACTGAGAGTCTCTGCAAAGAGTCCCAAGTATTTGAATGTGCCAAGTATGCCCAAATCGAGAGCCACTCCCACGATAAGCCATGGCTTGGAGTGTCGACTCTTCTCGATGCCAAGACCGCATACATAGTTGATACATACCGATATCAGCATTAGGAATACGTAGATCGGCTCTCCCCATGAGTAGAATATTAAGGAGAATATCACCAATGCTATGTTGCGCCAAATCAGTCGGCGATTCAATTTCTCGCCTTCTGTCTCGGCTCTATTGTTCCTAATCTTGTCGAGCCATGCCCCTAATAGATAGGTCAGTGCAAAGAGGGGCAGGAATACAAAGATGAATAGTAGGTCTGAAAATACCATCTTGTCTTAGTGCTGTTGGTTATAGATGTGTTTTATCTTTTTGGATAGATAGTTGCCGATCAGTCGAGCGCCGGCTTCATTGGTGTGCACACCATCTGTAGTGTAGCGTTTCACACCATTATCATTCCGCTTCTCGATATCATGCTTGATGGGAAGTTCTTTGTCAGCACGTAGCGTGACGATGCCATGATTGGCGGCTTCTCTCTCTATGATATCCGACACGCGACGAATCTCGGCTGCCGATACTTTCGACATCTCCACCGGGGTCACCATCACGATCCTGGAGTGGGGGAGTGCTCTGCTCAGAGTGTCACACACCAACGAGATACTCGTTGCCAAGGATCTGCATTCGCTCGGCTTTTTGTCACCCTTGAGATGATCATCGAATATCCCGGGACGTCTGGCGGCAAACCATGCATCGTTGGCGCCTGCATAGATGATCACCATCGCGGGTGCCTGCCTATGGCCGTTCGTTACGTCGTTTATGAGTCTGAGTGATTGGGTGTAGATTACATTCTCGTCGGTGATGACTTCACTATATTCCGAAGTGTCGCCTTGTGTTCTGATCGTGTTGGTCCATGTCGCTCCGCTGCGTGCATAGATTGTCATGGTGCTCGGTTTCGCAGATTCCACAAAGTGATGTGTCCATCCTCGTGAGTTCTCACACGAGTCTCCCCCTATCCATGTCATCGAATCCCCCAATACGGCTATATCTCCGATAGTGGTCTCTTCCGATTCGCCATGGCTTAATGCCGGTATCGTCAGGAGAAGAAGAACCATTATCAATAATATAAGTGTCTTCTTGTGCATTCGTAGTTGGTTTATGAAGCTTCCCTCCCGGAATGTGAGGGATGCACTCTTTATAACAAAAAAATCTGCAAATCTGATTATCAGGATTGCAGATCTCTATTGTGTCCAGAATGAGACTCGAACTCACACGGCCAAAACGACCACTACCCCCTCAAAGTAGCGCGTCTACCAATTCCGCCACCTAGACATTTTTCTTATGAGAGTGGAGCGAAAAACGGGACTCGAACCCGCGACCCCGACCTTGGCAAG
>OBLI01000678.1_pt1 | contig 35633 bp, 35 predicted proteins | sample 1519701 | NCBI WGS metagenome assembly OBLI01 (sample SAMEA3663005, study PRJEB22513) | pig gut metagenome | biome: pig gut; feature: pig-associated habitat; material: faeces | place: France | collected 2012 | reverse complement strand
CGTTGCCATCTATTGATTTTGCAGTGCCGAGAGCCTTTCCGTCAAGAGCATAGAAACTGACTGTTTCGTTGTTGTTGAGACCGGAGATGTTGACGAAACCACTGGCAGATTGGATGGAGATGACGCGGTCTTTCACTGATTCAACACCTTCGGTTGTATCGATAGCTTTAATAGTTCCAAATTCGCTCCAAGGTTCTGTTGTTTTATAAGCCTCGATTGCAGATGCAGGGACGTAAAGAGTAGCATCATTACTAAAACCATCGAAAGCATTATAACCGGCTGATGGAACTTCCTCTGCGTAACAATAGACGTTTTCAATATTTACACAATCTAAGAAAGCCCTAACTCCAATACTTGTCACAGAATTAGGAATCGTGACAGAGGTGAGGCTGCTGCATCCATAGAAAGCACTATTTCCAATACTTGTCACAGAATTAGGTATCGTGACGGAGGTGAGGCTGCTACATCCATAGAAAGCCCCTATTCCAATACTTGTCACAGAATTAGGAATCGTGACGGAGGTGAGGCTGCTGCATCCATAGAAAGCCCAACTTTCAATACTTGTCACAGAATTAGGAATCGTGACGGAGGTGAGGCTGCTGCATTCATAGAAAGTACTATTTTTAATACTTGTCACAGAATTAGGAATCGTGACGGAGGTGAGGCTGCTGCATCCAGAGAAAGCGCCTCCAATTATTGTTGAGATATTTTCAGGTATAGAATAATGACCTTCATATCCCGTTGGTAAAAAGACAAACATATCATTTACAATAATTGGATGTGTGAGGCCACTGCATTCAGAGAAAGCACTACTTCCAATACTTGTCACAGAATTAGGAATCGTGACGGAGGTGAGGCTGCTGCATCCAGAGAAAGCGCCTCCAATTATTGTTGAGATATTTTCAGGTATAGAATAATGACCTTCATATCCCGTTGGTAAAAAGACAAACATATCATTTACAATAATTGGATGTGTGAGGCCACTGCATTCAGAGAAAGCACTACTTCCAATACTTGTCACAGAATTAGGTATCGTGACGGAGGTGAGGCCACTGCATTCAGAGAAAGCACTATCTCCAATACTTGTCACAGAATTAGGAATCGTGACGGAGGTGAGGCTGATGCATCCATTGAAAGCATCATCTCCAATACTTGTCACAGAATTAGGAATCGTGACGGAGGTGAGGCTGCTGCAATAGTAGAAAGCATAATCTCCAATACTTGTCACAGAATTAGGAATCGTGACGGAGGTGAGGCTGCTGCAACCGTTGAAAGCCTCTCTTCCAATACTTGTCACAGAATATATTGAATTTTCAAAAGTAATAGATTCGGGAATCACTATGCTACCTGAATATTTTACTTTGCCGGACGTTACTGTGGCGTTGTTTTCAGAAATGTCATAATAAATACCATTCACCACAACAACATCTGCAGATGCCGAAATTGAGAAGAACACGCAGAGAATGAGCGTTGTCAAAAATGCAGTAAATCTTTTTTTCATAATTTCAATAATACTTTAGTTTAACTTTTCAAGACAAGCAAAAATCATCAATGACATGGCAAAGATAAGTAAAAATCAGTCAAGTTTCTCTCCGCAGTTTCGGCAATATCGGTCTTTCTCATCTACATCTTTTCCACATCGTGGACAATGGCCATCAGTTACCTTATCTTTGGTTTCATCTATGAATGATGCTGTCACTATGCCTGTGGGCACAGCTATGATTGTGTATCCTATGAGCATCACTATGGCCGAGAGGAAGCGTCCGAGCGGAGTTTCAGGGGTTATATCACCATATCCTACAGTGGTCATAGTGACGATGGCATAATAAATGGATGTACCGATGTCAGTAAACTGTGTGTTGGGTTGGTTGCCCTCCACCATATACATGAGTGTGCCGAGACAAGTAACGAGTATTATCACAAAGGTGAAATAGACCAATATCTTGTTCATACTCTTTTTCATTGAGTGCATGAGCAGATAACCCTCATTGAGAAAGCTGAAGAGCCTGAACACACGGAATATTCTGATGAAACGGAATGAGCGTAGCAGAAGCATATATCTGGCATGCGGCAGGATAAAAGACAGATAGGGAGGCAGGATGGCCAGCAGGTCTATGATGCCAAAGAAACTGGTGGCATAAGCCTTACGGTTGGGCGAGCAGTAGAGTCGCGCCGCATATTCAAGCGAAAAGAAGAACGTGAGTACAAATTCCACTACCTCAAGTGATATCTTGAAGGTGTGTGCCAAACTCTGTATGCTCTCAACGAAAGAAACGATGATGCTAACCAATATTGCTATTATAAGCACTATATCAAATGTCTTGCCAGCAGGGGTGTCGGCTTCAAATATTATTCTATATAGGTTTTCCTTCTCAAGCCAAGTAGGTTTCTTCATAGTCGGTCTTTATTATGTTGTATGAAAAGATATTATCTGTGACAATATAAAAAAGAAAATGGCATCCTGCATATTGCGCAGAATGCCGTGATAGGAGCGGTGCGTACGGGACTCGAACCCGTGACCTCCTGCGTGACAGGCAGGCATTCTAACCAGGCTGAACTAACGCACCATATTGTATTTATTTCCATTGTCCTGCTCCTGTTTCCTTTAGAGCGATGCAAAGGTAAACAAAATATTGCGTATATGCAAATATTTTGGCACTTTTCTACAAAATAAATTGCATAATCACAGAATCCTTATATTCTTTGCCATATAGAAGCCAGTCTTTGAGTGTTGCCATCTCGTCAAAGCCGCATTTATTGAATAGTCTTAGCGACTGCTGATTGTCGGTGGCAATCACGGCATACAACTGATGCAGGTTTAGCACGTGACGTGCATATTGGCACATGTCCATGAGTACTGCCTGACCATAGCCGCGACATCTATATTGGTGCATTATGACCAGCCCAACCTCGGCACGTCTGTGACGAGGATCAAAATTGGTAAGGTCGGCGATGCCTATGGCCTCACCATCCTCGTTTTCTACTATCAGCCTCACCTGCTGGTCTGTATAGATATCATTTGAAGCATGAGCAATATAGTCATGCAAGGCATATCGCGAGTATGGCACATTGGTGGCCCCAACGCCCCAAAGTTGATAATCATTCTCTATTTTGTAGAGCATGTCAAGATCTTCCGGTTCTAATGCTCTAAGCCTTATTATTGGTAGTGTATGACTATTCATATCGTCATGTAATATTGATTGTGTAATCATTGTTGCCTCAGCACCTCTTCAGGAGTGATGAGCACTTTGGTCTTGCTGTTGAATGTGCCTAAGGTGATATTGGGGTTTTGTATGCCCTTAATTATGTCAATTACTTCTGCGAAGGAGAAATGTGTGGTGTCTAACACAAGATAAACAGGCTGTCCATTTGATGTATCAACCCAGTTTTCGATGTCAATAGGCTCCTCATACGAGTGAAACACTGCTGTCAGTCCCTTGGCTCTTGTTATCTGTCTGCACTGCTGAAGCATGCGTTGTGCACCTACAAAGCAATATGTGGGATAAGGGCGTTTACGAACATTGAATCCCAGAGACTTACGTGTATTGTAAACTTGTGTCTTTATCAGTGCAAGGAATGCTTTGAAATAGATAGCAGTCTTGATGGGAAGAGAAAGCCAGATATTAAAATGTCCGTAATGTTTGCGGAAGAAGATGAGCATGGCCTGATAGAACACATGGATATAATGGAATGATGATTTCTGTGTGCTCTCTCCCTTGTAATGCAGGATATGCAGGGGCAGATACCAATTGTGCCATCCACCCTTGAGTAGTCGATAAGACAGGTCTATATCTTCTCCATACATAAAGAAATCCTCGTCGAGAATGCCCACATCATCGATTGCTTTGCGCCTGAGCATGCAGAAAGCACCGCTGATGATATCGATTTGTTGTGGGCTGTCCCATGACAGATAACTCATATAATATTTTGCAAAGGTGCGACTGTTTGGAAAGCGTGCGCATAGTCCGGTCATCTTATAGAAAGAGGTGATTGGAGTGGGCAGTCCACGTCTTGACTCCATGGCCACGGTACCATTGGGATTGTGCATCATAACCCCCACTCCACCCGCATCGGCATGTGAGTCCATAAAGGCGAGTGCTTCTCTGATGGTATTTTCAGCAACGAAAGTATCGGGATTGATAAGTAGCACATACTCGCTCTCGCTTTGTCTGATAGCCACATTATTGGCACGGGCGAAACCAAGATTATGGTTGCTCACCACGATGTTGACATCCCTATATCGCCGACGCAGATAGCCCACAGAGTCATCCCTCGAGTGATTGTCGACGATGTATATTTCGCTGTCTATGCCCTCGAGAGCCTTTTGAAGGCTTACCAGGCATTGCTCAACATAGAATTTGACGTTGAAGTTTACAATGATTACTGTCAGTTTCTTCATTACTCCTTGTTGGTTGTATCCGGTTTGTCTTTTTTCTCCTCCTCGGTGAGATGAGCCTCGTTGTGCTGCTCTTCAGTGTTATGCTCAGCCGATTTGTCGCCATTGTTCCAGTTGGCAAAGAGACATAGCAGTGTGATGAGTGCCATATAGAGATACGACACGTTGACTGTGAGGTAATAAAGCACTGCATTGCTGATAATGACAGGTGCGAGCATAAAGCCTCTGCGGTGCTTATTCTGCTTGAAGAGCATAAATGATGCAGGCATCACAGCAAGAGTGATGATTACCATCAGCATGCAGAGTATGAAATCGGTTGAACTATATGCCGTGAGGTATCCCATGGGCAACACTTCGGTTTCAAAGAGCACCACTATCACGGCTGTAATGGCCATGGTAAGTTGCACTGTCAGTGTGGTTATCTTGTTGCTTTTCATTTTATTCTTGTTTCTTAGTGGGTTATATATTATTCTGTTTTTGTTTCAAATGCTGTGCGGTTGAGGATGGAGCGTCCCAGGGTTACCTCGTCTGTATATTCGAGTTCGTTGCCCACAGATACTCCCCGTGCAATCACCGAAAGTTTCACATCTATCCCACTGAGTCTGCGAGAGATATAGAAATTGGTTGTATCTCCTTCCATTGTAGGACTAAGAGCGAATATCACCTCTTCCACATCTTCTTCTTTCACTCTCTCCACCAGTGAGTCGATCTCTATATCGCTTGGTCCGATGCCGTCCATGGGAGATATCACCCCTCCCAGCACATGATATAGTCCGTCAAACTGTTGTGTGTTTTCTATTGCCATCACGTCCTGAACATCCTCAACCACGCATACAATCTTATGGTTGCGTTTAGAATTGGAACATATCGGACAAATATCGCTATCGGATATATTATGGCACACCTTACATCTTTTGATCTCATGGCGCATCTTGGCCAAGGTGTCGGCAAAGCGGTCAACGCTCTCTGTTTCCTGTCTGAGCAGGTGGAGCACCAGTCGGAGGGCTGTCTTACGCCCTATACCAGGCAGTTTGGCAAATTCGCCCACTGCTTTTTCCAATAGTAGTGATGGATAGTCCATAATTACAATATTGTTGTTATATCTCGCTGAGTTCAAGCCATCTCATGCTCTTCTCATCCAGTTCTTCATTTAGTAGAGGTAGTCGTTTTGCCATCTCCGTAATCTTTTCTACGCTGACATCAGCACCACAGAGGAGGGTTTCTATTTCTTTCTTTTCGGATTCCAGACGTTCTATGTCTATCTCGAGTTGCGCCATCTCCATTTTTTCTTTGTATGTGAGTTTGCGCTTCACCTCATTATGATAGTCGGCCTTGGGTTTGGATATCTTCTTGGTGGTATCATCGGCTTTTGTTGCCAGTCTACTCCACTCACGGTATTGTGAATAATTTCCAGGGAAATCCTTTATTTCTCCCCCACCCTTGAATACAAGCAGATGGTCTATCACCTTATCCATGAAATATCTGTCGTGGCTGATCACGATGACGCATCCTGGAAATTCGGCCAGATATTCCTCCAGTATCTGCAGTGTTATGATGTCGAGATCGTTGGTTGGTTCGTCGAGCACGAGGAAATTAGGATTTTTCATCAATACAGTGCAGAGATAGAGTTTACGTTTTTCTCCTCCGCTGAGTTTGCTCACATAGTTTTGCTGTTGCTCGTTTGTAAAAAGGAAATATCTGAGCAGTTGTGATGCCGACATGTGCTTACCCTGTCCCATGTCTATATAGTCGGCTATGTCGGTAATGATATCAATCACCTTTTTGTCTGGATCAAATTGTAATCCATCTTGCGAAAAATAGCCAAACTTAATGGTATCGCCCACCACAATCCTGCCATCATCGGGAGGTAGCAGTCCAAGCAGCATCTTGATGAATGTAGACTTGCCCGTACCATTGTTGCCCACTATTCCCATCTTTTCGAAGCGTGAGAAATTATAGTAGAAATGATCCATGATGACATGCTCCTCATCCCATGCCTTCGAGATGTACTGGCATTCAAATATCTTGCTGCCTATATACACATTGTTGGCCTTGAGTCTGAGCGTGCGCTCTTCTATGTTTTGCTTTGCAATCTTCTCCAGTTCATAAAAAGCATCTTCGCGATATTTGGCCTTATGTCCACGTGCCTGTGGCATGCGTCTCATCCATTCCAATTCCGTGCGGTATAGGTTGTTGGCCCTTGCCACCTCAGCCCTTTTGGCATCTATGCGTTCTTGTCTTTTTTCGAGATAATAAGCATAATTGCCGCGGTATGTATACATCTGCTTATCGTCGAGTTCTAATATTACTGAGCACACTCTGTCAAGAAAGAACCTGTCATGTGTGACCATGAGCAGGGTCTTGCGTCCTCTTGCCAGAAATTCCTCGAGCCATTCAATCATTTCAAGGTCCAGATGGTTTGTGGGCTCATCGAGTATGAGCATGTCGGGCTCTGTTATCAGCACGTTGGCAAGTGCCACCCTTTTCTGTTGTCCTCCACTGAGTTGCCCCATCTGTTGGTTTAGGTCACCAATTTTTAGTTTGGTCAGTATCTGCTTGGCTTTGAGTATTTTCTCATCTTCGCCTTGATGGTTGAAGCAGGCGTCAATAACCGTTTCCTTTGGGTCAAAATGATTGGTCTGCTCCAGAAATCCCACTGTAATATTGTTTCTGAATATTATCGACCCACTGTCGGGTGAATCCTTGCCGGCAATGAGCGACAGAAGTGTTGACTTGCCCGTACCGTTTTTGGCTATCAGTCCCACTTTCTGACCTGCGGCCACACTGAAACTGATATTTTCAAACAGGGTCAGTGCACCGAATGACTTGGTGAGCATCTGCACATCGAGGAATGGTGGTTCTTTTGCCATTGTCTCTTGTATTGTGGTTTTGATTTACTGATTAAGTTCTTTTATTATTTGGTCTATATAATCAAGCAACTCGTCGCGTCCTGTTTTCTTTTCGCTCGACGTCACAAACATAGGTGGCAGTTCCTCCCATGTCTCCATGAGTTTTGCCTTATACTTTTCGGTATTTGTCTTTCGCTGTCCTATTGAAAGTTTGTCTGCCTTTGTAAACACAATAGAAAATGGTATGCTGCTCTGCCCAAGCCAATCAATAAACTGCAGGTCTATGGGCTGTGGCTCATGGCGTATGTCAACAAGCACAAAAACATTTACTAATTGCTGGCGCTGCAGGATATAACCTTGTATCATTTGCTCCAGACGCTTGATTTCTGACTTAGAGCGTTTGGCAAAACCATATCCTGGAAGGTCAACAAGATACCACTCCTTGTTGATGATAAAATGATTGATGAGCAGTGTCTTTCCTGGTGTGGCCGATGTCTTTGCCAATTTCCTGTTGTTGCACAACATGTTTATCAAACTCGACTTGCCAACATTGGATCTACCAATAAAGGCAAACTCGGGCTTGCTATCGGATGGGCACATACTCTCGCGAGGTGCGCTAATCACAAATTCTGCTGTCTTTATGTCCATATAATAATAAGGTATATATATCGTTGTATAATTTTATTTTGCAAAATTACGGTTTTTTGCTTGAAGGACAAAATAAATTCTCTTTTTTATTTGGCGGTTTAAACAAAATATGATAACTTTGCAGTCGTTTCAGTGAAACAACCGCGTTTCCGTCCGCGAAACGCGTCTCTCAACAATAAAACATCAATACTTTTATGTATACGAAACAGGATTTAGAATCAATGGATATACCACAGCTCATGCAAATTGCGAGCGATTTGGGTATAAAAGTTACCCCTGCCGACGATTTGGAGAATGTGGTTTATGCTATCCTCGACCGCTCAGCTGAACAATCGGCTGCCGAGGCTGCACCAAAAAGAAAACGCACGAGAATAACCAAGAAAGACACAAACAAAGTGTATACCGTGAATGGTACAGAGGGCGAAAACTTTGATGTCATGAACAATAGGGTGCAGAAACCCATAACCACTTTGGGAAAACTCTTTTCTGATGATATGCCAGCAGAACAGCAACCTTCACTTTTTTCTGACATACCTGAGGACAACGTACAAACAGACACGAGTATCACTTCAGGCATGACAGCCACTGAAGCCGAAACAGAAGAAAAACCTAAAAAGAAGCGTGGACGTAAGTCAAAGGCTGAATTGGCGGCTATGGCTGCTATGGAGGCTGAAAAGTTAGCCCAGCAGAATCAATCAGCACAAGAGCAAGATAGTTATAGTGACACACAGGTTAATGATAACACAGCTGCATACATAGACAATATGGCCAATACCACTGCTGACACAGAATTGACAGATAATGGCGACAACATTGATAATGGCAGCAATATTGACAATGGCAGCAATATTGACAATGGCAACAATATTGACAATGGCGACAACATTGATAATGAAGGCAACATTGACAATGGCAACAATCAAGCAGAAGCGGATGACAATGTCAGCGTAGGTACAAATGGAATATGGGACGGTGACCCAGGAGATGGTACCGACTTCATAACAGTGGTAGACCTGCCAATAGAAGACCAGGAGGCCATACCTTCACTCGATATCTTCGACAGACCAATGGCACAGGCCGTGCCCATGCATAGCACACCGCAACCAATTGCAAAACAGCAAAAGAAAATTTTTGATTTCGAAGGACTCATTACAGGCAACGGAGTAATTGAGATTCTCAGCGATGGATATGGATTCCTACGATCAAGCGACTACAACTATCTGTCATCCCCAGATGATATATATGTATCACCGCAGCAGGTAAAGAAATATGGACTGAAAACCGGCGATGTGGTAGACTGCACAGTGAGACCGCCACACGAAAACGAAAAGTATTTTGCGCTCAGCTCTATCAACACCATCAACGGACGACATCCATCTGAGGTTAGAGACCGTGTTGCTTTTGAACATCTTACACCTCTCTTCCCAGAAGAAAAATTCATACTCTGTGGAGATCGTAGCACCACAAACCCAAGCACACGCATCGTAGATCTCTTCTCGCCTATCGGAAAAGGTCAGCGCGCCCTAATCGTGGCACAACCCAAAACCGGTAAGACAATACTCATGAAGGATATTGCCAATGCCATTGCAGCCAATCATCCTGAAGCTTATCTCATGATGCTGCTCATAGACGAAAGACCTGAAGAGGTGACAGACATGAGCCGCACCGTAAACGCCGAGGTTATAGCATCCACTTTCGACGAACCTGCCGACAGACATGTAAAGATTGCAGGTATTGTGCTCGAAAAGGCAAAGCGCATGGTGGAATGTGGACATGATGTGGTTATCTTCCTCGACTCCATCACACGTTTGGCACGTGCATACAACACCGTAAGCCCTGCCAGCGGAAAAGTGCTGACAGGTGGTGTGGATGCGAATGCACTGCAAAAGCCTAAACGCTTCTTTGGTGCCGCACGAAACATCGAAGGAGGAGGCTCACTCACCATCATAGCCACAGCACTCATCGACACTGGCTCAAAGATGGACGAGGTGATATTCGAGGAGTTCAAAGGCACAGGCAACATGGAACTACAACTCGACCGCTCGCTGGCAAACAAGAGAATATTCCCTGCTGTCAACCTCGTGCAGTCTTCTACACGACGAGACGATCTGTTGCTTGATCCTACTACTCTCAACCGCACATGGATACTACGCAAGTTCATATCTGACATGAACCCGATAGAAGCTATGAACACCATACGCGACAGACTCGTACAGACTCACAGCAACGAGGAATTTCTTATGTCAATGAATGGATAAGCATCATATCATATTGGCACTGGGCAGCAATCATCATGCAGATACTAATATACCCAGAGCCATCTGTATACTGGGGCGTGGAATGGTAGAAATGACCATTTCCACGCCCTTGTGCAATCCTGCTATCGGCATCAGCGCACCTGATTTCACCAATTGTATCATATCGGCATTCACAGATATGGATATAGAAGCCCTCACTCTGTTTGTGAAGGAAACAGAGAGGGAAATAGGACGTACCAGCAAGGATAAACAGCGAGGACTCATCACAATTGATATCGACATCATGCAATTCGATAAACAGAGATATCATCACAACGACTGGCAACGACCGTATGTTATTGCAGGTCTGGTGGAACTTTCCTTACAATAGGATACAATAGAACGCAATAGAATGCAATAGAATATAATAGATTATAACAACACATACCCAAAAGCATTTACAACTATGAAAAGAATCATACTCTCAGCAGTTATTGCCATAATAATTAGCTCATATACCAATGCGGCAACGCCAGAATACGATAAGTGGTTTTGCGACTCTACCCTGCGCATCGACTATACCTTTGCTGGCAATACAAATCATCAGAGCATATATGTGGACCAGCGTGCCATAATGCCCGGATGGTATGGCAGAAAGCATAATCTTGACCTCCTTCCCGTAAAGGGAGACGGACAGATTACCGTGTGCGACTCGGCCACTCATACCGTAATCTACAGACACTCGTTTAGCACTCTATATCAGGAATGGATAGATACCGATGAGGCAAAACATACATCTCGATCGTTTGAGAATGTGTTTCTTGTGCCATTCCCAAAACAAGCCATAGAGGTTACTGTCTGCCTCAATAGCAAGCATGGAGATACAACGGCTGTGCTTACTCATCATATAAATCCAAAGGATATACTCATCCGACGCAAAGGTTTCAACCGTATTACAGAACATGAGATTATTGCCAAAGCAGGTGTTGGAGTTAGTAATCCTATAAACATCGTTTTTGTGGCTGAGGGATATAAGGCTGAAGAGATGGACTCGTTTATCAATGACTGCCGCATAGCCACAGAGAGCATTATGGCACACCAACCATTCTATGACCTTAAACACAGATTTGAAGTTATAGCAGTGAAAAGCACCTCTGAAGATTCGGGCACAAGCACTCCACGTTTAAATGACTGGCGCTCAACTGCTCTCGGGTCTCAATTCTCCACATTCTATTCCGACCGCTACCTTACAACACTCAACATTAAGAGGTTGCACGATGTGCTGGCTGGCATACCTTACGAACATATAATCATTCTTGTAAACACAAACGAATATGGGGGTGGCGGCATCTATAACTCATACAACCTCAGTTACACAAAAGGACAATGGTTTAAACCAGTGGTAGTGCATGAGTTTGGTCATAGTTTTGCTGGTCTTGCCGACGAATATGAATATGGAGATGGCGACCCGCTTTATTTCGCCGACCATGAACCATGGGAGCAAAACATCACCACACGCTGTGATTTTAACTCAAAATGGAAGGATCTCTACGACAGTAAACTTGCCGGACTTCATGAAGGAGCTGGTTATCAGTCCAAGGGTGTGTGGCGCTCGGCACCAGACTGCCGCATGCGTACCAATTACAATCCCGACTTCTGCATAGTATGTCGCAGGGCCATTGAGCGGATCATCAACTTCTACTCTGAATAATAAGATACTTACATATCTCTGAGTAATACCGAACGAAGATTATCAAGATAGTCGTGACGCATCTTGATAAGTTTCATCATTACCTCTGCATCCAGATTGTCTAAAGATAGGTTGAGCATCCATTTGCCTGAAGACTCAAGACGGTCTAAAGCCACGCCAACAGACAGTTTGTCAGTGCTCATGGCAGGAATAAAACGTGAGGTATCACCCTTCTCATCAGGTGTTGTTTCAATAATCAGCCCTGCCTCTGAAAGTCGGTATAGAAGGTCGTTGACCACTCGAATGGGTATGCCTGTATCGGTGGTTATACTACTTACTTCCGTGGCGCCCTTGCCATGATCAAAATGGCGGCATATACGAGCAAGGATGATGAGAGATAGCATCATGCGATAGCGCAAACTTATATCATCTGTAGAAGCATTATAATCGTAATGGTCGAGGTATTGGCTTGTATAACAGAGTTCTGCTCCAAAGAGACAGATAATCCATGAAATCTGGATCCACAGCATAAACATAGGCAATGCAGCGAAAGAACCATATATGGCATTATAACTGGACACCCAGATCTGCGAATGGATATAAACAAGTTGCAACCACTGCATGGCAACACCCGCAAGTATGCCTGGTGCAATAACATTGCGGAACCTTACATGGGTGTTTGGCATAAACATATAGAAAGCCATAAATAGCAGCGACATAAGTACGTATGGGCTCATGCCAACCAGAAAACGAAGCAACGGCGAGATGAGTTCCATGTCGGCCATGGAATCAACAAATGTGGCCACAAAGATGGAGAGACCCGATGTAAACACTATGAAGATGGGCAGGGCAAAAAGCATAGCCATATAGTCGGTAAATGTGCGGAATAGACTTCGTGGCTTCTTAACCTGCCATATATTGTTGAATGCCAGTTCTATATTGTTTACAAGCATGAGCACAGTATAGAGCATGAAGATAAGACCGACACCGAGAAAGACTCCACTGCGGGTATGAACAAGATAACTGTTTACAAATCCCACTATAACGTCAGCTACTTGTGGTTGCGACTGCAATGTATCCTTAAACCATACTTCTATATATTTATTGTATCCAAAACCTCGGGCAATAGCAAACACCACAGCCATGATAGGCACAATGGCAAGAAGGGTGGAATAAGTGAGAGCCGCTGCTTGATTGACCACTCTCTTTGCTGTAAAGAATTTGACCGCAAGCACCAACACCCTCACAATCTTTTCCTTTAAAAAGAGCGTGGCACAAGAAAATATCTCATTCATCTGTAGTAGTATTTATTGATTAAAAAAGAAAGCAGAGGTTCTATAAGCCGGGTCCTGTATCTGAATGCCTTTGCATTCAGACGTCTGTCATTTATCTACGCTGAATGTCACCAAACAACTCAAGCGTTCTACCCTCCGACGACATCATAATTGATTCAGGCGGGCAACCTTCTGACGCCGGTATACATGAACTTGCAGCTCCCGAGGAGCACAGCCAGCAGGTCACCCTGCCTCTGGTGGTCTCTTACACCGCCTTCTCACCCTTACCATACACGAAGCATGGCGGTTATTTTCTTCTGCTCTACTCTACTGTTGCCAATAGCTTGCATATTAACAAGCGGGACGCCCTGCGCTGCCCGGACTTTCCTCCCGCACCGTATGGGTGCCAGCGACAGACCGAACCACTGCTTTCCAATTGCAAAGGTACGCATTTCTTTTGATACCACACTATCTTTGATTGATTTTTTTGTTTCATCGGCATTAATAACATCAAGCATACAACAAATTAACATTTTGCGTTAACACTTATAAAATTGTCGTTTTAACATTTTAAACCTTCGATGATATAGCGCAAACAGCAGTTAAGAGTATTTGGCCAATTGTTAAATTGCAACAAATAATACGGGAAAATTATCAGAAATAGAAATTTTGAAATTAAATTTGCAGCCGAAAAAGAAAATTATAACAATTACAACAAATACGTTAATCATGAAAAGAATCATTAATGTTTTGCTTTCGGCATCATGCTTGGTTGCCATAGCATTTTCAATTACTGCTTTCTGCAAGGCAGAAGCTGCACCTGCAGTGGTTGGACAACCTGTAGATCTAACCTATGCCGCAGAAAAAGCGCTGCCATCAGTTGTTCATATCAAATATGTTCAAAACAGCAAGATTAGAACTGTTGACGTGCAAAGCGATCCCTTCAGTGATTTCTTCGCAGACCCCTTCGGTGGTTTCTTCGGCAGAGGAAATGGCGGCACTCAGAAAAGACAGATACAAACTCCCAAAAAAGTAGCCACTGGTTCGGGTGTGATTATCTCGGTAGACGGATACATTGTAACAAACAATCATGTGGTGGACGGTGCCGACGAACTCATCGTTACACTCAATGACAATAGTGAATATTCGGCACGCATCATTGGTACTGACAAGACTACCGACCTGGCACTCATAAAGATAGACGGCAAAAACTTGCCTGCCATCACCATAATCAACAGCGACGACATCAAAGTAGGTGAATGGGTGCTGGCTGTGGGAAACCCTCTCGGACTCAACAACACGGTAACGGCAGGCATCGTGAGCGCAAAAGCACGCTCATTGGGTGCCAACGGTGTTGAATCGTTTATACAGACAGATGCCGCCATCAACAGTGGAAATTCTGGCGGTGCACTCGTAAACACACGTGGCGAACTGGTGGGCATCAATGCCATGCTATACTCGCAAACTGGCAGTTACAGTGGATATGGGTTTGCCATTCCTACCACCATCATGAACAAGGTTGTGGACGACCTAAAGAAATATGGTGTGGTGCAGAGGGCTATGCTCGGTGTTACCGGTGGTAACGTTAAGGATTATGTGGATGCACAGAAGGAAAACGGCAAGGAGGTTGATCTTGGTACCATGGAAGGTGTTTATATTGATAAAGTAGCAGAAGACTGCGCTGCTGCCGATGCTGGACTGGAAAAGGGAGATGTGATTATTTCTGCCGACGGACAAAAGGTGACAAGAATGGCCGAACTGCAGGAAGTAATTGCAAAGAAACGACCAGGCGACAAGATAAACCTTACATATTTGAGAAACAAGAAAAAGCATAATGTGAGCGTAACACTCAAGAACGAGCAGGGCAACGTAAGCGTGGTGAAGAATGCGGACCTCGACGTGCTCGGAGCAGTGTTCCGTGAAGTAACCGATGCACAGAAGAGTCAACTAAACATCAAATATGGTGTAGAGGTTGTGAAAGTGAACAACGGAAAACTCAAGGATGCTGGCATGGGCAAAGGATATATTATCACCCATGTAAACGATACAAGCATCAAGACCCTCGATGACCTGGCAGAGATAGTAAAGAGCGCATCTACAAGCAAAGATCCTGTGCTATACATAAAGGGCATATATCCAACAGGCAGAAAAACATACTATGCCGTGCCACTGTCAGAATAATGCACATTAATTAAATGTACGATATAATCAACGAAATAGAGGAGCAAAGAGGTACCTGCCATCGGCTCCTCTATTTCTTTTGCAGTAAAATAACAGGCATAATGACAATAAACAATGTTTTTCTTGTTATTTTTCTAAAATTAATTTGGTGGTCTCGAAAATAATCCATAACTTTGCAAATCAACATAAGAAACCTAAGAACAATGAGACAACTAAAAATCATACAGTCAATAACCAACAGAGAGAGCGCAGCCCTCGACAAGTACCTCCAGGAAATTGGAAGGGAAGAGATGGTTACTATTGAAGAAGAAGTGGAATTAGCGCAACGCATACGCAAGGGTGACAGGAAAGCCCTTGAGCGACTCACCAAGGCTAATTTACGTTTTGTTGTCTCAGTGGCCAAACAATATCAAAACCAGGGGCTCAGTCTGCCCGACCTCATAAATGAAGGTAATCTGGGACTGATAAAGGCGGCAGAGAAATTTGACGAAACACGCGGATTCAAGTTCATATCTTATGCCGTTTGGTGGATAAGACAGAGTATACTCCAGGCACTTGCAGAGCAGAGCAGAATGGTTAGACTGCCACTCAACCAGGTGGGTTCGATGAATAAAATAAGCCGCATATTGAGCAAGTTTGAACAGGAGAACGAACGACGTCCAAGCATTGAAGAAATCTCGGAAAAAATCAATCTGCCCGAAGACAAAATCGACGATGTGCTCAAAGTTAATGGTAGGCATATCTCTGTAGATGCCCCATTCTCTGAGAGTGACGATAGTAATCTGCTTGACGTGATGGTCAATGACAATTCTCCCATGGCTGACAAGGAACTGGTGATGGAATCTCTTAGGGCTGAAATAAAAACCGCACTGCAAAGCCTGACCGAAAGGGAAAAGAATATCATCGAGGCTTTCTTCGGTATAGACCAACCCGAAATGACCTTAGAGGAGATTGGTACAAAATATGGTCTCACAAGGGAGAGAGTGAGACAGATAAAAGAAAAAGCCATAAGAAGACTTAGGTCGGCAACAAAGAATAAAGTACTCAAACAGTATTTAGGATAAGAAACAGACATAACAATAAAATGAAAACTTTCAAATATATGGGCGTAGCGGCAGCCATTGCCGCACTCTTTGCCACAACGGTGATTTCAGCCAAACGTACAGCTGTAGACAAGGTTTACATGTTTGGGTTCGCTGCTTCTTTCAACGACTCAACGGTTTATTTCACAAATGTGCAGACTGTAGACAGTGCTTGGATGGACACAAAAACCAAATTCCTGCTCGGCAGAGACAACTACTCATACCAACTGCGCAACTATCTCGCTGATAGCCTAAACGAGAAAAATCGCACATGCATAGTAATGTTCAACTGCAAAAAGGAAAAACTCGAGAAGAAATATCTCAAACTCAAAAGACTATACACCACCAAAGCCAACAATAAGTTTAAAGTCAACTATCTCAATGAAGATGATTTCAAGTTTGAAACCATTGACATGAGCGAACCAGTGATAGAGGTAGTGGCAGATTCTACAGCCAATGTAGACAAAAAGGCTGAGAAAGCTGCAAAGAAGGCAGAAAAGAAAGCTAAGAAAAAGGCTAAGAAGGCTGACAAAGAGTGATGACAAATAATTATATAGTGGCGCAACTACCTTTCAATATCTCATGCCCGGATGACATGGATATCGGTATGCTTTTGCCATCACTTGACAATTTCAAGGCTGAAAAAATTGATGAACCTATTTTTTCACTTGTCATAGACAACTCGCTTTCTCCCTCTAAGCATCGCCAACTCATGAAGGATTCTGATACGGGAAACGGAGTAATTAGCGTGTATACCACCGACAACGGCGACAGGGAGTTTATAATCAAGGATATAGGCGGGCGCCACTGCTGTCTGCTGCAAACTAATGAAGATTATTCAAAATGCCGTTGTGCCTTGAATGGCACCAAGGGCATGATTAGTTTCGGACTCAATGATGCTATCATGATAGCGTATGCCTTTGCCGCATGCCGACATTCTGCACTACTCATTCATGCCTCTTGTGTTTGCAAAGACGGATGGGCTTATCCATTCATAGCTGAAAGCGGTACGGGAAAGAGTACCCATAGCGCCAAATGGATGAATGCCATAGAGGATGTGCAACTGCTCAATGACGACAACCCAGTGCTAAGAGTAATAGACGGAATTGCTTATGTATTCGGTTCGCCGTGGAGCGGAAAAACTCCATGCTACCGCAACAAACAATGTCAGCTGGGAGCGCTGGTGCACATAAAACGAGACAACACCAACCATTGCGAACCAATGAGACCATACATAGCCTTTGCCAACATGCTTTCATCTTGTTCGTCGATGACTTGGGACAAAAATATTCATAATAGCGTGTGTGATACCATATCAGTAATTCTGCAATCCACACGAATGTACACCATGCATTGTCTGCCAGATGATCAGGCTGCCCTAATATGCTTTGATACGGTAGGTAGGAATAAAGAATAATTGTTTATATGACCCACAAACAATACTGTTCATGGATGCAATAGAGATAAAAGTGCCCAACGCCATATTCTTGCCAAAGGTTATCGACTACCTTAAGGATGGGCACACCGTAACACTGCCTCTCAACGGATACAGCATGCGACCCTTTCTTGAAAACGGTAGAGACAAGGCTCTACTCTCGTATGCAGCCGACAAAGACAAACTGAAGGTGGGCGACCCTGTATTGGCAGAGGTGAGAAAAGGGTTCTTTGTTCTCCACAGAATTGTGGCTATGAATGGTAACGAAGTGACATTACTCGGCGATGGCAACCTCACTCCTGAGCACTGCCACAGGGATGACGTAAGGGCTACGGTGATAGGGTTTTATAGGAAAGGGCGACAAACCCTCGACAGAACCGACGGTCGCAAATGGAGATGGTATTCATGGTGGTGGATGCTACTTAGACCCATTCGTAGATATCTCCTCTTCATCTATCGACATTTATTTGTATAATCAATATTTACAAAAAGATCAATAATCAACTTAAATAACAGATATGAAAAAGAAACCTGGAATAAACATGCGCAATATATGTGGCGAGAATATCATCGTTGCGGAAGGAAATGTAAACATTGATTTCACCAATATACTCTCACTCAATGAGTCGGCCGCTTATCTTTGGCAACGCATTGGCGATGAGCACTTCGACATCGACACGCTCACACAATGGCTCATGGAAGAGTATGAGGTAGATATAGATACCGCTCGCCAAGACGTAATCGCCATGGTAGACAAATGGTTGGAACTAAATATTATTGAATAGGACCTCTATATCATTGAGTGAATGTGTCCATAACCATTGAATGGTTTAGAATTTGCCCAGTATACGGTCAAGAACCCAGTTGACGGGAGTTGCCGACACACTTGTGCATGTGCAGATGCCTATACCCTGCAGATGTTCTATCACATTTTTAATAAGCGGATATTGAACGTAAGGCGGATTGGGCACTTCTATGGTATGCGTACCCTCAGATGTCTGCAAAACGATGGGGTCATAAGTAAACACTGAGAAATTTACGATTCCTTTCTCACCTACCACCTCTATGCGGTCTTCAGTGGCAGACTCATGAGCCACAAAACACCACGAGCCGCTGCCAGGCAGTCCATTTTCAAATTGGAAGCAGGCACTCACAGAATCTTCTGCTTGATACAATCCTCCTCTATTGGCGCAAATACCATTAGCTTCGGTAATCACTCCAAACACGTACTGGAGAAAATCGAGCTGATGAGGTGCAAGATCATAAAAATAGCCACCACCGGCAATGTCGGGTTGCAGTCGCCATGGCAGTTTGCCAGCTTTCTGATAGTCTAAATCGCGTGGCGGCACAGCAAAACGTATCTGCACGTTTACCACCTTGCCTATCACACCATCATCAATGATACTTTTAACCTTTTGAAAATAAGGGAGATAACGACGGTAGTATGCCACAAAACACGGAATATGTGTTTGCTCGCTCACACGGTTAACTCTTGAACAATCCTCATAGGATGCAGCCAGCGGTTTCTCAACATACACAGGTTTACCCGCTTTCATTGCCATGATGGCAAAGGTGGCATGGCTGGATGGCGGAGTAGCCACATAGACGGCATTCACATCAGGATCGTCGATGAGTTCTTGTGCATCAGTATACCATTTATTAATGCCATGCCGCTCAGCATAGTCGCGGGCTTTGGCCTCGCTTCTACTCATCACTGCTTCAACCATCGAACCCGGTACGCTACTGAACGCTGGGCCGCTCTTCAACTCAGTCACTTCACCGCAACCGATAAATCCCCATTTCAATATTTTCATAATAAGTATTAATTATAAGGCAAAGATACAAAAAAAACTGTACCTTTGCAATATCAAACGAGAAAATCTCATATTATCAAACAAAAAATTGTGATATTATCAAACTTAAAACCAGATATTATATGGAAAAAAAGACTGGATTATCCCTGTATTCCTCCACTACCATACGCTCTTGCATTGTGGATGGCTATAAGTTGTTTGCTACCAATTTCACCTCGTTATTGAAGAGTTCATGGCTTTCGGCTGTGCTTTTTGGCATTTGTTGCTCCATTGTTGGTCTTATCGAGGTTATTTATTTACCTCGTGCCATTGCAAGCGAGGTTATCAATGGTATGAGCGCCCAACAGGTCATTGCCAACCATCAGGACATCTGCATACTCTTTGTGGTAGCATTAGTCATAGGTGGCATCATTGAGATATGGCTCTATTCACATTCCGTATCGCAAATAAGGTCGTTTGCCACTAACGCAACGGTGGCTAAACCAACCAAATGGTTTAGTTTTGACAAGAAAGCAATATGGAAGACATTCAAGGCTTTTTTCTTCCTTTTGATTATCGCCTTTATTGCTATGATGGCCGTATCTATATGTACAATGATTATGAGTACGATTAGCGGCACTACGATGGAGTCTGCACCCACCACAACCAAGGTGTTTATAGCCATCATTTCAATCATTATCTGCCTGGTCCTGCTACCGTTGGCGGCTACCACCATGGGCTATCTCATCCATGATGACTTAGGATTCTTCAAACGCGTCTTAAAGAGGTATAGGGTGGCCACCAAGCACTATTCACAACTCTTCTCAGTAGTATTGGGAGGTGTTATCATTACCATAGCTATCATGTCATTGCTCACGTTACCCGTCATCATTCTTGCCACCGCCAACATGCAGGCAAACATGGGAAATGCCAATGGCGATCCTCTAAACATGCCATCATATATGCCCATCCTTACAGGCTTAATCTTCTTTTTGTTTGGCATCCTCAAATCTTATCTCAACATGTCTTTTCTCTATCCTGTAGCTTTCGTGTCAGGACAAATTGAGAAACGCGAGATGGAGCGTAGAGAAGCAGACCTTCAGGCAGGAATTAATACCAATGGCGAAAACAATAGCAATAATTGTATGAGCACAAATAATTGACAACAATTAATACGATATGAAAAAGATTCTCTTCATTGATCGCGACGGAACACTTATCAAGGAACCGGCAGACGAGCAGATAGACGCTTTCGACAAACTGGTATTTGTGGAAGGAATGATTGCCAATCTGGCTTATATCCGCAAACATACCGACTATCTTTTTGTTATGGTGTCAAACCAGGATGGCCTCGGTACCGACTCGTTCCCTGAGAATACCTTCTGGCCCGTGCATAATTTCATTCTGCAGACTCTGAAGGGTGAGGGTGTAGAATTTGATGACATACTCATCGACAGACACTTCCCCGAAGACCATTCTAACATGCGCAAACCAGAAACGGGCATGGTGCAGAAATACCTAAAAGGCCACTACGACATAGCCAACAGTTACGTGATTGGCGACAGAGAGACAGACAGATTGTTTGCACAAAATATCGGATGCAAATCACTTATCCTTGCAGATGATGGCATGAATTGGGAGAAAATCAAGTCTATTGCATGCCAAGGTGAGCGCATTGCCCAAGTGTGTCGCAAAACCAAAGAAACGGATATAACAGTAGAAGTAAACCTCGATGGCAATGGTAATTGTGATATATCCACGGGATTGGGATTCTTTGATCACATGCTCGAGCAGATAGGCAAGCATGGCATGATTGATTTGAAAGTGAAAACCATCGGTGACCTACATGTGGATGAGCACCATACCATTGAAGATACTGCCTTGGCTTTGGGTGATTGTATTCGCCGTGCATTGGGCGACAAACGTGGTATAGAGCGCTATGGTTACTGCCTACCCATGGACGACTGCCTATGCCAAGTGGCTCTCGACTTCGGTGGGCGTCCATGGCTCGTGTGGGATGCAGAGTTCCATCGCGAAAGAGTTGGCGAGATGCCCACAGAGATGTTTCTCCATTTTTTCAAGAGCCTAAGCGACAGTGCAGCTATCAACCTCAACATCAAGGCTGAGGGCACCAATGAGCACCATAAGATTGAAGGTATCTTCAAGGCCTTTGCGCGTAGTCTGCGCATGGCAATAAAAAGGGATATCAACAATCAGCAGTTGCCAAGCACCAAGGGAGTGCTATAGCAATCTGCATCACCATGAGAGTGGCATGACCATTATTTGGTCATCTCACTCTCAATCCGTCGCCCACCTTAATAGAATATGCTGGCGAGAGGTGATTGATCTTATATAAATATTTGACCCTTATGCCATAGAGCTGGGCTATGGAATACATCGATTCACCAGACTTCACGTAATGAATATGGTTTTTGAAAGTCTTTGGCGCCTTCTTCTTTTTCTTCTTCAGATAAATAATCTCTCCCTCCTCAAGTGTATCGTCACGATGGCGCTCGTTATATGAAGCAATTCTGCGGTATGACAAGCCCATTTCTTCTGCTATGCTTCGGAATGTATCTCCCTTGCGCACACGAACATAATAATTTCCATTGAATTCATATATGGAGTGTGGCTGCCCACTAAATGGATGTTTGCCATTATGATAAGGTTTATATCCCTTTGCATGGTCATAATCATTCAGGTTGTAACACTCAATGATATTGATAAGAAGCGTAGGGTATTGTGGATTGGTAGCATAGCCCGCAGCCTTGAGTCCACGAGCCCATCCCTTATAGTCAGTGATTTTGAGTGAAAAGAGCGAACGATATCTGTTGCCCTTTACAAGAAAGAGCGAGTGGTCTTCATAACTCTCATACGCATTCTTGTATGCTCGGAAGCATTCATCGGGTCTGTCGTCGGTGGCATAGATGGTTCTACCTGTCCATCCATGGCATTTTATTCCGAAATGATTGTTGCCCTTCACTGCCAGTCTACTTTTGCCTGCACCCGACTCAAGCAGTCCCTGTGCCAGTGTAATGGATGCAGGCACACGATATTTGTGCATCTGCTCTATTGCCACGTCCTTATACTGGTCAATATAGTTTTGATATGCGCTGTTCCATCTAACCTGAGCATTGGTTACAAGACTGAAAACAGTCATGCCAAGCATTACCACATATTTGCTAATGTATTGTATCTGATCAATAATCATGTCAATATTTATTTTTCAAATGCAAATTTAATCAAAATAAGCGATAAATTCAAAGAAATTAATTATATTTGCGAGAAAATAGACTTGATTATGGAAAAACGTATATTAAAATCCACTATTGGCATTGCCAAAATGGACGAACTGAGTGCTGATGAGCAACGTCTCATATCCAAAGCCATTGAAATGACCAATCACAGTTACGCCAAATACTCACATTTCAATGTGGGAGCAGCAGTAATGCTTGATGATGGCTCGATTGTTGGCGGTTGCAATCAGGAGAATGCAGCTTTCGGTGTTACTATCTGTGCCGAGCGCACTGCCTTGTTTGCCGCTGCTGCACAAAAACCCGAAACGCCCGTTACCACTATTGCCATAGCAGCCCGCAACGATCAGGGACTCCTTGCCACCCCCGTCACTCCATGCGGCACATGCCGTCAGGCGATGATTGAAACAGAAACGAGATATGGTCGTCCACTTCGCATTTTGCTCTTTGGCACCTCATGTGTCTATGTCATCGATGGCATTTCTCAACTGATGCCACTATCATTCAGCGACTGTCAGTTGTGATGGTATGACTATTGGCAGCCGTGCCACATCGTCAGGGTTTAAATATGTAGCACCCGATATCTGTGGGCTCGCCTCTCATCTTCATGTCATGATCGTATGGGAAGATATTGTTAAGGTTCAATGCTTTGCCAATACCTGTAGATAGTGAGTCGAGATGGAAATCATAGATGAGGTTATCTTCATCTATAATTGCGAAGTGTTGCTTACCTTGTATGCTATCATCGGGCGACTCAAAGATTACATTATCGAAAGCCTTCAATTGTAAACTATCTGTTATCTCAGGTGTTCGCATGATGCAATGTGAGAAATAATATGAAAACGTCACGGTGCTGTCGCGACTGTCTCCCATCACCACATCCTTTTCATACCCTGTAACCAAACAGTTGTAGCATTCGATAAATCGCAATGGTATATCACTATTGTCACGATAGTTGGCAAAACGCAATGCTGCACCTCGATCGGCGCTGAAAGGATAGAACTGCGCCAGTGTGGCATGCAGCACCAAAGCTCCACCACCATAGACAGACAGGCAGTCGCCAAGGTTATTGCTAATCTGACAGTTCACCACTTGAACAAAAGCATTTGTGGCTTCCAGTCCTGGTCCCTTGCAGTTGTGTATAGTAGAGCACATTATTGTGAGTCGCGGTGTTATGGAATCGTATGCTGCAGAATCACAAATCACTCCATAAGAACCGCTGTGTATATCTGCCATGTTGATGATGTTTCCCTTTGAACTGCTATGTATACGTATACCCTGCCATTGTCCGCTCACCCTGTCGTAGGGAAGATAGTCAAACATATGGTCGGTGCGGTCGCCTCTCATCTCAACAATACCATTGCCCACTCCACTGCTATTTACATTACCATTGCCCATACCATTGTTTACAAGCAGACGCCCATATACGTCAATACCGGCATCAGCATGAAAGAACAGGCGTGTAGGTCCATTTATAGAAAGTGTGGCAGTGCTGTCAATGGTTATTCCCTTACGTATCACAATTGGTTTTGTGGTTGAGATAATGGTATCTCTTTCCACTTTCAATTCATTAATAATCTCAGCATCCCAGGTAATGGCGCTTAGGTTTACCTTTTGCTCCACCCCACTCTCAAGCAAAAACACCAAGTTGTCTTCGATGAGTTGGGGTTGGTCGCTATGGTTTACAAAGGCTGTCAATTCCACAAACACCCTCAGGCTGTCGCCACCACGCAATTCGAGTCCACCTATCTGACTTCCAGTCTGATTATCGAGGTATTCGCCATCCACGTTTACTCTAAATCCGCTCTGGTTTGCTCTCTGCAGTCTCACCTTGGATAAACGTAGTCCATCTTCATTTGGATTATACACCCAGAATGAGTATGTGGATGATGGTACAGATGTGAAGACGGTGTCCATCTTTACGCTGTCACGTGAGAATGTTAGCAGCGCATTCCTGCTTGTGGTATAATTATCGTCATCATCGCACGATGCTATAGTAAGTAGCATCAGCATGATGGGCAACATCCACAGGTATTTTGAGAAATTCATATTAAAAATATGTTTTGTCATAAACACAATATATTGCGTATTGATATTAATGAAATCGGCAGTTTGTAATAAACTAAATTAGTCTTTTGTAATAAGCGACATTGGTCGTTTGTAATAAACGAAATTAGCCGTCTTATCATTAGATAAAACGGCTAATTATTAGTTTTATTGTATCTTTATTTCTGAAAGTGCATTATTTCTTGCCGAAATAGCGCTCATAGAGACCCATGAAGCCAGCGCAGTGGCGAGCCTCGTCTTTAGCCATCTCATGCACGGTGTCGTGAGTAGCATCCATGCCAGCAGCCTTGGCATTCTTGGCAATGCGGAACTTGTCCTCGCATGCACCCTTCTCAGCAGCTATACGAGCCTCGAGGTTAGCCTTGGTATCTTTTAGCACATCTCCAAGAAGTTCAGCGAATTTTGAAGCATGCTCAGCCTCTTCGAAAGCATAGCGCTTGTAAGCCTCAGCAATCTCTGGGTAACCCTCACGGTCTGCCTGACGACTCATAGCCAGATACATGCCAACCTCACAGCACTCACCATTGAAATGAGTTTCGAGATCTTTGATCATCTCTGCTGTGGCACCCTCATTGCGTGCTGCTCCAAGAGTATGTACTGTAGCGAATGAAACCTCGCCAGAATCGGCCATTTCAGTGAACTTAGATGCTGGTGCCTTGCACAATGGGCATGCCTCTGGTGCAGCATCTCCTTCGTATACGTAACCGCATACACTGCAAATAAATTTCTTCTTCATAATAATATGTATTAAGTATTATAAGTAATTAATTGTTTATGTCTACTGCAAATTTAGTAATAATTCTCTGATTATGCAAATGTTAGCACGTTTTTTTTAAGAATATATCACTTATTTCCACTCTGCACCCTGACGCATCACGAATTTTATTTTCTTGTTGGCGGGCACAATAGGTTTTTGCCATGAGCCAGCAAACATCTGTATGGTCGTTTTCTTGTTTGCGGGCGCATTGTCTACAGCCTCCTGTGGAGTGAAATAGTCGCCTATGCCATTGGATGCCACCGACAAGTCGTACGACACAAGATGCTTACGTAGTTGCTTTATCTCCTTGCCCACAGCCTCTGCCATGAGTTTGGCCACCACATGAGCACCATATACATTATAATGAGTGTTGTCTTGGCGACCCTTTGGAATGGATGGTTCCTCTCCGGGTAGAAACCACATGTGTAGTTTCTTGGAAGCCTCGCGCCCCAATCCTTGCTCCAGGTCATGAGTTATCTGGTTGGCATTTATGAATGTCACACCCATCTCCTTTGCCACGTTCATGGGCGAATATCGATAGTCGCCATGTGTGTCATATAGTGTATCTCCCTCTTCGGGCTTTACTTTTGCTCCTGTTGTTTTGCGCAGTGCTTCGTCATCATCATTCTTAGGTGTTTTTTTAAAGAAATTGCGCCTCACCACGCAACTGAACAGTACAGGTGTTGCCCCCTTTTCCCTGCTCTCGCGTACAAATTTCCTTAGGTTCTCATCAAAGGTGGTGCCGGGATCGGTATGGCGGTCAGCCTTGGGTTTCTCGTCGTTATGTCCAAATTGTATGAAGACATAGTCGCCAGGACGTATCTTGTCGAGCACAGTCTGCCATCTGCCCTCATCTATGAAACTCTTGGATGAGCGTCCGTTTACTGCATGATTATCTATGCGCACTCCATCGTCGAAATAACACTGAAGAGCCATTCCCCATCCTCTTTCCTTATTGCTGTTTTTTATCGATTTGTTAGCCATGGTAGAGTCGCCTATCATAAAGATAGTAATCACCTTATCAGCCTTAAATGATGTGAGCACTAAGAAGAGAGCAGCCACCATAAACATCTTATGAAATAATCTGTTTGTCATATCTTTTGGAGATCACGTGTTATTTAATCAAGGATTCCAATTCGTCGAAAGCCACTGTCTGTTGCTCTCCTGTAACCATATTTTTGAGTGACACCTGCGATGTTGCCATCTCGTTCTCGCCCACCATGGCCACAAAGGGAATATTTTTGGCATTGGCGTATGCCATCTGCTTTTTCATCTTGGTATTGTCAGGATAGATCTCCACGGCGATGCCATTGCGGCGCAGAGCAGAGGCGAGTTGCATGCAGCAGGCTGTTTCCTTTTCTCCGAAATTGACAAACATCACCCTTGTGGTCTCGATGGTATCCTCGGGGTATAGGTTGAGAGCATTGAGCACATCATATATGCGGTCAGCACCGAAGGAGATGCCCACTCCGCTCAGCCCAGGCATTCCGAAGATGCCTGTAAGGTTGTCATATCGCCCGCCTCCTGAGATGCTACCCATAGGAGTATCGAGGGCTTTCACCTCAAAGATTGCTCCAGTATAATAGTTGAGTCCACGTGCCAATGTTATATCAAACTGCACCTCGTTGTTGAGTTTAAGGGCGTCCAGGGCATTGAAAATAAACCTTGTTTCCTCCACTCCTTTCATGCCTATCTCGCTGTTAGCCAGCACCTGTTCTATCACCTTCAGTTTGTCTTCATTGCTACCGCTGAGGGTAATGATAGGTTGCAATTTCTCTATTGCCTCTGCGGAGATACCGTTGGATGCCAGTTCCTCGTTAACCTTTTCAAGTCCTATTTTGTCGAGTTTATCTATTGCCACGGTAATGTCTACAATTTTGTCTGCAGCACCTATCACCTCGGCTATACCGGTAAGTATTTTGCGGTTATTAATCTTTATCTGCACCCGAATGCCGAAACTTGTAAACACGGCATCTTCCATCTGCATGAGTTCAATCTCGTTGATTAGCGAGTCGCTTCCCACTATGTCGGCATCGCACTGGTAAAACTCTCTGTATCGTCCCTTCTGCGGTCTGTCTGCTCTCCACACGGGTTGTATCTGATATCGTTTGAAGGGTAGTTGCAGTTCATCTCGGTGCATCACCACATATCTGGCAAAAGGCACTGTGAGGTCATATCTCAATCCTTTTTCGCATAGTAGTGCTGCCAGATGAAGCGAGTCACGTTTGGTAAGTTCTTCATCAGAAATTTTGTTGAGATAGTCGCCGCTGTTTAGAATCTTAAACAAGAGTTTGTCTCCCTCTTCTCCATATTTGCCCATTAGGGTTTGGAGTGTTTCCATCGAAGGAGTTTCAATCTGTTGAAATCCAAATCTTTTGAATGTCTGCTTGATGGTATCAAAGATATAGTTGCGCCTTGACATTTCTGCAGGCGAGAAGTCTCTGGTGCCCTTTGGTATGCTTGGTTTCTGTGCCATTATTTTCTTACGATTGTTTGTTCACGGTCTGGACCGATAGAGATTATCTTAATAGGTGTTTGCAGTTGGTTTTCAAGGAATTTGACATAGTCGTTAAATTCTTTTGGAAATTGACTTTCGTCAGTCATCTTGGTCATGTCGGTATTCCATCCGGGCAGTTCCTCATACACTGGTTCAATGTCATCCTCGATATTATAAGGGAAATAATCTATCACCTGTCCGTGGTGTTTGTAAGCCACGCAAGCCTTTATGGTCTTGAATGCGTCGAGCACGTCGCTTTTCATCATGATTAGTTGTGTCACTCCATTCACCATCACGGCATATCTCAGCGCCACCAGGTCTATCCATCCGCATCTCCTTTCGCGTCCTGTCACAGCACCATATTCATGTCCAAGTTGCCTCAGGGTGCTACCTGTCTCGTCGAAGAGTTCTGTTGGGAAAGGCCCTGCTCCCACACGTGTGCAGTATGCTTTCATGATACCATACACGTCGCCTATTTTGTTTGGTCCGATACCCAGTCCCGTGCATGCTCCGGCGCAGATAGTGTTTGATGATGTTACAAAAGGATAACTACCAAAGTCCACATCAAGCATGGTGCCCTGTGCACCTTCGCAGAGCACGCTCTTACCTTCTTTGAGCAGGTTGTTGATCACATGCTCCGAGTCAATAATCTGGAACTGGCGCATATATGCTATACCCTCCATCCATTTCTTCTCTACCTCGGTAATATCATAATCATAGTTCATCGACTTTAGGATCTGCTCGTGTCTGGCTTTGCACTGTGCATACTTAGTCTCGAAATTCTCAAAGATGTCGCCCACTCTAAGTCCGTTGCGCGAAATTTTGTCTGTATATGTAGGACCAATGCCCTTGCCTGTTGTTCCCACCTTGCTTTTTCCTTTGGCAGCCTCATAGGCAGCATCGAGCACTCGGTGTGTTGGCATGATGAGGTGTGCTTTGCGCGAGATACATAGTCTGTTTTTGAGATCATGACCGCTTTCTTCCAGTGCCTTGGCTTCCTCCATGAAGAGGTCAGGAGCCAACACTACACCATTTCCGATAATATTAGTCTTGCCACCCTGGAAGATACCGGAAGGGATGCTTCTCAGTACATATTTCTCGCCGTTGAACTCAAGGGTATGTCCAGCATTGGGACCACCTTGGAAACGTGCAATCACATCATAGTTGGGAGTGAGCACATCCACAACCTTTCCTTTTCCCTCATCGCCCCACTGCAATCCGAGCAGGACGTCAACTTTTCCTTGTTTCATTTCTTATTTGTATTTTTGTTTTGTTTTCTTATTGCTGATTTCTTTCTTGTCATATTGGCCTGGCAGGTGCTGCAAACGCCATATACATATAGCGTAAACCCATCGGTGCGGAAGCGTTTGAGATGTAAGTCTGCCATAATGGAAGTAATCTCTGGCGATTTAAATTCCGACACCTTGCCGCATATAGTACACAACTGATGGCAATGATTTGATGTGATATTGCAAACCTCGTATTTCGTTTTACCCTGAAAGCGGTGTCTCACCATCAGCCTAAGCATGATAAACAGTTTGACTGTATTATATATGGTGGCTCTGCTCACTTTGAAATGGGTCTCTTTATCGAGTTTTTCCTGCAGTTCATCTATTGTGAAATGACTTTTGAACTCGCATGCTGCATCCAGGATATGGTATCTCTCTGATGTCTTGCGCATGCTATTAAGCGCAAGATATTCATCCAGTTTTTTTCTTGCAGTGTCCTTGATGCTATCTTTCATACCATTTTGCTTGTGCCTACATGTATTTTTGCTAATGCCCTACAAAGTTAATACTATTTTCAGTATTAACCAAATAAAAGTGTGATTATGTGATGATAAAATTCTACTAATTATTATTTGTCATGTTCTTTTAACCATGATTTAAGGTGGGTTCTATAAATTCCCACCTTAAAAGAAATCAATGCCGCATCTTTTCATTGCTGTGTCAGCCAAACGCTCATAAACGAGTGCAAGGTCTGCAAATCTGCGCATACTGGCCATGGCTGCTTTTCTCACGTTCATGCTTCCTCCCATTATGGCCGCCTGTGCCTGGTCTATATATTCGTTTATGCCACGTTCGTTTGGTTCCTGCCCGTTCATAAACAGTCGTGCAAGTATATGGAAGCCGCATATCTGCTGCATCTCATTCTCTGATGCCATCCATTTATACGCCATGTCGGGAGCGTATGGCAGTTTGCAGAAGAGATACATAGAAGCCACCTCTGCCAATTCAGTGTTGTTGATCTGCTCCATCCACAGTTCGGCCAATTGTCTGCTCATCTCATCGGCAGGCATGGTCATCAGAGCCAGTATTTTGCATTCGCGCACGTTGTCTTTCCACAGTTCCACTGCCAGGTCGTGGTTATTCCCCATCTCCTTAGCCTTAGCCTTTAGCATGGGTATTGAAGCCCCCCAGTTTACGTGATAGTTAGCCCCTTTGTCGCGCATTGATTGTGAGGTTACTCCATCCATCATAAGTCTGAACGAGCGTTTTATTTCCTTTGCCTTTTCTATTATGTCTGCATCCATATCTTAGATTGTTTCTTTTGAATTGCAATGAAACAATATCCTGTAGTAATATCATATAACAAGCCGGCGGATTGGGCCGGCTTGATATTGTTGGTATTATTTCAGAAATATTGTCTGATAATTATTTGTTAGTAGGAATTTGGATAATCCACCTATAAAATGATCGGTTAACCATTCAGAGTTCTTTAGCGGCAAAAGATTTCTTCTTTGCATCCTGTGAGTTCTGTGTGAGGTGTTTGATGCGGTATTCCCTTGGTGTCATTTTCATTATCTTGTAGAAGGAAGCATAGAAAGACTGGCGGTTAGAAAATCCTACCATGTCGCTCACCTGTTCCATCTTCAAGCCCTGGTAACGTTTGTCCACAAGCACATCCATAGCATCCTCAATACGGTACTTGTTGACAAAGGAGGTATAGTTCATGTGAAATTTTACGTTTACCACGGCCGAAACATATCTAGTGTTGGTGCCCAAATCCTCAGCCAATTGCTTTGCAGAATAGTTTTTGTCTTTATATTTCTTCTGCATAACAATAATGTTTAAGATTTTCTCTTTCATCTCGTCCATGAGTTTAGGGCTAACCAAACTTCTGTAAGCTGCATCCTTTTCTTTTTTTTCTGTGATATTATACTTTGCCATAACCTATTGATTATTGTGTTTTCTTTTCGGGGTGCAAATGTACAATATTTTATCCGATTACACCAACAATATTTGAATTATTTTCTAAAAAAAAATTAACCAAACATAGCGATTTATATATAATCGGCTGATACACAACAGATTGTATGATAATCTTCTATTAAATTATTATGTCAAGAAAAATACAGATACAGACAAAAGCATAGTCAATAGTAGTGTTTGGATATGTCTGCATCCATATTCTTCTCCATATAATTCATTTCTTTCACTATCCGCCTCTGTCTTTTTTTCATATATGGACTTGGTGCTGCCGAGTTGAATTTGCGTGGATTGGGCAGTGTGGCTGCAATGAGTGCACACTGTTTGCGTGTGAGTTGCGAGGCCTTACATCCGAAATGCTCTTGTGCCACTGCCTCTGCGCCATATATGCCATTGCCCATCTCTATGCTATTGAGATATACCTCCATGATGCGCTGCTTGCTCCACAGTGCTTCTATAAGGAAGGTGAAATAAGTTTCCAGTCCTTTGCGCAACCATGTGCGCCCTGGCCAGAGAAACACGTTTTTGGCTGTTTGCTGACTTATGGTGCTTGCACCACGCTTGCGCTTGCCCTCTCGGTTTTCTTTAGCTGCTTGCTGAATGGCATCAAAATCAAAGCCATGGTGCATGAGAAAACGCTGGTCTTCGCTCGACATCACTGCCAGAGGCATATCCTTGGCCATCTCGTCTATGCTCACCCAGTGGTGTTTAAGTTTGATGCTCTCGCCCGAAGTAATCTGCTGCCCCACCCTTATAAACATGAGTGGAGTGAAATAGACAGGCATGAAACGCAATGTCACAACAGCAAGGATGGTGGAGCCCAAAAAGGCTACCACCATCCATTTTACTATTGTTTTTAACTTACTGATGATAATCATTCTTTATGATAGAAATGATTGTCGTCTGATTATTTTTCTGAACCCTCCTCAGCAGCTTTGATCATGGCCTCGCTGGCATACATGTATACCTCCACGCGGCGGTTCTGCTTGCGGCCCTCTACTGTTGAGTTGTCGGCTACTGGGTTTGTTGAACCTTGTCCCTCAACGGTACGGATCTGAGCTGCATTCACACCGCAAGACTTAAGGTAAGTGCTCACGCTGCTGGCGCGCTTCTCAGAGAGTGGGTTGTTGATGGCATCAGTACCGGTATTGTCGGTATGACCATATATAGCCACGTCGCAATCGCTATTCTGCTTCAATACATCAGCAAATTTTTTCAGAGATGTCTTGGCAGCAGCATTAAGGGTTGACTGGTTTGTACTGAAAAGTATACCAGAATCGAATGATACCTTTACAGCAGCCAAACCATTGGCATCGGTAACACCCTGAACCTTAGCATTCTCAACAGCAGCAGCTTGAGCCTTAACCTTGTCCATTCTATTGCCGATAATGGCACCTGCACCAGCACCCACAGCACCACCAATAGCGGCACCTACTGCTGTGTTGCCTGCCAACTTACCTATAATGCCACCTACTACTGCACCACCTCCAGCACCTATGGCGAGGCCCTTCTGTGTGTTGTTACAACCGGTAAGGACAATACCCAAACCAAGTACTACTGATAATAGTTTAATCTTCTTCATTGTGTGTAAAGTGTTTTGATTTTGTTATGATTGAAATACTTGTTTTCTACGTGTTCGGAGTGCAAAGTTATGAAAAAAAGCGTAAAGTGTCAAAGGAATGGCAAAAAAGTTGCGCTCATACTACCTTTTTTATTATTTATTTTGTAATTTTGCACGCAATAAATTAATTTTTTAGCATCAAAATGGCAAAAGAACTAAAAGAATTGACTAAAAGGGCTGATAATTACAGCCAGTGGTATAATGATCTGGTGACCAAGGCAGACCTTGCCGAGCAGTCAGCAGTAAGAGGATGCATGGTTATCAAACCATATGGTTATGCAATTTGGGAAAAAATGCAGCGTCAACTCGACGACATGTTCAAGCAGACTGGCGTGCAAAACGCATATTTCCCACTGCTCATCCCAAAATCATTCCTCTCAAGAGAGGCAGAGCACGTGGAAGGCTTTGCCAAAGAGTGCGCCGTGGTAACACACTACAGACTGCGTGCCAAAGAGGACAAGAGTGGAGTGGAAGTAGACCCCAACGCAAAACTCGAAGAGGAACTCATCGTACGTCCAACATCAGAAACCATTATATGGAACACTTACAAAAATTGGATCCATTCTTGGCGCGACCTGCCACTGATGTGCAATCAGTGGTGCAACGTGATGAGATGGGAGATGCGTACACGACCCTTCCTACGCACAAGCGAGTTTCTCTGGCAGGAGGGACACACCGCACATGCCACCAAAGAGGAGGCTGAGGCTGAGGCACAGAAGATGCTCAAGGTGTATGCCGAATTTGCAGAGAAATGGATGGCTGTGCCTGTGCTGCAGGGTGTAAAGAGCGAAACAGAGCGCTTTGCCGGTGCACTCGACACTTATACCATAGAGGCAATGATGCAAGACGGTAAGGCACTGCAGAGCGGCACCAGTCACTTCCTCGGACAGAACTTCGCAAAGGCTTTCGATGTTACATACCTCAACAAGGAGAACAAACCGGAGTATGTGTGGGCCACATCATGGGGCGTCAGCACTCGTCTCATCGGTGCCCTCATCATGACACACTCCGACGATAACGGACTGGTTCTACCACCACGACTCGCTCCTATTCAGGTGGTCATCATTCCTATCAGCAAGGGAAACGAGCAACTGCAGGCCATCACCAACAAGCTCCAACCTATCATCGACGCTCTCAGAGACAAGGGCATAAGCGTTAAATATGACGACAGCGACAACAAACGTCCTGGTTTCAAGTTCGCCGACTATGAACTCAAGGGTGTGCCTGTAAGATTGGTTATGGGTGGTCGCGATCTCGAAAATGGTACTCTCGAGGTGATGCGCCGCGATACTCTCGAAAAGGAGACCGTTTCCATCGATGGCATCGTGGAATATGTTGAGAATCTGCTTGTCAAGATTCAAGATAACATCTTCGACAAAGCGCGCAAATACCGTGATGAGCGAGTATATGAGTGCGACAACTATGAGGAGTTCAAAGAGCGCATTCAAAATGGCGGCTTCTTCCTCTGCCATTGGGACGGCACTGCCGAGACAGAGGCAAAGATCAAGGAGGAGACCCAGGCCACCATTCGTTGTGTGCCCTTCGATTACGAGCAGACTCCTGGCGTAGACATGGTTAGCGGCAAGCCAGCCAAATATCGTGTCATCATTGCCAAGAGCTACTAATATACATTTGTAATATCCATTTATTATTACATAACGAAAATTGTTATTCATTTTATATGCTGCGGAGTATATCGTTTACTCCGCAGCATATTTTTATCAGCCTGCATGAGCGGCACCCTTCCTTCCGTTTGGAATATATTGTTATTGGTTTTATGCGAGCGGTATGATTTACCTGAAGATTATTTCCTGTTTCTCATAATCCATCGAGTCGATGATAGCAATAGACTCGAGATGGTACCCCTCGCTGCGCAGGATAGCACCACCCTGTTGCTGGCCTTTCTCTATAGCAACACCTATGCCCACCACCTCGCCGCCAGCCTGTTTAACCAGACTTATCAGTGCCTTGCAGGCCTGACCATCGGCAAGGAAGTCATCTACGATGAGCACCTTGTCATCAGGGGTGAGATAAGGTTGCGATACAAACACATTGTTGAAACACTTGTGGGTAAAGGAGTAAGCCTTGGCCACATACTTGTCGTCGGTGCTGTTGGCTGTCTGACTCTTCTTGGCAAACACCACAGGCACATCATAGAGGTCTCCCAAGAGCGTGGCGATGGCTATGCCACTGGCCTCAATGGTCAGAATCTTGTTCACTTGTTTGCCACGGAATCGGCGTTTGAACTCATAGGCTATCTGGCGGATAATATCCACATCAATCTGATGATTGAGAAAGTTGTCTACCTTCAGAATGTTGCCTCTCTTGATGACACCATCTTCTAAGATCTTTTCTTCAAGAAAATTCATTATACTTATGCTAATTTTTATTGGTAAGAAATCACGGAATCCGAACCTTTACCATTCATCTCATTGACAGTTTAGGGCAGAATCCATTAGTAAATCTGCCCCAAAATTACTAATAATCTCTGAAACGAGAAAACATAATACTTGTTTTTTAATGGTTATATCATCTTACCCTTTACTACTTATTACGCTTTTGACATAGTTCTAAAACTTTTAGTTAAACAATTCAAGTTTTACAAGTTGAATCAGAGAATAAGGGCAAGCGTTCAAGGCACGC
>OBLI01000677.1_pt1 | contig 35657 bp, 45 predicted proteins | sample 1519701 | NCBI WGS metagenome assembly OBLI01 (sample SAMEA3663005, study PRJEB22513) | pig gut metagenome | biome: pig gut; feature: pig-associated habitat; material: faeces | place: France | collected 2012 | reverse complement strand
TACTACTGACCTTCTTTTAAGACTATTTATAGTCAACAAGTATATCATTACCATTTTTTAAATACATTTTCTTTAACACACACTTTATGATTAGAAACAACTTGAAAAACATCATCAATATTATTTTCATCAATTAATTGACCATATAATTCCATAAAAAATAGATTTTACAGTATTTATTGTAAAATCTATTTCAGTAGTATGTTATGTATGTCTGATTATGTTGTCATCATATACCAAGCACCAGACATATCTTTCAATTCTTGTAATATTTCTTGTTTTTCAGAAGCCCCATCATTAGCTATTGATTCAACATTAATACTGATATTTCCAGGTAATTGGTAATTAAAGGAACCGATTACTCTTGCAAGTTGAACTTTACATTCAGCAATTACCCATCTTCTAAACAAATCATCATTATATAAATCACAATCAGGAACTCTCACCAATACATCCAAAATAACATCACTCATAGGTAATTTACCTAGAAATCTTATATTATTAGTAAGACGATTATATCTGAAAGAAATCATATTTTGAAACAATTGTCTTGATACATCAAGAAAAGATTCTGTGCAAATGTAGTACATAGTATTATCTGCACTTACAGCCATAGTCCTATCATAAACAGACTGATATAACATTCTATTGATAGATACATCACCAGCATGTTTACCTAATAATCCTGAATTCCATCCAGCTTCGCCAGACCAACCATTTATTTCATAGACACCGACAACAGAAACCACACCTTCTGGTAATGTAAATGTTCCTCTTTTATCTTTCAGTGATTTTTTATCACCTTCACCATCCATTTTTACAATTCCCTTTGTGAATGTTTTTTTCTCAATTTCTTTTTGAGGAATTGCGATAAACATTTCTTCACTAGCATCCTCATACATTTTATAAAACATTGTTTTCGCATTTTTCACGATAATCGCAATCGTTTCTGTGGGAATTGAAAATGGAATGGATCCGCCAACACTCATTTCTGTTTGAATACTTTCAATAAAATCATTTAGACACTCAACAGCTTCGGCGTCAGTACAATCAACTAATGTTCCAACTTTACTCATTATTGAAATGTTCGTTTATATAAGTATTTATGACATTAATGCATTCAGACAAATTAGTTGAATATATCTCAAGATAATTTAAATTATTTTCTTTGGCTATCTTTCTTTTTTTAACATCCCGGATTGACCATGTGTTAATACAAATTTTTTTAATTCTTCTTTAGTCATTTTATTGATATAAACCTTTATTACCGAAATATCCACCAAAACCATTATTATAAATAGGTTGATACATATTCATATTCTTATAATTTTCATAAAGGTTGTCAAATTGTTCATCCATTTTTTCATCATACATTTTATAAAAATCCGCATTTTCAGCCAGTCCTAGAATTTCTTCCATCATAACTTCAAAATAAGGATGGTCAAAAATAGCTGTTACATCCACAACACTCATAGCCAAATCATCGTGGTCCCTACTTGCTTTCCAACTATTACCTATTTTTGAAAATACCTCAAACTCACCAACAGTATCATCATCAGTGACTATGATATTATCATTCGCGATATATCCTTTAAGTGCGATACACATAACTGGTTTATTATCAGATCTGACTTTCAATCCATACTTTTTAACCTTTGCCTCACTTGAATGACTGAATTTCAAAACAGTTGACATATCATATTCATTCTTATCACCAAATACATTTTGAAGTAGTCTTATAAATTCACCACCGAAAGCGTTATATTCACAAACGATTCTGATATTATCAGGACCGATTACTTTCATTACTAATATATAAACTAATTTTGCGAGTTGTTCTAATGTGATTGTATTTGATTTAAATCTACCAACTTGATATAATTGGAAATAATCAGATTTTTTTGTTTCTCTTTCCGTGTCTAATAAATCATTTAATTTATCTTTATCCTTTACACGAAGATTAAATAAATTTAAAATTGAATTATCACCACCACCACCTTCTGCAAGGTCAATAGACATAACCCATCTCTTGTCTGGATTTTTTAATTCTTCTACATTAAAATCTGGTTTGAAAAGTAAATTTTCAAATTCATCTTCCCAATTTCTTTCAAGTTCTACGAGTTCTCTTCTTTTATATTTCACTCTACCTTTCTGTAATTTCGCAAGTGAATCTGGTGATAAAAGTGTATTACCAGTTGATAAAAATGAGTTTCCATATTGTCGCATAAACTCATCTTCACCACCACAATCTTGAATCATTTTTTCTTTCCAAGCATCATCTCTTCCAGGGACTTGCCACCAATCAACCCTAATAGGATGATATGAATTCCTGCCATCAACCGCACCTTGATATATGTCAAAAAACTTATTATAACCATTTGGTGTTGATGTAACTATAATTTTAGAATCTTCCATTGAAGAAACTGTAGGCATAATATTTTCATAAAACTCATCTAATACATGTGGTTCAACATGTGCAAACTCATCAAGATATAAAGTGTGAATTGTATAACCGATAAACGAACGCTTTGTTGTTGCCTGTGCAATAATTCTACAACCATTATCAAATGTCATCATCGCCTGATTATTTACCTTGACACCGGGTTTCATAAAAAATGGTAAATAATTCATCATTTCTTTAATCTTATCCATAATTTCAACCGCTGTCTGAAATTTATTTGCAGCAATACCTACATTGGTATCATAATTAAAAATAGTATTGTACATTAAAAATACTGCAGCAACTATCGTATTATGACTTAATATACCATTTGTATAGTATGAATGATCGAGACTATCAACAGTAATATCATACATAGAAATTTTATGACTGGATTTCCAAATAGATTTAACCTTTGATAAGCCAAATTTTGTCATCACATAATCCATATCTGTTAGATCTTTCACAAACTTCTGTTCAAAACCTTTACAAAATATAATATGATTATCTGCACACTCTAATTTACAACCATTTTCTAACTCTAATTCATATATGTGATATGGTTGTGTTTTATGGATATGAGTAATTGGATGATAGTCATCATATGATAAAACACTTATATTTTCTTCAGATATATCAATTGTATCTATAATTTTTTTTGATATATCATTTTCATCCAAATTTAAATTCCGATACTCAAATTTCTCAATTTTTTCAATTAAATAGAGAATTAAATTTTTTAAAAATTTTCTCATATATTATTTTGTGTTAAGAAATCAATACACTTTTGTATCGTTCCTTCTTTATCTTTATTATATTCAGATTCCCAAATTACTAAAACATCATAACCGAATGACTTTGCACAATTGATTTTAATTTTATCATATTCCCATATCTCATGTGCTGTTTTTTGTTTAGATTTATTAAAATAATCTTCACAATATAAATTTGGATTACAATGCCAATAATCACCATTAAATTCAATAATTTTATTATTAATAGTTAAATCATATGAATAGTGATTATTATTTTTATCACTTATATATTTCTGTTTGTGGGGTATATCTATATGTAATATTTCACAAATTCTTTTTTTACAATCAGATTCAAATTTACTTATTGGTGTTCTACTATCACCATCTTTTTCAAAACTCTGTTGTAATGAATGTACCCATTTATATTGTCTTTCTTTCCAAACTTCAACACCTTTTTCTTGTCCATATTTTTCAATACATTTGTCTAAAGTAAATGTTCGTTGTCTATCAGATACTTTTTGTTTTGCATCTTCTTCTGTATAACCTTTGTTTATCCAATACTCAATCTGATTTGTTGTTCTACCAACTTTATCAAGTTTCAAACATGATTTAATATTTGCAACTTTTTCATCATCATTCATACCTTGATATCCTTTAAATGATTTAGAAAATGGTGAAACAGATTTCCTTTGTTCTTCTGTTGTGTTACATTTAGCATTAGGATTTTTATCACCTTTTATCTTTTCAGAATAAAATTTCTTTATTTCGGGTCTATTCATATACTTTTTTGAATTTTCAGAAATTTTATTACTAAGTTTTTTACATAAAAGTGGTGAATTAGGAAATTCTCTTTTATAATCATCTATTGTTTTATTAGGATATTTAATATGAAACCATCTATCACCAATACGTGTGGTTGGTTCTCCACTCCACATATCAATGATATAATCATATCCTTCTATACCATTTTTTACTAATTTATCAAGTTTCTTTTTTCTTTGTTTTAACTGATTTTTATGTAAATTTTCTTTTTTTACTTCTTCTGCACAGTCATTACAATATCTTACATAACCAGATTGTGCAACAAATTCTTTACCACATTTTTTACAAACTTTAATACAACTTTTTTTACTCATAAATTATAATTTCCTATAAATTTTTATTAAGAAATGTTTGAGAGAAGATAAAAAACCTTTTTTTCTATCATAATAAACATCTTCAATATATTTATGAAATTTATTTTTCATTTGTTGTATTTCTATTTTATCGCCAAAATGGCACTTACCAACTTGTCTTGATGCCAATGTTATGGAGAACCTGTTTTCAACATAAGATTTTAACATTTCTTCTTGATAATCTCTCAATGTAATCGGTTGATAACCACTACTACCTTGCATACAATAACAATAATTATTGGCAAAATAAATAATATCATTTGCACATTTTGATAATTCAGATATTTCGTCTTGTGTATATTCAAAGACAATATCTGGATTTCTGACACCTATGACACCATCCGCCCAAGGTGATGATTTATGAATGATACCTTCCGCATAATCTTTCATCCATTCATCAACTCGTTTAGATGTCCACACAACATTCTTTTTTACATTATTATTTTTTTTCTTTTCTATTGCCATAAATTAATTTGTTATATATATATTTATACATAAATAATTTAGATATAAAATAGTTAAAGTATGATAAAAACTGGTGTAGTGATTGATAATTTTGATCCTAAATATGAAGGCAGATGTAAAATTAGGATTAAAGGTATGCACGATGAAGTTGTTAACGGGATGTATATGATTCCTGATGATTTATGTCCTTGGGTTATGCCTTCACCACAATTATTAAATAGTAATTCATTTGAAATTCCTGCGGTACATTCTGAAGTTAGAGTTAATGTTGAAGGATACAGTATGTATTATTTGGGTCCAGCACATCTCAACAATGACATCAAATTAAAACAACTGAATAATACGGAATGTAATGAGAAGATTAAATATATTTCATTATATTCAACTCCTATTAGTGACTTGGATGGAACACAAACACAAAAATCTTTAGAAATTTCTTATAATCCTAATGAAGGATTGACTATTGATGCGAATGGTTATCAGATTCATTTGTTTGATAAACCAGGAGATGATGGAGGGTTATTAATCAAGAAAAACAATAATTGTTTTATCCGTTTTGATAACAAAACAGATAAAATAAAAATAAAAGCAGATGAATGTGTATTTGATTGTGGAAAACTTAAATTGAGAGAAGGTAGTAATGAAAAAATGATTGATATCCGTAAATTAGTACAAAGTTATAATTTCCATACACATAATATAGGTACATGTAATACTGCTCCAATAGATAAAGAATTACAATTAGACATTGATACAGATCATGGTGATAATATTAATAATATATATTATTAAATAAAGAATGGGAAAGATTAATCTTTCCCATTTTATTATTTTATACCCAATCCCAATAAACCCAAATATTCAACCGTTGCGGCATAAGACATCTGTTTTTCACCACTAACAATTTGTGAATATTTCTTTCCATCAGGAAAGATAGGTTCATTAGTTTCAGTTATAATTTCAGAATTACTTGTTGGTACAAATAACATATCACCTTCTTTAATTGCAAATGGATTAAATATATGATTATAATACATTACATCATCTATTGAATCCAAACTTTTTTCAACTGTATTCCATGTAAATTTATCAATTCTACCATTGTGGTCTTTACTTAATCTAATACATGTGTTTGATGTCATCTTTGAAGTATCAACGACAGGAATAGAAAGATTCAAATATTCCTCTCCATCATACGCGGTATAAGTACGTTTATTATTAAAAATTTTATCCATATTACTGATTTAAAAATCCTCCAGCTATTTTTATCATTTCATTATTTGTTGGTAGACCATTACCATTAAAGTGTACATTTACTTCTTGGTGTTTCATATTATGATCACCTTGGAAATTATTTAGAATATCAACATTATGATATGCGTTTTCGATACCGGCATCTGTAAATGTATAAAATCTACCTTTTGCACCATTAAACATATTTTCTATAGCTGCGTTATCTCTAGGTCTTGCATGTTCCAGATCAACTATAAATTTTACTTCTGTTGGAAAGTCATCATATCCAAGAACATCACTAAATTCAACAGTTGTTTTTGTCACAGCCATATTTCCCATCATCGCGATTGGATCCAGTGGATTACCTATAGTCACATGCCAATATCCTGAAGGTGCACCAGACAATAATGCTTGAGTAACTTGTGATTGTCCTGCAACACCGATATTACCACCAAGTAAATTACCCAATAATGCTTGGAAACCACCACTTAATAACGCTTTACCAGTACCAACAATTTTTTCCAAAATGTTATCGCCTTCGGCTGCACCACCAGCTGCTGCAAGTTGAGAGAAACCACTTTTCACACTATCCCAAAGACTTTCCATATATTCTCCATATTTACCTTCTCTTAATAATCGTGGGTCACCGAATTGTGGAGCAATATTATGTTGACCATAAAATATAGTCGCACCACCCCAAAAAGAACCATAATTACCAGTGAGAACTAAAAAATTAGTCAATATATCCATCATTGCAACTCTTGGATTTACACATTTAAGTGATTTAAGCGAGTATTCAAATGTTAATGAAAATGAATTTGTAAATGTTAAACCTCTACTTCTTAATTTTACATTTTGGATAACATTCATATCACCATAAAACTCTTCACCATATCTTTGTGCGAAAATATCACCATCTGGCTTATGTTGAGATGCAAGTGCATCACCAACAGAAACACCACTACCTAATGACATACCAGCAAATTTTAATGCATTTAATACAGAATTCTTTGCACCCATTTGAAATAAATTTGCTTCTCCAGACATAAAAGAATCATCAACACCCGCTCTATCACGCATTTGAGCCGCTAAACCACCATCTGGATTTTGGAGTGATTCAACCTTCGCTTGTTTATCTTCCCAGTTTGCACCATAATCAAATTTCAATATTTCTGAAAGTTTATTTCCAGTTTGTTCACCCATATATGTCACAGCGGTTGCAATATTAACAAATGTGTCTGGGAAACCATTCATTGCATTTGTCAATGCTGCTGGTGCATCAATTCCGAACATATGGTCTTCACAAGGTCTTGTATATCTTCTTAATGTTACCATATAGTTATTAGGTATCTGATTATAATATTTCAGATATATAAAATCTTGCATCCTATATTTCGCAAGACCATACTTATCAAAAGTTGGGTCACTATAATACTTTAAAATATTTTGATATGTTGGATTTTGTTTGGCTTGTAAAAATTCATTCATTGTTGTAGATCTATTTTTACATCTCAAATAATCATTATAATCCGTAAATTGTGTAGCATTGCCTGGTAATGCGTAAAAATTATAAATCGTACGATAATTCACAGCAACATGTTCATTCATAATTGAATGGGGACCAAGTATGGGTTTACCCTTAGGTTCCATAAATTGTAATTTTGAATTATTACCACCAATAGTTTTTTGAACATACTCACCACTATAAGGCGAAAACCTTGCATCAACTGAACACGCATCAAAATAAAAAGTATTAGCGATATAAAAATATATATATATACTTATTTATGAAATAAATACATAAATATTTATATAATTAGTATGTTTTATGGCAAAAAAGAATACATCAACAAGATATTTTCAATTGACAAATGATATTCTATTGGAATATACATATAATTATCAAACTATTGATTTAGGTGGTAAAAATAAAATATTAACAGTAACACCTGAATTGGAGTCTTATAATTATTTCTGTATGCAAGATGTAAAACAAAATGTTACAAATATAAAACCTGATAATATACTTCTTCCTACAAATTCATCATTTACTAAATTTGTAAAATTATATTATAAGGAAAACCCATATGCTCTCGCGAACATTAAAGATGATTATGACTTAAAAGAACATTATTCAATTAATCTACCACAAGAAAATCCAGATTTAGGACTTCCTTCAAATCGAGTTATTACAAAAGTTGATTTTGATAGAATTAAAATACATTTTACTGGTGGAAATTATTTTGGTGATTATGAAAGTTTACTTATTGACGCATTCATTTATGGTACAAATAATCACAAGACATCTCTTGCGTCTTTTTTGATTCAAAGAACTGATAATGTAAAATTGAATAATAATCCTATGTTGTTAAACCAAAAGTTATATACAACATATTTAGAATATTTCATTCCAAGTATTACATCAATTTCATCAGAACTAAATATCTTAAATTATGAAAATGTATTGTTCGGTAAAGACAACAAAACCATACAAAACACACCATTGAGTGTAAATATATATGGTGTTAAACAATCATATTTCAATTATAGTTTTAATTACTTTAATGTTGAGAAACTTAATAACATCATTATACCTAATAGTGACTTATTTGCAAACATTTATATTGATATCAAAGAAGCTACTGATGGTGACTATTTCGTAATTAACACTAAAGTATCTAATTTTGATACATTGTCTGCATATATCAATAGTATTACTGATACACCAGAAGCATATATTATTTTACATGAATTAACATTAAAAGAATTTTATACAGATATGTATAATAAAGTTCATAGTGTAGAAACGCACAAAGAACATTATATGGTTAATGCCGCATCCTATAATGAAGATGAAAAATTAGAAATTAATGAAGGTGCTATAGATAACTCAATGTATTATAGACCAATATGTTTAACTTCTGACAGATGTGTAAGGTTTGAAATAAAAGATGTTATGAAATTAATCAATACAAAAGACAATACAACTGTTGTAAAAGAAGGTACATTAATGTATAATAAACCAGCAAAATATGGGAAACAGATGTTAAAATTACATCTTGGCGAACTTCCTGCACAAGTAAATGTATTTAATAAAAGAAGTGATGAAAATATTGATACAATTAATATTGTTGGTGGTAGTAATGCTGCAACTATTGAAAATCATCAATATACAATTGGAGTATTAATAGAAAGTAGTGATATTAAAGCAACTGTTGAACCTTTACAAGTTCGAGATGTTGTTACAACATTAGAAGATTATTAAAAAAAATGATGGATTTGAATCCATCATTTTTTAATCTTTACTAACAGGAATTATTCTATAACTCCTATTCAAATCATCATTTTTTTGTTTCAGTGATTTGGTTTCTTCACTTTCTTCTGAATACCCTTGTGAAATTTTTCTTTCCCAAAAAGTTGCATAATCTTCAACAGTACCTTGGTAATGTCTAATTTTTTTAAGTATAAAATCTTCTTTATTTGTTTCCATATAATATTTATGTTTTTTGTTATATTTAGTGTATGAGTAAAAATTATTATCAAATTTTAGGTGTAAATAAATCAGCCTCACAGGATGATATTAAAAAAGCATATAGAACTTTAAGTAAAAAATATCACCCAGACAGAAATGGTGGGGATGATAGTAAATTTAAAGAAATTAATGAGGCATATTCTATACTTGGTGATGAACAGAAAAGAAAAGAATATGACAATCCTCCAAGAAGTTTCTTTGATGGATTTGATCCATTTAGTTTTGGTCATTTTGGGAATTTTAGACAAATGGCTTCAGACATACAAACTTTAATAGAAATACCTATTGAAGATGCATACTTTGGATGCAAGAAACATATCAGGGTTGGTATGAAAGTTATCAACATTGATATACCAAAAGGTACGAAAAATGGTCAAATTTTACGTGTTCCTAATATGGGTGTTAAAGGATATGATGTGTATGGTAAAGAAGCTGTAGGTGATTTGATTGTAAAAATTCAAGTTAACCCAAATGATAAAATGTGGTTGAATACAGATGGCACACTTGAAACAATGTACACTGTTGATTGGATAGATGCCATTTTAGGAAATGAAACTACAATAAACATATTTGACAGAGTAGTTAAATTTAAAATACCTAAATATACACAAAATGGTGGATATACAATCATATCTAAAAATGGATTTAGGCAATTTAAAAAAGATAATGAGTTTGGTAATTTAAAAATTAATTTTATTGTCAAAATGCCTTCAAAATTATCTGATAAACAAATAGAATTATTACATCAAATAAAAAAAACTGTATGATTGAATAGATAACTATTGAACTATGGTTAAAGAAAATTCCAAAATTACTTAAATAAAAAATCCCAAGTTATCTTGGGATTTTTTTTACCTTTTATTTAAAAAACGAAATCAATCAAATTATTTGCATTGTTATTATCACATATAAAATCAATATTAATATTAACTTCATACTTATTACCTGTGATTTCTCGTGACGAAAGATTCTTATCTTTTGAATAACCTTTAAACGCCTTTACTACAACACAAATTGTATCTATATCATTTGCTTTTGTTAAATCAGCAAAATTACTTCTACCGATATGTAATTTACCCGGTTTTTCAACAACAACATCTGGTAAAATTTTTTCTTTAAATGTTTTACATAAATTTTCTGGAGTCATATTATCATCCAAAATAAAACCATTAAAATTTACACCATTAATTACATTATGCATTAAATAACCAATTTTTGTATGTTCTTTATATAAACAATCGAAATAAAATGGTATTCTTTCTTTTATCAACATACAAACAACTTCATCAAATGAACCTTTCATTTGATTAATTGAAATTTTCATATTTTCCCTTTCGGCTCTATAATTTGTTAATGCACCTTCATTTATAAAACCATTGAATGTAGGTAATATCATAATTTATAAAATAACTTATATTATATTTATGAAAAAACATAAATACATTAAACAAAATATAATTACATTTATAGTATGAAAGATATTAAAAATAAGATTCAACTTATTATTGAACAATCAAATGTTGAAAAACCAGCATGTAAGAATTGTAAATCTTATTGTGACGGTGGATGTACTTTTGGCTGTGTAAATGAAAGAAATGGACAAAGTTACAGATTTTCAAATAAAAAACTTACAAGTCCAGAATATTCTTGTGACAATTTTAAACCTATATATGAATTTAATGAAAGAACAATAGAGACACTTCAAGATTTCATTTCTGATATTGATAGAGTTAATATGGGTATAAAAAATATTGATTTATTACTTAATAATAAAATTGACGAAAACGATTTCGTTGACATAATGAAATAAATATGATACTGACATTTGAAAATTTTGTAAATGAAGAGTTAAATTTATCATATGAAACACACGATAATTTCACAGAAATTGTTTTTGAAGATAGATGGTTTCAATATGATTCAGATGATGATATAATTTATGGATATAATCATATACCAACAGATTTATCTAAAGGATTTACATTCAAACCTAATGAATGTGTGGTATATGTTGATAAAAAAATGATTAAGTATGACATTAACAATCCTATTTGTATAATATCATATGATTTAGATACTTCAACTATTAAAGTATTTACAGATAAATCTTTGGATTATTTAAAACATCTTGATTCTACAATAAATGGTGATTTTGAACAACCAAATACACAAAGAAAAATACAAAACATTATTAATCAAGATGATAATAAACATCATTTAGTAATCTATGGAAACAAATTAATATCATCAACATTTGATATAATAGACGAAAACTGACTATTACCACATATAGTTATTGTTTGATGACCGATGTATTGCATTTGTTAATAGTAAGGACATCACTTGGACAACAAAAATACACTTATTAATAAAAAAAGGTTGGGAATATTCCCAACCTTTGTTGTACCTGTAGGTGTAAAAAAATGCACTACCTATCATATTGGCACAAATTTTGTTATATTTATATTAGATATATAAATTAAACACTATTTTATTTATGAAAACTAAAAAACATTTTTTTGTAATGTATAAAAATTTCAATAATGGTGAAATTGAAAAACATGATGTTTTTCCATCATTATATAATCGTATTTTCACATCTGCTGGAAAATTGTCAAAGAAATCATTTTATACATTTGATGATAATTTCAATAAAATGCCAATCACATCAAAAGAACAATTAAAAAATTTTATTATTAGCCATTTTGCATATCATTACAGGTGTAAATGTGAATGGGAATTTATTGTCAGTGACTGGCCTCCCCGTGATAATCCAAGAGAAAAAAAAATTGACGCATTTCAACAATTGATGTTGAATATTGATTTAATTACTGATTTAGTATGGGAAGATGTGGAAAAAAAACTCAAAAAATAATCAATTTGTAGATGAACTCATATATGGTTTTGAATTATTGGGGTATGGTATAACTATTCAAACCCAACAAGAATTAAAATCAATGTTAGAAAATTCAGAAATTACTGATAATTTTCCAATGATTTCTTATGAGCAAACAATGGAGTCAGAATTTTATTCAGATATTTCTGAAAGTCATTTCTTAAATTCAGAATCATATAATAATCTATGGTTAATATGTGACAATGGTGATGATGTTGTATTTATATTATCCCTATCGTCTAAACACTCCAAACTTATAATTGATGTGTTTGAAATTTCTACAGTATACAGAAATCAAGGATTGTCAAGATTAATACTGAATACACTTGAAGAAATTAGTAAAGAGTTCTTTAACACAATCGAATTATCCGCATTTGATTCTAAATCTTTTGATTTTTGGACACATATTGGTTATATTGAAAACAATACTAAACTAATTAAAATATGGAAAAAATAAAAAATTTTTGGCACAATTTAAAACGAAGTTGTCGTTGGTTTAAACGGATGTGGAATAATTATGATTTTGATTCATATTTTTTGATTCAGATGATGGTTGATAAAATGAAAGATATGAGATATCAATTTGATTACATTGATGCTAAATTTGTTGATTTACGTCATCAACCATCATATAATGACCGTAATATAATAATAGATAGAATTGCCGAATTAGACAAGGCTATTGAAGTTGGTGAACGATTACTTGATGATGATTATTTGATACAGCACCCTGATGTTGAAAAATGGTTAAATGAAAATCAACTTTTACCCATAAAAATGCCTGATGATATCAAAACGAAATTTATGAAGGCTTATCATGACGCAAAAGACGCGAGAGAAAAGGACAATATATTATTTTTTAACTTAATTTCACAAAATCATGAGAACTGGTGGACTTAATAGACAAAATGCAAATAGAGAAATAATAAAAATACTTTCTGAAATAATTGAAAAACATCCATATTACAGATTCGGTCAGATACTATTTAATTATAATATCTGTACTGGTAGGGATCCTTTTTATGATGAAAGTATTGATACATTAAACAATCTTATACAACAAAAACAAAATTTAGATGGAAAATAATATAATTAATTGGGATTTACATATTTCATATTGGCTTTTTATAATATTACTAGTACTAAAAATAACCAACACAGTAGATTGGTCTTGGTGGATTATTACTCTACCTATTTGGTTACATTTTGGACTTATGGCAATAGGATTAATAATTTTTATATTATTCCTAATATTTTATTATATTTTTAAGAACAGAAACGGAAGAAAATGAAAAAAATGACAAATGTGTATGTATATACATTAGAATTTTCATATGATGAAAATACTAATAAAGTCAATACAACATTAAAAAATGATTGTATTTATGCGTGTTATCCAAAAAGAAATTATAAAACTAAAATGAAGCCCACTGATTTACCTGAACATTATTGTGATGTTCAGAGATATGGTGCGTGTCATAATATAATTAATAGTAAAGATGTTATCGATCTTAAATACACATGGGTGAAAGAAAATCACTTCATGAAAGATAGTGTATTAAGGATTTCTTATAGTGGAAAATTACAACCATATTATGATACATTCACATATGACGATAAAGAAATTACCTCTAAATTTGTCAGTTATAAAAATGTAGATGCTAAGGTATATGGGAATGACATATTAAAATTTTTGGGATATGTGCATAAATACTCTAACTATGACATTACTGAAATCAGAAGTGAATTCATTAAACAATGTGAATGGTTACGCGACAATGAACCAAATTTTGCTCCAGACACATCTGATTTTGGACAATGGTTTGATAATAAAATAAAATTATAATATATGGGACAATTATCATATCTTGTTAATAAATCAAATAAATTGATTAAAAAAAATATAGAATTAAAAAATCAAATAACTCAATTATTAATAGAACAAGAAAAAATTATCACGCAAAACAAAAAATTAAAATCTATTATTAACGATTTTGAAATACAAACAAAAAAAAATAAGGATATACACAATGATAATTTGACATCAGTATTGGCTGAAAATTATATATATGAAGAAGAAATAAACAATCTTAAAAAACACATATATGAAATAGAACAATCAAATGTGTCATATCAAAAACAAATAACTCAATTGGAAAATTCACTCCAAAATCTTAATGAATCATATCAAAATGAAATTTCTGATTATAAACAAAAAATTCAAGAATTAGAAGATCAATTGAAATCTAATAAAAGGAAGATAAATAGAAAACAGAAATCTCGTATAACCAAAGATGAAAATTCAGATTAATATAAATTATTAAATTATAAATGAAAAATATTTTAAAAGTTACATTGAAGAAAGATGTGTGTGATAATCTAATATCTGGTAAAACTAATAAAATTTATTTTGACGTAAAACCATATTGGGTAAAAAGACTATCATCTGCATCAACATTTGAAGAATTGAAGACAGATCAATCATTTAAGGAATATGATGAAATTGAAATTAGTTTTGGTAAAGACAAGTTTACATACACAATTGAAAAAATAGAAATAGGTGTAAATGAAGAAAATACTGAAATGTTGGTTGTAATTATAAACAATCCTAATTCAGTATTGGAAAAAGAAGTTATTTCAGATGTTGAAAAAGAAGAAACTCTAATCGAAGAAAAAGAAGAAGAAACTGTGAAAACATCAACAGATACTGTTGTCCAAAATCCAGTTGATTCTACTACAAAACAAATCGTTTCTAAACCACAAATTAACTTGGCTCAAGAACTTGCACTAACACTTGAATCATATACAACATTCCCAGATGTAATTCAATGTGGACCAATGGTAATTCTTGGACCCGATGGTTGGGTTTCTGGACATAATCGTAAACTTAAAAATGTACATAACACAGCTGAAGAACGAGTTTATATGAAAAATGTACTCATCCAACATGATTGTCAAACAGATGAGGACTTTATAAATAAAGTTGAATTATATCTGGAAAAATTACTCATATCAAATTATGTATTTTTAAATATAAATAATTGTAAATTAGTACATAAACAAAATAATACATATTTTTTATTACGAGCAGCATTAATTAAAAAATATTAATTATGAAAATTTGTGTAATTGGTGATATACATGGAACCACAAAATGGATAGATTGTTATCAACAAATCATAGAAAAAGACAATGATTGTGATAAAATTATTGTATTAGGTGATTGGTTTGATCCATATGAAAATATACCTATAAATATAATGTGTGAGAGGTTTCAAGAATTTGTATCTGATTTAAACACAGATAATCGTATTATTTCTATTCTTGGAAACCATGATTTATCAACATATATAATCCCTAATGATTGTACGAATAGAACCGTACGATTTGGCGAAAAAAAATCTATTATAACTGATTGTATTAAACAAATTATAGATAAGTCACAATTAGCATTTGTATATAAAGATTATATTGTCAGTCATGCTGGTTTTAGTCAAACTTGGTTCGATAACCATATAAAATATCAAGATATGCTTTTAAATAATCATATCGGATGGAAACAAGATGAACTTGTAGAATTAGTTTCTTATAGTTGTTGGGATAATTCTGGATATGGAGATGATATATCACAAGGTTGTACATGGATTAGACCATACTCACTTTGTATGGATGCAATAGATGGATATAATCAAATTATAGGTCATTCACAAGTGTCAGACATATCGTCAATTACAATATCAAAAAACAATAAAACCTTATGGTTTGTTGATAATCAGAGAAAATCAGAATATTTAACATTAAATATTTGAAAACAGAGTGGAATTCCACTCTTTTTTTGTTATATTTAATTTGTAAATTATTAAAATATGATTAAAACAGATTTTCAAAAATTCGCAGCAAGCAATGGTATTAATTCATTAAAATTGTATGATTACAATAAATTCATTAATGGATATGTTAGTCCTACAATTATTGAAGAAAGACAAATGCATGTGACCCAAATGGATGTGTTCTCTAAACTTATCCAAGAACGACAAATTTTTTTAGGTACAGGTATTGATGCGGATGTTGCAAATATTATTAATGCACAATTACTCTATCTAGATAGTGTTGGTACTGATGATGATATCACAATATTGGTCAATACACCTGGAGGTAGTGTTATTGATGGATTAAGTATATATGACACAATGAATTATATTGCATCAGATGTATCTACAATCACAGTCGGTATGGCTGCAAGTATGGGTTCTATCATTGCATCATCTGGCACAAAAGGAAAACGATTTATTTTACCACATAGTAGATTTTTGTTACACCAACCTTTGGGTGGATGTAATGGTCAAGCATCAGATATTGAAATTGAATATAAAGAAATTCAATATATGAAAGAAGAATTATATAAAATTCTTGTTGAAAACACTGGACAATCTTTTGATAAAATCTACAAAGATGCAGATCGCGATTTTTGGTTAACTGCAGATGAAAGTGTAAATTATGGTTTAGTTGATAGTATTATTAAAAAAAGAACATAAATTATGACAAATTGGAACATTGAACAAATTCTTAAACACCCTATTAGTATTGAAGAATTAACTAAAACTCTTTATGTGATTGAGGATTTAAAAGATTGTAAATATCCTAATGATGAGATTTTGATTGGTGCATCAGCAATTATTCGTGATGAAATCTGTCAAATGATGGGTGGTCATATTACTGATGTCATTGATTACCAATAAAAAATGGGGAATTGATTCCCCATTTTTTATTTACCCCATTGAAATATTTTTGGTGTATATGTAAAACCAATAGTTAAATTTAAACCAACATTAGGAACCAGTCTATGATTATGTAAATCATATCCAAAACCAACACTTGGACCAATAGCTAAACCTATACCCTTTGATTTTCTAAAAGATTTTTCATAATTTCCATCACTTAAAGCTTGAATACCCATACCACTATTAAAAGTTATATTCGGATAATCAGTTCGCAAAGTCACAAAAGTTTCACCACTTTTTGTGTTTCTCTCTAACCAAGTTTCAACAAAAATGTTTTGGTTCAGACTAAAGTTAACATCACCAGTATGTAATAAACTATCAACATAATATTTCATTTCCATACCTATCGTACGACTTGAATTACCAAATACATCAGATTTATTAAACCTTATATATCCAGTATCAGTAACACCTTTAGCTAACAATATAGTATCAACTCTAATCCGTTCTATTTCTGTAGGTATGACCAATGTATCATGAATACCCATCTGTGTTTTAGTATATGATAGATATTCATAATTCTTTTTCTTTAATAAACCCACACTATCCATTAATTCCTGTTGAGTTAATTGAAATGCGTGTTTTTCTGCAATAGTTCTACCCAACTCATCTTTATATTGTTTTAATGAATCAGTTATAGCAGCAATATTATTATGTTGTCTGTTAATATCTCTTTGTAAATCAGAATTATTATTACATGTATTAACACAACTCATAATGAGTAAAATAATCACTCCTAAAAGGATATAATCCTTCAACTTCCAAATTTTCTTTAATAGTTCCATATATTATTTATGTAATATTATTTTTGTTATATTTTATTATATTAAATATTTTTAGTATCTTTTTCATATAAAAATAAAATATATGTATACATTAAATATTACAGATTCTAATAAATTATACTTTACTTCAGACACTCACATAGGACATTATAATATCTGTCGATATTGTAACAGACCATTTGAATCTAGAAGTGATATGGATAAATCATTAGTTGAGAACTGGAACCGAGTTGTTCCTGAAGATGGTATTGTGGTTCATTGTGGTGATTTTACATTGATACATAAAGAAAATATGGATAAATACCAAAAGTTATTTAACAAACTTAATGGTAAAATTTTATTGTGTAGGGGTAATCATGATATGATTCCATTGACAACAGAACCAATAGGTAAACTTATTGCATCTGTGGATATCGCAATGATTGAAGTTGATGGGAAGAAAATTATGGCGTCACACTATCCAATGGTTGCATACCCTGCTGATTATCAAGTGTTTGGACATATACACACATTGTCTGATGGACTTTGTCATGGTGTAGATGGAGATGTTAATACTAAATTAAGGAAAACTCAATATGATGTTGGTGTTGACCAAAATAATTATACACCAGTATCTTATAAACAACTTTGTGAGATATTTAAAAATAGGGAATAAATAAATCAAATGAATTATGAAGAAAGAAATTTTAGATTGTGCATGTTATTCAATAGACCATGCATATATTATCACATTTGACAAAGATTTTGATAATGAAAATATGGTATATATAAATCCACATCTTACAGATGGTGGTTTTTGGCATAGATTAAAATATGCATTTAAGTATCTGTTCGGTTGGAAAAGTAGATATGGTTGTTTTGATGAAATCATAATTAACAAAACGAATTATCAACCACTAAAACACATCATTAACTACATAGAAGAACAAGACCCTAAATTATTAAACTAAAGAATATAATTTATCAAAAAAAAGAAAAATATGAAAATTTCAAAAAACGAACACTTTAAAGAAGAATATTGTGCGAGTATAGTTAGAATTGGTGAAACTTTTCCTATAGAAAACAAAGACAGAATTGTTAAAACATTAGTTAATGGTGTTTCTATTGTTATTGGAAAAGATAGTTTTAAACTTGGTGATGTTGCAGTTTATGTATCTAATGAATGTACAATACATGAATTATTCCTACACTTGAATAATATGTATGCGGATAGGGAACTTAACATAGATACAGAAAAGACTGGTTATTTCAATAACAAAGGTCGTGTTAGATGTATTAAACTTGGCGGTGTTCCTTCATATGGTATTTTATTGGATGCGGGTTCTATTGCTATGTTTGTAAATGAATCTATTGAAGATGTCAAACATTTCTTAGAAAACCATGTAGGGGAAGATTTTGATGAGATAAATGGTGAGAGATTTTGTCAAGTATATGTACCTAAAAGGAATGAAAATATGAACTTGTCAAAATCAGAGAAAAGACAAAAGAAACTTGCAAGATTTAAAATGCTCATAGATAATACTTTCCATTTCCACTATGACACACAAAGTCTTGAAAAGAATATTAGGTCTATCAATCCTGATGATTTGGTTGATATAAGTGTTAAGTTACATGGTACTAGTGGTATTTTTGCAAATATTCTCACAAATATACCTACTAATTGGTTTAAGAGAATGTGGAGAAAATATATAACACATAAACACGAATTTGACCAGAAATATAATATAGTATATTCTTCAAGAAAAGTTATCAAAAATGAATATATCAACAAAAACCAAAATGGTGGATATTATTCAGATGATGTGTGGGGTTATTGGGCAAAGAAACTTGAAAAATTTATTCCTCAAGATTTCTGTATCTATGGAGAAATAGTTGGATACACACCTAATGGTCAGGTAATACAAAAGGGATACGATTACGGTTGCGATAATGTATCTAATGAAAAATCTAAACTGATGATATACCGTATTACTCAAAATGGTAATGAATTGGAAATTTCAGATGTAATTAAGTTTGGGTCATATCTTAAAAAATATCTTGGTGATTTAATTATTGAGTATCCATTGTTATACCATGGTACCCTTGCATCCTTATATCCAGAACTTGATGTGAAAGATCATTGGCATGAGAATGTCCTTGAGGCATTGAAAAATGAAAAGAAATTTCTTATGGAAGAACTTGAACCTATGTGTAATAACAAAGTTCCACGAGAAGGTTTTGTATTACGCAAGTGCAATGATGTCATCCCTGAAGCGTGGAAGTTGAAGTGTAACTCATTCAAATTCAGAGAAGCAAAACTTATTGATTCTGGTGAAGTTGACATTGAAATGACAGAAGCATATTCATAAAACTAAATAAAATCTCCTTTATATGGGAGATTTTATTTTTTTATACATAAATAATATATATTTATTATAAAATACAAAAAATCGCTATTTAGTACACTCACAAGCAATCACACCTACTAACGATTATAAATTTATATGGTTAAAAACAGACAGAATACCTTATATAACACAACCATATTTTGATATTAATTCTGTAAGTAGTGTTTTATCTAATAATGAAAATGAAGGAATATCTACATTAAGTTTAAATGATTTAGAAACTATCAAAATTATTGTAGAAGAAGATTCTTAATTTTTGTTATATTTAATATACATAAATAAAATTATTAAATTATGAGAAAATACTTTTTTTATATTGTAATTATGTCTATCGTAGCTATTGTTATCGGTATCCTTTCATTCCTTATCGGTAATGAAACTGGTGCACCTTCTATTGCTACAGCAGCCGCATCTGGTGCATTCAGTGGTGTTGCGATGGCTTTTGCACATGAATTTGGTCGTAATGACGCTGGTGCGTCTTTTGATGGTAAAAAACTTGCCGTAACCATTATTGCAGGTCTTGTTGGCTGTTTTGGTGGTTTAATGATGGGTCTTTAAGAGAAAATTAAAGATATTATTTCAAAAAAAAAAAGAGGTAATTTTTTACCTCTTTTTTTGTATTCTTTATATCCTTTACTATTCTTACACACCAGAATTATTCATTAGTTCATCTAATTTTCTCGATATATTTCTTATTTCAACGTGCATACTATCTATCCTCTCATTCAAATCATTTAACGATGCTGCAGTTACTTCTTCGTCTTGTTCAATTATATCAGATAAATTAGATATCTTATCATTCAAATTATTTACATCCGATGCGTTTACTTCAGATAAATTAGAAATCCTCTTATTCAAATCATTTAACGCAGAAGCCGTAACTCTTTCATTTTGTTCAATTATATCAAGGATTTCATTATTTGTCAACTCACTCCATGAACCGTTAACACCTAAAAAAAGTTTCTTATCATTTGTAGTATATACAAATAATCCCTCATATTTAGAATTAAATGTGGGAAGTGGACCTGTTATTTTATAAAAATTAACTTTTTTCATAATATATTAAATTCTGTTATTATATTTATGAGATATAAATTATCATATTTTGAAAAATAACAAAAATGAGACAACTGTTATATTATATATAATAAGAGAAAATATTTATATTATTTTTTTGTTATTATTATACTGAATAAAAGAATCAAGATATGAATATATTGAATTTATCATTAGAAGAAAAAGTTAATCTATATAATAGATGTAAAGAATTATATTATACTGGTGACAAAGAATCTCCATTAACAGATATTGAATTTGATGAATTAGAAAAAGAATTAGGATTAGAAAATAAAGGTTATATTGGTACACATCACCAAAAGTCATATACAGTGAAACATCCGTTTATTATGGGTTCACTTTCAAAGATACAAGTTAAATTTGATAAAGATAATACAATTCATTTTGAAGAGTATATACCACAAATTAAATCCTATTTGAACAAATCTTATGGAGTTAATAGAGATGACTGGTATTTTGAGATAACTCCAAAGTATGATGGTTGTTCTTTTGAAGCAGTTATTGATAGAGATTTAAATCTTGTATCTGTTTCAACAAGAGGTGATGGTGAATTTGGAAAAGATATTAAGCCTTGGTTTGAAAAAGAATTTGAAAATAATATTGAACCATATTTAAAGGATTTTTCTTTAAATAATTTTGATGATCAATCTTGGTTTTTTCTTGATAAATTGGTTTTCAGAGGTGAATGTCTGATAAAGAAATCTGTTTTTAAAGAAAAATATCTGGGTGATTTTAAAATGCCCCGTTCATTTGTTGCTGGTTGTATTGCTCAAGATTGGAAAAATACACCCAAACAAATTGAAATTAGAAATGACCTTTGTTGGGTTTATTATGATATTAGAGAGATATATGAGAATGAAACTATAATTGAATTGGATTATTCTGGATATATGGATGATAAGAATCGAAAATATATACCAACATATTCATATCTCAATATACCTGGATTTAAACCTAATTTATCAGATGGTTCTATGATGATTTGTAAATATTCAGACATTGAAAATTTTGATAATATTTACAAGGTATGGGAAGAATATAGAAAGAATTGTGAATTTGAGCTTGATGGTTTTGTGATTAAACCTTGTGTTGTATTTAGATTACAAGACAGAACAAGAACAAGACAAGAAGATTGTGTGGCAATTAAATTTACTCCAGATATCGTTGATACTAATATAATAGATATTGAATGGAATGTTGGTAAAACAGGTGAATATTATCCAACTGGTATACTTGAACCCGTAGAGATTGGCGGTAAAATTGTAAGTAGAGTGTCATTGGCAAATTATGATACATCCATTACTAAAAAAACCGGAATTGGATCCAAAATCAAAGTTTCTCTCGCTGGTGACATCATACCATTCGTTATAGATGTTGTCGAACCATCAGACATATTGAATATTCCAAATGATTCTTATATTGTTGAAAACAAAAATGGTTTACATCTTATGAAAAAGATGACTGATAAAGAACAGATGTATGTTAAATTTCTTAATTCTGTTAATGTATTAAAACCAGATGGGATAGGTGAGAAAGTTGCTAAAAAATTATTTGAAATTTATACAACAGATAACATTGTCAACTTGATGACATTTCCTAAACTATGGCATGACCAACTTGATGATAGCAAATCATCACAAAATATAAGAAAATCTCTTGAAGAAAGAAAGAAAACACTAACATTACCTGATTATATTCAGTCACTGGGTATAGAAAATTGTGGTGAAAAAAATTCATTATGGTTGGCACAGAAATTATCTGGATTAAGAACAGATTCAAAAGGTATCCCCACAAGTATTATTGAATTAAGTAAAGATTCAGAATTTTGTATGATGATGATGAATAGAATTGAATTAATAGGTATTCCTTTATTGACTGAAAAAAAGAATGAAAATAAGATTCCAGTTATATTGACTGGTAGTCCAAAACCAACATATAATACAAAAAAGGAATTTCTTGCGAACTTTTCGCAATTCGTTGAAACAACCAATTGGGATGAATGTCAAATATTGATTACTGATGATATAAATTCAACAAGTAGTAAAATGACTAAAGCCAAAAAGAAAGGTATTCCTATTAAAACATATTTAGATTTCTGAACTAAAAAAGGATATTCAAAAAACAATTTATAACACAAATAATTTAAGTAGTCATAAATATCATATAAATATAGTATGATTAAAAGTATTACAATTAAAGAATTTAAAGAATTGTTAAAAAAGATATTGTTACTTTCAAATACTTAACCGAAAGTTTTTTTTTTCATTTTATATCACAATTAAAAAAATATTTGTTATATTTAATATGTGAGTTCATTAAAATGATGCCAAGATGATGGAATTGGTAGACATGACAGACTTAAAATCTGTTGGCTATTGCAGTCGTGTGGGTTCGAGTCCCATTCTTGGTACAAAAAACTTGGTTCGGTAGCTCAGCTGGATAGAGCAACAGCCTTCTAAGCTGTGGGTCTTGGGTTCGAATCCCAATCGGACTACATAAATTGGAGATGAAAAAATTCATCTCCAATTTTCATAAATATTATAGTTGACTATTCTACAAAAAAACTTGCTAAACAAAGAAAGGAAAGTGAGTTGCAAAACCATAGACCCGACCTTGTGAATAGGTGTATTTGCAGAAAAATGCAATTAATTGATTACTAAATACTTATTGGTGTGACAGACTTAGGTTGGTTCTTTGGTATATAAGATTCCAATCTGGAATCGATGATACAAAATAAGGAAAGGGTAATTAAATTATGGTAAAATTTTTAAAGAGATATTTGACATTATTAATTATAATTCCTATTAATATAGGTGCCGTAATGAATAGTGATATTCAAATATCTAATTACAAATTCATTGGTGAACAAATTGTCAATACTGCCACCAAATACATTGGTGTTAAATACAGATATGGTCATTCATCACCAAATGGTTTTGATTGTTCTGGATTGACACAATATGTTTATAACAAACATGGAATAAAAATTTCACGCACCGCTAAAGACCAATACAAACAAGGTGAAAAAGTGAAAAAAAATGAGTTACAATCCGGTGATTTGGTCTTTTTTCAAGGAAAAAAATCAAAAGGTGTCAGACATGTCGGTATTGTTGTTGACACACTTGAAAATGGACAGTTCAAGTTCATCCACGCTTCATGTAGCAAGGGTGTTCGTATCAGTTATTCGTACGAAACATATTATAAAATAAGATATATTGGTGCAAGACGAATACTGGTGTAAAATGCGACTTTGCATTTATTTAATATAGAGAATAGTTAAGGTGGATATAATATCCACCTTTTTTATTGTTATTTTTAATATAAAGTAATATTTAGGATGATGAAAATTACTACCCATTAAAATCGTGACAGAACATATAAAATAATGATAGCTTATGAGAATAAAGATTGCAACTGCATTGGTTTGCTTAGTTCTTTGTATATTGACAAATACAACAGGTACAACCTTTGCTCATAGTCATCAAAAAGTTATTAGTGATGTAACAAATAATAATGAAATGATGATTGAAGAAGATAGTGTTAAAGTTTCAGATACAATTAAAACAAAAATAGAAACAAATACTATTCAACAACAAAAGTCAAATCAGACATATGTTGTAAAGAGGTTAACACACTATTATCCCACTGGTCATAAAACCGCAACTGGTCATAGTGCAAAAGGACATGAAAAAATTGTCGCATTATCTCCAGACTTATTAAAAAAAATTCCATATCATTCAAAAATTGAAATTGTAGGTTATGGTGTATTTACTGTAGAAGACAGAACAGGTGGTTGGGTAAAAAGTACAGTTGATATATTAGTACCAAGAGGTTCTAAAATAAAAAATGGTCGTAATGTTGTTATCAAAATTATCAAAAAAGGTAAATAGAATATTCTAAAAATCTAAATATTATTAAATACAAAGTAACTGATAGGGTAGTAAACCAAAAAAATTGGTCAATTCAGTTACTTTGTATTTTTTTTTGTTACACTTAATATGTAAGTTTTTTTAAAATGATACATATATGATGGAATTGGTATACATGATAGACTTAAAATCTGTTGAACATTGTGTCCGTGTGGGTTCGAGTCCCATTCTCGGTACAAATTAGAATCCACATAGTTTGTGGGAACTTTTAACTTAAAATAATTAAAATGAAAAAATAGTAAGTTGTAGACATACAGAATTTATGATTGTGGACTATGCAACTATGGATGATTATTTAATGATGAACCTAAAATGAAGTAAGTTGATAATGAATAAAGGTTAAACTTTGTTCAAATTTTAATAGATTGTTTTCATTGCAATTATGTAAAAAAAAAGGAGAGAATTAATTCTCTCATTAATTTATAAATCTCCCACCTATTTTTTTAGGTACACCTTCATGTGAGGTGAGTGAAGTACACTCACGACAATCAAAATTCCCACCTACTTCTTGTGGTGCACCTTTAAGTGAAGTAAGTGAAGGACAGACATCACAATAAAAATGCCCACTTACTTTTTGTGGTGATCCTTCAAGTGAGGTTAGTGAAGTACAATCAGCACAACTAAAACTCCCACCTACTTCTTGTGGTCCACCTTTCAGTGAGGTGAGTGAAGTACACTTATAACAACTAAAAGTCCCACCTACTTTTTTTGGAGCACCTTCAAGTGAAGTGAGTGAAGTACAATCAGCACAACTAAAATCTCCGTCAACTCTTCCGAACTTAAAAGGAAGTTTACCATTTACTAAATCCGTATCACTTATAACTATAGATTTTTTACTATTAATTACATTACCATCAGTTATATAAATATATTCTGATTCTGGTTGATTATCGATAAATTCTTGGATGCGATTTGCTTCATCATCTTTTCTTTCTTTACCTGAATTAGATCTTTTTAATGCGGAACCCCACATTCCTTCTTCTATGAATTCATTGAATTTTTTAATCATCATATTGTATTTATGTAAAAAAAAGGAGAGAATTAATTCTCTCCTTTTTTTATTAATTTATAATTTTCCCACCTATTTTTTTAGGTACACCTTCAAGTGATTTGAGTGAAGGACAAATACTACAATAAAAATCACCACCTACTTTTTTTGGTGCACCTTTCAGTGAAGTGAGTGAAGTACACTTACTACAAATAAAATCCCCACCTACTTCTTGTGGAGCACCTTCAAGTGAAGTGAGTGAAGGACAATTACTACAATAAAAATCACCACCTACTTCTTGTGGTGAACCTTTCAGTGAAGTGAGTGAAGTACAATTATAACAACTAAAAGTCCTACATACTTTTTTTGGTGCACCTTTAAGTGAAGTGAGTGAAGTACAATTACTACACCAAAAATCCACACCTACTTCTTGTGGTGTGCCTTCAAGTGAAGTGAGTGAAGTACAATCACTACAATCAAAATCTCCGTCAACTCTTCCGAACTTAAAAGGAAGTTTACCATTTATCAAATCCGTATCAAGTATAGTTATATTACTTTTACTATTAATTACATTACCATCAGTTATATAAATAGATTTTGGTTCCAGTTGTTTATTTATAAACTCTTGTATACGATTTGCTTCATCATCTTTTCTTTCTTTAGCTGTATTAGATCTCCTTAATGCAGACCCCCACATTCCTTCTGTTATGAATTCACTAAATTTTTTAATCATCATATTGTATTTATGTAGAAAAAGGAGAGAATTAATTCTCTCCTTTTTTTATTAATATATAAATTTTCTACCTTTTTTTAGGAACACCTTCATGTGAAGTGAGTGAAGGACAATTAGTACAATAAAAATCACCACCTACTTTTTGTGGTGCACCTTCAAGTGTAGTGAGTGAAGTACAATTACTACACCTAAAATCCCAACCTACTGTTTGTGGAGCACCTTCAAGTGAGGTGAGTGAAGTACAACCAGCACAATCAAACCCCCCACCTACTTTTTTTGGTGCACCTTTCAGTGAAGTGAGTGAAGGACAATTCAAACACTCAAAATCACTACCTACTTCTTGTGGTGCACCTTTCAGTGAAGTGAGTGAAGTACACTTATGACAAATAAAATCCCTCCCTACTGTTTGTGGAGCACCTTCAAGTGAAGTGAGTGAAGTACAATTACTACAATAAAAATCCCCACCTACTTTTTTTGGTGCACCTTTCAGTGAAGTGAGTGAAGTACAATTACTACAATCAAAATCCCTACCTACTGTTTGTGGAGCACCTTCAAGTGAAGTAAGTGAAGTACAATTACTACAACTAAAATCCCTCCCTACTTCTTTTGATACACCTTCAAGTGAAGTGAGTGAAGAACAATTACTACAATAAAAATCCCCGCCCACTTTTTTTGGTGCACCTTTCAGTGAAGTGAGTGAAGTACACTTATGACAAATAAAATCCCCACCTACTTTTTGTGGTGAACCTTCAAGTGAAGTAAGTGAAGTACAATCCAAACACTCAAAATCTCCACTAATATGATTTATTACAATAAGAGATGCTAAACTTTTTTCATTATATTTCTTTATAATAAAATCTCCTTTAATATCAATTATTGGAATATTATTTTCTTCACCAATACATTTTATTTCTCCACATCTTATGGTTTCCCAATCGAATAATAGTTTGTTTTTATAAATAATATTGTTATTCTTATCTAGTACAACACTATAAAGGTTATCTGAATATTTAGTTACTTTATCAAATAAATTGTTGATATTTTCTCCACTTTCTAATTTAGTTTCAATATTATACTTATTCATTCTCTCACCCTTTTTTGATGGTTTAAATGTATCAACATAATTAACTTTCAATATTTCAACTAATTGTTCTGGAGTACATAGGTTTTCATTATTCTCACCATCAAAGTCATGATTATATCTTGTGGTTATATATAATGGCATACCATTGTAGTCTACACAAACAGATATCATAGATAAACCATATTCATTTAATGGTGCATCTATATTATTTTTTTGTACTTTTTCAAATCCTTTTTTCAGACAGAAGTAAAATTGATTGATCCCATCATTTGAGTATGAATCAAAATGATTTTCATGTTGGGTTACACACCAAGTTGTGTATTTAGCAAATTTGTTTGCTTGTTGGAAGTTATCTATCTTAACTATTTCATAATCACTTGGTTCATTAAACTTCATGTGTTTTAATTTATTTAAAGTATCCTTATTCTCTTTATTAATTAAAGGTAAGAATCTTCTGAATATTTCTTCTTTAGATAAATCATTTAAATTATCATTATATTCAGAAATATGTGGTTCAATAGATATAGTCTTTAAAATATTATTCATAGTTGCAATGTCATTTGCAGTGGTAAATTCATTATCTGTAAACATTCTACATACTCCATACAAAAATTTATATGCGGGTCTACTAGAATGTTCTAATTGTGAAAAATCATGTTTTACACTGGTAATAATTTTTTGAGGATCATAACCTTTAGATTTTAACATTCTCTTGGTTCTTCCTTCCTTACTCTCCAATAGAATGAAATCATTCATGTTTAATATATTTCTCATAAAATTAATTTTTAATTAATATGTTGTCTTATATAATATATATGTTAAAATAGTTTTTTTTTTGTTATATTTTAAATGTAAACATTTTAAATTATGAAAAAGTTTTTAGTATTTTTATTTGTAACAATTGCTGTTGCCGCAAGTGCACAAGTTGTTAATTTGAGGACAATAAAATTTTACACAAGTGAAAAAACAAGTTATGGATGGACAAACTGGTCAAATCCAGAATACAGTAATATGTTAGTTCAGATTGATTTCGCAAATGATTTGGTTTATATAGAATCACCTATCCGTCAATTATATAAAATTGTAACTATTACTAAACAAGGTTATGATAATGATTGTAATTATATTACGGAATTTCGGTTTTATGACCAAGATGGTGATATGGGAACAATGCGAATAGTTGGTCGTAGAGATGGAAGAAGTCAGATTTATATTATCTTCGGAAATGTACGATGGTGTTATGATGTCATGAAACTTTAATTGTAAATTAAATGAATACATTAGAAAATAAAATTCAAGAAGATTTGAAATCTTCAATGAAATTAAGAAACACAGAACGGACAGAATGTCTGAAAATGGTTAAAACTGCATTTATGGAGTTAAAAACAGCGGTTAATGGGATTAGAGAACCAGAAGATTCAGATTTAATTAAAGTTCTACAGAAACTTGCTAAACAACGTAAAGAAACATCATCTTTATACAGAGATGCTGGAAGAAATGATTTGGCGGATAAAGAACAGAAGGAATATGAAATTATTTCTGAATACTTACCAAAGATGATGAGTGAAACAGAAACAAAAGAACTTGTAGAAAGTACAATTCTGCAACTTGGTGTATCTTCTATGAAAGATATGGGTAAAGTAATGGGTTTTATTAATAAGAAATATGCTGGACAAATAGATGGTTCTGTTGTTGCAAAATTTGTAAAAGAAAAACTTTCATAAATTTTTTTATATTTTTAGAACAAAATTGAAAATTATTTGTTATATTTAATTTGTAAGTCCTTTGAAATTGTAGATACAAATTATGAAACCTAAAAATATTAGGTAATCATAATCTCGGTCCCATAGCTCAGTTGGTTAGAGCACCTGACTCATAATCAGGGAGTCCTTGGTTCAAGCCCAAGTGGGACCACAACATAGTTTTTGTTGATGCTTTTGTGAAAGTATGTTAGACCTGGGTTCGACTCCCAGCATCTCCACAAATAATAAAATCTAACAAGGGGATGACTTGGTTTTGATGATGTATGAGTAGAAAAAGTGGAGAAGGCTATAGCCAATTTAAACGGCAACAATTTTACAAATAACACCCAAAAGGTGATGTACGCTGCTGCTTGATAAAGGGTAGTGATACAGGTTTTCTCCATTGTACCAAAACAATGGTAAATGGTTTTGAAGCAGGATGTGTTAACAAACACGCATTGGTCGTAAAGGTTAAACCTGAATGTCACTGGTTCGAATCCAGTCAAAACCACAAGTTCATTAAATCATTGTTTTTCATAGTTGTTTTTTGTTTGTTAGTGTAAAGATTCAAACCGCAAATTAATTTGTTAATGATTGCTTTGTTAGAATCTTGTTAAAAAAAAATCCTGCGATTTTCGTATCGTAGGATTGTTATTTTTTCAAAAAACAAATTACATAAATAAAGTAATAAAATATCAGTAAATAGATTTACATAAATAGATTATAAAGGTTCATACCGCAAAATTATTGTACAGAATGTCAACCAAATAACTATTTTCTATCTTTTAGAACCTTGTTTTTAAATAGATTATTTGTAGACACAAATATAATGTAGTAAAGATATTAATTATATCATATACACAATAAAATTAATTATATCAACTTGACTATGGTGTATATATAGACAATTAATAAACTACAATATATTTCCATCACATATTCTGAATGATAGTATGAGTATGTGATTTTTTTATTGTTAAAATTTAATTTCAATTTATATAATACAAATAACAAGAATAAAAAGAAATTGATTATTTACTATACAAAAATTAAATTAGATAAATAATTTTTATATTTTTTGTTATATTTAATATGTGGGTTCTTTGAAATGACAGTCCATTCGTCTATCGGCAAGGACACAAGATTTTCATTCTTGAAAGAGCAGTTCGATTCTGCTATGGACTACAAAAAAATATTTTCGGGATGTAGTTCAGTCCGGTTAGAATGACTTTTTTGGAGCAGGAGGTCGTTGGTTTGAATCCAGTTATCCCGAATATTGTTTGGTGTATTGGTGAAGTTGGTTATCATGCCACTCTGTCACAGTGGAGTTCACGAGTTCGAGTCTCGTATACACCGCATTAAAAATATGGATGTTGTAATAAAAGAATGTAAAATACATGGTTGTACAGAGTTCGTTCTAAGAAAAGATGGATACTATAGATGTAAAAAGTGTTCATCTGATAGTGTTAAAAAAAGACGAAAACTTGTAAAAAAACAACTTGTTGAATATAAGGGTGGCAAATGTGAACATTGTGGATATGATAAATGTATTTCCGCTCTTGAATTCCACCACATTAATCCAAGTGAAAAGGATTTCGGTATTGGACAATATGGTTCATCTAAATCATTTGAAAAAATGAAACAAGAAGTTGATAAATGTATTTTATTATGTTGCAATTGTCATAGAGAATTACATTGGAAATTAGATAATGAATTGGGTACATAGCTCAGCTGGTCAGAGCATCTGACTGTTAATCAGAGGGTCGTAGGTTCAAATCCTACTGTTCCCGCACATTGCGGGGTGTTAGAAGTTGGTATCTAACCTGTCTCATAAGCAGGTCCGAAAGGCTCGGGGGTTCGAGTCCCCCTCCCGCAACAAATATACATAAATACTTTATGGGTAAATTTAAAAAAGATTTTGATACTTTTGTGAATGAGAAACATAAGTATGAGTGTGATGGAAAGTTCTTTGAAACAAAGCAACAAAAGGCTGCATATGTTAAAAACAAAAAATCTCATGAGGATGCAGAGAGAAGAAGAGAGGAAGATGAAAAAACAAGAAGTCCAAGAGAATTTGTTTGTAAATCTTGTGGTAATAGTTTTACAAAAGATATGACAGATAAGGAATTTTCAAACCAAAAGAATTATCCAAAATATTGTTCAAGGTATTGTGCAAATAGGAGGGTTCTTTCAGAGGAGACAAAGAGAAAGATATCAACCTCTTTATCAAGATCACCACATCCCGGAGAAAGAAGAAGATTTTGTATTGTTTGTGGAAATGAGTTTTGGACAAAATCTGGAGGAAGAAAAACTTGTTCTAATGATTGTAAAGATTTTTACAGGACTCATAGAAAATCATTCCTTTCCGATGAAGCAATATCCAAATTAAGTGCAGCTGGATTAAAATCATGTAACATTCAAATGGAAAAAAGAAGGAGTGGAAATGAAATTTATTTTTGTGAATTGTGTGAAGATTCTTTCAATAAAGTAACACACAATGAAAATAAATTCAATGGTTGGGATGCAGATGTCTTGATATATGATTATAAAGTTGCTGTTCTCTGGAATGGAAATTGGCATTATATTGAAATTAAGAAAGATAGTCCATTAGAAAAAATTCAGGAAAGAGATAAAAAGAAGATTAAAGAAATTGAAAAAATGGGTTGGATACCATATATCATTGAAGATAGAGGTAAGTACAATAAAACCTTTGTTGAAAATGAGTTTCAAAAATTTATGGATTTCATACAAACATTGAAATAAAAAGTTTCAAATATTTTCAAAATTTTTTTGTTATATTTGTATAGGGTGATTCAAAACACATATATAATTTCGCCTTTATAGCACAGTGGTAGTGCAGCTCACTTGTAATGAGCAGGTCGTTGGTTCGAATCCGACTAAAGGCTCTATTTTTAGTTTATTTAGTTTAAATAGTTATGGAGATTAAAGGTAAGGTACATTGTTTTTTTGAACAAAGTGGAACATTTAAAAATGAATTTATTAAGTTAAATATTCCCGCAGAAGATTATGACATTCAAAATAATTTTGGTGAAACTGATCATGTAACTGATTTGTTTAAAGAAATTGAAAATGCTTATGATGGTAAGTCATCTATATTTGATACTATTACTAAAGACGATTTAATCGTAGCATTTTTCCCTTGTATTTATTTCTGTGCAATGAGTCAAATGGCATTTTATCCTACTTATGTTAATTATCGTTGTAAAACAACGAAAGAAACATATGACTTAATCTTGAAGAGGAATGAAGATAGGGCTTATTTTTATTCATTATTAATGAAATTATTTTGTGTTGTTCGTATGAAGGGTTTACGAATGATTGTTGAAAATCCTTGGAGTGAACAGACTTATTTAAAGGCTAATTTTGAAAAACCACAATTGGTTGATATGAATCGTATGTTACGAGGTGATTATTATAAAAAACCTACAGCATATTGGTTTGTGAATTGTGAACCAACTGATGGATTTACACATCAAGAAGATAAAGAAAAAAAGACAATTCTTAATTCCAAGGGTAGTGGTCAAGCTGGAATTTGTTCAGAAGATAGGTCTTTAATTTCTCATGACTATGCTAGAAATTGGATTTGTGATTTTGTTCTTGGTATAACTCAAGACGGGTTTAGACATCAAGAAGAATTATCTTTATTTTAATAATGATATTAGTAAATATCCATCTTGGGAATTGAAACAAATATATAAATAATATATTTGGAAGTTTGGCAGAGTTGGTCGATTGCACCGGTCTTGAAAACCGGCATACCACAAGGTATCAGGGGTTCGAATCCCTTAGCTTCCGCAATATTGTCCACGGGTGGTTGGATGATATTTTTTAGAAGAAGATGTAAAGGGTGGTTTTACTGAAAGTAACGTATATTGACGGATTCTTGTTGATATTGTGAATAGTAAGTAAAACGAAGTGACTGGGAGTTGTGAAACTGTCAGTCATTTTTTTTTGATATTTGTGTATTTTTTATATAGTTTTTGTTATTTTTAATTTGTAGTTTAATTTTAGAAATAATAATATGGAAGAACAGAAAATTATTAATTTGTCATTTGATGAAAAAAAGGTGTCGAAGAAGCGTATAGGTAATCGTACGATTGTTGCTCTCACTTCTTATATGAAAGAAGAAAAATTACGTATGTATTTTAATTATATTGGTTTCAGAAACATTCCTGATATTGTTTTGGAAATTCTTGAGAATGGTGGTTATAAGTATGATTACAAGTTACATGGTTGGAAAACAAATACAAGTGGTGTGATTGTATTGAATCAGGATGATGAAGACAATCAAGATAATGCTTGGCGTATTGCGATGACGAAAGCGAAACTTAATGCTTATAAGAAGGCGTATCGTTGTTTATCAGAAATTGAAAGTTTATTTTTATCCACAACAAATCTGATTCAAGACAGCGTTGATGAGTTGGTGTATTTGATTAATGAAGAGTCAAACGCATTTGAGAGAGTTAAGGAAACGGGTTATTGTGATGTAGATAAACAATAAAATAATTTAAATCAGGGTATATGCCCTGATTTTTTGTTATATTTAATTTGTTAATAATTAAATATTATGAGAATTATTCAAGAAAAACAATATGATGACTATGATGATTATAAAAAAGAGTAGGATCACCCTACTCTTTTTTATAATTTTGAATATACATCGTTAATAAAATCTTTCAGTAAGAAAAGACTAACAACATTTGCATTCTTTAGTTGTTTCCACTTGGTTTCACTATTTGAAATATATACATAACCATCTATAATGGCAACTCCAGTAAGCTGTGTGTTCTTCTCAATTTGTGCTACGTGTAATGCATCATCTAATTGCCTATCTTGAGCACCACCTATTGTAGAAAGCATTTTTGCTTCACCAATGACTATATGTTCCTTGCCATCTTTAATAAGTTTACATAAGAAGTCAAGACCTTTTTTTCCATTATAATTAAATTTTTCTGCATATTTTTTAAGCACCTTGTCATTAGAATTACAGAAAATATACTTACCATCTTCTTTTGTCTTCTCCAATGTAGACATATCAGTAATCACTGTAAAATCTTTTTCCTCACTAAAATATTTTTTACACCAGTTTTTAAATGATGAAGCCATTTGTCTTGATGGCATTATGGATGTACTCAATATCTTAATTAGTTCATCTTTATCCATATTTCTAATTTCAGTTGCAATAGATGTAATTATCTTTTTGTTATTCTTTATAATATCATCAAAATTTGTTGTAGTGTATGCAAATTTAAGTAAAGATACATATAAACCCTTGATGGGTGTAACATCTTTTGCAAAAAAATATTTTATCAAATCCCCATCAGATTTCTTAAATATATCTCCCTTTATAATATCTTTTTCTAATTCATCAGGTATTTCTTTTTCATCATTTTTGTTGATTTGATATACATCAGACAACATATCTATATAAGGATTCTTACTTACAAATTGACAACTTTTATTAAACCAAGTGTGGTCTTCTTCAGTTTCAAATAATCTACCAAACAAAGGTTCATTAGACCAATCATTAGCTTTATCTTTTATTTTCTTACTTTCATTTATAAAGTCTTCAAATGATTTTATCATTTTTGTTATATTTATATATATTATAATATATTTATGAATAATAAAAGG
>OBLI01000674.1_pt1 | contig 35722 bp, 25 predicted proteins | sample 1519701 | NCBI WGS metagenome assembly OBLI01 (sample SAMEA3663005, study PRJEB22513) | pig gut metagenome | biome: pig gut; feature: pig-associated habitat; material: faeces | place: France | collected 2012 | reverse complement strand
ACCACGTGATTGGTTCTGGCGAGGATGTCAACATCTTCGTTATCGATACCGAGGTTTACTCCAACACCGGCGGTCAGGCTTCCAAGGCTACTCCTCTTGGTGCCATCGCACAGTTCGCTGCCCAGGGCAAGCGCATCCGCAAGAAGGACCTTGGCATGATTGCCACTACCTACGGCTACGTATATGTTGCCCAGATTGCTATGGGTGCCGACAATGCCCAGACACTCAAGGCCATCCGTGAGGCAGAGGCATATCCTGGACCATCACTCATCATCGCCTACGCTCCATGTATCAACCATGGTCTGAAGATCAAGGGCGGTATGGGTCGCTCACAGGAAGAGGAGCGTCGCGCTGTAGAGTGCGGTTACTGGCATCTCTGGCGCTACAACCCACTGTTGGCTGAGGAGGGCAAGAACCCGTTCTCACTCGACTCCAAGGAGCCTGATTGGGACAAGTTCCAGGACTTCCTCGATGGCGAGGTTCGCTATCTCTCTGTCAAGAAGGCATATCCTGCCGAGGCTGAGGAGCTCTTCGCTGAGGCCAAGAAAATGGCACAAATCCGTTACAAGTCATACGTTCGCAAGAGCAAGGAAGACTGGAACGAGTAAGCAAGCCAATACAATAAAAGTCCTTTAGACTAAATACCAAAGAGGGCGTGTCACAGCAGTTTGACACGCCCTCATTGTTTATATGCTTTTGCCCTTTGCCTCCCCTTTGCCTTTCCTTTGCCTTCCCATTGCCTTCCCTTTGCCTTTCCTTCCAGCCAGCGACATTGGGTTCATCCGGCGTTGCTGCTGATATTTGTACGTCAAATTGTGCAATGCTTTGCGTTGGCGGATGCAATGGTTTGCGTCTGAAAATGGCAAAACTGGCAGAGAAACCGTATATCCTATTCAGGATAAAAGAAAAGGGAGGAAAGACACGCAATATGGGTCACTGTTGTTCTAAAGGAAATTACTCCCGAACCAATAAGGCAAGTATGTTGGGTGCGACATACACAAGAAATTGTAGGTGTGCCTTATGTTTCAGCATAGATATTGCCCTGTAAGACCATTTGGCAGGAATACTTGCGTAGTCTGGCTGTTATGTTCTTACAGGGCAAATTGTCAGACGGCCGATGACAGATGTAGAGCCATCCGTTGGCCAGTAATTGTTTTTACTCGCTAACCTTGTCGAGTTTCTTGATGATAGAGAATATGAACAGTGCGCTAAGCAGACAGATGCCTGCAAGAACGCCCCAGATTACTGGCAGCGATACGTTCCATCCCCAGAGGAAGCCCGGTATCATCACGAGCTGATTGCCGATGGCTGTTGCGGCAAACCACAGTCCCATCATAAGTCCGGCATACTTCGGTGGAGCCACTTTGGTGACAAAGCTGATGCCGATAGGCGAAAGAAGCAGCTCGGCGAAGGTGAGCACGAGATAAGTGGTGATGAGAAGATTTGCGCTGACACGTGCTGGGTTCTGGTTGTTCTCTATGGCAGCAGCCTGGTCTATCGGGTCGAGCAATCCCATAGAGCCGACAATCATGATGCAGAATGCCAGGGCAGCCACGAGCATGCCAAGTCCGATTTTGCGTGGGCTTGAAGGTTCTTTCTTCTTCTTGTTGAGCCATGAGAAGAGTGCCACGCTAACAGGTGTGAGGGCTACAACGTAGCAGGGATTGAACTGCTGGAAGATTGGTGCCTTGACCTCGATGCTTCCCTCGAGAGACATGTACTTGTATACAAGGAAGACGACAGCAAGCAGTGTAAGGGCTGCTCCGATAGCCTTTCCGCGTGCCGTTGTGCTCTGAACGATGCCAAAGAGACCGTAGACGATGAATATTACGGCCACGAGGTTGGTGACGTCGAAAGCCATGCTCTGCAGTCCCTCTGACATTGTCTGGGTATAGTCGCGTGCAAAGAGTGTCAGGGTGTTGCCGTTCTGATGGAAGGCCATCCAGAAGAAGATGACAACGGCAAATACCAGGCACAGGCATACGATGCGCTCCTTGGTCTCGGCCCTTGAGAGTTCCTTCACTTGTGCTCCGTCGGCAGCAGCCGCTCCTTTCTTGCCCTCGTTTACGAGCACGTGCTTGTATGTTCCGCTGAATATGTAATAAATGGCTATTGAGACGATAAGGCTGGCGCATGCCACGGCAAAGGCATAGTGGTAAGACTCCTCCTCGCTTACGCCGAGAGAGGCCTGTGCCCATTCCATAATCTTGATGGCTGCGGTAGGCGCGAACATGGCACCGATATTGATAGCCATATAGAAGAGGCTGAAGCCGCTGTCGCGCTTGTCGGCATATTGTGGTGCGTCATAGAGCTTGCCAACCATAACCTGCAGGTTGCCCTTGAAGAGTCCCGTTCCGAGACCTATGAGCACCAGTGCCATACAGAGAGCTACGATGGCAGGCGTGCCGGCTCCAAGAGGAATGGAGAGCAGCATGTAGCCGATGAACATGATGATGATGCCCGATGTCACCATCTTGCCAAAACCGAAACGGTCGGCTGCGATACCGCCAATGACGGGAAGGAAGTAGACCATCATCAGGAATGTGGAGTAGATGCCGCTGGCCGTGCCGGTAGCGAAACCGAAATTGGCCTGAAGATAAAGAATGAATACGGCCAGCATGGTGTAATAGCCAAACCGCTCGCCGGTGTTGGCCAATGCCAACGCATAAAGACCTTTGGGTTGTCCTTCGAACATAATGTTTTAGTTTTGATGTTATTAATAATAGTATATGTTATGTCTCATTGTCTCCTTGTACTGACAATATCGAAGAGATAGGCGAGCTTTACGGTTATCGTTCCGAAATTGCTCGACCCGAAATAATCTCGCTTGGAGTCACCGTAGATATTGCCAAGGCCATAATAGTAGCGTCCCTCAAGGAGGAAATGCCCGACCTTCGGATGGCTGAACTCAATTCCTGCTCCTGCCGCGATACCATAGTCGAACTTGTTCTCTACGGCCATGGTGTCCTGGGCGCATACGGGGTTCACCCTGTCGGCAGCGTTGCGGTCAGAGAAGTCGAAGTTGGTCTTGGTACTCTCGCTCATATAGATACCGAACTGTGGTCCGAGATTGACGAAGAAGGCGAAGCCTTTCTGCTCCCTACCCCATGCCAGGTGTGCCATGAGCGGCACCTGTATGTAGTTTACCGTCCGGCTGTATTCCTCCGGCAGTCCTGTTGCCGTGTTTATTACTGGCATGTCGTTGACATCCACGATGTCCTCCTTCCATCCCATCTGACTGTAGTTAATTTCTCCATACAGCGAGCAGACGGTGCTGAAATACTTCTCGCAGACGTATCTCACGGACAGTCCTCCGGTGATGCCGTTCAGCTTGGCTTGCGACACCTTTGGAGTGAAGCTTACGCTCGACATGTTCAGTCCGCCGTTGAAGCCGATGGCGAGGTCGTTGCGATGCTCGCCTATCTGCGCCGTCATGGCCACAGGGACGATAGAGAGTATTGCCGATATTATGAAATTCCTCATTAATGTGTTGAATGTGTTTTGGTCAATATGTTATCGACTCCAGTCCGTTGTCCTTAGTATAGTGTATGAGCATGAAACTCTCGTTCTGCATCCCTCCCGTAGGCATCCGGCGGAAATAGAGCGGGGTCTGCAGGGAGGTGTAGATGTCCTGGTCGCGCGTGCCCCAGAACTTCTCGCCGAACATCCTTATACCACGCACAAAATACTGGCAGTGGTCGTAGCCTGTCAAGGCAAACCTGGGCAGGGAGTTCTGCATGTCTTCAGAGAACCACCTGCGGTAGCTCTTTTCTAATGACGTAGTCTTATAGTTCAGAGCGTTGTAGTAGAATGTCGTGGGAATGTATGTATCGAACTTGTGGAAATTGGCAAGCTGATACTTGGTGTACATCAGCCACTCGGTATATCCGAACAGAGAGATACTGATGTTGGGGTTGTTTGCCACGAGGCTGTTGAGCTTCGCCATAGCGACATTAAGCTCTGGCGATCGTCCGGTATTGAGAACAACCACGTTGGGCTGTGACTTAGAGAACGCCTTGGCGAACACCTCCTCAGAGTTGCGAAGGTTTGTGATGCTGTATTTCTTCCCCTTGTTCTCAAGCTTATTGCGCAGTCCGAAAGTGAAGATTCCCTTGTTGCTCGTGGTGTCGTTGCAGTCGATGAATACGGCATGATGGTTGGGGAACCTCTCCAGGAAAGCATTTATCGATGCGTTGTTAATCTGGTCCTTGGTCTGGTAAATCTGGAAGACGTTGACATTCTTCATTACCTCGTCGCTGCTGATGGAAAACGGTATGACCAGCTTGATGCCTTTTTCCTTGCAGAAATCGGCCATCTGCTTGACCTGTGGAGTATACAGAGGCCCGAAGATGATGTCGCAGTCGGCAGCTCCCGACATTCCCACCACCTTGGCGGCATCCCCGTCAATGGGAAGGTTCCAAGCCTTGACGTCTGTGGAGATGCCTGCGGCCCTGAGTGAGTCGCATGCCATAAGAATGCCGCGATAATATTCTATCATCCGCTTGCCGTCGCCATCCACATTATGCAGCGGCAGCATTACGCCAATTCTCACAGGGTCTGTACTCTTCCTTGTACTTGATGGCTGTATTGGCGTCTGCTTCTGCTCTTCCTTTGGCTTGGCAAAAGGTATAAATATGGTATCACCTTTCTTCAGCTCGTAGCCCTGAGTTTTCATTACAGGGTTTGCGTCCATAAGCTCCGGCAGTGTAATGCCGTATTTCTTGGTAATGCCAAAGAGAGTATCCTTTTTCTTTACCTTATATATATCTTGCCATTTGTTTACCTGAGCCATGCTGCCAACAGAGAAGCAAAGTGCCAGAAGCAGCAATCCAAACCTAAAAATTTTCATCATAATATATATTTTTGATTGAATCAAGTGCAAAAATACAAAAAAAGTGTGGTTAAATCAACAATAATCCGTATTTTTGCATGAATAGAATGATTTTAGCAATGAAAACAAAGGCAATACTACTTATTTTTACTGTGATATGTGTCAATATTAGTGTCCTTGCGCAGGATGTGCCAACCATCTCTCCACTTGTGACATATCTTAACAGTGACGGCGAGGAGCAACAGGGAACAAGCGTCTCGGAGTCTGCCCCACTGGAGGCCACTTTCACGTCGGGAACAGAGAACGCAGACGGATGGAATGCACATTACGAGTGGAGGTTCTACAAGGACGGCAAGAGGGACAGTCCGTATCTCATCAGGTACGACGAGACTACCACATACACGTTCAACGATGCCGGAGCACACTATGTGGAGCTCTACGCCACCTTCACGCAAGGCAATGATACCGTATGTTTTACGGATGAGTACTGGACATCGGAAGGCTCGCCCATTACCATATCCATCTCCGAGAGCAAGCTTGAGATGCCCAATGCCTTCTCGCCAAACGGCGACGGCATCAACGACATCTACAAGGCCAAGGAGGGCTACCAGAGCATTGTGGAGTTCCATGCCTACATCTTCAACCGCTGGGGACAGAAACTATATGACTGGGACGACCCCGCAGGAGGCTGGGACGGCAAGTACAAGGGCAAGGATGTCGCACAGGGAGTATACTACTGCCTGGTGAAAGCCAAGGGTGCTGATGGCAGGAACTACAGCATAAAAAAGGACGTAAACCTTCTCAGAGGATATACAGAAGAGACAACAACGAATGAATAATCAGGAAGAGAAAATAGAAGTCTACGGCGCAAGGGTTCACAATCTGAAAAACGTTGATGTGGTGATGCCCCGCAACTCGCTGACCGTCATCACCGGCCTTTCCGGGTCGGGCAAGTCATCATTGGCTTTCGACACCATCTTCGCTGAGGGACAGCGCAGGTATATAGAGACCTTCTCTGCCTATGCGCGCAACTTTCTCGGCAACATGCAACGGCCCGACGTAGACAAGATTACGGGATTGTCGCCTGTAATCTCCATCGAGCAGAAGACCACCAACCGCAATCCCCGCTCTACCGTCGGCACGGTAACAGAGATCTATGACTATCTGCGTCTGCTCTATGCGCGCACGGCCGACGCCTATAGCTACGCCAGCGGGGAGAAGATGGTGAAATATACCGAGGAGAAGATAGTCGGCATCATCGAGACAGCATATTCCGGCAAGCGCATATTCATCCTTGCCCCGCTTGTTCGCCAGCGCAAGGGTCACTACAGGGAGCTTTTCGAGAGCCTTCGCCGGAAAGGCTACCTTTATGCAAGAGTCGACGGAGAGGTATTGGAGATTACGCGCGGCATGAAGACCGACCGCTACAAGAACCATAATATAGAGGTGGTGATAGACAAGATGGAGGTCAGAGAAGGCGATGGCGAGCGGTTGCGGAAAAGCATTGAGACTGCCATGAGGCAGGGCGACGGTGCTATTGTCATACTCGACAAGGACAGCGGCGAGTCACGCAGCTTCTCGAAGAAGCTCATGGATCCCGTTACTGGTATCGCATATAGCGACCCGGCTCCGAACATGTTCTCGTTCAACTCTCCCGAAGGTGCCTGCCCGCATTGCAAGGGACTGGGATGGGTCAACGAGATTGACATGGAAAAGGTTATACCAGACAACACGCTGAGCATAGCCGACGGTGCAATTGTTCCTTTAGGAAAATTCAAGAACCAGATGATATTCTGGCAGATAGAGGCTATTCTTGCCAAGAGCGGCATGACCCTCAGCACTCCATTCAAAGACATTCCCAAGGAGGCGGTCGACGAGATAATGTTTGGCAGCATTGAGAACGTTCGCATACCGAAGGAGAGAGTCCATACGTCAAGCGACTATTTCGTTGCTTACGATGGCGTGGTGAAATATCTGCGTTCCGTAATGGAGAACGACGACACAGCGGCGGGACAGAAGTGGGCAGACCAGTTCCTGGCTGTCGCGGAGTGTCCCGAATGTCACGGCCAGCGTCTGCGCAAGGAGTCACTGGCATACAGGATATGGGACAAGAATATAGCCGAGCTGTCGCACTTCGACCTCATCAACCTCAGGGAATGGCTCGACGAGCTGCCTGACCATCTTAGTACCACACAGCAGAAGATAGGCAACGAGATACTGAAGGAGCTGAGGACGCGTGTCGACTTCCTGTTGCAGGTAGGGTTGGGCTATCTGTCGCTCGACCGTCCGAGCGCCTCTCTCTCCGGTGGTGAGAGCCAGCGCATAAGGCTTGCCACACAGATAGGCTCGCAACTCGTCAATGTGCTCTACATCCTTGACGAGCCGAGCATAGGCCTTCACCAGCGTGACAACTGCAAGCTGATAGAGTCGCTGAAACAGCTGCGCGACATCGGCAACACGGTAATGGTGGTCGAGCACGACTCCGACATGATGCTGGCAGCCGACTATATCGTGGACATCGGCCCGAAGGCAGGACGCAAGGGAGGCGAGGTGGTGTTTCAGGGTACGCCCGAGGAGATGCTCAGGAAGCATACACTGACAGCCCAGTACCTCAACATGGAGAAAACCATCAGCATACCGTCAAAAAGAAGGCAGGGCAACGGAAAATATATAAGGATAAAAGGCGCGTGCGGCAACAACCTAAAGAATGTCGACGTGGAGTTCCCACTGGGCAAGCTGATTGTGGTGACGGGTGTCTCAGGGTCGGGGAAGTCCACTCTTATCAACGAGACCCTACAGCCCATTCTGAGCCAACACTTCTACCGTTCGCTGAAAACACCCATGCCCTACTCCAGCATAGAGGGTATTGAGAATATCGACAAGGTGGTGAATGTAGACCAGAGTCCGCTGGGACGCACTCCAAGAAGCAATCCCGCCACATACACCGGAGTGTTCTCTGACATCAGAAATCTCTTTGTCGCCCTGCCTGAGGCTCAGATAAGAGGCTACAAGCCCGGACGTTTCTCTTTCAATGTCAAGGGCGGACGTTGCGAGACTTGCGGCGGCAACGGCTACAAGACCATAGAGATGAATTTCCTGCCTGATGTCATGGTGCCTTGCGAGGTCTGCCACGGCAAGAGGTACAACCGCGAAACCATGGAAGTTCGCTACAAGGGAAAGTCAATAGCCGATGTTCTCGACATGACCATCAACCAGGCTGTGGAGTTCTTCGACGCCGTGCCGTCAATATCGCAGAAGATAACGGCGCTGCAGCAAGTTGGACTGGGGTACATAAAGCTCGGACAATCGTCTACAACACTCTCGGGAGGCGAGAGCCAGAGAGTGAAGCTCGCAACGGAACTGGGAAAGAAAGATACCGGCAAGACGCTCTACATACTCGACGAGCCTACAACGGGACTTCACTTCGAGGACATACGCATACTGATGGATGTCCTGCAGAAACTCGTCGACAAAGGCAATACCGTAATCATCATCGAGCACAACCTTGACGTGATAAAGCTTGCAGACCACATCATTGACCTTGGACCGGACGGAGGACGGGGCGGAGGAGAGATACTGACAACGGGAACCCCGGAGGACGTAGCCAAGTCGGACAAGGGATATACGCCAATGTTCCTGAAAAGGGAACTCGACAGGCAACAGAAAACCAACAGCTGAAAAATACTGCAATACAGGCATAAACCAACAAAATATATTTGTAATGAACAACAAAGAATTACATCAAACCTTTTCCTGCCATGCCAATTCCATGACAGGTGCGAGCACAAGAGAATGGCCAGGCAGAAAAGCCTGTGTCGTCACTACCCTTTTGCTGTTCCTCACATCTGCATTGACTTGGGCACAGCCAAACGGTACTGGCACGTACTACCAGAGCGCCGACGGCAACAAGGGCAAGAGTCTCAAGACGGCCCTGTATGAGATAATCAAGTCGCCGAGCGTAAAAAGCTATAGTGACCTGTTTGAATGTTATAAGTCTACTGACCTGCGCCCCGACGGCAAGATATGGGACATGTACTCGAACATAACAAATTTCGACCCCGACAAAGACCATTCCGGCAACTACTCTGGCGAGGGCGATATGTTCAACCGTGAACATTCGTTTCCAAAGAGCTGGTTTGGTAACGTGTCACCAATGAACTCCGACCTCTTCCATGTAATCCCTACAGACGGCTATGTGAACAACCGGCGCAGCAACTACCCCTTTGGCGAGACTAATGGCGACAGCTACAAGTCGAACGGAGGCTTCAGCAAGGTGGGCTCATGTACCACACCAGGATACTCAGGAACCGTATTCGAGCCAAACGACGAATACAAGGGTGACTTTGCGCGCATATACTTCTACATGGTGACATGCTATGAGTCGAAAGTGTCATCATGGAGCAGTCCCATGCTTGCGGGCAACTCATACCCTGCATACACACAATGGGCCATAGACATGCTCCTCCGATGGGCTGCCAACGACCCCGTAAGCCAGAAGGAGATAGACCGCAACAATGCCGTATACAAGATACAGGGAAACAGAAATCCATACGTTGACTACCCGGGACTGGAGCAGTATGTATGGGGCAACAAGACCGACATCGCATTCTCTTACGACAATTACGATGCCGAGGTTACACCTGACCCGGAGCCTAATCCAGACCCGGATCCAGACCCAAACCCAGACCCAGACCCTAATCCTGACCCAATAGACGGAGAGCAGACCTACGTCAAGGTAACTGACAACAGTGAAATACAGAGTGGAGCACACTGCCTGCTCGTATACGAGACCGAAACCAAAGGCTATGCCCTCGCAGACATGATTTCGTCTGGCAAGGCCTATAGCTATACAAGCGTGACCATAAGCAACGACCAGATTACTACCGAGGTTAACGCCGACGGCATGCCGCACGAGCTGTTGCTTGGCGGCGAACCGGGTGCATACACTATTTATGACACAAAGTCTAATGTTTACCTCTCGCTTCCATCATCCGACAACGCCCTGAAAACTGCCGAGACGGTAACAGGCCCAACGGAACAGTGGACAATAAGCATAATGGACGGATATGCTGACATTCAGAACAACAAATATACCAACCGGACGATAAGGTACAATAGCGGTAGTCCGCGATTTGCATGCTACTCGTCGGGACAGCAACCTGTATCGCTCTACAAGCGCAAGGCCACCAGCTCTATAGGTGTTATTGACAACGATGCCACTACTAATGGCAGCTGCGTCGTATATTCGGTTGATGGCAGACGTGTTGGAGTATACACGAACGGACAAACCATAACAAGCGGACTCCGTAAGGGTATATATATAATAGGTGGAAGAAAGGTGGTCGTAAAATAGTCTGCCCCACCACATGATGCGTTTTCAACACTCAAAATAAATAGGCGAGATTATCCAAATTTCGCCTATTTGCTTTGTTTTTATTATTATTTGTTGTGCAAAACCGAAGATTTATTGAATAAATTACTCATAATTGTACTATTTGTTATAACTTTGCACGGCTTTTGGTATTCTTGATAACTAACATGCCGACAGATTACGCATGTTACAATATCTATGAGTATATGGTATCAGGCTCTTGCCTTCAACAAGTTACAACTATTTATTATTAATACACAAATAAAATTAAGGTTTTATGAGACAATTCTACAACATTATGTTGCTTATGCTCCTGAGCATGATAGGCTTTACGGCCAATGCCCAGAACATTAAGGTGACACTAAACATCGATGATCCTGACAAAGTGTCTGTTCAGGTTAATTATGTTGCTCAGACAATGGTTGCGGGCAACAACGAAATAGAGCTTGAGCCGACACAATACGGTTATTATCCGACGATAAACGTCAAGGCTGTCAATAACGCACTGCTGACTGCCGTAACAAAATCCAACGGCAACAAAGAGTATGTAAACGCCCTTAGTGAATGTAACATTTATCCAAGCTCTGCCGACGATGGAGCTACCTGGACTATAACTACATCTACAGAGGAGGAGTTCCGTACAGCATCTGTAATAGTGAAGTGCGACCATCCCGACCAGGTTCAGATACAGCGCAGCGGTTCCAATTCGTACGTCACTCTTACTGAGAACGAGCAGGTTGTGAAATACAATCCACAGTTGGAGAACACGCTTTATATATCTCCCAGAAATTATGGCACATCTTTCTACTCCGTAACTTTCAACGATACCCCAATAGCCATTAATTACAACTCCTATACTGTAAACCTCGATGGCAACAACAATAGCGTTCTGGATATTCAGACAGCATACCCTGAGGACATGACCTACAATTTCAGGATTGAATATGCAGATGCTATTAAGGCCAACGGTTTCATCACTTCTGTAACAGCCGATGGCGAGACCGTAGACCTTGCACAATGCCTGAGCCAGGAGGGTGTTGAGCTGCCAGCAGGAAAGAGCGTTGTGGTAAGCGGAAACACACAGGACTACAAGTACGACTCCTTTACCGTAAATGACCAAAACCAGAATTTCTACGGCACCTACAGCTTCAATATCACATCGGCCACAGTCATCAAAATAGACGCGCATAAATACGGCAACGTTACAGCAACTGTAAATATTGATGACCCAAACAACATCTCTGTGTTCAATAACACTTACGATGACGGTAACCCATTGACACTGGAGGGCAACACCATAACTCTCTCAGAGAGGAATGCCAACCTATACTTCAAGCCTGCATCAGGATGCAGCATAACATCGTTCAAAGTGGGCGAAGAGGAGAGAACAGCCGACTATAACGGTGCCTACTCCGTTACTGTTACCGACGGAATGGTTATCAACATCACTACCGAGGCATCGAAGCGCGAGGATGTCCTCACTATATGGGTTGATGACGTTACTGCCATAACATCCGAATACGGCATTCCTACCCTTACTTTCAATGACCGCTCCACCCACAAGCTCTCGACAGGCGAGAACATCATCAACTTCAACAAGGACAAGGACGTGCCCATGCAGTTCAGCTCCTTCTCATCTCAGTACCAGAGCGTGTTCCTCAACGACACCAAGCTTGCTCCATTATATAGCGGCGGTACTTCATATCAAATCAATACCCTCAACAATGGAGACTACATGAAGGTTTACCTCGCCTCCTTGCCCGAGACCTACAAGGTTAACTTCAAGCTGGGCCTTCTCGTGAGTGCGGCCGACGTGGCAGCCGTTAAGTGCAACGGACAGGCTTTGGCCAACTGGAGCGAGGGTGTGGAAATCCTGAACGATGCCGCAAAGACCATTACCATTGAGCCTGCAGTTGCAGGAAGCATTGTGGTAAAGGTTGGTGACAAGACCATAGAGGCTACTGACGGTGCGTTTGTTGTAAACGTAAACGGCGATACAGACATAGAGATTACTGAGGCTGACGCTACCCAGGTAGAGACTGTCAACCTGAAGCTGGTATACAATGGTGAGGCTGAGGGCTGCGTCAGCGAGCTTCTCCTCGACGGCACATCATATAACGTTGCTGACTTCGCTACCACGGACGGCGTGAACATAAAGGCTGGAAAGAAGATTACAGTCAAGCTTAACAAGACCGACTACAACGTTACCTCGTTTACCGTAAACGATGTGACACAGTACTTCAATACCGAGTATACAGGCGAGATTTCTTCCGCTACTGTTATCAGCATTACAGCAACTAAGTACAAGACTCTGACGGCAACTGTCAACATTGACAACGCTGATAACGTGAAGGTATTCAATGCCTCCTACGACAACAACATGCCACTTAGCATCGTGGACAACAAGATTGAGGTGAACGACAATAACCCCTACCTCTACATCAAGCCAAACACCGGCTGCTATATCATCTCCGTGACAGCTGACGGAAATGCGGTATCGAAAGATTATAATGGCGGTTATTCTATAACTGTTACAGACGGCATGGTCATCAACGTTGAGTCTGCCGTTATCAACCGCGACCAGAAACTTACCGTGTGGGTTGACGATGCATCCGCTACTACGTATGGTGCTCCACAGATTACATGGAACGACCGCTCGACCCTCAACTTGCAGACTGGTGAGAATGAGGCTATGTTCTATGAGGGAGATGTTCCTATGCAGCTGAGCGCATACGGCTCAACATACATGACCGTATTCCTCAACGACACAAAGGTTGCTCCTGCCTACACTGGCGCAACATACTATGTATTCAACACCCTGGCCTCAGACTCATACATAAAGATGTATCTTGCAAGCGAGCCATCTGTCTACAATGTCTCGGTGGTTCTGAGCGAGAAGGTCAGCACAACTGATGTTGCCTCAGTAACCGTCAACGGTGTTGAGACAACAAACTGGAGCGAGGCTGTACAGGTGTTGGCAGACTGTAAGGCAACAGTGGTTATCAAGCCTGCTGACGAGAGTGCAATAGCCGTAAAAGTTGGTGACGAGGAGTACCATGCACAGGATGGCGTGATAACTGTTTCTGTCGATAACGAGGCTGTAGTAAATATTGTCCCTGAAATAGAGACTGGCATCGGCAACATCGGTAATATATTCAGCAACAATGGCAAGGTATACAACCTCCAGGGAGTGGAGCTTGGCAACAGCAAACTGACCAAGGGTATATATATCGTCAACGGCAAGAAGGTTGCCGTTACAAAGTAATCCTAATGATTATTAATGTTGATAACAACTTCTTAAAGTAAAGTGGGTATTGGCAGAAGAGTGAAATCTCTGCCAATTCCCCTTTTGCGTTTCATAATAATAACAATAATATCATCAATAACAATAAATTATGAAAAGACAACTACTGTCAGCAGCCTTGCTTATGGCCACTTTGTCAGTGTCGGCTCAGTCGAAGCTCGACCTGTCGAGTCAGGCCACACTACGCAAGCTGCGCTTGGAGCAGAAGAATCCCTCGGCATTTGCCTTGGCGAAGGGATTGCGTAAGATTAAACAGGACGTCGGCGTGCCGGCATCGAGCGTTCTCGCCATTGCCAAACTCAGCGATGGCGTAACCGAGGACGACCTCAGGGCTCAGGGCGTAAACGTCATACGTACAAGTTTTGGGTTTGCCTTCATTGCCATCCCTCTCGACGATGTAGAGAGAGTAGCCTCGCTGAAGAGCTTCAATGCCATACAGCTCGAAAGGGATGTCATGCAGCACATGAAGTACGTGCGTGAGGCTACCGGGGTGGACAAGGTCCAGCAGGGAATAGGCCTGAGCAAGGCATACACGGGCAAGGATGTTGTGTGCGGTATTGTAGACAACGGCTTCGACATCAACCACATCAACTTCAAGGACGAGAATGGCCAGAGCAGGGTGAAATATTTTGAGACCGTGGCTATCAACAACAACTTCACAAGCTATGACGACTATCTGAAGATAACGTCATACAATACTCCAGAGCTGATAGCAAAATACACCACTGACAACAACTCCACCTATCATGGTACACACACCATGGGTATCATGGCCGGAGGCTACAAGGGTGCCACCAAGGCTGCCCTGCTGGCAGGCGATGACATGCATAGCGCGACTATCGAGGACAACATCTCCAACCCGTATTACGGTGTGGCTACAGATGCCGACATCATAGCGTCATCGTGCAGCTCACTTACCGACATACAGATAGCCAAGGCCGTTGAGGACCTTGCCATGTATGCGGACTATGTGAAAAAGCCCGTTGTCATAAACCTTTCCCTCGGTACCAACCAGGGCACCCACGACGGCAAGGGTGTGATATGCCAGTTCTTCGACATCCTTGCCGAGGAGCTGAATGCCAAGATAGTCCTTGCCTCCGGTAACGAGGGTAACCTGAAGATGGCCGTCCACAAGACGTTTGTAGCTGATGACACCACTCTGAGGTCGTTCATCGAGGGTGATGAGCACTCCGTCGAAGGAGACAACAAAGCATACATTCGCTATGGTCAGATGGACTTCTACGGCAACGATACCAAGGCGTTTAAGATACAGGCTGTCATCTGCAATACAGAACGCAACACCATTATAAAGAGATTTGAGGTACCAATGACTGATGAGGCAAACAATGGCGTATGGCAGTACTGGTGCTCCTCGAATTTCAAGCAATATGATACCGACATCCTTGACACATCGTTCGACAAGTATTTCAGCGGCTATGTAGGAATGAGCTGGACCGTAGACTCCGTAAGCATGCGTAGGTATGCTACCATTGACGTCTATGTAATTGACAATCCTGAAACCAACGCCAACCATAAGTACCGCTTAGGTTTTGAGATTGTCGGTGAGGACGGACAGCGCGTTGACGGCTATGCCGCTACCTATACCGCTACCTTCGACAACAACGGCATAGCAGGATGGGATGACGGAACGGCCGACGGCTCAGTCAGCGACATGGCAACAGCCATGGGTACTCTATGCGTAGGCTCATACAGCACTACCGACAGCTGGGCACAGCTCGACGGATATGCCTACAGCCAGCCCGGAAGCGACGTTGTGCGTGGCGAGGTCACACCGCTCTCCTCGTATGGCACGCTTATCGACGGGCGCACCCTACCCCACGTGCTCGCACCTGGTGCGTTCGTTGTGTCTTCCATGAACAGATACTATATGCAGGCTATTGGCCTGGCCGATGCCGACACGCTGTTGTCTGCCGTTGCCCTGACAGATACCAAAGACCCATACGCATGGTCAGCCGGTACTTCCATGGCATGTCCTGTAGTATCGGGGATCATAGCTCTATGGCTTGAGGCTGACCCTACACTCACCATGGACAAGATAAAGGACATCATCAGCAAGACATCCGTAATTGACGATGCCCTGCGCAAGGCTGACCCTGCACAGATTGGAGCTGGCAAGATAGATGCCTACGAGGGCATTAAGGAGGTGCTGCGCCGTAAGGGCGACAATACCGGCATCAGAAATCTGCAATCGGACAACAGCCGTCTCGTGGCAACAGCCGTTGGCGACCGTAAGGTGAAGGTGTTCGTAGCAGGCGAGAAGCAGCTCAAGGTAGAGGCATTCGCAATGTCTGGAAACAGCGTGGCCACTGTAACTGCCAACGGTGACGAGGCTACAGTAGACCTGTCTGCCTTCCCCAAAGGCTCATACGTAATACGTGCCAACGGCAAGCTGTCAAAGTGTATTCTCGTGAAATAATAACATAAACAAATAAATATAAGCAACATGAAGAAAACGATTTCCCGATGGCTCGGCACGGCTATGGCTGTTGTGGCTGTGGCGATATCGCCGCTGACGGCATCTGCCCAGGCCAGCCAAGAGCCTATCATCGAGTTCAAGACCACCATCAACACCCAAGATGTTGAAGCACCTGCAGTAACAATCCTTCTTGGCGGCTTCAAGCAGGAGACAGACTATATTGACATAGACTGCGGTTTCGGAACAGAGGAGCATGAGCTTATCCCGGCAACTATCAACACCGAAACAGGAGGATGGGATGGCGGCACACCGGTAACATGCACCGTAACGTCATCTGGTATTGTGAAGATTTATGGCGACGCATCGAACATTGCCGTCATTAACTTCGAGGGATGCTACATCTCTGACCTGAAGATGGCCGAGATGCCAAACCTCTATTATATCAACCTCGACCACAACGAGCTTCACCAGCTCGACCTTTCCGCCTACCCTGCCCTACAGGCCATATCGGTAAGCGACAACCCCTTCGACGCAGCACCTCTCAAGATTGGCGGCAACAAGCCCAACCTGATGCTTCTTGAGATGGGGCAGACCTCAAATCTCGACCAGTCGTTCAACCTCTCCGACTACCCTAAGCTGGTATCGTTCGGAGCTATGGCCAACAAGGGTCTCAGGACACTCGACCCATCAGGATGCCCAAATCTGCAGCGCCTGTCTATCGACGGTACAAACGTGCAGACGCTCGACTTGTCGAAGAACCCCAACATCACCATACTCAACATCAGCGAGACCGGCATCAAGGACATCGATCTGAGCAACCTTAAATACCTGCAGCAGTTGTATGTCGACCACCGCTCTGCTTCGGTCAACGCACAAGCCAAGCTGAAGAAACTCGACGTGAGCAAGAACAAGTCACTCGTTTACCTCTTTGCCAACGGCAACGAGCTTACTGACATAGACCTTACAAACAACATCTATCTGCAGCAGCTCTATATCGGCGACAACAACCTGACGAGCATCAACCTCGACAACAACACAAACCTGATTAACGTCATGCTGGCAAACAACAAGTTCACATTCGCCACCCTGCCCCTTCCCGGCAACTGGAACCAGTATGACTACTATCAGAAGAACATGGAGATAGCCAAGACCGTAAAGGTCGGTGACGTGCTCGACTATTCCGACAAGGTGCTCCGCGAAGAAACAACTACTACATGTGCTGTGTATTATGTTCCTGAGGACTCTGCAGGGCAGGTTTATCCTCTGGCAGAGGAATACTACACCTATGCCGACGGAAAGGTGACATTCCTCATGGCTCCTGAGGACAGCGTGTTCCTGGCTTTTGCCAACGACAAGTTCCCGAACATACAGCTCGACAAGCAGCCTCTGCGCACGGACAAGTTCAAGGTGAAGACAGCAGAGGACTTCGGTAAGGACGACATGACCATCACGGTTATCACTCCTGTAAACCTTGCAGGCTCTGACATCGTCATGAAGGTCGGCATGGCCGGGGCAACTTCTGATAATCCAAAGACTTTCTACATCGTCGACGGCAACGGCAACAAGAAACAGTTCAAGGCTACTACTGACAGTCTGCCTGAAAGTCCGAACGTGAACATCCATGTGGCAAGCAACACAGCCTATGTATACGTACCACAGGATGAGGTTGCTACAGCTCTGGCCATAGACAACCAGAAGCTGCAGAGCATCAACCTCAGCATGGCCAGAACGCTGAAATATCTCAGCCTCACAAATACCGGACTCACTGAGATTGACCTGGGCTACAACAAGGGACTGCTCAGCCTCACTCTGACAGGCAACAACTTCAACACTCTGAACATAAGGGGCGTGAACGACGCCTACCAGAAGACCCTGCTCCAGGACATCAACCTGAGCAACAACCAACTGACTGCCGTAACGCTCAACGACATGGGAACCATACATAACCTCAACCTGAGCAACAACCAGCTCACAGAGCTGTCGCTCAAGGATGCAGACAATATGGAGACCCTGGACCTGAGCAACAACCAGCTGACTGAGGTCAACGCTAACTACTGCACGCTGATGACGGACTTCAACATCGCCAACAACAACATCTCAAGCATTACCATGCCATCGGAGCTGTCGTTGCGCCGCTTCCATTGCGAGAACAACTCTCTCTCGTTCGCCAACCTGCCGCTGCTGCCAAACATCGAAGAGTATGTATACGCTCCTCAGAACATCATAACCATTCCTGTGAAGTCGCCAGGAGTAGACCTTCAGGACCACAACATCAACGGACAGACAGTATACACATGGAAGAACAGCGACGGTACGACGCTTACCGAGGGTACGGACTACTCAATCGTTGACGGTATGACACGCTTCCTCGAGCCCATCATCGGCAAAAGCGTTTACTGCGAGATGACCAACGAGCTCTTCCCTGGACTCACACTCACGACCACCAAGGTGCAGGCTGCCGAGATGCCAAAGAACAAGATTGCCTCGTTCACCACATTGGCTGACGGCACGGCAACAATGATTCTCAGAGCCAAGGAACCAACCATCATCTGCATTGACTGGAAGGGAGCAGGCATGGCCGTTGAGACATACTCTGTCACGGATGATATTCTCACAACGGAAATAAAGACCCACGCCAACAGCAATTGCGCTATCTACTCCTACGATGACAACTGCCCATTGTACGTGCTTAACATCACTGGTGCAAAGCTTGCTGATGTAGACCTGTCGAATATGAAGAACCTGGTTCTGGCTGCCGTTATCAACGCCGGCATAGACGCAATAAAGCTTCCAGACACCAACACCCTCACGGAGCTGAAGCTCGACTACAACAACTTCACATCGATTGACCTGTCACGCTATGCCGCACAGCTTGGCCTGCTCTCTATGAACAACAACCAGCTGACAGCGTTCGACGCTACAGGTATGGACAACCTCTTCAGCCTGTCCTTGGCCAACAATGCCCTGACCTCCGTAAAGCTTAACGCACCAAATATATGGAACGTTGAACTTTCAGGCAATCAGCTGGAGTCTATCGACCTCACGAATTTGCCTAACCTCTATCAGCTCTTCTTGAGCAACAACCGTCTAAAGACCATCGACTTGTCGAAGAATACCGGTCTAAGGATACTGCACATCGACTATAACCGCTTTACCTACAGCACCCTGCCTATACCAAATGCTATGTATGGCTCATACCAGTATGGCAATCAGGGGCGCATAGACATCGTGCCCGACGCAAATGGTATAGTAGACCTGGCAAGCGAGGCTACTGTTGACGGCACTCCGTCGACATTCCGTTGGTTCGTTGGTGACCCATGGTACGATGAGAACACGGGTGAGCTTACAGGAGAGGAACTGTATGTTGACGAGGAGTACAACGTGAAGAATGGCATAACAACATTCCACAAGCCTATAACCGATGTAGTTTGCGCAATTCTCAACGACAAGTTCCCCAACCTAACCATCCTTACCAATCCGGTAGACATCACATCTACTCTTGGCATAGATGGCGTATCAGCCGGTAACGAGGTTGAGATATCAGCAACAGACAGATGGATAACCGTCAAGGCCGCTACTCCTACAGAGGCTGCCGTCTATACAGCTGGTGGTGCCTTGGTTGGCAAGACCAAGGTCAACGGCACTGCCTCGGTCAAGGTGCCCTCAGCAGGCGTTTACGTAGTGAGGAGCAACGGCACTGCCACAAAGATTGCCGTTGACTAACCTGACGACTTGCAAAATTCACAAACCAACATGAGCCGTATCAACAATGCCGCAAGCAGTTGATACGGCTCTGTTTTGTCTATATTTGTATTTTAAGGTGGGAATTAATAGAACCAACCTTAAGCGAAACATATCCACAGTATGATAAAAACACGCTGCTCGTTTTTACAAAACATCTATGAAGATATGGTTTATGCAAAATGAATATAAATAATTTGGCTATATCAGAAAATAACCTTACTTTTGCATCTAATTAAAAATGATACCTTTGCAATCTAATGAGACAACTGAAAATATTGAAATCCATCACCAATCGTGAAAGCGAGTCTTTGGAAAAGTACTTGCACGATATTGGACAGGAAGAACTGATAAGTGTTGAAGAGGAAGTGGAACTTGCCCAAAGGATAAGGGGAGGCGACCAGCAGGCGCTGGAAAGGCTTACCAAGGCAAACCTACGCTTCGTTGTCTCAGTTGCAAAGCAGTATCAGAATCAGGGACTCAGCCTGGCAGACCTCATCAACGAGGGCAATGTTGGACTGATAAGAGCTGCGGAGAAATTCGACGAGACACGCGGTTTCAAATTCATATCCTATGCCGTTTGGTGGATAAGGCAGAGCATACTGCAGGCCATCTCCGAGCAGAGCAGAATTGTACGCATGCCCCTCAACCAGATAGGCTCAGCAAACAAAATAAACCGCTGGCTGAACAAGTTTGAGCAGGAAAACGAACGCAACCCCAGTCTGGATGAAATTGCTGACTGCACGAACATGCCACGCGAGAAAATAGCTGAGGCGCTATTGGCAAACTACAAGCAGCTTTCTGTGGACTCGCCTATTGGACAGGATGACGGCAACTGCCTGCTCGACATCATGCCGGGTAACCCACAGACAAATACAGACCACGAGATGCTAATGGAGTCGCTACGCAAGGAGATTGGCAGAGTGCTGAAATGCCTTGAGGTAAGGGAACGAAACATCATCGAGGCCTGCTTCGGCATAAACCAACCGGAAATGACGCTTGAGGAAATTGGCGACAAATACGGACTCACACGGGAAAGGGTGAGACAGATTAAGGAGAAAGCACTCAGAAGGCTACGCGAAAGCACAAACAACAAACTTCTGAGATCGTTCCTTGGATAAGATTTATTAGTCAACACAATCATATAAGTAAAAAGATGAAAAGACAACTATTGGCTCTGGTCATAATGCTCGTTAGCACACTGTCGGCCAGCGCGAAACTTAACAAACAGGAGATTTACATCTATGGATTTGCCGCATCATTCAATGACTCGACAATCTATTTCGCTGACATACAGTTTATACCTGATGGGTGGATTGATACAAAACACGACTTTCTGTATGGCCGTGACACTTACTCGTACCAGTTGAGAGACTATCTGAAGACCATAGGATGTGATACCCCAACATGTGTAACAGGCTTTGCCAAGACAAGAAAGAAGGCTGAGGAAAAATATCTGAAACTCAGAAGCAAGTATCTTTCAAAAGGTACCTACAATATCAAGTACGTGAACATCTACGATTTCAGATATAAGACCGTATCACCTGACGAAAGTGAGCTGACAGAAGAACTTTCAGCTAAAAAGCTTGATAAGCAGAAAGCGAAGAGTGACAAGACCGATAGAAAAGCCGAACAAAAGGGCAAAAGACGATAAGCCATGTCCGACTACCGATCATATCTCTTCTGTGTAGCCGATCTGCCCATAAGGGTATCGTTTTCTACCAAGGACGCCAACGGCATACACCTGTTGCCATCGTTCAGTCCATTTGCTGCCTTCAGCGTAGAGGGCGAATTGTTCATAGACTTGGTGGTCGATGACTCTCTACAGCCTGTAGACAAGTCACACAGGGAAAGAATAAGGGTCTGCGATACTGGCAATGGTGATACTATCGTTGACCAGACGGATGACGGAGGATATCAGTTCATCATTAAGGACATCGACGGACAAGAGTGCTGCCTGCTCATTGCCAACAGCAATTTCTCCAAGTGCAGATGCGCCCTGAACGGCAACGAGGACCAGCGAACATTCGGACTGAACAACGCACTCATCCTTTGCTATGCCTTTGCTGGAAGCTTTCGCGACACCATCCTGGTTCATGCCTCGCTGGTGAGACAGAACGGATGGGGGTATGCCTTCATCGCAAAGAGCGGAACAGGCAAGAGCACACACGTAGGACTATGGCTCAGACATCTGCCAGGATGTGACCTTATGAACGATGACTGCCCTATAGTGAGGATTATTGATGGCACACCTTATATATATGGTGGCCCCTGGAGCGGAAAGACCCCATGCTACCGTAATGTAAAAGCACCACTTGGTGCCGTAACACGAATAGACAGGGCATCAGCCAACAGCATAGAAAAGCTCAATCCCGTAAACGCTTTTGCAAACTTGCTGCCAGCCTGCTCGTCGATGAAGTGGGATAAGCGCATTTTCGACAATATCTGCAACATAGTAACGAAAATTGTCGAGACCACAGGCATATACATCCTTCATTGCCTGCCCGACAAAGAAGCTGCCATAATATGCAACAGAGCAATATCCAAATAAGAGAGATTCAATTCTCCAATGCCGAACTGCTGCCGGAGATAGTGAAGCTTATCAATGAGGGACATACCGTGACGCTCAGACTGAAAGGCTTCTCCATGCGACCATTCCTGGAGAACAACAGGGACAAAGCCTTGCTGACCAAGCCCAAGGACATAAAGGTCGGTATGCCAGTGCTGGCACAAATCTCTCCAGGCACATACGTTCTGCATCGCATCGTTGACATCAAAGGAGATAACGTCACCCTGCTTGGAGACGGAAACCTAAATACAGAGAGTTGCTCGAGAAAAGACGTAGAGGCTCTGGCCATAGGCTTTTACCGTAAGGGAAGAAATAAGCTGGACAGCATATACTCAGCTAAATGGAAAGTATATTCCGCTCTGTGGACAAGGCTCCTGCCCATCAGACGATACCTGCTCTTCATCTACAGGCATCTGCCATTAGGCTGATGTCTGGCAACAATGACCATACATACAAACAGGAAACAAAAATGGATAAATAATAATTGAGAAAAAAATGAAAAAGAAAACTGGATTTAATCTCAGAACTATCTGCGGCGAGAGAATAATCGTTGCGGAAGGCAGGGAGAACATCGACTTCAGCAATATCATTGCCCTTAACGAAAGTGCCGCCTACTTGTGGGAGAAGGCTGCTGACAACGAGTTCACCGCTGAAGATATGACCAAGTGGCTCACTGAGGAATATGACATAGACGACGAGACGGCAAGACACGATGCCAACAGCTTAGCCACACAATGGATAGAGGCAGGAATTGTCAACCCTTAGCAGCCCCATTATTCATGAGTAACTCTACCCTATCAACAGATATTTAACATAACCGACCTAAAAAAGATTGCATATTTATTTGTCAATAACAAAAAAATGGCTAACTTTGCTATCGCAAATAGCTATTATACAACACTAACAACTAAAATTTGAGAATTATCATGAAGAAGAAATTTATCTGTACCGTTTGCGGTTACGTTCACGAGGGAACTGAGGCTCCCGAGAAGTGCCCACTTTGCAAGGCTCCAGCAAGCAAGTTCAAGGAGATGGCTGACCCAGGTGACGCTCCTACATTCGCAACTGTTCACACACTCGGCGCAGCCCGCAACGAGGGTGCTGACGAGGCTATGATTAAGGACCTTGAGGCTCACTTCAATGGTGAGTGCTGCGAGGTTGGTATGTATCTTGCAATGTCACGTCAGGCTGACCGTGAAGGTTATCCAGAGATTGCCGAGGCTTACAAGCGCTACGCTTTTGAGGAGGCTGAGCACGCCAGCAAGTTCGCAGAGCTGCTTGGTGACGTTCTGAAGGACACCAAGAGCAATCTTGAGGCCCGCATCGAGGCTGAGAAGGGTGCTTGCGAGGACAAGTTCCGCATCGCAAGAAACGCCAAGGCTGCCGGCATGGACGCTACTCACGACACCGTTCATGAGATGGCTAAAGACGAGGCACGCCACTGTGCTGGCTTCATCGGCCTCTACAACAGGTACTTCAAGTAATCATACATAAGAGTATCAAAAAAACAGCCCGACAAGCTCAATGCCTGTCGGGCTCTTATTATCATATCAACTGCTCAAGTGCTCTCGCCAGCTGGTCGGGACAACTTGTTGGCTTACTTCCGCAAGTTATCCCCCTTAGCCTGTTGACAACTTCCCGTGCTTCCATACCCTCTACCAGTTTGGATATTCCGCACGTGTTTCCTTGGCAGCCACCATAAAACTCTACATGCCGAATGATGTTATTTTCATCAATAACAACATCAATCATCCTGCTGCATGTTCCCTGAGTCTGATAAGCCAAATGCTTCTCTCCTGTCATGCCAATATTGTTTTTACTCAGCTATCTCAGCAGGTTTCATATTGGTGTAGACAGTCTGAACATCATCGAAGTCCTCAAGGCGCTCAACCATTTTCTCTATGGTCTCACGCTCCTCGTCGGTTACTTCCTTAAGGTCGTTTGGAATGTAGGTGAACTCGGCACCTGTAACCTCGAAGCCCTCAGACTCAAGATGCTTCTGTATCTCACCGAAGCTCTTCGGGTCACCATAGATTGTGATTTCTCCAGTCTCCTCGTCCTCATCGAACTCATCCTCTACTCCATAGTCTATGAGGTCAAGGATCATCTCATCCATATCAAGGCCGTCCTTCTTCTTAAATGTGAAAACACTCTTATGATCGAAGAGGAATGAAAGGCTACCTGTAGTACCAAGGTTACCGTTGAACTTATTGAAAATTGAACGTACATCAGCAACGGTACGAGTGGTGTTGTCGGTAAGAGTGTCTACAAAGACAGCTACACCATGAGGGCCATATCCCTCGTATGTAACCTCCTTGTATTCGCTCTGGTCCTTACCCATAGCGTTCTTGATAGCGCGCTCGATGTTGTCCTTCGGCATGTTCTCACGCTTTGCGTTAGCGATGATGGCACGCAATGTTGGATTGTTTTCCGGTTCCGGACCACCAGCCTTTACTGCTATGGCAATCTGCTTGCCAATCTTGGTAAACGTACGGGCCATGTGTCCCCATCTCTTAAGCTTTGCAGCTTTACGATATTCAAATGCTCTTCCCATTGGAATAATGTGTTTAAATATTTTTATCTACAATGTTTGTCTTTCTCGTTATCTTAGCTCTGCCCCAAGCTTCGCCTTGAGGTTGGATATGAGCTTCTGCATAATAGCATCAATCTGCTTGTCGTTGAGCGTCTTCTGCTCATCCTGAAGAATGAAGTTTACGGCATAGCTCTTCTTTCCAGCAGGCAGGTTCTTGCCCTGGTATACATCGAACAGCTCAACCTTCTTTAGAAGTTTCTTCTCACTCTGACGTGCAATTTCCACAATCTGCCCGAAGTTGACACTCTCGTCAATAAGCAAAGCCAAGTCTCGGCTTACAGCCGGGAACTTACTCAGCTCCACGTACTCAACCTTATTCTTGCGAATAGCCTTCATCACGTTTGTCCAGTTGATGTCAGCATAGAACACATCGGCCGAGATATCTGCCTGTTTGAGTATCTTTCTTGAGATGATGCCCAACTCGGCAAGTGTCTTTCCTGCACGTGTCCTAATAGCGATGGCCTTAGAGAAGATGTCGTTGTCGCAATTCTCGATTACAAATGCACCCTGTGCCACGCCAAGACGCGCAAATATGTTCTCAACGTATGCCTTAAGCTCGTAGAATGTAGAGTCCTCATTGGCATGTGCCCACGAGCCTTCTACACGCTTACCTGTAACCCATAGTGAGAGATGCTTCTCCTGAACGTATGCCTTGACTGGTTCCTCGGCAGTCCACTTGCCAGCATCATAATGATAGCAGTTGCCAAACTCAAAGAAACGCAAGTTGGCATTCTTTCGGTTGGCGTTGCGCATGATGCTCTCAAGACCTCCAAACAACAATGTCTGGCGCATAACGCCGAGGTCGGCGCTAAGAGGGTTCATAACCTTTACCGTAGTATCAGCAGAGAAGGTCTTAAGGTCGGTATAGTAAGCGGTCTTTGTAAGCGAGTTGTTCATTATCTCGTTGAAGCCGCAGCCGACAAGCTGTTCTCCGATAAGGTTCTCAAGCTTGTGGTTCTTGTCTTCCTCGCTGGGTATGGTGAGCGAAGACTTGAGCTGAGTGGGTATCTCAACATTGTTGTAGCCATAGATGCGGAGAATGTCCTCAACGACGTCGCACGGACGCTGAACGTCAACACGATAAGCTGGTACTACAAGATCAAGTCCCTCAGCATCCTCTTTCTCTATTCTCATCTCAAGAGTATTGACGATACTCTTTATAGTGTCTTTACCAATCTGCTTTCCTATGAGTGTGTCAACATAGGCATAGTCAAGCCTTACCTTGGCATCAGCGATAGGAGTTGGATATACATCCTTTATCTGCATGGACACCTTGCCGCCAGCAAGCTCCTTGCAGAGTATGGCAGCCTGTTTCAAGGCATAGATAGTTCCATTTGGGTCAACTCCACGCTCGAAACGGAAGCTGGAGTCCGTGCTCAGACCATGGCGGCGTGCGCTCTTGCGAATCCATGTGGGATGGAAGTAGGCACTCTCAAGAACCACATTGCGTGTGGTATCATACGTGCCGCTACCCTTTCCACCAAAGATACCGGCTATACACATAGGTTCCTCAGCGTTGCAGATACTCAGGTCGTGCTCGCCAAGCTTGTGCTCCTCGCCATCGAGTGTTGTAAAGCTTGTGCCATCAGGCTGTGTACGGACAACTATCTTATGCCCTGTTACCATATCGGCATCAAAGCAGTGCATTGGCTGACCGTATGCCATCATGACATAGTTCGTAATGTCTACGATATTGTTGATTGGGCGCAGACCGATTACACGCAACTTGTCCTGTAGCCATTCAGGGCTTTCCTTAACATCACAGTCTGTGATGCTGACACAGGCATAGCGCTTGCAAGCCTCTGTGTTCTCAATCTCCACGTCTATAGGCAGGTCGTTGTTGTCAACCTCAAACTTGTCACAGTCGGGGCGATGAAGACTTGTCTTATATCCATTCTGTACAAGCCAAGCATAAAGGTCGCGGGCCACGCCGTAATGGCTCAGGGCATCAGCACGGTTGGCCGTTATGTCGACCTCTATTACCCAGTCGCTCTCCAAATGATAGTATTCAGCAGCAGGCATGCCAATCTGGGCATCCTCAGGAAGGACAATTATTCCAGAGTGGTCGTTGCCAACACCAATCTCGTCCTCAGCGCAAATCATGCCGAAGCTGTCAACGCCACGGAGTTTAGACTTCTTGATAGTAAACTCCTTGTCACCATCATAAAGCACGCAACCAAGGTCAGCGACAATGACTTTCTGTCCTGCTGCCACATTGGGTGCGCCACAGACAATCTGCTGAGGCTCTCCCTTGCCAAGGTCAACGGTTGTTACATGAAGGTGGTCGCTATTGGGATGAACGTCGCAAGTAAGTACCTTGCCGACAAAGAGACCCTTCAGGCCTCCCTTAACTGTTTGCACTTCTTCGAGTGCGCCTACTTCCAATCCGCATGATGTCAGCGCGTCTGCCGTTTCTTGCGGAGTAAGTTCGAAGTCTACGTACTCTTTAAGCCATTTATAGGATATATTCATTATAATGATTTGTATAAAAACTGTGCAAAATTACTAAATTCCGACAACTTATACAAATTTTGCAGACACATTTTAGGCAGGTTACAAAAAATCCACGTAGCCCCATGTGCCTAAAAAGACAGTTTGTCAAGGCGAGAGCGTAACTCCTCTGCCAAACTGCGGCGGATGGAGAGTGTTATGGAGCAAGTATTGTCAAACTGTTGGCTGATTACCCTTGGCTGCATGTCCTTGACAACTTTCATGACAGCATTCATCATTGGGTACGTAAAAGTGTACGTGATTTTCTCCTCTACAAGCCTCGTCTCCTCGACACAATGGTCCAGGCCGTCGGCAGCAGCTGTACGATAGGCAACAATAAGACCACCTGTTCCGAGGTTTACACCGCCATAATAGCGTATGACGACAATCAGAATGTCGGTAAGCTCACGGGAATTGATTTGTCCCAGAATGGGCTTGCCGGCTGTGGCAGATGGCTCACCATCATCGTTGGCACGAAACTCCAACCGCTCGGGGCCAAGCATATAGGCATAGCAAACGTGTCGGGCATCGTAATACTCTTTTCTATAACGTGCTACGATGTCCTTTACTTCTGCCGTTGTCTCAACATGATGACAAAAGGCGAGGAACTTACTCCGTTTCTCGGTATAATATCCCTCGCCCACTATTTCTTCAGAGATTGTCTTGTAAGAGTCCATTTATAATAATTATCTTTCCTCTTATCATCTTACTCTTCCGTCAGTTTGTGAATTACAAGTCCTGACCTTAATTTCGGCTCAAACCACGTAGCTTTTGGAGGCATGATATTTCCGCTGTCGGCAATATCCATAATCTGCTGCATGGATACAGGATACAGGGCAAGCGCCATGCGCATCTCACCGCTGTCGACCCTGCGTTTCAGCTCTTCAAGTCCGCGTAGTCCGCCAACAAAGTCTACCCGCTTGCTACTGCGCAAATCCTTTATGCCAAGAAGGTCGTCAAGGATAAGCCTGCTTGAGATATCGACATCAAGCACCCCAATAGGGTCGTTATCATCGTATGTGCCTTCTTTGGCAACAAGAGAGTACCAATGTCCGTCAAGATACATGGAGAACTCGTGCAAACGTTGCGGCTTGTATATCTGCTCGCCCTTGTCCTCGACAACGAAACTGCGTGACAGCTTGGCCTTGAATTCAGCAGAGTCCATGCGGTTGAGGTCGGTGACAACACGGTTGTAGTCCAGAATGGTTAACTGTGATGCCTGGAAGCATACGGCCATGAAATAGTTGTATTCCTCATCGCCACGATGGTTGGCATTCTGCTTGGCCTTCTCTGCTCCGACAAGAGCGGCGGCAGCCGACCTGTGGTGGCCGTCGGCGATATACAGGCTTGGCATCTTGGCGAACTCGGACGTAATGGTTGCTATGTCTTTGTCGTCGGATATCACCCAGAACTTATGTCCAAATCCGTCAACAGGAGCGATAAAGTCGTATTCAGGCTCGGTGGATGCATAGCGCATGATAAGTTCGTTGAGGACTTCGTTGTCAGGATAAGCAAAGAATACCGGCTCTATATTGGCGTCGTTCACCCTTACGTGCTTCATCCTGTCCTCCTCCTTGTCACGGCGTGTAAGCTCATGCTTCTTGATGACACCTGTCATATAGTCGTCAACAAGTGCTCCAACAACAAGTCCGTATTGAGTCTTGCCGTTCATGGTCTGTGCATAGATATAGTATTGCTCCTTTGAGTCCTGAACGAGCCATCCGTTGTCCTGGAACTTACGGAAATTATCGGCGGCCTTCTCATATACACGTGGGTCATATTCGCTCGTTCCAACAGGAAAGTCTATCTCTGGCTTAATGATGTGGTATAGACTCATCTCGTTGTTGCCTGCCTCGGCTCTCGCCTCTTCCGATGACAGAACATCATAAGGTCTTGACTCTACTCTCTCAACAAACTCTCTCGGTGGTCTTATTCCCTTAAAAGGTTTAACAGTAGCCATAGTGTTATTGTTTAGGTATAATATAATAAAAAAAGCCCCGTGAACTACAGGTATCCATATCCTTAGTTCACAGAGCTTTAATATTTAAATCTTTTAGTTAACCTTAAACTTGGTGCATCCGTCACTAAAGAAGGCATTGATTTGTCTTGCTGCAGCTATTCCTGCATTGGCATTAGCCTCGGCGGTCTGTGCACCCATCTTCTTCGGCGTGCTGAAATAACTTCCCTCAAGCTTGGCAAACTCCTCGTCAGCATCAGGTTTGATATCCGTTACGAATTTCAGGTCTGTACGCTCGGCCATAAGAGCGAGAAGCTCAGGCTCGTTCACAACCTCCTTGCGGGCTGTGTTGACGAGTATGCCACCCTTCTTCATCTTTCCTACCAAAGCGGCATTGATGCTCTGCTTGGTCTCAGGTGTTGCCGGGATATGGAGAGATACTACGTCGCAAGTCTCAAAGAGAGCATCCTGACAGTCTACGGCTTTTACTCCAGCTGCCTCGATAGCCTCTTTCGGACAGAAGGCATCGTAAGCATACACCTCCATGCCAAATCCTGCTGCTATACGCGCAACGTTGCGGCCAACATTGCCAAAGGCAAGTATACCCAGTTTCTTTCCCTTAAGCTCAGTACCGGCCTTGCCGTTATAGAAATTGCGAACAGCAAATACAAGCAGGCCGAATACCAGCTCTGCCACAGCATTTGAGTTCTGGCCAGGAGTATTCTCAGCCACAACATTGTGTGCAGTTGCGGCAGCAAGGTCAATATTGTCATAGCCTGCTCCTGCGCGAACAACAATTTTCAGCTGCTTTGCCGCTTCAAGTACTTCGGCATCAACCTTGTCCGAGCGAACTATCATGGCGTCAGCATCCTTTACGGCATCAAGAAGCTGTTGTTTCTCTGTATATTTCTCAAGCAGAGCCAGTTCATGACCTGCTCCCTCTATTTCTTTTCTTATACCCTCGACGGCTGCTGCCGCAAAAGGCTTCTCGGTTGCAACTAATACTTTCATAAGTTATCCGTACAAAAAAATTAATGTTGTGCCTCGAAATCCTTCATGGTCTCAATCAGCGCATTCACACCTTCCATAGTCATTGCGTTGTAGCAGCTTGCGCGGAAACCGCCTACTGAGCGATGTCCCTTAATACCAACCATGCCACGCTCTGTAGCGAAATCGAAGAATGGCTTCTCCAGCTCTTTATACTCATCGTTCATAACGAAGCAGATGTTCATAAGCGAGCGTGAGCCCTCTTCAACGGTTCCACGGAACAGCTTGTTACGGTCAATCTCTGCATACAAAGCCTCTGCACGTTCGTGAGCACGCTTGTCGGCAGCCTCAAGACCGCCATTGCGCTTCAGCCAACGAAGGTTTTCAAGCATGGCGTAGATAGGTACTACAGGAGGAGTATTGAACATAGACCCCTTCTCAACATGTGTGCGATAATCTATCATAGTCGGCAACTCACGTGGAGCCTTGCCAAGTTCATCGTCCTTAACAATGATGACAGTAACACCAGCCATAGAGATATTCTTCTGAGCACCAGCATATATGGCCTTGTACTTCGACACGTCAACAGGACGGCTCATAATGTCTGATGACATGTCAGCGATAAGAGGGACATTTACATCAAGATCCTTACGTATCTCCGTTCCATATATAGTATTGTTCGTACATACGTGCAGGTAGTCTACGTCAGCTGGAACCTGAGCCTCAAAGCCCTTGGGGTAGAACGTGTAGTTTGAGTCGGCCGAGGATGCGACCTCTATCACCTCACCAAAATGCTTAGCCTCTTTCATAGCCTTCTTGGCCCATGTACCAGAGTTCACGTAAGCAGCCTTCTTCAGCAGGAAGTTTGCAGGAATCTGCATGAACTGCAATGAGGCTCCTCCACCGAGATAAATCACAGAATAGCCTTCTGGAATGTCGAGCAGTTCCTTGAAGAGAGCTACGCTTTCGTCAACAACTGGCTGGAAATCTTTTGCCCTATGACTAATCTCCATAAGAGAGAGACCAGAGCCGTTGAAATCCAAGATTTGCTTTGCCGTGTTCTCAATAACTTCACGCGGAAGTATTGAAGGACCCGCATTAAAGTTGTACTTCTTCATTTTAATGCAATTTTATTTGGTTATAAATTTACGACTGCGAATTTACGGTTTTTATTTCAATTACCCAAATATTTCTAAAAAAAATACGGTCAAGCAGGCATTTTCGTGACAATATGGTCAGAGATTTGAATACGATTTGCATATAAATGTTTGGGCACATACGCTTATGCGCAAGTGCCCAAACGAATAGATGATGATAGTTTTTATAACAGAGGGTGCGTTTTATGCCTCTGGCGCTGCTATCTCGACAAGCGTCCTTAGCCCCTTTATTTTCTCTCCTCGAACTTTCTTTAGCATTTCGGCTGCCTTGCTTCGGCTTACGGCCACATAACAATAATAGTCACGCACATCGATACGGCCTATATCGTCCTTGCTAAGCCCTCCTTTCTTACATAGAAATCCTACCAGGTCGCCCTTGCTTATCTTGTCCTTCTTGCCCTTACCTATATATAATGTAGTCATACGCGGGCGAGCGGGCATCCCCGTCGGAGATAGACTGTAGTTTGGGATGTCACCAGCAACATAGTCAGGTATCTTCTCTCCCGTTGCAAGAATAAAGAAAGCCCTGCCATTCTTGTCCCATCTTGCCGTACGTCCTATCCTGTGTAGATATGCTTCCTTTGTCTCAGGCATGTGATAATGGATGATGTTTTCTACATCTGGAATATCAAGTCCGCGACTGCCAAGGTCCGTACTTACCAGTATGCAGGCCGAACCGTTGGCAAAGCGATAGAGCGCAGATTCACGTCCACGTTGGTCCAAGCCTCCGTGGAAAGCCGAAACAGAGAATCCTTGCTCGGAAAGATATGCCGATGCCCGCTCTACGCTCTCACGGTAGTTGAGGAATACTATTGTGCTGCCGCTGCCGATACTAAGCAGCAACGAGCGCAGAGTCTCCAACTTGTCCTTCTCTGGACTGTCAACCCTGTGCAGGGCTATACGTCCGCTCACATTCTTGTTTTCTGACAGATAGTCAATTCGCCGGATATTACCATGACCGACGAAGTGCGGTATCTCCTCAGCGTCAGTAGCAGAAAGAAGAATGCGGCGTCGGATATTTGGCAGCTTGGCCAGCAGACGAATCATCTCATCGCTAAAGCCCATTTCAAGACACTTATCAAACTCGTCGATAACAAGAATGCCGATTTGTGCAGGACTAATATTCCCCTTGTCGAGATGATCGTTCAAACGACCAGGTGTACCGAAAATCACCTGTGGACAAACCTGACGTAATTGCCTGTGCTCGTCCATGGCAGGCCGTCCTCCATAACATGCAAGGCTTCTAATGCCTGACGACAATCCCTTCAGCACTGTGGCTGACTGTAATGCCAACTCACGACCAGGTACAACAACTACGGTCTGAAGGTCATCCGATGAGGCGTCTACAAGTTCTGTCAGAGGCAACAGGTAGGCCAGGGTTTTGCCTGTGCCTGTCGGAGAGAGAACCACAACGTCATCATTTGACGAGCATATCGTGTCAAGAGCATCCTGTTGCATTGCATTCAGCTCCTTTACTCCAATTTTGTCTAAATACTTTTTTATATCCATCATTCTTATCTTATGAGCTTGTCTATCTCGTCGAACTCCTCACCCATATTCAGGTTCAGGTATATCGTATATAGTGGCAGACTCCATTTGTCTTTCTGTTCGGGCAACTGCTTGCGTGCCTTTTCCAAATATGGTAAAGCCTTCTTGTACATATCAAGGATTTCATGCTTATGTGTGGTGCGTTTAGTACGCACATCCATAGCCACTCCCTTGTTGAAATATGCCAATCCGGCATTGAGCTGAGCCTGAGCAAGACTGTCATCCAGAGCTATCAGCCTGTCGCTTACCTTGATAGTCTCATCGTAACGTTCAAGATTGAGCAAAATAGTAGACTTTGCCAGTAGGAACACCTTGCTTAGGGAGTCTGACTGTAAGGCTTTGTCAGCTACTGCGAGAGCCTCTGTCCACTCGTCAGCAGCACAATAGTGGTTGACAAGCTCGGAGAAGAAATAGGAATTAAGTGGATAACGCGAGAAGCCTTCCATCAATGCTTTCCTGTATCGGGTAGTGTCACCCTCAAGCTGGTATGTAGTGGCCAGGTATTGAAGCATGGGCTCGATGTGCCTCTTGTCCTTCAAAGCCAGATAGGTGTGGTGGAGGGTCTTGCGCGCATCCGCAAGCCTATACCCACAATACACAGCCCAATAGGCAGCCTGTGGCATGACCGTATCCTTCTCCGAATAAGCATAGCTCCTAAACATCGGACGGTTGGCACAATCTATATAGGTATCGAGATAGTTGTAAGCCTCATCATACTTCTGCTTACCTATAAGGAAGAGTGCTCCGTTATAGAGATTTGGTCTAAGCGTATTGAGCAGGTCAGCATGTTTCTTGCGATATTCAGGCTTTGACTTTCCTGTCTTGTCGGGTGCGGCATCTATCGAGTCGAAACGCTCCATCGCCAAAAACAACCTATGGGCTATATTCACAAGCGAGGCTGTATCGTATTGTTGCTTGAGATACAGTTTCTCATTTCCTTGCTCGTATTGTTTACGTATGGCATCAAACAGGTAAAGCCAAATCTTCTTATTGCCGAGGTTGGCCGAATCCTTTAGCAGGTTCACCATCGACTGTTCCGTCTGCGGCAGGTTCCGGTTTCCTTTCAAGTTGTCCCGTGCCTGTGAGAGTTCTTTTTTCTGGGCTTGGCCTGCCATGGCAATCATAAGCAACGTCATCCCGAATATGAGTCTTTTCATCTTTTTCTTCTTTTTACTTTGCTTCCTCTTCTTGTACTTGTTTTGCCGCGTGACTTGGAAGCTTTGTTCACGCTATTGTTTTTCTTTGCCTCAGCCATGAGGGTTTTCTCTTCGTGAGACTCTAAGGCGGCCTTGACCTTGGCAAGCGGCTCACGCCAGTCTACCGTATAGCAGTTGGGATCAAGCATCGAGGCCTTATCCAAATATAGCATTCCGTTTCTTGCGTCGTCTGCATTTTTACCTTCCTGGGCAAGTGCGCAATAACATATTCCAATATTAAAAATGGCTTCGACGAATGTTGTGTCGATGGTCGATGCCATTCTGTAAGCTGTTATGGCATCCTTCCATTTGCGCTCACGCATTTCGCTCTCTCCTTTCAAGGCCCATGCGAACTTGTTTGTAGAGTCTTTTTTTATCTCGTCGTTTGCAAAGAGTCCCATCTCGCGTTCGTGTCCCGGACTGGCGAAATACTCCATAAGCATCTTAAAGTAGGTCTGGTTCTGCGGAGCCATGTCATGCAGCTCAAGTAAGGCTACAAGATATCTTGTAGAGTCAGCCTCCGTAATGGCAGTCTGCTTCATGCACAACACTTTTATCTCGGCGGCCTCCTTGGCATAGAAGTTATCCTTCAAAGCCTCGTCAGCATAGCGGTCGGCATCACGATAGTTGCCATCTCCATATGCGAGCAGGGCCGCATAATAGGCCACTTTTCCTTTCTCTGCATCGGGTTGCGATGCGAACATGCTGTTTATGGACACGTCCATGTACAGAGTGAAGAATTCGAGCGCAAGACTGTTGTTGCAATTTGAATAATGGTACATTCCACCTTCAAGCAAGACTGGTCTTAGGTCGAGTATGCGCTTGCAGTTTTCTTTGCGTAACCTTGGTTCGACACGTCCCTTATGGTCAGGCTTGCAATCATAATAGTCGCAAAGCAGCGATGTCTTGATAATATCAGATACGAGCTGGAAATATGTCACAGAATCACTTTTCTCGGACAGTTGTTCGAGAAGCATGGTTGCCTGCTTTGACAACACACGTGCCTTTTTGCGGTTACTGATGTCCTTAGCTCCACATTCCGGTAACAATTCGGCTGAGAATAACAGGAACATCATGACGATTAATATCTTTTCTGTTCTCATCATCTATAATTATCCTTCCCTCGGCTAAAATTAATAACGTTCCAACCACTATACTTATTGCTAAGAACCTTTGTTATTTAACAACCATTATGATTAACATTCAATTTTGAAATCATTTTTATGGTTCATCCGACATTTCGTGTGATACCCAATAGCAGTGTGGTCTGTATTTGTTACCTTCATAGCCGATAATGTTATAAATCTTGTCTGTGGCGTATTCATATTTGCGGTTCATGCCATATCTCGAGTCACAATATATTGTTGCGTGGTCAATGCATATATATATCATAGCCGATAAGGTTAATAACCTTAGTGGCTTAAGGTTATTAACCTTTCAGCCGTAAGGTTATTAACTAGGGTGTCCAGTTCATTGTACCAATTTCAGCTCACTTTCCTAAGCGTTTTGGTTCGTTCTGTAACCCAGTTTTTGGACAGGTG
>OBLI01000672.1_pt1 | contig 35753 bp, 30 predicted proteins | sample 1519701 | NCBI WGS metagenome assembly OBLI01 (sample SAMEA3663005, study PRJEB22513) | pig gut metagenome | biome: pig gut; feature: pig-associated habitat; material: faeces | place: France | collected 2012 | reverse complement strand
TCAGTTTAACAGATTTTTGGGGAATTTGCGACTGCACTTACACTGTACTACTCCATTCTTCATCACGTTTTTCCCCTACAAAGCAAAAACCATTTGACTTTTGATATGCTACAATATATTCATGTACATTTACCATCATATTTCTGGGAGGAACTCCTTTTGCACCGGATTTCTTATCCCATACAATTGAGTCAATATAATTTGACTCACCGAATATTTCGTTCATAATACTCAAAAGATTGCTGTGCTCATGCTCGTCAATGCTAATCAGAATAATCCCATCCTCACGCAGCAGATTTCTTGCCAGCATCAGCCGGGAATAAATCATGCTGCACCAGTCAGAATGAAATCGCCCGTTGGTATCGGTGTTCTTGAACAGGCGGTTATCGTCCTCGTCGTACATTCCCATCTGCTCATTTTCTTCTTCCTGCGAGCGCATGAAATCATCGGCATAGATGAAGTCGTTGCCGGTGTTGTACGGCGGGTCGATATAGATCATCTTTACTTTGCCGAGATAGCTTTCCTGCAACAGCTTGAGGACTTCCAGATTGTCGCCCTCGATGTAGAGATTTTCGGTGGTGTCCCAGTTCTTGCTTTCCTCCACACAGGGGCGCAGCGTCTTGCGAATGTGCTTGTTGGCTTCCACAATCGCCGCCTTCTTGCCCACCCAAGTAAACTCATACCGCTCATCGCCGTCCACCACATCCGGCGAAAGCATCTGTTTCAGCAGCTCAAAATTGACCGCCCGTTTGTACACCTTCTTCTCCGGCGTACTGTGTTCCTCGTCCAACATCTCCGTGATGCAGTTGGGAAACAGGGCGGCAATGCGTTCTATGTTCTGCGCCGTCATGTCCGGCGATTCCATGCGTAGCTAAAGTATGTGCTGAGTAAAAAGAGCGTAAAACCACAAAGCAGCTTTACCTAACTGTGGTAACTTCTTTTCGGTGTTTTTTTAGTGAGCAGAAAATAGGCACTGTTCAATCCATTCCGGCTGTTGTTATATAACAATATTACATACCGATCTGAACAGAAGCCCAAATCAGGGGCTAATAAGAGTCCCCGATCGTCATGCCTTATTTCCCTACCCCGTACCCCGTGGAAAGTAACAAAAACGCAAGAATTAAATTCATCGCTTTATAAATCGTTGCATTTTTGCAGGAAATATGATATTATATTCTAAACAGTCAAGACCGACTGTTCCTATTTTCCGAGTAAATCCTGTTTGAATCGAGGCTGACGGTATGGATATAAGCTATAAAAAGCTCTGGAAATTGCTGATCGACAGGGATATGAAAAAGAAAGACCTTGAAAAGGCTGCGGGCATCAGCAACTATGTCATTTCCAAAATGAACAGGAATGAAAATATCACGGTCGAAACCGTGGGTAAGATCTGCAAAGCATTGAACTGTACGCCGAATGACATAATGGAATTCGCATCCGACAGCGAGATTTGATAATGCTTTAGTATACTGTCTTTGGTAAATGCACATTCGGAATCGTCCTGCCGAGAAGCAAATAAAACTGCCAAAGGACATTCTTTGCCTGTGAGAGAAAGCGAGAGATTTCCCCTATGAAACGGAACACAAGACAGCTGATTCCCATGATCGTTGTTTTTACGCTCATTGCCGCGGCTTATTCCTGCAGGATGCTTGCCATGCTCGACATCTGCGGGGTTTATGTGAACTATATCCGCGCCGCGCTTTATTTACTTCTGTTTTCCCTTTGGGGTTATTCCCTTGACCGACGCATTATACAGCCGCAGACTCTGCACTGGCTGCGTCTGACCGCGGCGCTGATGCTGCTGTGGCTTATTCTGCGCACGCTGAAATATGAGTTTGTCACCGACCTGACAGTGGCGCGGTACATTTGGTATCTTTACTATCTGCCAATGCTTTTTATACCGCTGCTGGGAGTGTATATTGCGCTGTCTCTGGGAAAATCGGAGAAATTCCGCCTGACCGGAAGGATCGGCGCTTTGGCAATCATTCCGGCTGTGCTGTTTTTGCTGGTGATCACCAACGATCTGCACCAGCAGGTGTTTGCATTCAGCAGCGGTGTGCCGGGAGGACCAGACAATTATTCCTATTCCTACGGTCCCGTTTACTTCTGCTACCTCGGTTGGACGGTGACCTGCATGTTTTTTTCACTTATCCTCCTTTTGAAGAAAAGCCGCGTCCCCGGCGGCAGCGAAAAAAGGATAAGGCCGTTTGTGATAGCCTGCATAACGGTTTTATACGGGCTTTTGTATCTGTCGGGTCTGCCGGCTATACGCTGGTGGCTCGGGGATATGAATGTGACATTTTGCCTTTTATATGCGGCAATTTATGAAAGCTGTATACGCTGCCGGATGATACAGTCCAATACAGGCTATGTCGAACTGTTCGAGGCAACGACACTGGCAGCATGTATCGCAGACCGCACCGGAAATATCGTTTTCCGTTCCCGGGCTGCAGACGAAGATATGGTTTGCCCGAAAAACGGACTTCAGATCATCCGTCCCGACGGAATACGCATTTCTTCGGCACCGATCAGCGGAGGATATGCCGTTTGGCAGGATAACGTGCGCCCGCTGACCGAGCTTCGCGCAAGGTTAAGCGAAAACAAGGCCAAAATAAGAAGCAATAAAGAGAAATTGCAGGAAGCCTATCTCATACAGAAAAAGCTGAATGAGTTGACCGAAAAAAACCGGATTTATGACGAATTGGAAACAAAGTACGGAGAGCAGATAGCCAGGATCGGTCAACTGCTGAAACAATGTGAGGGTGCAGAGCCTGCCGAAATACAAAACCTGCTGAAAAGAATTATTCTGCTTGGCACTTACATCAAGCGCGGCGCTAATCTGTATTTTCTCAGCCTGGAATATGAGCTTCTGCCGCAGCAGGAGCTTCGGCTGACAATAGACGAGGCCGTGCGGGTCATGACCGTTTGCGGCACGGAGTGCAGTGTGGTCTATCACACAACAAAACCGATGCTTTCGGCAGAGGTGGCGCGGCTGTTCGACCTTTTGAAAACCGTTGAGGAGGCCACGATAAACGAGCTGCATTCTCTGTTTATCTCCGTGTCCGACAGTGAGATGGATCTGTCGGTGGAGTGTGCTGCGGATCTGTCATTCCTCGTTTCTCCAAATGTAACCGTTAAGCAGGAGGACGGCTTATGGCTTGTTCGCACGATGATAGGAGGTTGGAAGGATGCATAGAATGAAACGCTTAAGCTTTAATGCCATTAAAGAGGGCTTTGACCGGCTTCCCACTGCCGTATGCTTTTTTGATCGCATGGGCAGTATCGTTCTCTGCAACCGACAGATGTATCAATTGAGCCAATATCTGCTTAACAGCGATATGCAGTATTTGGGCGAGGTCGTGGAAGCGCTCCATCATCTTCCGAATGGTGTTGTACGGATTCCGGACGTAGAGAATATCTTTCGCTTTCCCGACAACACCGTATGGAAATTTGAAAAAACAGAGGTCACCGACAAATACGGGGAGAGGTATATACAGCTCACCGCCGCCGATGTTACCGAGCTGCAGCGTGCTTCGGTGCAGCTCGCCGATGACTGTAAGAAAATCGAAGAGGATTCAAAAAAGCTGAAACAGCTTTCCGATAATGTCGTGGCATTAGCGCGGGAAAAGGAGCGGCTTGACGCAAAATCCGCCATGCACGACAACCTTGCCGCTTGCATTACACTGACGAAGCAGTACATAACAGGAGAATTTGACGGTATTAATGCGGATGTTGTGTGCCGTGAATGGGAGAAGGTCATTGCCTTTCGGGATGTTATCCGGCTGTCGGCAAAGGAAAAACTGCTTGACAGTGCAAAGACCGGCGGTGTGACCGTGAGGATAAGAGGCGAAGAACCGACGGGCGGTGAGGCGGAGTTGATGTACACCGCCATGCAGGTCTGTTTAACCAACGCCATTCAGTATGCCAAGGCTACCGAGATCTCTGCAAATATTTGGGAAAACGAGGGCAGCTATACGGTGGTGATACGCAATAACGGAAAACCGCCGGAGAAAAAGATCACCGAGGGCGGCGGACTTACCAACCTGCGCCACCGGATCGAAAATTCGGGAGGGAAGATGACGGTGCAGAGCCTGCCGAGGTTTTCTCTGGCAATCGAGATACCAAAATCCGGGAATTCGGGGGTGAATAACCTGTGACTATGAGAAAAATACTGATCGTGGAGGATCAGGCGCTGGCGAGAACCTATCTGTGCGCCTGCGTGGAAAAATGCGCGGACTGCCAGGTGGCGGGCACGCTGTTCCGGGCTGACGCGGCGCTTCAGCGCTGCAATGAGGGGCCTATTGATCTGATTCTCATGGACATATGCACCGAAAGCGACTCGGACGGACTGGCCGCAGCCGAATCCATTAAGAAGATCTACCCGCAGATAAAAATCGTTATGGTGACCTCTATGCTGGAGGGACGGTTTCTTGATCGGGCCAGAAAGATCGGGGCAGACAGCTTCTGGTATAAGGATTCACCTTCGGGTGACCTTGTGAGCGTGATTGAAGGCACTCTTTCGGGTAAACGCTTTTGGCCTGACAGCGTTCCGACTGTCCGGCTCGGCAATACGCTTTCCTGCGAGCTGTCCGACCGAGAGATGGAGACTTTGCGCTTGCTCTGTGAGGGAAAAACCAATGCCGAGATCGCTGTAAAGCTGAATGTGGGCGAGTCCTCGGTGCGGACCTATATTAACCGAATGCTGGAAAAAACCGGCTACACAAACCGCAACCGCCTGATGATCGCAGCCGTGGGCAAACGGATGGTCGTGCCCGGCTGCTGGATCGAGGAGCAGGAAGAAAACCAGTGAAAAAGTGAACAAGACAGCGCGCCGAAAAACCCTCTTCGACACGAAAAATTACCCGACTTTCAAAAGGCCGGGTATTTTTTTGCGAAAAATAGGCATCTGTTCATAATTTGTTTACAATTAAAGGGGCATTTGTCCTCACTTTTGAGGACAGACAGAGCCGGCGATCCTTGCTACAATAAAGTCATAAAGTAGGGCGGAGCAGCTCCGTCCTATATATCACGAAAAAGGAGGGATGGTTCGATGAAGAAAATCGTGGTCGATATGCAGAATTTTCTGTTTGCCGATTCCATAGCGACTGCTTTCAAGAATTCGGACTATGATATTGCTGTGGTTCGTGCGGAGTCTCCACGAGATACCATCGAACTGTGCCGAGTGTACAAACCGTTTGTCCTTTTAATGGAGGTTACCGCCTATACCCCGTGGCTGCTTTGCGAGAGGCTGAAGCTGCGGGATGCGGTAAAGGCGGTGTGCCCGGAATGCAAAATTGCCCTCATTGTGGATTCCAACACCGAAAAACAGGCGGCGAAGGACATCCGGGATGCCAAGAAAAACGGCATCATTGACCAGTTTTTCTACGGGTCGATGACCGCTGAATACCTGATGGATCAGATTTACGCGATGTAAGGACGACATAAGAAAGGTGAGGTGAAGCACAATGAAAAAAAGGAAATGGCTTAGCCTTCTGCTGGCAGTGATGATGCTCGTATCAGCAATGCCCTTCTTCCCGGTGACGGCCGATGCAGCAGATGGCACGGTGGAGGTTTCTACCTGGGCGGAGCTAAAAAAAGCGCTGGACTACACGACAAACTGCTCGGTGGTGAAGGTGGTTAAGGACATCGAAACAAAGTCTCTGAACGGACACACCGGTCTGCATCAGGACAACATCATCTTCATGACGATGGCCATGGACAAGGTGCTGGATCTGAACGGACACACCGTCAATGCGTATGCGAAATACTATTCGGAGGTTGCGCAGGGGTATCTGATCAATATAAGTCATAAGGATGCCCGCCTGACCATCCGCGACAGCGTGGGGGGCGGCGCCCTGATCGGCGAGTTTAATCAGGAATTCTACTATGAGTTTATCAATGTGAGTGAAGGTACGCTGGTTATGGAGAGCGGTACGGTCAAGATGCTGTGTCCCTCTAAAGATAATCAGTATACGAAGTGCGCCATCGGTGTATCCGGTACGGCGGTCTTTAACGGCGGCGAGGTGCTGACGCAGGTGACCAGTCCCGGGGGCGAGAGGGAGGAGCGGTATCTTTCCCGCCGGCTGCAAGCCATTCGGGGAGAAGCAGGCGGCAGCGTCACCATCAACGGCGGCACCTTCGACCGGGTGGTTCTGCACAGCGCCCCCACACCGGAGAACCGGGGAAAGTATGAGCTGGTGGTCAACGGCGGCTTTTTCCGGCAGTCCATCGCTCTGATCCTGGTCGGCGATGTCTATGCCAGCAATTTCGATCATCTGCCCATGCAGATCAACGATGCGTATTTCATGCGCACCACCGATAAGCTGGACCAGTGCCGTCTGGTGTTAGGCGGGAAGATGAAAAATTTTTATGACAGAAACTGGGATTACGATATACATTATAACGATATTCCGGGCGCGACCCTGGATGATGCGAAGACTATGATGTGGGGCCTGGTGCCGCACCTTATCAGCGAAAACGGCGCGGTCTTCACCGATGTGCACGACGGAAACTGGTATGTGCGGGGCAATATGCGCCAGTCGGTTGAAAACGGCGGGCCGACCATGGCTTTCCAGGGTACGTCGCTGGGTATTCAGGGCGGCATAGCCAAGGTGATCTCCAATGCCTACGGCGTGAAGGAGGTTCTGCTGGACGGCGAGCCGATGGAATACGGCGAGCGAGTCTTCAGCGCACCCCAGGTGGATACCACCGCGGAGCAGGAGCATCGGGTGAGTTTTGTGATGTATCCGATTTCCCCCATGCTGCGCGTGCTCGGGTACAGCTATTCCAACGAATATTCCACCGGATATATTCGGATGTTCGTTAGTGACCACCATACGGGACAGGGCATGGTGCATTTTCCCAGTGTTCCCGCGTCAGGAGACCAGCCGTTTTCGGTGACTTACTACATTAATGAATCCGATGTGGATGCACTGACCACCATGGAGCTGCAATATGACCTCATGCTGGAGACCAACGGGGTAAAGAAGCAGGTTTCGACCGGCTACAAGGGCGCAAAGGTGGTGCAGCGGGTGGATCGGACGAAGGCTATCGACACCGTCTATCTGGATATCAGCCAGCCTCTGGTGCAGGGGGATTATAGCAGCGGCACCTTCACTGTGGATGGGAGTGCTCCCTACACCGTCGAGGATAGTCGGGGCTACTGGGAGCACGATGACCTGTGGGACTGGAACCTTACAGGAAACGGCGTCGTTCCCGCGAGGTTGGAGGATCAGTATTATCGCTCCATCCGTGTGTATCTCAAGGACGGCTATGAGGGGTATAAATTCGATAAGAAAAACCCGCCAAAGATCAAGATCCGGGGTCTCAACCGGGAATGTGACAGTATATCTGTTTCGGTCGCCAATGATGAAAGGTCCCTGAGGGTGTCCCTGGCCTCCCATCCCTCCGAGGTGATCCAAAGCGCCTGGGGTACCGTTGCCGGATTGCGGGCGGGAAGCCCGGTCGGCGGAGTGAATATACAAGAAAAAGGCAGCGACTTCGAATTGAATATAAAGGAGATACAGCGGGTTAAGAACGGCACTGTTTACAGCACAAGCCCCGACGACGTAATTGATCCCGATTATACATATCGAATCAAGGTGGTGGGCACGGGAAAAAATCCGATGACGTTCCGCAACGGTCCGGAGCAGTACGATATTACATTTCACTATTATCACAACACGAATGTCAAGCTGCGGATGTACAGTGATACCAACATTGCAGAACATTATCTTGAAGTGCCGTATGATGCATCCGCCCAGGCATATGTAATAGATTTGGTACCGGAACCGGATGTGATTCATTATGACTATCTGTCTTTGAGCGTGCCACATCCGTGGGCGGGCGAAAGACCGATATATAACAATAATCTGGTTGCGGGGCTGCCGGGCGGCGTTTCGGTTGTAAGCTATACATGGTATGCTTCCGAAACGGGGGAGCGGATTCAGGCTGATATGACCTTTATCGCAGGCAGAAGATATCACGTAAACGTGATTTTACAGTGCGAAGAGGGCTATTACATAGCTGACGACGAGGAGCTGGATGCTTATGTGAACGGGGAAAAAGCGTATATAAGCGCGCAGGACGGGAACAGAACAACTCTTACCGTAGGATACACCGTCCCTGTTGCTTCGGGTGTACGCGGTCAGGTAACGAGTTTTATGAACGACGGCGATGTAACTGTTTCACTTTTTGCCGGCAGCAGTACCACGCCGAAATATACCGTTTCGGTACCGGGCGGCATAAAAGACAGTTCGGGGAAATATATAGCAGAGTACGAGATACCCGATGTTGCCGCAGGCACATATACAATGACGGTGTCAAAAAGCAAACACGTTACACGTGAGTATACGGTAACCGTAAACAACGGCAAGGTAACCCAAAACGCAGAAATATGGATGCTTGGCGATGTTAACGGCGACGGATTTATAAATATGACCGACGCTTCACAGATTAATCGAAAGTTTAACGGCAAAACCTCTGTTTTTGATACCGGCGATGCCGAAATAAAAGCATACCGGCTTAAAGTTGCCAATGTATATTCTTCCGACGACAATATAAACACAACGGATGCGGCACAGATTAAGCGTTACTATAACGGTAAATCATCCGTGCTTGATACAATTGACTAAAAACACTTATCTTGTCTTAATGCCGATGTTTTGCTCTGTAATCCATACAGGGCAAAACAAAGGTTTAAGAAATACAGGAGAATTTTCTCCCCACCCTACCGTAACTAAGCGAGGCTGCGGCAGGGTGCGTAACAAAAAACGCCCCGCAAATCAATGAAAAGGAGCTTAGTCATGAACAAGCGAATAGTACCCCTTCTCTTATCCATTGTCATGATGTGTAGCTTGCTGGTATCTGCAGTGCCGGCATGGGCTGAACCTGCTGACAGCGGAGTGAGCGCCTCTGTAACACAGGCGTCACCCGGCGAAACTTTCAGCGTCACTTTGAAAGTTCCCGGAACAGCAAAACCGATCAACGAAATGTCGTTGAAGGTACACTTTAACAAAGCCGTTTTTGAAGTGACAGAATACACCGCACCGGCAATTACGGGCATGGACTTAATGCAATCCAACCTTTCGGATGCAAACAGAAATGGGTTCTTCTCTGCTGGATATACCAGCAAATCTGATGAAGCAGATGTTGCGCTCACCGGTCTTGAACTGACGGCAAAGTTCAAGGTAAAAGACGGTGCTGCGGCAGGCGAACAGCAGTTTACGATAGGCGAAGACGTATCAGTCGGAAGCCTTGACTCGTCAGGACTGCCTGACATCCTGATGCGCAAAGCTGACTTTGCAAAGCAGTTCGTTGCCGTAAAAGTTGTGGCCGCGCCGAAGCCGGCAACCGGTATCACTCTTAACAAGAGTGAATTGACGCTGACTGCCGGTGAAAGCGCCAGTCTGACAGCGACGGTCACACCGGAAGGTTCTACCGACACGGTGGTATGGTCTTCCAGCAAGACCGATGTTGCTACCGTCGACGCCACGGGCAAGGTGACCGCCGTAGCCCCCGGTGAAGCGATCATTACCGCAAAGGCAGGAACAAAAAAGGCCACCTGCACCGTTAAGGTCCAGGCAGCTCCCTGCACTCACACCGCCCTCACCCCCGTTCCGGCGAAGGACTCCAACTGCTCCGAGAAGGGCTGGGACGCTTATCAGAAGTGCGATCAGTGCGGCAAGCTGTTTGACATGAACAATACCCCCCTTGCCGAGATCCCGTACAGAGCACTCAACGACAACGCCCACGATTTCAACACTTCCGAGTGGGGCTACAAGGAGGCCGACGGCCACGCCCATGTCTGCAGATACAACGCGGCGCACCATGATACAGTGCAGCTCCATACGCCCGACCATGAGGGCGGAGCGACCTACGATTACGCTGTGAAGTGCCGCGAATGCGGCCACGTGCTTGAGCAGCAGCGGGAGCACGGCAGCATTCGCATCGAGGTCCCCTTCAAGCTCACTGTGAAGAAGACCGGCGAAATGGCTCCCGGTCAGGAGACCTTCAAGTTTGCCGTCGAGAAATTCGGCGCCCCCACCACCTATACGGTGGTGCAGGATACCGTGGAGACCAATGGCGAAAAGACCTATGAAGGCAAATTTATTTTCACCATCCGCGACGATCAGGCCGGTAATCTGTCCGAGGGCTTCGTTATCCGCCAGGTCAAGGGCAATGCTGCGGGCTGGACTTACGATGAGACTAAGTTCTACGCCGTGCCGGTATTTGTGGACAGCTACGAAAGCGTTGGGGGCTGGTCCTTCTTCAAGTTCGACCAGAACAATGAGCTGGACTACAACAACCCCCTCCGGGAAATCGGCTTCACCAACAGCTTTAACGCCAAGATGCCGGTGACGCCTCCTGCGCCGGAGACTCCCAAGACCGGCGACGGCAGCATGATGGGTCTCAGCATCGCGCTGGTGATCGTATCCGGTGCGGCTCTGATGGGAACGGCCCTGTATTCCCGCAGAAAGAGCAGATAAACGCTCAAACCGGAAAACCGGACTAAAGGATTGAAGCAAAGGGCGGGACGGAAGCCATCCGCCTCCGCCCTTTCGCTTTTCCAAAGAGAATCAAACCGTTGGTTTTCTTTGGAAAGGTAATGCGGCAACGCAATCTGTGAATATATCCGTCTAAAAAACGACTATTCAAAAAATTGTAAGGGAGAAAGAAAAACGGAAAACAGCAAGCAAAAGCCATGGCTCAGCTTTTTGCCGGCGCAGATCATGCCATGGACTACACGCTTGCTCAAGCATGTGAATAAGACGAAGCCGCTGTGGTAAAGCAGCGGGTGTGCTGACGGAAAGCAAACATTTGGATGCTTTGCTGCGGAAATATTTCAGAATAAAAGAAAAAGAGGAGGTCGACATGAAGAAAACCGCTTTGCTGGTTTGCGCAGTCATATTACTGGTCTGCTCTTTATGCGGGTGTGTGAATTTGCCCGGGAAAAACCCCGGCGGAGACAAGACTCCCGGCGGCAGCACCGTGAAAGATCCGGATGGTAAAGGCACAGAGGATGCCGCTTTCACGGCGCTGCAAAAGAAAATCGCACAGAGCGGCAGCGCAGTCGCCATCGCCTTTATCGGCTATGTGGATAGCGAAAGCTCTGAGGTGGACCTGCGCGCCTATGTTGCGGGCAGCGAAACGGGAAAGGAATATCCCAGCCTCTCCCGTGCACCGCTTTACATGGCTGAGGGGCAGGAGCTGTATGCGATCATCCCGCCGAATGACAAGGGAACGATAATCGTGTACCCATCCACGATCACCGAAGACGGCGAGTATGCAGATGATAAGAGTAACCCGCTCCATGCGGGGGAACCCGGCGAGCCTCTTTTGCTGCGGTGCAACCTCAGCGAAATATACTCCAATGTGCTGATTGCCGCTACTGACGGCGGCGGGGCCATTGATTTCCACCCGTCGCTGTCCATGGAAAACGGGCACCTGCAGGAGATAGCAGGGGTGTACGATTTCTCTGCATACGAGGAAGCGCCCGATGAGCGTTCGGTTCAGATCGCAACAGAGCTTCTTCTGGAAACGGAGGAGGTAAAGCAGGCGGTCAAGCAGGGAATGAAGGTTATGTATACCGGAACTACCCAGTGGATCGAGGGGCGCCCCTGCCTGCTGTTTGCCCTGGGCACCGACAGCGAGGAGCAGTTTGTCAGAGAGCGCTATTACGGCGTATGCGACAATCTCGTCTATGTCTATGATGCCATAAGTGATACATGGTCTACTGTCGGGCGGCAATAAAAACAAGTATTTCTATTCCGTGGGGGTCCACGAAAAAAAGAAGTGATCTGCCGGCTCCGGTCGGGAAAATATATGGATCATTCGCACAATTGGAAAGGAGCTATTATTATGGGACTTATTAAAGCGAGTATCGGTGCATTGGGCGGCACTCTTGCCGACCAGTGGAAGGAATTTTTCTACTGCGAGTCTATGCCCAAGGAGGTGCTGGTCACCAAGGGGCAAAAGCGCGTCAGCGGCAGGTCCTCCAACACGAAGGGAAACGACAACATCATCTCCAACGGCTCCGGCATTGCCGTGGCCGACGGGCAGTGCATGATCATTGTGGAGCAGGGAAAGGTCGTGGAGGTCTGCGCCGAGCCCGGGGAATTTACATATGATACCTCCACGGAGCCCTCCATTTTTACCGGAAGCCTGAGCGAAAGCATAATGGAGACCTTTAAGAGCGTCGGCAAACGCTTTACCTACGGCGGTGACACCGGCAAGGACCAGCGGGTGTACTATTTCAACACCAAGGAGCTTATCGACAACAAATTCGGTACGCCGAATCCCATTCCCTTCCGGGTGGTGGACTCGAAAATCGGGCTGGATTTGGATGTTTCCGTGCGCTGCTCCGGTGTTTATTCCTACAAGATCGCAGATCCCCTGCTCTTTTACACCAATGTCTGCGGAAATGTGGAGAAGGAGTATACCCGGGACGAGCTGGACAGCCAGCTGAAGGCGGAGTTCGTTAGCGCGCTGCAGCCGGCATTCGGGCGACTGTCCGATCTGGAGCTGCGTCCCAACCAGATTGTGACCCACAACACCGAGCTTGAAAACGCCATGAACACGGCGCTGTCGGAAAAGTGGGGACAGCTGCGGGGCTTGCAGGTCGTCAGCATTGCACTGGGATCGGTCACGCTGCCGGAAGAGGATGCGGAGATGATCAAGCAGGCCCAGCGCACGGCCATCATGCGGGATCCCACCATGGCGGCAGCCACGCTGGTGGGCGCACAGGCCGATGCCATGAAGACGGCGGCAGGCAACCAGGCAGGCGCTATGACCGGCTTTATGGGCATGGGTATGGCCATGAATGCCGGCGGCGGCATGAACGCACAGAACCTGTTTGCCATGGGACAGCAGCAACAGCAGGCGCAGCAGGCTCCGGCGGCTCCGGCAGCTCCGGCGGCAGGCGGCTGGAAATGTGCCTGCGGGGCTACGGTCAGCGGCAATTTCTGCCCGAACTGCGGCGCAAAGAAGCCGGAGCCGCAGCCGGAGGCGGGCGCCTGGAGGTGTAAGTGCGGCGCCACGGCCACGGGTAAATTCTGCCCCGAGTGCGGCTCGCCTAAGCCGGCGGACACCGAGGGCTGGACCTGCTCCTGCGGCACGGTGAACAAGGGAAAATTCTGCCAGAGCTGCGGCGCAAAGAAGCCCGAGGGTACACCGCTTTACCGCTGCGATAAGTGCGGCTGGGAGCCGGAGGATCCTACCAATCCGCCCAAGTTCTGCCCTGAATGCGGCGATGTATTCGACGATAACGATAAAAAATAAAGCTGCCGCTTAGCGGGAACCGTATTAACGGAAGTGTTATTTCGGTTAGGTATGAACGGCTTAAGCAAAAAAGCCGTTCATACCGCCGAAAGGTTTTTGCGCAGCAGGATAAGTTTCCCTGCCGGCGAAACGATAAAGAATTTTTCGTATGATTTGTTAAGGAGCGGTTTTATATTTGCTTGCAAAAGGAGATCCTGTTATGAGTAAAAAAAATAAAGACATTAAAATGACCATATTTATCATGGTCATCGGCATCGGCTTGATAGTTGCGGGTGTAATCGGAATTGTTACAAGCAGAATCGCCAGCAAGGAATATAAAAGCTCAACCGATATACGGAAAATTCCCGCTGTCATTGTTGACTTTTCAACCCAAGACGATAAGGATGATTCCGGTGATGTTCGTTATACAACATATAAATTTAAAGTTTCATATGTTATTGACGGAAAAACCTATAAGGGAAACTATGAAGAACGTGTCTGGTGGAACAGCTACGCAAAAAAAAATACCTATGATAAATTGAGAAAAGACGACACAATAGATGTCGAGGTTTATAAAACCTCCAAAGGTGATTACAAGCTTTCTCCTGAGGGAAATCCCGTTGATTTTCTGCTCTATTGTGCGGCAATCCCCGTCGGTTTGTTCTTTGTTGTTATAATGATATGCGACATTGCAAAAGACAACCGAAAAAAGAAAAGCGAAAACGAAATGATCAGCAAGGAATAAATCAGAGGTACTTTTATGGATTTATCAGTAGCACTGATCATTGCGGCTTCCTTTGCGATATTATGTACATTCTATATCGGGAAAAGAATACTTACCATAGATTTTTCGGAATACAGTTCCAAAAACTCAAAAAAAGCCAAACTGGAAAGATTGCTTGCGAAAAAGGGCACTCCCCTTCAGAATTCAAAAATCCGAAGAGATATAAGAAAAGCCTTTGAAGGAATTCTGATACCGCTGGGGAATGCGGATCAGGACCTCCTTCCGGCAAGAATGGACCTGGCATTCCGAAATAAAATCGTCAGTCAAATCAACAGACTTAATAGGAATAAGCTTTGCCGCAGAATTTACATTACCGATGTTGTTCCCGTTCCTAAAAATGACTTTGAAACATGGAACGATGACGGCAGAGAATGGCGTGAATCGGTTTTAAAGTGCAGCACACTGGAGCGTTTTGAGTCAACAAAAGACAACAAGGTTCAGCATGAGATATACCGCAAGAATTCGTATCTCAGAATACTTCAATCAAGGCACATTCGCCGCACCGATCAAAAAGAAAAAAAGAAAAGTTATTATAACGATATGTTAAGCATAACCTGCCCGTCCTGCGGTGCAGGAGTCAAGCTTGACAGTCAGCAGGTGACCTGTGAATACTGCGGCGCCGTTATTAAAAACGAGTTTTACGATTGGCAGACCGAGGCGTTTGAGATTTATGAAGCTATCAGTACAAACCTGAAAAGGTTTTTACAGCTTCTTGTGTCCGGCTCCATACTTTTCTTATGTGTCTTTCTGTGCCTATATTTAATTGAGGACACCGAGATTTCCCTTGCCGCCGGCGTTGGTGCAGCGGTTCTGACTTTCGGAGGAATCATCACACCGATTATCTGCGGGAATATCAAGCAAGAAAAGCTTGCCGGAATAATTGTAAGATATTCCGAGAATTATCTCAGAGCCTGCTTAAACGAACACTTTTGGGAGAATGAAAACGACGAAGACCTGCTTGATTTCAGCGTTGGTACAATTAAACTTTTAAAAGTTGCCCACACAGAAGAAACAACAACCGTTACGGCTGACATTTTCGGAACTGAAACCTTTCTTCCCGAAAATCAGAAGCCGTATACAGAAAAATTTAAAAAGAGATTGATCATGCAAAGGGCAAGATATCCCGAAAAACGAAAAGCGGACGGCGAGTTCTTTGCCGAAAAGGATTGCCCGTCCTGCGGCGCCAACTTCATGCCTGATGAAAACCACTGCTGTTCGTTCTGTGGCTACGGCTTACAGGTCAACAATGCAAAATGGATTGTTAAAAAAAATCAATAAACGGAGGATCAAAGCATGGGATTATTTGACAAAAAATACTGCGACATCTGCGGGGAGAAAATCGGACTTCTGGGAAACCGCAAGCTGGAGGACGGCAATCTCTGTAAGGACTGCGCAAGAAAGCTTTCGCCGTTTTTCAGCGAGCGGCGGAACTCGACCGTGGAGGACATCAAGCGCCAGCTTGCTTACCGTGCGGAAAATGAAAAGAAGCTTGCCGACTTTGCCCCGTCGATGACCTTTGACGGGAGCAAAAAGGTATACATCGATCCTATCGGAGAGCGGTTCATTGTTACCGGGGCCTCCAACTGGCGCAGCAGCAACCCCGACCTCATTGCATTTTCTCAGGTGCTGGGGGTTGACACGGATATCCGGGAGAATAAGGAGGAGATCTTTTACGAGGACTCCGAGGGAAATGAGAAGAGCTATGTACCGCCCCGCTATGCCTGCGACTATGAGTTCAATGTGACGATTCGAGTGGATTCCCCGTGGTTTGACGAAATAGAGCTGGAGCTGAGCGACGGCAACCGCCCCGACAGCCCCTATACCGATCTGTACCGCCAATATGAGCAGAGAATGCACGAGCTTGCGGATATTCTGATGCGCCGGGATAACAGAAACCGGGTTTGGGACGGCGGCGGCACGATGAATCGGGTGGATAACACGGGCATCCGTCAGGAAAGACCTGCCTCCGCGCCGACTGCCATGGGCGGTGAGACATGGGTATGCCCGTCCTGCGGCGCGCAAAGCAGCGGAAAATTCTGCGCAAACTGCGGCACAGCCAAGCCCGTAGTCAGCTCCGGCTGTACAAACTGCGGGTGGAGACCCTCGGCGGGACAGGGTATGCCGAAATTCTGCCCGGAGTGCGGCAGACCGCTTCAGTAAATTATGAAGCGCACGGTGCGCAGGGCCGCAGCGGTTATGCTTGCGCTTTTGCCGGTTTTCGGACTTTTCGGCTGCGGCGGAAGTAAAAAGCATACTGCCGATGAGATTATTATGCTCAGTACCGTTTATTACGGCACGGCAAGGGATCCGGTATACGCCTTTGCCTTGAAAAAGGAAGAAAATGGATGGCTTTTCTCTGCGGACTGCCTTGTGGGAGAGCAGAAGGAGCATTACACCTCTTTTGCGGCTTTTCCCGTGCCGGCGGAGGATACGGCGGAGCTCCTTCGGATCATCAGCGAGGACGGCGAGATAGAAAGGCTGAAAAAGCATCGGGATCCGATACATATTTTCCATTCATCCGACGCGCCGGCACGCATGACCCAAATGACCTTCTCCGACGGAAGCGCGGTGGAGAAGGAGGCTGCAATGGGCGAAAGGGCGCTTGCTTATCTCTATGGCCTTGCCGACAGGTATTACAGGGCGGCTGAGAGTGCGGCGGACACCCCGGCGGATACGGCGATGAACGGAACGACCACCACCCTGCCAAAGCGAGAAAACCCATAAAAATAAACCGACACAGTCGGAAAAAGGAGGAGAATTATGGCCAATCAATGCGCGATCTGCGGTGCGGACATCAATCTGATCCAAACCCAAAAGCTGTCGGACGGCAACTGCATTTGCCGCAAAAACTGTAGGAAAAAGGGCTTCAAGGTATATGACTATGTGCACAGCAATCTTCCGGGTGTTAAGGCGCATCTTGCACAGGTGGAGCGCGGCACCAAGCTGTGGGACCACTATTTCGTTCCGAGGATGAAAACAAAGGATAAGAGCAAAAAACTGAAGCGCGTCGGCACCTATCTCTATGTGGCCGAGGATATCGGGCTGATGGCGTATGTGCAGAACGATTACAAGTTTATGATGTTCGGCAAGACCACCCGGGCCTGCGTGTACCGCATTGCCGACCTGCGCAGCTATAAGTATGAGGAGCAGCTTGTTAAAAACGGCGATAAGACCGAGAAAAAGCCCGCTGCAAGACTCAGCTTTACCAATACGCAGGGCCTTTACGAAATCGTTCTCCCCATGAACAACAGCAAGGATTTTGACAGACTTAAAAAATATTTCGACACGCTGTTCGGCATACAGAATACACTCGGCAACGCCTCGAATGTGTGGAAGCAGCAGATGACGGCGGTTAAGGATATAGCGGCTGGATTTTCTGCCACGGTAAAGGGAGAGGCCGATGCCGGCGACAAGGCGGCGCAGGCAATCGACTCCCTGGATGCCGCAATCTACGGAGACCGCACCGAGTGGATTCAGAAAGCAGATGCGGCCCTTGCGGCATTTAATGGGTGAAATTCTTTAAGAGAGGAGATCTTTTCATGCAAACCTTGCAGGAATATAAATGCCCCTGCTGCGGCGGCGCGATAGCCTTTGACAGCACGCTCCAGAAAATGAAGTGTCCTTATTGCGACACGGAGTTTGAAATGGAGGCGCTGGAGGGATACGACGCCGAGCTGCAGAGCGAAAAATCCGACAATATGGAATGGGAAACCACGGCCGGTGGAGACTGGCAGGAGGGAGAAACCGACGGCCTGCGCTCGTATGTGTGCAAGTCCTGCGGCGGCGAGATCGTTGGCGATGCCAACACAGCGGCTACCGCCTGCCCCTTCTGCGGCAATCCCGTGGTGATGATGGGCCAGTTCTCGGGCGCTCTCAAGCCGGATCTTGTGATCCCGTTCAAGCTGGATAAAAAGGCGGCAAAGGCGGGACTGATGAAGCATCTGACCGGGAAGCGGCTGCTGCCAAAGATTTTCAAGGATCAGAACCATATCGACGAGATCAAGGGGGTCTATGTTCCCTTCTGGCTCTTCGACACCGATGTGGATGCGCAGGTGCGCTACCGGGCCACAAAGGTCCATACATGGAGCGACAGCGACTACGATTACACCGAAACCAGCCACTTCTTAGTGCATCGGGGCGGCAGCGTCGGCTTCGAGCATGTTCCGGTGGACGGCTCCTCTAAAATGGCGGATGACCTGATGGAATCCATTGAGCCGTACAATATTTCGGATGCGGTGCATTTCCAGACGGCTTATCTTGCCGGCTATGTGGCGGATAAGTATGATGTGACCGCCGAGGAAAGCATTGACCGGGCAAACCAGCGGGTCAAGCGGTCTACGGAGGAGGTATTTGCCGAGACGGTAGAAGGGTATACCACCGTTACGCCGGAAAACACCAGTGTGCAGTTCCACGGCGGAAAGGCCCGGTATGCGCTTTATCCGGTGTGGCTTTTGAACACCTCCTGGAACGGAAACCAATACACCTTTGCCATGAACGGGCAGACCGGAAAATTCGTCGGAGATCTGCCGGTGGATAAGGCTGCGGCCAAGCGCTGGACATTCCTGCTGGCGGCGATATTCACGGCGGCTTCCTACGGCGTCGCGTGGGCGCTGCACCTGATAGGGCTGATTTAAGGAGGGGACGGAATGAAAAAGAAAGTACTGACACTGTTATTCTCGCTTGTTCTGTGCCTTTGTATAGCGACGCCCGCTTTTGCGCAGACGGACGGTTTTGCAAGTGAATACGAGCGCGTACAGGACTTGGCGGGACTGCTTTCCGACAACGAGGAAGCATCGCTTGTGACAAAGCTTAATGAGCTCAGCGAGCGTCAGAAAATGGACATTATCGTGCTGACCACTGACACGCTGAACGGGAAAACTCCGCGGGACTATGCCGATGATACTTATGATTACGGCAACTTTGGCTACGGCGAAAGCAGGGACGGCGCGCTGCTGCTTATCAGTATCGAGGACAACGACTGGTACATATCCACCTGCGGCTACGGCATTACAGTCTTTACGGACGCGGGCATTGAGTATATCGGCAAGCAGATAAAGGGCGAGCTGTCCGACGGCGATTTTGCGGGCGCCTTTGATAAATTCGCCGATCTTTGCGATGAATTCATCACGCAGGCAAGGACCGGTGCGCCTTACGATGTAAAGAATTTGCCCAAGGAGCCCCTTTCCATTATTTGGATCCCCATTGCCATCGTTGTGGGCGTTGTGCTATCCCTCATCATAGTGGGCAGGATGAAGGCGAAGCTGAAAACGGTCCGCTTCCAGGCGGCTGCAAGCAGCTACATAAAGGATGGCAGTCTGAACATTAACGAGAGACGCGATCTGTTCCTGTATAACACCGTTACGCGCACGGAGAAGCCCAAGAACGATGATTCCGGAGGCGGGAGCAGCACCCACACCTCTTCTTCCGGCACGACCCACGGCGGTGGGGGCGGTAAATTCTGATGCGGGTTCACCCCTGCAAAAAAATACTTTATAAAGGAGAGATTACCTGTGAGTATCTTTGAAAAGCTGAAAAGCACAGCCGGGCAGGCGGTAAACGCCGCCGCACAGTCCCTGGGCAGTAAGCGGGAAACATTTACCTTCGCTGCGCTGCCGGAGAGCCTTGCCGAAATGCAGGCGCTTCCCGAGGCAAGCCTTGACACGCCCTTCAAAACGGCGGCACTTACGGTTCTCGCTCTGTGTGCGTATGCGGCAGATAAGAGCATCGGAACGGAGATGCTGAATTGGCTGCGCGGACCTCGCCCGCTGAACGGACAGGAAATTTCTTTCCTGAACGACCGCTTCCGCGATGGCAAGACCTACCTGCCCTTTACCTATTTCGCCGGCTCCACACCGGACAACAACTACACACCCACCCAGCCGTATACGATCACCGTTGAGAGCAATCATGTGTCCGGCGAGGAGCAGGGGTATATGAAGCTGTTTATCCCCTGCGGCGGAGCAGACGATCCGCGTCCCATCAAGATGCGCCAGCGGGGAAGCGACGGCAAGTGGTTTTTGTGGGAGCAGTATCTGCTGACCGGCGTGCGTACACCGAAGGCTGCCGATCCGTGGGCATGATGGCTTGATAAGGAGGGAAAATATGGATATTCGGGGAATTTGGAAGGTCAAGGAGGTCCGTGTGCCTACGCCGGACGGAGTGCAGGTCTTTACCCCTGACAACCCGCCGCAGGAGGAGCGCTTTGAGGGCAGCGCCGAGCTGATGGGCTACCGGACGGAGTTTGCCGAGGACGGTGTGCTCAACACGCTTATGCTCGTGCCGGAGGAGATGCGCCAGGAGGCTGCCAAGCATGGGGTGGAGGTCCGGGAGGACGGCTACGCCGCCATCGAAAGCACCACCTGGAAGGAAGCGGACGGCAAGTTCTATTACGATACCGGGATCCAGGGCGAGACACTGGGGGAGCCGGTGGATCCCTTCGCAGAGATCTCCGTCACGGAGGACGGGTGCCTGCTGTACGGGCTGGGAATGATCCTTCTGGAAAGGGCCTGAGCCGAATGCGGATAACCCCTATTCACAATTCATAAATGGGAGAGGCTTGCTGCGGCAAGCTTCTTTCCGAAGGGCACCGAACGGCTTGCGGTGCCTTTCGGAAAGGAAAAATCCATGAAAAAGCTGGTTTTATGGGGCCTGTGCCTGGGTTTACTGCTGCTGTTCTGTTCCGCCTGCGCCAAAAATCATAATGCGAATGATGACGGCAATGCGTATTACGGAGGGGAGCCTATGGATTTCAAAAGCTTTAAGCTGGTGCAAACCGATATGACGGCACAGCACCGTGTTTATGAGGGATACAAAACGGAGAACGGCGTTCATCTGGAGTATTACATCAGCACGGAAATGTGGGATGATAAGACCTCCGGAAATGTGGAGTGCCGCAATGTCGTTCGCGCAATTGACGCAGATGAGAGCGTTTTTCAAAAGCTGTGCGCAGTATTCGGTAACTATAAAATAGCGGAATGGGCAGGCTTTCGCGGGCACGATTCCCAGACCCTTGACGGCAGCGGTATGTGCCTTGAGGTCGTGTTGACGGACGGGACGGAGATAAACGCCCGAGGAACCAACAGCTTTCCGAAAAACTATTCGTCATTTGCGCAGGAGCTTTGTAAGCTCATAACGACCGAAAAAATAAGCTCGGTACGGTTTTCCGAAGGCACCTATGAGATCACACTGCCGGAAAGCTGGGTGGGTACCGTTACGGCAAGCTTTTCCGAAAACCAGGTGGCGTTTTATGTTGATAAAACCGACGGAAGTGAACTTACATTTTTTATAATCGACAACGATACATATGGTTATTCATCAGATTCCTATAAAGGAAGAATAGAAGTCGGGCGGCTTATATCCGGGGAGGATGTGCGGTTTATTACGGCCCGGGATAATTACGTCATTGCCTCCTATGCATCTGAGGTTTCGGAGGAGGTGCTGGGACTTTGGAAAAATTATGAAGGCGATAAGCTTTCTATCGTGGAAAGCCTCCGGGGCGTAAACGGGTATGCGTTTTATCCCGATGCAACTGCCGCCAAGCGGCAGGATTTACGATAACGTTTTTTGAGAGGAGAAAGAGGATGAAAAGACTTATTATTGTTTTTATTACATGGATGCTTGTGGGAGTAACGGTCACCGCAGCCTGGGCGGCGGGTCCGGCGAAGCCCGTGATCGTAGCGGAAATGCCGGATTGTTATATGCCTATTGGCAGTAACGGTATTACCTTGTTCACAAATGCCAGTGTGCCCGACGGCGGTGTGCTGAGATACCAGTGGTATGTCACGGATATAGAAAACATGGCGATGATTCGTGCCATTGACTACGCAGAGGGAGACAGCTATCGGGTGCCGGAGGAATTGGGTGTGAAATGGTACTGCTATGCTGCGTGGAATGTGGCGGGAGGCGCAGTAAGCGAGCCCGCATACAGCCGCCTGATCCGGGTGGAATTCTATGAAAACAGCCCTGCCCATACCCACAGCTTCGGCCAGTGGATGGTAACCACGGAGCCAACCTGCACGGAGGAAGGTATCAAGACGCGGGAATGTGATTGCGGTGTTACCGAACGGGCAGCTGTTCCCGCCGTCGGACATAGTTGGGATGCGGGAAGAATAACCCGTGAGCCCACCGCTGAGGCAGACGGCGTAAAGACCTATACCTGCCTTGTCTGTAAGGCAACGAAGACAGAGCCGGTAAAATACAGCGGAACTCTTGAAGGTGACAATGATGAAAAAGGCAGCGTTGACCCGGATAAAGACAAGAGTACCGATTCTAAAGAAAACCATGAAAAAGATACAGAACAAACTTCTCCTGCGGAGAACGAGAGAGTCTCTTTCCCGTGGTGGATCGTTGCCGTTATCGCCGCAGTGGTGATTGGTGCGGGTGTTTTGGCAGTAGTTTTAATTCGGAAAAAAGCTCTGATTCGAAAAGGCAGTGATGAACAATGAGAAAAATCGTTCTGGACATTCAGAGCAGTATCCATGCGCATAACATGGAACGAATGCTGATGCAGGAACTGGACGATTGCCAGATCGTGATCTCCGAGTCTCCGGATTCCACGCCTGAGTGGTGCAAAATGCATCAGCCCGATGTGCTTTTAATGGAGGTCAAGGCGTTTTCGCCCTGGATGTTCTCCGAGCGTATGGCGATCCGTGACAAGGTAAAGCGGAACACGGAAAACTGCCGTGTCATTCTCTTTGTGGATGACGAAAGCAACAAAAATCTTACCGAGGAAGTACAGCAGGCAAAGCGCGAGGGTCTTATCGACGCTTTCTTGTTCGACTCGGTTTCCGAGAACTACTTTGCTTCGGTGATCGACAGCGTGTAAAGACGATAGCCTATAAAATGATCCGCACTTCGCATCTCTTTTGCCAAGCTAAGGATAGATTTAGTTCAAAACTCATATAGCCGGGCGGCTTTGCTGTTGTCCGAAGTGAAAATAGCCATGTGTTCATCATTTGTTTACAATTAAAGCGGCTTTTGTCCCCACTTTTGAGGACAGACAGAGCTTTTTTATCTTGCTATAATGATAGTGAAAAAATAGATGAAGCAGATTCATCGGATATATCTTGAAGGAAAAGGAGGAATGGTTCGATGAAAAAAATCGTGGTCGATATGCAGAATTTTCTGTTCGGCGATTCCATAGCGGCTGCTTTCAAGAATTCGAACTATGATATCGACGTGGTTCGTGCGGAGACACCGCAGGATACCGTCGAACTGTGCCGTGTTTACAAACCGTTTGTCCTTGTAATGGAAGTTACCGCCTATACCCCGTGGCTGCTCTGTGAAAGGATGAAGCTGCGGGACGAGGTAAAGACGACGTGTCCCGACTGCAAGATAGCCCTCATCGTGGATTCCAACACCGAAAAACAGGCGGCGAAGGACATCCGTGACGCAAAGAAAAACGGCATCATCGACCAGTTTTTCTATGGCTCCATGACCGCCGAATATCTGATGGATCAGATTTACGCGATGTGATCAGCCACGAAGAAAGAGGCGGCTGAAATACAGCGGAGAAATGAAAAGAAAGGCGGCGCAGACCATGATACAAAAGAAACGGTACGGCGGTTTTGCAGCCGCCAGGCGACGGGTATATGCGGCGGGCTTCGATCCGCCCGCCCTGTGCGGAGAGCTGCGAAAGGAGGAAACAGCCCTCTGCGGTCAGTAGAGAGAAAGCACGGCTTTATGCACCGAAAAAAACGCATAGACAAATCTTCAAAATGATTTTGAGGGAGGAAATGAAGTATGACAAAAACAAACACACGAAGTCGCATCGTCAGCATCCTGCTGGTGTTTATGATGCTGCTGACAATGGTGCCCATCACCGGCGTGACGGTGAGCGCGGCGGAGGATAGATCTTATACAGAGGCTGAAATTAGGGGCTATAAGTCGTTTGAGTCCCAGCTCCGTTCGTCCGATTCAAGAGATCTCAAGCTGATGGAAGACATCGATTACACGGTGGGCATTAATGATCTTTCTATCGATGTAATACGCAACCAAAAACTGGATCTGAACGGTCATAAGATCACGATCAACGCAAGCAGGCGGGCGGGGTTTGAAAACCTGCTCTGCATTCGCCGCGGCGAATTCACGCTGTATGACAGCAAGGGCGGCGGCGAACTCGCGGTTTCCTTTCCTAATGACGACAAAGCGTACAGCATCATCATGATGAGCTCCGAAAAGAAAGACGAGCCTGCAAAATTCACAATGAACGGCGGCACGCTGACCAAGCTGCATCCTAACATGACGTACACCTATGGAGCCAGCGGCTGCATCGGCGACGACTATTTTAATAAGCCCGAGAACGGCAAGCGCTCGCAGATCACGATCAACGGCGGCACGATCAACTGCCCATACGACTGGGACAGGAGTCAGTCGCTCCTCGACTTCCCGGTTGAAGCAATGCCGCTGGCGCTGCAGCTGCTCTATTCCAATCTCACGATCAACGGCGGTACCTTCAACGGAATTGTCTGGACAGATACTCTTTGGCGAGGAGAGCAGGATACAGAGCCGCGCGTTGTCCTCAACGGCGGCGAGTTCAACTCCCCGTTCGTGGTAGAAGGTATGCAGAAAGATGCGACGCAGATAGTCATAGACGGAGCGCACTTCAAAGACGGCTTTCATGTTAACAACGGGTACAGCATAAACACTGATGTGGGAACCGTCCCGGTGCTGCTGCTCAAGAGCGGCGTGTTCGACTCGCCCGACAAGAATCCCAAACTCGACATTTACAATGTTACCGCAAATAGCTATGGCAATGGGGTGAATCCGGATGCCACAGCGCGTGCCAGGCTGGAAATGATACTTCACGCCATGAAGTGCTTCCCGAATAGTGCGATAAAGGTAAACGGAAAGTTCTATACCTCCGAGAACATTGAGTCGCTCGTGGGGAAAAATATTGATGATTTCTATCTGAAACTTAACTCGAGCACTCCCATCGAGGTCATCCGCGACGCATGGGGTGTGATGGAGTCCGTCACGCTGGACGGCACCAAGACCATCAACTACGCCAAGGACTGGCAGGGCGGCTTTGAGGAGATGGACAACAGCACGGCGCATACCCTCAAATTCACGTGGAAGCCTCTGGCGCAGGAGCTGAAAGACGCGGGCTACAGCTACAGAACCAAGTGCGAGCATTATATCTCCGGTTCTACTGCAGTACAGCAGACAGATACCATCGCTGCCGATAAAACCTCGCATACGATCACCATTGAGAAAGGCGCAGACCCCAAGGTCTATTCCTTTGATTTGCACCTGAATCTGAAAAAGGGCGACAAAAACATCGGCATCATCAGCAACGAGCATATCGTCAAGCTGGTGGTGAACGAAGCGCCGCCCGCCCCCCCCGCACCCGTGGCGCACAGCATCAAGATTGTGAACACCTTCGGCACGGCAACCCCCTCCACGGCAATGGCCGGGGAAACCATTACCGTGAAGGCGAAGGATCGCACCGCCGAAAATATGATGTTCACCCAGTGGTATGCAAAAACCGCCGGCGTGACCTTCAAGGATGCGACTAAGCAGGAAACAACCTTTGTTATGCCGGACTGCGATGTGGAAGTGAACCCCGGATTCCAGCAGGTTTCGTTCACCAAGCAGCCTACCGACAGCTGGCTTTCTTCGGTTGATGACAGCAAGGTTTACTTTGCGTTCAGCCAGCCCATCACAAGCTGGAAGCTGGTGAATGAAGATGATACAACGCTTGCCAGCGGCGACGCTGAAAGCGCGAATGCTCTTGTCGCGGCAACTCTGGGTCCAAAGCCTGATAAAACAGAGATGACCTGCCGGGTTATCGTTACCTCCAATGGTCAGAACTTTACAAGCAATGAGTTTACTTTGAAATGGTATAACGTCCCGGGCGCACCGGATGTAACGGTATATCCAGAAGGCGGCAAGTTTGTTGAGACGCTTGATGTAAATCTGAAAACGCCGAATACCTATTGGGGGATTCTCTATACCACGGACGGTTCTGACCCGTATGACAAGAGTGGAGAGACCTGGACAAAGAATCCAAAAGCCATAGAAGAAAATGATAGTACACGAGTAACGATTAACAAGGACACCACCATCAAGGCTTGCCTTTATAACTCTGAGGGTTACAGCAACATGGAGAAATTTGGCGATATCGTAACCTGTGACTTCACTAAGGTTGAACTCACGCCACCTGTTGCCGACCCTGTTTCCGGCACCAGCTTCTATAATAGCCTGAACGTCTCCCTGTCCACTGATATTGTCAATGCAAAGATCATGTGGTCTTATGATGATCTGGATGTGGATGATCTCGGCAATCCCGGCAAGTGGAAGGAATATGAACCGGAGAAGGAGAGCATCACTCTTAGCGGTAGTTATGGTATGCACGGATTCTACGCACTCACCGGTATCCAGATGGAGCATCCCGATGGTTATACATATTGGGTGCATAGCGATAAGCAGGATTATTCCTACCCTCGCATTACCTATGCCACTATTGCCGACGCAAGCGTAACCGGCAAGGTAAATGAAGAAATCACCCCTGTCGATGTAAGCATTACGCTGAGTGGCGACGTATTCGCGGAAGAGCTTACGGCGGGTGTGGATGTTTCCAGCTGGTTTACCAATCGGCCCGATGGCTTGAAAGCGACCGTCAAGGAGAAAACCAACTATACAAAGACCTTGGTCATCACCATCAGCGGCACACCCACGGCGACCTCCGCCGCGGCCATCAGCGTAGAAATGCCGAAGAGCGCGCTGCGCTACACCGGTACCGGCACTGCCATTGAGTTGACCGTCCTCTCCAACTCCAACGCGGTCTACAACATCGGCACGGATGCAGTGCATACGCATGACTACACCGGTCAGCCGTACCTGTATCTGGATCCCGGCAATCACTATCAGGAGTGCAAGGCAGGCGACGGCTACAACATTCAGGCTCACGACTTCTCCGCATGGACGAAGGTTGATGATACCAATCATAGCCGTACCTGCAAAAAGTGCACGAAGCCCGGCGAAACCGCAAACTACACCGAAACCGCCGAGCATACCTGGGTATGGGTAGTGGATCAGGAGGCGGCGCTGAATCAGCCCGGCAAGCAGCACGAGGAATGCACCGGCTGCCATGCTAAGCGCAGCGAGAACACCGTGATCCCCGCCCTGCGGGATTACGCCGTTACCGTCACCGGCGGCACGGCAACCGTTGCCGCAGGCACCACCATCACCCGCGCCATGGAGGGCGTTGAGGTCACCGTTACGGCGGACACACCGGAGGCCGGCAAGGTCTTTGATAAGTGGGTCGTGCTGGAGGGCGGTGTCACCCCGGCAGACACCACCAAGGCGACTACCACCTTCACCATGCCCGCAGGTGCTGTGAAGCTCGAGGCCACCTATAAGGATGCGCCTCCCAGCCATACCCACAGCTACGGCACCGAGTGGAAGTATGACGAAACCAATCACTGGCATGAGTGCGAGTGCGGCGACAAGGCCGACACGGCAGCACACAGCTTCCAGTGGGTGATCGACAAGGCCGCTACCAAGGAGGCCACCGGCATCAAGCACGAGGAATGCACCGTTTGCGGCGCCAAGCGCAGCGAGAATACGGTCATCCCCAAGGATTCCGGCTCTCCGGAAACCGGTGACAGCAGCAACCTCATCGGTTGGCTGGCTGCTCTGTTCGTCAGCGGCGGCGTTCTGACCCTGCTGGGCGTAAGCGGCAAAAAGAGAAAGGAATCCGAGGTTGAATAAGCCGACGCTTCCGAAATCGAAATAACCTAAATACAATAGGCGGTGACGGATCATTCCGCCACCGCCTATTTTCCTGAAAGCGGACTTGGCAGCAAGTCCCTTTCCGAAAGGCGGCAACCACGGCGTTGCCGCTTTTCGGAAGGACTACAGGACACTACGATAAGATAAAGGAGATAAGCTGCCATGACTGTTTCAGAGAGAATTCCCTTCAGCGGCCTGCTGCTGCCCCTACAAGAAGGGTATACCTACAGCTGTGACCGCCGGACGGCATGGAGCTGCTGTTCATTTCCCGTGAGGACGGGCGTTCACGATATTACTTCGAGTCGGATATGCAGGAGTTTGACCGGAAGGCGGCAAGCGACACCTACAGCCGAACGGACGGCAATCTCCGGCACAGTTTCAAGAGCGCTCAGCAAGTAAAAAACTTGCTGGGCGCTCTTTCTTTATGCCTTCGACAAAAATCAGCCGTTTTCAGCAGCAAAACAAATGCTCAACGATATTCTCAAGGAAGTCGAAATCGGTATAGACTTCGATGCCGAGCTCTGAGCAAACGGTTGACAGCATCACGGTGGATAGCAATGAACTGCTGACCTTCCACCTTGCAGGCGGTATCAGCCTGACCGAAAAAATCCGTGAGAAAGGACGGTGCTACCAAGCATGAATCATCGAAACATACCACTTGGCTATGCCTTAAGCGGCGGCATCATAACCATCAACGAAACTGAAGCCGACACCGTCAGAGAGATTGCCGAGCAATATCTCAGCGGCAAGTCGCTGAAAGCTATCGCCGAAATGCTGACCGCAAAACACATTGAGTATATGTCCGGCAAGACTGATTGGAACAGGTCGCGCATAAAGCGAATTGTTGAGGATAAGCGCTATATAGGAGATGGCGGCTATCTGCCGATACTGACTGAGCAAGAATTTGCAGCCATGCAGAGCATTAAAGCAGAGAAAAACACGCAAAAGGATGTAAATCATACCGAGGGTATCTTCACGCTGAACGCTCCGGTCGTCTGCCACAACTGCGGCGGCAGAATGCATAGACGCTATTATAAAACCGATAAAACGAAAAAGCCCCGATGAGTACAGACAAGAATTTGAAGCTCATCAGGGCTGTTTGTGTTTTGTTTATGGTATGACAGAAAATTGTAATATTTTGTGAAACAATAAAAAAATGTAGATAAAACTATTGCATTTGCCACTTGTATTTGCGATGTGAACGTAGTATAACAAAGTAAATACTACTTGCGAGGTTCTGAAAAATCTCTTTAACGGTCAGTTACAACAAGCTTTGGAAGTTGCTTGTCGATAAAAAAATGAGTAAGGCTGAAACGCAAAGCCATGATATCTAAACGATTTTTCGCATAACCGACCGGCTGCAAGTTTGCACATGGAAATGTGTGAATTTTGCGGTCTTTTTATGAAAAATGTTAAAATATCGGCTTCCGGTTGGCGTGCGGACAATCCATTTAATGAGGGATTATCTATCGCTTAAATCGGAGGATCAGAAAGGAGTTGTTGCGTATGCGGTATGCTAATAAAAAGCAGATAACAAGAGCAACTGAAAATCTGCGTAAGGTTATTGCAATGATCTGCATTATAGCGATAGCCTTCACGGGAATCGTATATGTGGCCGCTGAAGAAAGCAGAAAGTTGCTTAACGGCAGCTTTGAGGAAGGGCAGACTTTTACAGGCAACTATTTACAGCCTGATCAGAGCGCTGTTCCCTCATGGAATACAACGGCTTTTCAGGGTAAAATTGAGTTATTTAAAAAAAATACAGGCATTTATATAAATGGTGTAATATTAGAACCTAAAGACGGAACTTATGCCGCAGAACTTAATGCGGACGAGGAAAGTACCCTTTACCAGAATGTAAAAACAACTCCGTCGAGTGTGTATAAGTGGGGACTGGATCACGGCGGCCGAAACGGAACGGATACCATGGCGCTGGTTATCGGGCCTAAACAGAGTGTTGATCCGTCAAAGCCCAGCAAGGAAGGGCGCGACCAGTTTATGCAGATGGTTGACTGGCTCATTGCGCAGGGTAAGACCTCTGTTAAAACCACAGCGGGCTTGGGCGAACAGCTTACGGTTTACAGTAAAAAGTTTGCCGCAAACGGTACTTTTGCAGATAACGCGGGAAACAACGCGTTCAGCCTAACGCCCAGTTCAATCTATACCGAAGAATGGCATATATGGATTATGGCGTCCTCAAGGGCTAAAACCGGTACCAATCCTTGGAATTCCTATGGCTCTAATGCCGAGGACCCGGCAGGTTCAGGCAACGGCTCGGGCAATACAGGGGTGGATTTAAGCAAGTACTATTTCTATACCGTTCCGGCGGGGCAGACCGATACCCTGTTCGGCTTTGTTTCGGTCGGATATGTCGATTCTATTGCACCTGCGGACAAAGCAAAGACCTACGGCAACTTTCTTGATAACATTAACTTTGAGATTTTCCACCCCCTGTCAGGAAGTACCTCTACCCACGGTAGTGCGGTTGTCGGCGGAAGTGACGGAACAAGCGGTGGTACGGGCGCTACGGCGGGCCATCAGGTGACGATTGACAATCAGCTTTCAACCTTTGTCGCCGACGGAGAGCCGCTTAAAATCCAGGCCGTTGTGAAGAAGGGCGATGCTTTGGACGGTTGTGAATTTGTAGGTGTGTATCACACAGAGCTTGATGAAAACGGAAATTCCAAAACTGAATTTTTGAAATTGGCGGGAAATGTAATTGATGACACGGGCAGCTTGACCGAAGAGCAGAAAGCGAATAAATGGCTGAAGAATGCAGACGGCGATATTATTTATACCTATTATCTTGGTAATATTACTTCGGCAACCGACCTGCACTTTGTATTTATCAAGAGCCCTACCGTAACCTACGACCCCAACGGCGGTAAGGCTTATGTGGTTGAACGGGAATATAACACAGACGAAGCGGCGAATGTATACAGCTTCAAGCCTGCCTCGGGTCATAACGAGGCGCAGGCCGAAACAGCGACGATCTTTATAGACCCGTATGTTTCGCATGCGGCAGAGGGACAAAACGACGGTTGGAAATTTATGGGCTGGAAGCTTACAGGCGACATTGTAGAAAATGTTCCGGGAGATAAACAGGTAAATGCAGAACAATTAGGAACTCTGATACTTCCCGCCGAGCATACCATAGCCTGCGATTACACCTATGAAGGCGTAAACAATGATTCGAAGGCGCAGTATTTTAAGATTTATAACGGCAATGTTTCCTTGACCAAGGAGATCGTCAAAAATGATCCTGGAGAGGCTACAGGTGTAACCTGGAACGATAACGGCGAAACAAAAGCCTATGCCAATGTCCACAAGGGTATTACCATGATTGCTCAATGGCGCTGGCTGCAGGCGTTTATTCCACAGGCGCATAACGCCGCCGACGACAAATACATAGCTTCCAATTTGGGCGGAACGGTCGAGATTACAAGCGTAACCGAACCATCGGATAATTATAACGCCGCATATAATGAGAACGGCGGCAAGTCATACCACGCCAAAACCGATGAAAAAATAATCGTCAAGGCAACCGCAAATGAGAATTATACATTTGAGGGCTGGTATGACGAAAGCGAAAAACTGATTACAACCAACGCCGAATACGCCTATGTTGAAGCGAAGGAAAGCGTAAAAACCTATTATGCACGGTTTTCCAACACCGTTACACAGACCTATATCCGTCAGATAAAGAGCGGCGACAGTTGGATGGACACCGAAGATGATAAAATAGGAACGCTTGACAGATACACCTATACCGACGCGGTGGGCAAACCGATAAGTTCCACTGCGAAAGCGAGTAATGGATACAAATTTGTCGGCTGGTACGATTCCGAGGGCAATAAGGTTGCCGACAGTATGCTTACAAACAACGGCGCGACAATAAGCTACACCACAACGGGAAACGACGCAACCTATTATGCGCGTTTTGAAGATGCTTATACTCTTGTTGTCAGCAAAATTGACGGTGATAATAAGATTCCTCTTGCCGGTGCGGAGTTTACCCTATACCAAAAGGATGACCGCGGGGATAAAACCATTGTTTATGGCGGTGAAAGCATAAGGTGTACCGTTATTGGCTCTGCCGTTACGGCTATGAACAATGGCGGCACAAAAGCCACTGCGGTTTTTCAAGACCAGCTTGATCCCGAAGGGGATTACTACATTGCCGAAACAAAGGCGCCTGCAGGCTACCGTCTGCTTGATACGCCCTTAAAAATAACCATTGACGGTTCGGGCGATACTGCCTGGATTGATGAAAATATAAAAGACATTACAGCAAAGGAGGTTCATGTTGAACTTGCAAACTTTTTGACGCTACATATGCCTATTTCCGGAATAGATTTTACCGGCGGTTGGTTTGCGGCGGCGGGACTTATGCTGCTGGCTGCAGCGACAATCGGTTTGTTTGGTCTAAAAATAAGCCGACTTAAGAAACAAAAATAAATAACGAAAGGAAAATCGCTATGAAAACAAAAGCTAAAAAATTGGTGCCTCTTATCCTGACAGCACTGCTTGTGTTGTCCATTCTGCCGATGAACGTTTTTGCGGCACAGAGAAAGGTCACCGAAACCTCAAAAGCCTCTATCACAATCAATAACGCAGTAGAACATGATAAGCTTGCGGCATATAAAGTGGTCGACATTACCTATAATGCCGCAAATAACACTTTGTCTTATGCGTGGAACAGTGCTTTTGCCGATTATTTTGCCGGCACCACCTCTTATAATGCCACTGCATATACAGTTGAACAGTTTGATGCGCTTACGGATGATTCCGATGATCTGAAAACACTGCTTGCAGGGCTTCCGAACTATATTGCAAACAGAACAATTGCTCCTGTCGGCAGCACTCAGACTGTTGCCGCAGACAAAACTGCTACCTTTGCAGGCCTTGCAATGGGCGAGTACTTTATCCGTCCCACCTCGACCACCTCGGTTTACCAGTTGATGCTTCAAAAGGTTGATCCGACTGTAGCTGAGGTTGACGGAAAGCAAACCTATGTTATCGACGATGTTACCTTTATTGCTAAGCATCAAGAGGTTTCTGTCACAAAAACTGCTGATAAAACCAGCGTCACTAAGAATGAAAAGGTAAACTACACTATTACGGTTGATATTCCTACATATTCGGTAAACTCGACGGATAAATCTTTTTCTGTTTCCGACCTTCTGCCCGACGGACTGACTATTGATACTGCTTCAATAAAAGTTAAAATTGATGGAGCAGATGTAAATGCTGCGGCTTATACGCTTGATACAACCGCAACCGCCGAATATACCTTTAAATTAAGCGTTGATAAATCTCAGTATACCACCAACTGGTCTGGTAAGGGCGGAAAACAGCTTGTGATTACATACACCGCAACCCTTAACGACAACGATACAACCGAAGTAAATACTAAGGAAACCAACAAAGTTACATTTGACTATTCCAACTATCCTTATGTTGAAAGCTCTCATGCACAGAAAACCGCTACCGTTGATGTAACAACCTTTGCCATTAAGATTGATAAGTATGTCAGCGGTGACAAAGACGCTAAGCTTGCCAACGCGAAATTTGATTTGTACAGAACCGCAACACAGGCTGAAATTAATGCGGGAGGAACCGTAGAAATTCCGCATACAAGCATACAAGGTATAAAGCTTGAAGGCGATAAAGTAACCAACGATAACGGCGCCGCAACCTTTGCAAAATACGAGGCAAACGGTACAAATTATGACTACTATCTTGTCGAGACGCAGGCCCCCTCGGGTTACAACATTCTCGACAATGCCGTAAAGGTTAACTTTGCCGACAATGATGTTGCGATGACCAACGGTGTTTATACCGTTGAAGTTCCTAACAGCAGCGGTATTAAGCTTCCTATAACCGGTGGTACAGGTACTGTAATCTTTACCATAATCGGTATTGCGCTCATGGTTGGCGCAGTTGTGTTGTTTGTTGTTTCTCGCAAAAAAGCAAAAGAAAGCAAGTAATTCCCAGTTTCTTTAAAAGGGGCGGCGAGTAGTTTCCGCCCCTTTTTTTAACAATATAAAAAGGAGGAAAACAGTGTGAAAAAAGTATTGCCGACCATATTGATTGTACTTGTATTTCTCGCCGGAATCGCTGTTTTCCTCTATCCGACCGTTTCCAACTATCTTTATGCGAAAAACAGCAGTAAAGCTATTACCCAGCATTCGGAAAACCTCTCCAAATTAAGTCCTGAGGTTATTGCGGAGGAGAAAGAGGCAGTAAGGCGCTATAACGAAAGCCTTTTTGAAAACGCCGTGGTGCTGACAGACCCTTTTGACCCGGATGCTTACCCCATAACTGACGGCGAATACACCGAGCTTTTGGCTTCTGATGATGTGATGGCATATATTGAGATTCCCGCGATTAATGTGTATCTGCCAATTTATCACGGAACAGCGGAAGAAACATTGTTGATCGGTGTAGGGCATTTGGAAAACACATCGCTGCCTGTAGGGGGATTAACTACACATGCCGTTTTATCGGCGCACTGCGGTTTGCCGTCTGCACGTCTTTTCACAGATCTGCATTTGCTAAAACAAGACAGTATTTTTCGTATTCACGTTCTTGACGAGACGTTAACCTATCAGGTTTACGATATCGAGACAGTCGAACCTGACGACAGTTCCTCTCTTTTTATACAGGAGGGTGAGGATCTTGTGACTCTGATCACCTGCACTCCCTATGGTAAGAACACCCATCGTTTGCTGGTACACGGCAGACGAATTGAGGAAAAGGATGAAGCTCTGATCGAAGAACCGAAAATCGAAAAGAAAATGACATGGGAGGACTATACAAAGCTTGCGGCCATCGGTGTTACGGCGGTGTTTGTTCTGTTGCTGCTTGGAAGTGCGATTAAAGGCTTGATACGGAGGAAGAAGCATGAGAAAGCTGATTAGAATAATAGCTGTTATCTTGTTGATTGTCGGCATTGGCTTTTTTGCTTATCCTATTGCCCTGAGGGTTGTCTTTAATATGCAGGCGAATCAAGCGATTGACCAATTGGAACAGCTTAAAACAGACGAATTCCAGACGGATGATTCGGTTACAGATGAATGCGACCTTCCGTATGCCCAACTGCGCAAGGCGATGTTTGATTATAATGAGAGGCTGTATGTAAGTGGGCAAAGCGGACTGATCGACCAGCTGTCGTATGAAAAACCGGATTTTTTACTCTCCGATTACGGAATTGACAGTGATATACTTGCTTACATTACAATTCCCTCAATCGATGTTAAACTTCCGATTTATAACGGCGCAAGCATGGAAAATATGGCTAAGGGAGCGGCGTATCTTGCCAACACCTCACTTCCTGTCGGAGGAGACAATACCAATTGTGTAATTGCCGCCCATACGCGGTATAAGGGAATCCAAATGTTTAAAAGAATTACCGAGCTTAAATCGGGGGATGAAATTTATATAACTAATTTTTGGGAAACACTTGTGTATAAAGTAGTAGAAGCCAAGATCATCGACCCCAATGACAGTAAGAACATTTATATACAGGCAAACAAATCTCTTGTGACCCTATCGACCTGTCATCCGTATCCGTACAATTACCAGAGGTATTTGGTATATGCCGAGCTTGTCGAGAATTAGCCTGTTTCCCGAAATAAACCTTTAAAGAATTTTGCAACATATATGAGTACGGAATAATTATTGTTTGGATATATGAGAAAATAGGTGTGGTCGTGCCGGTATTTCAATACTTTTTAATCAAATCCGCTATGAACAAAAAGATTCCCTCCGAAAAACTCCGATTTCATCGGGGTTTTTCTCGTTTTTGGGGCAAGTTATTTGAAGATAGTTTTAGAGATGCCAAACGACAAAAATCCTATTCAGATACCTTTTGGCCCCGACAAGATTTATGCGCAAAATTGTTTGCAGGCTCCGGCTGAATGAAGTCAGCCGGCAATAGAGGCGTCGTCCAGAGCCGCCTCCAAGTGCTTCATGT